>FSYS01002169.1_pt1 | contig 15853 bp, 9 predicted proteins | sample 1638491 | NCBI WGS metagenome assembly FSYS01 (sample SAMEA3914788, study PRJEB12502) | metagenome | biome: forest; material: soil | place: Canada | collected 2011-07-03 | depth 0.1 m | reverse complement strand
GCGCTGCTGATGGCGGGTCTGCTCTATGTGTTCGCCGTGGCGGCATGGCTGGTGACGCAACCGATGCCGGCGCTGCAAGATCTTGGAGAATGGGTGTTTCAGGCAACGGTGATGTTGCGCCTGCTCGATCCCTCCTCGCCGTTGCATAGTCAGTTCGCGTGGGTCCACATTCCGGTGCCCAACATGCTATGTCAGCTCTTCCTGATGGGGGCGACGTGGGCGGCCGGGCCGTTCTGGGCGGCGAAGCTTCTGGTTGCGCTGTACTGCGGTGCGGCGATCTGGATCAGTGGCCGCGCGGCAAAACGATTCGCTCCCGCTAACCCGGTACCCTTGTTCGTTCTTCTGCTGGGCATCGCCGCCTTCAACTCCTGCTTTTGGCACGGCTATATGAACTTCCAGATCGCGCTGATGCTCATCCTTCTCTATGTGGAGTTGACGGCGGAGGGGCCGCCGGATGTCGCCCTGGTCTTCGGCTTCAGCGTGATTCTGTTTTGTTGTCACGCGTCGATGTTCGCGGCCTTCGTTCTGATCGTACTAGTACGCGAGTGGGAGCGAGCGGATCGCTGGAAGATCTACGCGTCTCTGCTGCCAAGTGTCGGGCTACTGGGCTTCTACCTGCGGCAGCGAGGACACAACACCTCCACCACCGAGCACACGCACTTCGGCAGCCCGGTGACGCATGTGGCCTACAAGGCCTATACGTTGCTGAAGCTGGGGCCCTTCCATAACTTCGTCATCGCGAACGGACAATCCGCCAAGCGGCTGCCGGCCCTGTATGCGGGCGGGATCGCGCTGAATATCGTCTTCTTCGTTTGTCTGCTCGCCGTGGTGCTGCTCGGGATTCGACGCCTGCTGCGCGAGCATCAACTCTCGCAGCGGACGCTGCTGCTGTGGGGCGCGCTGGGCTTGCTCTTCCTTGTGCTGCCCTCGGATCTGGCAGAGGTCGTCAATCTGGGCGAGCGCTTCTTGCTGCTTCTTATCGTTCTTATGCTACTGGCCATCGCGCGCGGGGAAGACCCGTCGCAGGCGCGCCTGCAATCCGCCGCGGCGTGGTTGTACGTGCTCGGCTTTGTGCTCACCGTGGCCCAGCTTCCAGCGGCCTCGCTGCGCGGTGCCTCCGCCGCGGAGGCCTTCCACCACGCGCCCGAAAAAACAGGCCGCGCCTACGCAGGCGACGGCCTATTCTCGAATCGCCTGTATCAGAACGATGAGCGAAGAATCGAGTTGCGCGACGATGCGACGCAGGTCGATCCTTTGCTCTTCGATACGGGGCTGCTCGTCAATCTGCACGAACCACCGGAGTCGTATCAAGACGCCTCGAAGTAGAACGCAGGGCAGCGAGCTGGTCGAGGATGCGGTCTGCCATCGCGGACTTTGGCATCCGCTGCAGATCGATTTGATCGGTAGCGGTGAGGATCGTCGCTGCATTCGCGTCCGAGTCAAAGCCGATGCCCGGCTGCGAAACGTTATTGATCACGATGGCATCCGCGCCCTTGCGCTGGAGTTTTGCGCGGCCGTTCTCGAGGGTACTGGCCGATTCGGTCTCGGCCGCGAAGGCGATGACCAGCGTCGCAGCATCGCGATGCGTGGCTACTTCGGCAAGGATGTCCGGCGTCGATTCGAGCTCCAAAATGAGGCTACCCGTCCGGCGCAGCTTGTCGGAGGCTACGGTTGCCGGGCGGAAGTCCGAGACGGCGGCGGCGCCGATGACGGCGGTCGCTCGGGACAGGCTGTCGAGGACGGCAACGCGCATCTCGGCGGCGGTGGTGACAGCAACGAACTCGCAGCCGGCCGGTGGCTTCAGCGCGGTAGGAGCTGAGACCAGGACGACGCGCGCGCCACGCGCAAGGGCCGCGGCGGCGAGGGCATATCCCATCTTCCCGCTGGAGCGGTTCCCGAGAAAGCGCACGGGGTCGATCGGTTCTCGGGTTCCGCCCGCGGTCACCAAGATGGTCTCCTGACTGAGATCGCTACGATCTTGGTCACGACTGACCGGCCGACCGTGACCGAGCGCAGCGAGCACCGAGGCGATGATGTCCGGCGTGTCGGCGAGTCGGCCGCTGCCGGTCATCCCGCAGGCGAGATAGCCGCTGCCCGGAGGAACGACGAGCGCACCGCGCGCAGCGAGCGTGGCGACGTTCCCCTGGGTGGCCGGATGGTTCCACATATTCACATTCATCGCGGGGGCGAGCACGACGGGCGCGGTGGTAGCGAGATAGAGGGTGGAGAGAAAGTCATCGGCCAAGCCGTGGGCGAACTTGGCGAGCGTGTCCGCAGTAGCCGGTGCGACGACGAGAAGCTGTGTCGTCTGCGCCTCGGCGATGTGCTCGATGGCGGAGTCTTCGATCGCCGTGGCCGATCCGGTCGCGTCGCTGTCGGGGGAGGGCCAGAGGCTGGTGATGACCTTATGACCAGAGAGAGCCGCGAAGGTCAGCGGCCGCACAAACTCCTCCGCCGCGCGCGTCATCACGACATGCGGATCAAGTCCTACCTGCTGCAACGCTCGGACGAGGTCGAGAGCCTTATAGGCGGCGATCCCGCCGCACACCCCGACGGTAATCTTGCGGCGAACTGGATTTTCAGGCGCGTAGGCCTTCTGCGGGTTCGTTGTGCTCACGGGCTCCATCCTTTGTTCTGCGACTTCGAACTCAAGTTTACAGGGCGAAGCTGGGCAGCTCGCGGTGCGAGACGGCAAGGGATCGCGCTGCGTGGAAGCCGCCGAACGACGTTCAGTCAAGGATCCGGGCAGCATTTGGACAGCCTCTGGACAACGGCACTTCGAGGACGCCTTACGTCCAGGCGGTGACACCTGGGAGCTTCCCACTTAAGAAACGTTTCGGGGTGAAAACAAGGGGGCCGGGGGACAGCGTTTTTTTTTGAAAACTCCTGTTGACAGTTGAGCCTACGGGGGTGTCAACTTCTCCATCGAGAAAGGATTCATTGAATCGATTCTGCCAAAGACGTCTCCTCCTGCGCGACTTACAGGTGAGAGCTCGATTCTCGTAAGCCTTTCTTGACATACCGCATCCCCCGTGACTCCCGTGTGTGCCTTGGCACGCCTGCGCGGTGTCATGGCTTGCGATCAACCTCTCCGCAGCACTAACACCCGAAGTGAGGACCAACTCATGATCGAACGACATGATGCATTGAAACCTTTTGGCCAGAGTACAAATAAATTTCAGGAGGTCCTGCGCAAAGTAGCCATGCTCTGCATGCTGCTTCTCGCAGTCTCCCTTCCCGCCTTGGGCCAACTTACAACCGCCGATATTCTGGGCACCGTAACCGACGCGTCGGGCGCCGTCATTTCGAACGCGCAAGTGACGCTGACGGACCTTGGGACCCAAGAGAAGCGGACCGTTACCAGCAATAGCTCCGGCGACTATACTTTCACGCTGCTTCCGGTTGGACATTACTCGATCGCGGTGAAGGCGAAGGGTTTCAAGTCCTTCTCTACCACTGACCTTGCGGTTGAAGCAGGCGACCGTGCCCGCGCCGACGCGCACATGGACCTGGGCGCGGAGAACGAGACAGTGACGGTCGAAGCGACGACCCCGCTCCTGCAAGCCGATAACGCGACCGTCAGTTCGACGGTGACCGCCAAGGCAGTGCAGGATCTTCCGCTGAATGGCCGCAACTTCGTGCAGCTGGTGGACCTCGTCCCCGGCGCCAACGAAGGGCAAGGCAACAGCCTCAGCAGCGGCGGCCGCCCCGATGATCGCCGCACCAACGCCGCCGGCCTCTCCGTCAACGGCCAGGACGAAGTTCTGAACAACTGGGTGGTCGATGGCGTCGACGACAACGAACGCATCATCGGCACCATTGGCATCAAGCCCAACGTCGAAGGTGTTCAGGAGATCACGGTTCAGACCAACAGCTACGCGGCCGAGGCTGGCCGTACGGCCGGCGGCGTGATTAACATTGTCACCCGCTCGGGCACGAACCAGTTCCATGGCTCGGTCTACGAGTACTTCCGCAACGATATCCTTGACACGCGCAACGTCTTCCAGACCACCGGAGCCAAGCCCGAACTGCGCCAGAACCAGTACGGCGGCAGCATCGGCGGACCCATCTGGAGAAACAGAACCTTCTTCTTCTTTGACTATGAAGGACTGCGGCAGGTCGCGGGCGTGACCGACACCGGCACGGTACCCACAATGAGCGAGTGGGACAACATCAACAGCCAGAACGGTGGATCGCCACAGGCGCTGCTCTCGGCCTCGAATGGCACCGCCGGTCATGCGATTGATCCGATCGCGCTGGCCTATCTCAAGCTGTTCCCGGCGCCTACCAATGGCAACCTGACGAACAATTTCACCATCAGCCCGAACAAGACGCAGAGCAGCAACACCTATGACTCCCGCGTCGATCATCAGTTCAACGAGAACAACATCTTCTTTGGTCGCTTCTCGTATAACAAGGTCGACACCTTCACCCCGCCCGCCTTTGGCACCGTGAACGGCGTGCAGATCAGCGGCGGTAGGTACAACTACGACGGCCCCGCAACCGATATCGCCCAGCAGTATGCGTTCGGGTTCACCCACATTTTCACCCCCACCCTGTTGCTTGATCTGCGGGCGGCGTTCATGCGCATCAACAACCTCTCGCTGCCGCTGAACTTTGGCACCAACATCGATCAAACGATGGGCTTCCCGGCGAGCATGACCGCCTTCAGCCCTTACGCCAACGCGCTGACGCCGGTCTCGGTCGGCCCGTTCGGCGACATTGGCGACGGCGCCTATATTCCGCTCAACGACATCGACAACACCTTCCAGTACTCCGGCTCGCTCAGCTGGACCAAGGGCAACCACAACCTCAAGGCTGGCGTCTCCCTGATTCGCCGGCAGGCGCGCAACGTACAAAGCGCCGACGCAGACGGTGCGTACCAGTTCAATCTGACGACCGACAGCAACGCGGACCAGTTGACGCAGCAGAACAATCAGCTGGCCTCCACCCTGGTGGGTGCCTTCCAGAGCCAGAGCCGCAACTTCAACCTGGATCCTCCGGACTATCGCACCTGGGAGCCGAGCGGCTTTGTGCAGGATAGCTGGAAGGTCGACCCGAAGCTGACGCTGCTGCTTGGCATCCGCTACGACGTCTTCACGCCCTATACCGAGGCGCATAATCACATCTCGAACTTCAACTTCCCCGAAGCGCTTACGTTGAGCCACTCCACCATCTCCCAGGCCTTGCAGATCGCTGGTGTGAATGGGGTCAATGCACAACTCAACATTCCCACCATTCACTCGAACATCGCTCCGCGCCTCGGTTTCTCGTACTCGGCGACACCGACCACGGTCATCCGCGGCGGCTATGGACTGAGCTACTTCCCCGGCAATTACACCTCCAACGCCGACCTGAAGAACGCTCCGTTCACCTCCGTCTTCAGCCCGGCCTGCCAGTCGGACCTCGCGGTTTCGATTGAAGAGAGCCTCCATGGCGGCGTGCTTCCGGCCGGCCAGAACCCCAACTGCTCGTCCATCCCCGGTGTTCCCGGAAGCCTGGATCAGGGACTGCCGACTCCGGTGGCTCCCAACGTGTCGGACATCACCACGATCACCGGTCTGTCCTTCACCGCCATGGCGCCCAAATTTCGCCCGGCGATGATTCAGCAGTTCAACCTGCAGGTGGAGCAGCAGTACGGTGCCAACGTCTTCACCATCGGCTATGTCGGCAACATCGGCCAACATCTGCCGGAGTCGATCAACAACATCAACCAGCCGGCACCCTACAACCCCTTCACCAACCCCGCGGGATCCGCCCGTCCTCTGGATGCGATCTTTGCCAGCCCGACGACCGGACAGATCAATCTGTCGGGCGTGGGCTATATGCAGAGCGAAGGTATCTCCAACTACAACGCGCTGCAGACCTCCTTCCAGCGCCGCTTTAACCACGGACTAGCCTTCGATGCGAACTACACATGGGGCAAGGCACTGGCCGATATCAGCAGCTTCTCCCAGCAAGGCGACCAGGGCTGGAGCAATGCCAATCCGAACAAGATCCGTCAAATCGAGTACGGCAAGGCGGACAACGACATCCAGAACCGTTTCGCCCTGTCCCTCAACTATGAAGAGCAGTTTGGCAAGGAGTTCACCGGCATCAAGAAGGCCGTCTTCAGCGGCTGGGCCACGAACATGATCATGGTCTGGCAGAGCGGAAAGCCGTTTTCGATCGTCTCGTCCGGCGCCGGCGCTGACGATCCGACGGGTGACAACCCAGCGGACCCCTCGGAGGTCTACGGCTTCAACAACCGTGCGGTCCCGCAGAACAGTGGTGGACTCGATCGTCCGAATCAGATTGCGGATGCTCGGATCAGCCACAAGACCCTGTCGCACTTCTTCAATACTGCGGCCTTCGCTCCTCAACCTCTCGGAACGGTTGGGAACACCCAGCGCAACTCGATGTTTGGGCCTGACTTCCGTCACGTCGATCTCTCTCTGTTCAAGACCTTCCCGGTCACGGAGCGGGTGAACGTGCAGTTCCGCATCGAGAGCTTCAACATCTCCAACACGCCCAGCTTCTACATGCCGAACAACAACAGCGCGGGCCAGTCGTTTGGCAACGCGGGCTTTGGCACCATCACGGCCGCCGACCCGAACTACACCCCGCGCCAGTTCCAGTTCGCACTCAAAGCGATGTTCTAACCAAAGTCGTAGACGAAGGGCGGCGGCGAGAGAGATCTCGTCGCCGCCTTTGTTTTGCTCACGCCAAAAAACACAGGAAACTTCGATGGCACCGGCGAGCAGACCCAAAGACCACCCAGGATTCGGTCTACTGCCTGCACAATACACCGTGCGGCCCTCCGCTCCCGATTTTTTCACGCTTCCCGATTTCTTCGCTTCTATATGTAGAGCTAAAGCGCGAGCAACAATCCGCGCCCAACCCTCCCTTCTCCCGGGTGCCTATAATCGAAGGCGACCAGCGATCCATAACCCAAATCCGGCCAACTGAGCAGCATCAGGAGAACCACCCGCGTGATCGTTGAAATCCAGGGCCTCACGAAGATCTATCCAGGCAAGCAGCGCGTCACCGCCGTCGATGGCATCGACCTCAACGTCCGCGAGGGGGAGCTCTACGGCCTGCTCGGTCCCAACGGCGCAGGCAAGACCACCACCATCAGCATCTGCACTACCCGTGCGCTGCCCACCTCGGGCCAAGTCCGCATTCATGGGATCGACGTCGTCGCTGCGCCCGCCATCGCCCGCACCTCCATCGGCGTTGTCCCCCAGTACAACACCCTCGACCGCGCCTGCACCATCTTCGAGAACATCCACTTCCATTGTCTCTACTTCGGCTTCTCGCGCGCCGAGGCCACCCATCGCACCAATCAGCTGCTGGAGCAGTTCCTGCTCACCGAGCGCGCCGGCGCCTACCCCGCCCAGCTCTCCGGAGGCCTCGCCCAGCGCGTCCAGATCGCTCGCGCCATTGCCCACCGGCCCAAGGTCCTGTTCCTCGACGAGCCCTCCGCCGGCCTCGATCCCCAGTCCCGCATCGCCATGTGGGACGCCGTCCGCGCCCTTCGCCAGGAGGGCATCACCGTCGTCCTCACCACCCACTACATGGAGGAGGCCGACGAGCTCTGCGACCGCATCGCCATCATCGACCACGGCAAGATCCTCATCGAGGACACTCCCTCCGCCCTCAAGCAATCTATCGGTGCCGAGAAGCTCTTCGACCTAGCTCTCAGCCCGGCGGCTCTCGCCAATCCCACCGCCCTCGGTCCGCTCACCGCTGCCCTCCAATCCCTCCCCGGTGTCAGCGTCGTCGAGCCCCTCCCCGACGGCCTACGCGTCCTTGCCCGCAGCGCCGACGGCCTGCTCGCCGACATCGTGCACACCGCCAACCCCTACGGCCTCCGCGACCTCGCTATCACCGAAGCCAGCCTCGAAACCGTCTTCCTCCGCCTTACCGGCCGCGACCTCCGCGAGTAGCTGCATGCCCTCATCCAACATCAGGATGCTCATCGTTGGAGACGGGTAATTTGAAATCTGTCATTCTTCCAGGAAGCGGGAGGGACCTGTTTCTTCCTTCGCCGTTGCTGCTGCACTCAGTCGCCGTTGCACTTTATCTCATAAACTCCCGGACGGACCCATGACCACCGCCACCCTCACCGCTCCTTCCACTCCCGCCGAAGTCTCCCGAATCGCCCAGTACTCCCGCGCCTTCGCCGCTCTTTTCTTGCGCGATCTCTATGTTCTTGGCCGCGACCCCTTCAGCTTTCTCGTCCGGGTCTGCATGAACCCGCTGCTCTTCCTTTTCGTCTTCACCTATGTCATCCCCAATATGAGTGGACCCGCCGGTCACGGCCCAGGCGCCATGAATCCGACCGCCACCATGATGGGCGGTGGCGGCGCCTTCTCGACCGTCTTGCTTCCCGGTCTCATGGCCGTTGGCATCATGTTCTCCGGTATCGCCGCCGTCGCTCTCCCCTTAGCCGTCGAGTTCGGCAGCACCCGCGAGATCGACGACCGCGTCATGTGCCCGCTCCCCGTCGCCGCCGTCGCCATCGAGAAGATCTGTTTCTCCGCCGTCCAGAGCGTCCTCGCCGCTGCCGTCGTCTATCCCCTCGCGACCTTCGTCCCTGCCGTCAAGCCGGTTACCCATATCGCCAGCTGGCCCTTCCTGATCCTCGTCGTTATCCTTGCCTCGCTCACGGCCGGAGCCCTCGGCCTCACCATCGGTACCACCGTCAAACCGCAGCAGATCGGCCTCATCTTTGGCGTGGTCGTCATCCCCATCACCTTCCTCGGCTGCGTCTACTATCCCTGGGCCGCGCTCACCCACATCCGCTGGCTGCAGGTCGGCGTCCTCATTAATCCCATCGTCTATATGAGCGAAGGCCTCCGCGCCGCCCTCACCCCGCAGCTCCCGCACATGCCGCCCGCCATGATCCTGCTCATGCTGTCGATCGCCCTCGTCACCCTCACCTGGCTCGGCATCCGCGGCTTCCTCCGCCGCGTCATCGGCTAGACCGCTCCTCTCCGGACACAGCGTCTCCGGCAAACCGCATTCCACCGCGAACCGAGTTTCCCGCAGCGAACCGGGTGCCCCGTTCATGCGCGGCCGTATCTTGCATGGGCGGGCAGCGAGCGCAGCGAGACGCTTCATATCCCCATCCCCATACAGTTCTCCGTGCAGCCTCACCGGAAGACGCCCAAAGTCGTTCAGGAAGCCGGGCCTCATCGCCGCGCGACCGCTTATCCTTGTACTCAGTACCACACAGTGCAGGAGATGGTTATGCCTACAGGAGACGGCCCGATGTCGTTCACGAAGCGCCCTTTGCAGTTGTACGTCAAGCTGTCTTTGCAGTTCGGCCTGTTGTTCGCCGCAATCCTACCCGTCGCCGCCCTCGCGCAGCAGCCCTCCGCTAACGAGCAGGCGGTCTGGAAGCTCGAGCGAACCTTCTGCGACGACACCCGCGCCGGCGATATGGCCTCCGCCATGAAGCTCATCGACCCCGCCTTCCTCGGATGGGGCGCCACCGGCGGAACCCCCATGCACAAAGACGATCTCGCCAAGGCGCTCTCCGATCAGGTCGCCACCGGAACTCGATTCCAGTCCTGCGACATCCACCCCGTCGCCAGCCACGCAGTCGACAACATGGTCATGGTCCAGTACATCGTCACCAATGTCCTGGTCGACAAGTCGGGCCACATCACCCAGTTCCGCAACCGCGTCGCCCACACCTGGATTGAGCGCGGCGACTCCTGGCAGATGCTCGGCGGCATGGGCTCCCGCATCCCCGAATCCAAATAAAATCCCAGAAAATCCCAGGCTGCTCCGACTATCCTGTGGGGGAGCCTGCGCCCTATTTCAGATACGCCCGGACCAGGTCGATCAGATCCTCCGCCAGCTCCTGCGGCTCGGCCGTCGGCCTCTCCGGCGACAGCAGATGCAGCCGTATGTGGTCTTCCAGAACTTCGGCCATCAGGCTGTTGATCCCGCCCCGCACCGTCGCCAGTAGCATCAATACATCCGCGCAGTTATCGTTCGAGCTCAGTGATCGTTCAATCGAATCGACCTGCCCGCGAATGCGCTTGATCCGGGCTACCAACTTCCGCTTCTCTTTATCTAAATGGTCCATGTCTTCCTAGTATATGGTAGGGGGGTATGATACAAAAGAGAGGAAGGAAAGCCCGTCCTCCCAGGAGAACCGCACCAACCCATGAGCATCGAATCCGCACCCGAGCCTCCTAGTACCTGGAGTGCCATCCCGTGCCGCGATGAGCGCTCAGGAGTCCGCAGCTAGCCCGTCTGGTCGCCGTCTCCTCTCGCGCTCGTCACAGCATACGTCTCTGTGAACTGAGCGTGTAGCCGGTATTTGCAACCGCCTCACCCCTCCACAACCGACAACCTTGGGCCTACCGTCAACAACGGCTCCAGCCGCTCGCCGCGTCTGTCCGCCGTCCTGCGTCGGGTCCTCCTGCGATTCTTGCCGCGCTCATCTCCCTGTTGCATCCAGTTGATACTGTTTGTGCAGGTGGCTGCTCGCGTACCGTGTCGCCGGTTGGCTGAGAAAGAAAGCAAACGGAATGATCTTGAACCTCTTTGCCACAAATGGAGCGGATCGCATGACCCTCCCCAGCACCGCCAGCCTGCTCCTTCTTGCCGGGAGCCTGTCGCTCGCCGCCCATCCCGCGCGCGCGCAGGCCAGCGCGCCAGCCTTCCTCCCCGATGCTCCCAGCGCCGTCCTCTTCCCGGCCGCCCCCGCCCCCGAGGTCGCTGACGCCTCCTTCCCCGGATGGCAGCCCCACCCCTTATTCCTCGGCCCCGACAGCCCCGACTCTCCCGACTCGACCGACAGCCTTGACGACACCGACGATCCCCAATCCTTCACTGGCAAGTCCGCCCCTCCCCGGCCCGTCGTCAAGAACGTCGACGAAGACGCCGATCCCCAGCCCACCTTCATGAAGTACCTCGCCGAGCGCGGCCTGCACAACCTCGAAGACGAGCGTTGGAACGCCTACGGCCAGGTCACCTACATCTACGGCTGGAAGAAGGCCTTCTACGCCAAGTACACCAACCTCAATGGCAGCCTCAACTCGCTGCTCCCCACCGCCGAACAGAGCTTCACCGGCACCGCCACCCTCTACCTCGGCGCCCGCCTCTGGAAGGGGGCCGAGGCCTATTGGGTCCCCGAGGTCATCTCCGAGCGCCCGCTCTCCCAGCTCAAAGGCCTCGGCGGTGCCATCCAGGACTTCGAACTCCAAAAGGGTGGCGCCGAAGCCCCCACTCTCTACAGCTCCCGCTCCTATCTCCGCCAGACCTTCAACTTCGGCGGCGAGCACGAGCATCAGGAGTCCGGCCAAACCAGCCTCGCCGGGGATCACGACAGTCGTCGCCTCGTCCTCATCGCCGGCGACTTCAGCGTCCTCGACTTCTTCGACAAGAACCCCTTCGGCATCGATCCCCGCCAGGGTCTCTTTAGCCTCGCCTTCCTCACCTACACCGCCTACGACTTCGCCTCCGACGCCCGCGGCTACTCCTGGGGCTTCGTTTCCGAGTTCTATTGGGATAAGTGGGCCGCTCGCTACGCCCGCCTCACCCCGCCCAAGGATCCCAACCAGCTCCCCGTCGACTTCCGTTTCTTCAAGTTCTACGGCGACCAGATCGAGTTCGAGCACCACCACCAGCTCCACAGCAAAGAGGGCGTCGTGCGCCTGCTCGTCTTTCGCAACCACGAGAACATCGGCCGCTTCAGCGACGCCATCGCCGCCTTCCAGGCCGATCCCGCCAGGAACGCCACCACCTGCACCGGCTTCAACTACGGTTCCAACAACGCCACCGCCCCCGACCTCTGCTGGGTCCGCAAGCCCAATAACAAGGTAGGCATCGGCATGTATGGCGAGCAGTACATCGCCCGCGACATCGGCGTCTTCGCCCGCGCCATGTACTCCGACGGCAAGACCGAGGTAGACGCCTACACCCCCACTGACCGCTCTGCCTCCGCCGGCGTCCTCGCCAAGGGAACCCTCTGGCATCGCCCCCAGGACATGACCGGTGGCGGCGTCAACTACGGTTGGATCTCCAGCTCCCACGCCCAGTACCTACGCATGGGCGGCATCGACGGCTTCATCGGCGACGGCTACATCACCCCCGCGGCCGAGGGCTCGCTCGATGTCTTCTATAGCCTCAACATCCACAAGTCCTACTGGCTCGCCGGCGACTACCAGCGGGTCGTCAATCCCGGCTTCAACTCCGACCGCGGGCCCGTTGACATCTTCAACATCAAGATCCACGGCGAGTTCTAGGCGCAAACAAGGCCCGGGCTTCAGCCCCGGGCCTATCTGTTCCTAGCGCAACGCTCGTAGGTAAATCAAGCCTCGACCGCGCAGCGGAGACTAATTTGCGCGATTCCAAAGCGCCTGCTTGTCCTCGTACTGGCGCTCCACATCCACTTGGCGAATCACCGTCACGCCATGCTGCCCCAGCAGAAAGGTTGTGCCCGTCTCCGGTCGCGACACCTGCCGGGTTACCTCGCTCACCGAGCCCACCACACGAGGCGCCGCCGCCGCCGTCGCCACCACCTGCACCGAGCGCGCCTCCGAAACAACCGGCGCAATCGGCTCGAAGGTCGACGCCAGATACCCTGACGTCCCCAGCAGCTCCGTCGCCGTCGCCGACGGCCCGTCGATCATGGTCAGTCGCGGCGCCTTCGCCCTGTGCAGATTTAGCGTGGCATTGCCGGAGCCATCGCGGAACACAATCAACTCATCGTCGCCCACCCTGCCCGCAAAGTCATAGGTGCTGTGTGCCCCCGTCTGGATCGACGCCTCCAGCTTCATGTGCGCCGGGTTCGTCACATCGAAGACCGACAGCATCGCGCCCTGCTGCTGCTCCACATACAAATAGGTCGAGCCGTAGTGTACGGAATGCAGCATCAGATCCTCGGCATCGCTGGTCGCGAACTGCGGCGACAGCGGCTGCACCACGAGCTGCTTTTTGACATAAGCGTTGGCCTGGTTGCCTGCCATCGCGAGGGTGAGTGCGGTGCTCAACAGTGCGGTCTTGGCCGTGAAGTTCATCTTCGATCTCCTCTTCACCTCCAAGTCTGTCCTGCAAAAAGAAGCATGTCCAAATACAAATTCTCATTGCTGATTAGTCTTGCCGTTGCTCTTCTTGCCGTTGTTCGTTCTCGTTGTTGCCGTCGTTCTTGTCGTTGTTCGTTTCTGTCGTCACCCTTTGTATCGGTAGATCAGCGACATGGGATGTCCGCTGCCCAAGTCAGGCACGACCGAACACTCGCATGACTTCCAGTCGCACATACAAAGAGGGTTACCGTGACCAAGATCACTTGTGGAGTGGATGTTCTTCTGAAGGAGTCCCTCGAATCCGCTAGAAGAAGAAAAGACCCCGGGGATCCAACCCCGAGGCCTTTTCTATTTGCGCTGTAACTCGTTTAGAAAGAATATTTTAGTCGTAAGCGCTTTGGGGTAAAAATTTTGCGGGCGCGATTAGGATATATCTCGCAGAATCTAAACAGCTTGCGTCCAAGATGCCCCCGGGGAACCTCAGGGCTAAGCCGTCTGCACCGCCGCCGCACTCAGCTTCAGCGTCAGGTCATCGGCGATGAGCTTGCCGTGGAACCGCCCGTTTTCGATGAAGATCTCGTTGGTCCGCTCCCCGGCCACAATCACCCCGGCCAGATAGATCCCCGGCACATTGCTCTCGAGCGTCGCGGGATCGCACATCGGGCAGCGGGCGTTTGCCTCATCGAGCTTCACGCCGAGCCCTTCGATGAAGCTGAAGTCCGGATGATACCCGGTCAGCGCGAAGACGAAGTGGTTCGGAATCGTGATCTCCCCGTCCGGGGTTGCGAGGGTCACATCGTCCTCGCGAATCCGCGTCACCGAGCTCGAAAAATATGCGATTACCTCGCCGTTCTTGATGCGGTTGTTAATGTCCGGCAAAATCCAGTACTTCACATGCCGATGCATCTCCGCGCCGCGGTGCACCAGCGTCACCCGCGTGCCGTGTCGCCACAGGTCCAGCGCCGCGATCGCAGCCGAGTTCTTGCCACCAATCACGACCACATCGAGCCCAAAGAACGGATGCGGCTCGTGGTAGTAGTGCCGAACCTTGTTCAGCTCCTCGCCGGCTATGTTCAGGTAGTTCGGCAGATCGTAATAACCGGTCGCCACCACCAGCTTGCGCGCCTTGTGCGCCTGCGTGCGGCCAAAGCGGTCGGTCGTGTGGACCGAGAAGTTCCCATCCGATCCCGAAACGCTGCTCACCGACTCGTACTGCCGCACGTCCAGCTCGTAGTGCTCCGCCACCTTGCGGTAGTACTCGAGCGCCTCGCTCCGCGTCGGTTTCTGGTTCGGACTCGAGAACGGCATGTCGCCGATCTCCAGCAGCTCCGGCGTGGTGAAGAACGTCATATGCGCAGGGTAGTGGAACAGTGAGTTGCACAGGCAACCCTTATCCACCAGTACAGGGCGAAAGCCAGCCCGCTTGGCATCGATCGCACATGCGAGCCCTGTCGGTCCAGCACCGATCACCAGCAGGTCGTAGATTTCTTCCTTTGCCCCGTCCGTTCGCATCGTCATGCCCATCTTTCAATTCTACTGAAGCCCAAACACCCAGCAGCAACCAGGCAGGAGAACGCCAACCGCATAGCACACTTTGCTGCCTCAAAAAAACGTTCTCAGGAGCAGGAAATCGGTCTATCCCCCAAATGGGTCAGTAAATCCACAATCATCCTCAACCCGATCTCCGGTACATTCAGTCAATCAGGTGAATCCCTCCGTCGCAGCCCGCAGCTCAGTCTGCCGCCTCGTGACCGAATTCGATCCCGCCTCCGTGTTCCGACTTCTCGCAGAACTCGACCCACCCGGTGGAAAACCGGGCAGGGAAGTCCTCCATCCAAGGTCCCCGCTGTCCACGATTGCGTCCCATTTATCCACCTCCCATCCACACAAATCGGCCTCCAACCGACCAATTCTCCCTCCCGGTGACCCTCCGCTGGTCTAAGCTTGAAAGTGTCGATTCGCTCAGGCCGGTAAACCCGCGCCACTTGCGCCGAGAAGGCTTCTTCCACAGCGATTCCTCACAAAATTCGTTCCTTCCGCCGCGATTCGCCGCCAATGACCACGCATCTACGTAGCAGGCACAACATGTAGTGCTTTATACTTGACACACCCCACTGGGGGCGGTACTTTCACGACTGCGAGGCCATTGCGCTCTTTCCGGCCTTTCTACGTTCAGCTTCCCAGAACCGCCGGTGGGGATCCACCGGATTCATATCCAGTTCGGGATTGATTGCACGCCGGACATTTTCGCGTCGACAACGAGACCTACCGATTTCGACCCAGTTTCTTAGAAGGAGATCTACCCAGCATGGCTACCCAGACCACTCAGGCGTCTCAGACGGCGAAGCAGAACGCCGCCCCCTCCAAGAAGGCAGCACCCGGCCTCACCTTTACACGCCACTTCTCCAAACCCGGCATCTCGCCCTACGACGAGATTACCTGGGAGCGCCGCGACGCCGTCATCCAGGACTGGAAGGGCAATCTCATCTTCGAACAGAAGAGCGTCGAAGTCCCGTCCGAATGGTCCGTCACCGCGACCAACATCGTCGCCAGTAAGTACCTCCACGGCCTCAACGGCACCGCCGAACGTGAGTCTGGCGTTCGCGCCCTCATCACCCGCGTCGCCGAAAGCGTCCGCGACTGGGGCATGCGCGACGGCTACTTCGCCAGCGCCGAAGACGCCGCCATCTTCTACGCCGAGCTCTGCCACCTCCTGCTCAACCAGAAGGTCGCCTTCAATTCCCCGGTCTGGTTCAACGTCGGCTGCGATCGCCTCGAGCCCAACTCCGACGCGCAGAACTGGCACTGGGACGCCGAAAAGCGTC
>FSYS01000120.1_pt1 | contig 15934 bp, 18 predicted proteins | sample 1638491 | NCBI WGS metagenome assembly FSYS01 (sample SAMEA3914788, study PRJEB12502) | metagenome | biome: forest; material: soil | place: Canada | collected 2011-07-03 | depth 0.1 m | reverse complement strand
GCCTGTAAGTGACGAAGGGGCGTTTGAAGTCGACGGTCGCCGTGACGGTGAAATTTCACCGTCACGGCGACCGTCTCGACCGTAAGAGCGACCGTCCTCCACCGTGTCTTTCCCCGTCCAAAACAGCGAAAATCAGCGTCTTTCCTGCCTTTTTCAAATTGTTCCACGTGGAACAATTTGCCGTTCCACGGTCCTCCTCGCCAAAACGTCACTTTTCCACTCCCAGAACCCACTTCCCACTCCCCAAAATCCTCTCCCGGTCGCCGAAATTCACCGTCACACACGGTCCGTCGGTTCCTTAGAACGCCCTCACTAGAAGGTCTTTCGTTTTGGTCTCCAGGATGCACCTGTGACAGCGGGAGGAGCTCGTCGATGGAGATTGGAACCCGGTTGAGTGAGGTGCTGGGCAAGTTTCTGGACCTGACGAGCGACCAGATGAAGCTGACGGCGAGCAACATTGCGAACGTTGACACGCCGGAATACAAGACGCAAGGGATGGACTTTGGCTCGGCATTCGCGCAGGCGATGAAGGGGCTCGATGGCGAGGGGACCGGCGTGGTGAATGAGCATATCGGCGATGTAGATGGATTGGTGGCGAGGCCGGATGGGAACAATGTCTCGATCGACCGCGAAAGTATGCAACTGGCGAAAGAGCAGTTGCAGTTCAAGACCGGGGTAGAGCTGTTGAAGAGTGAGTTTTCCGAGATGATGAGTGCAATCCATGCGGATGGGAAGTAAGGAATGAATCTCTTTGGCGTGATGGATGTGACGGGGTCGGCGCTGAAGGCAGAGCGCGTGCGCGCGGAGGTGGTGGCGTCGAATATGGCGAACGCCGAGACGACGCGTACAGCGACAGGCGGCCCTTATCAGCGCCAGCATGTGGTCTTTCAGCAATCAGGCGGTGGCTTCGCGGACGCGATGCAGGGACAGGGAATTGGATCAGTGCTGGCCGGGAATGGGGTGAGCTTTGCGACCGGATTAAGCGGTAGTACTTCGACACCGGGTGGTGTCGAAGTGAGCGGCATCGTGACCGATAACAGCGCGCCCGTGGAGCGATATGACCCGGGAAATCCCGATGCAGATGACAAAGGGTTCGTAGCGTATCCCGACATCGATCCGCTGACCGAGATGGTGGATTTGATGGGAGCGACGAGAGCTTATGGCATGAACGCCTCAGCACTGCAGGCGGAGAAGGGGATGTTGACCGCTTCGTTGGAGATATTGAAGTAGCGTGTCGGCAAGTTAGCAGAAGGAGGCTGCAATGACCGGAGTGCAGGGTGTTTTGAATGTGGCAAGTCAGGCGGCGACAGAGGCCATCGGGAACCCTGCTGCTTCAGTGGCGCAGCAAAGCTCGGTGCCGTTTGGAAGTGTCTTTCAGTCCATGGTGCAGGAGTCGAGCGACTTGGATGCGAAGGCGCAGCAGGCGGTAACCGGGTTGTTGAGCGGTTCGGGCGTTGAAGTGCATGACGTGATGATCGCGACGCAGAAGGCGAGTATGGCGTTTGAGCTGGGGCTACAGATGAGGAATAAAGCGGTCGCGGCGTATCAGCAGATGATGAACATGCAGTTTTAGAGGTAGGTTTGCGTGGCGGGATTGGCAAAGACGGGCATTGAGGCAGAAACGGCGCGAGGTGGGGCGGCGCAGGCGATGGCGGTCGTGGCACGCGGTCGTGCGGCGTTTGCGTCGATGCCGCAGCCAAAGCGAACGCGGCTGATTGCCTGCGCGATGCTGATTGCCGCAGCGTGCGCGGCGGTGGCCTGGTGGGGAAGCAGGACGGAGTGGAAGACGCTGTACTCGAGTATGGAAGGGCGTGATGTGCAGCAGGTGGAGGGCGAACTGGCAGCGGCGGGGATCGCGTATCAGGCGACGCCGGATGGGTTGGGGGTACAGGTCCCCGCGGAGCTGTTGGATAAGGCGCGTATGGAAGTAGCGACGAAAGGCATGCCGCAGAGCGGGCGCATGGGATTTGAGTTGTTCGACAAGCCGAACTGGGTGGGCAGCGAGTTTGACGAGAAGGTGAACTATCAGCGAGCGCTGGAGGGCGAACTTGAGCACACAATTGCAACGGTTGCAGCGGTGCGATCGGCGAGAGTGCATCTGGTGTTGGCGAAGGACTCGCTGTTCACCACGGAGCAGCAGGCCGCGAAGGCTTCGGTGGTGTTGAAGCTGAAGCGGGAGACACTGCGGCCGGAAGAGGTCGAATCGATACGAAACCTGGTGGCTGGCGCGGTGGAGGGACTGACGCCGGACCAGGTGACGCTGGTGGATGCGGATGGCCGCGCAAACCTGAACACTCCGGGGCGCGCGGAGGCGGCGAGCAACGAGGAGCAGGCGATGGAGCAGAAGCTCGTCGCTATGCTGGAACCTTTGGCGGGCAGAGAGAATGTGCGGGCCACGGTGAATATCTCGTATGACCAGGGAAGCGTCGAGAAAACCGACGAAGTGGTCGATCCGACGCAGGTGGTGGCATTGACGACGCAGAAGAGCGACCAAATTTCAGCAGCAACAGCGAAGCCGGGCGGGATTCCGGGGACTGTGAGCAATACTCCGGGGCCAGCGGAGAAGGGGACTGCGGTTGCGGCGGTGCAGGCGGCGACAGCGAAGGATGCACTGCCGGTCTATCCCGGTGCGCCTGCCCAAAATGGGCAATCGGCGCATGAGGAGAACAGCACCTTTGCGGTGACTAAACACCTGACGCACGAGGAACAAGGGCCGGGACGCATCACGCGGATTACCGCAGCGGTGCTGGTGAACGATCGCACCATGCCGGGGGTGGGGAAAGATGGAGCGACGACGGTGTGGCGGGCGCGGACTCCGGATGAGATGAAGCGGCTGGAAGAGTTGGCACAAGCGGCGGTGGGGTTCGATTTGAAGCGTGGGGACCAGGTGGTGATGGAGAACATCAGCTTTGAGGGCAACGCTCCGGCGCCGAAAGTGGTTGGTTTCGAGAAGGTAAGTGAAGAGACGCAGAGCCTGCTGCGGTCGCAGCCGGAGTTGTTGCGGACGGTGGCGGCGGGCTTGCTTGCGATATTGCTGGTGATATTTGTGGTGAGGCCGGTAGCAAGGCAAGCGATGGTCATGATGTCGGAGGAACGGGCTTTAACGGCGGGAAATATGGGATATGCGCTGGCTGCTCCGAACGCAGAACACGCGTTGGACGATGGAAAGAATGATGCGAATGCATCGGCATGGCAAAGCGCGGCATTGACGAATGCCAGCGTGCTGGAGCAGGTGGCGACGCACATCCGCACGGCCCCGATACAGAGCACGCGGCTGTTGGAAGCATGGATTGGCGATCGCGGGGAGAAGCACTGATGACGCAGGGGAATGAAGCAATGGGTGCGATAGACAGGCGGGCGCCGGCGCTGATGCTGCCGATGGAGGCGAACTTTACGCCGGTGGATCTGCCCGGGATTCGCAAGGCGGCAATTTTGATGATGGCGGTAGGGGATGAGTTGGCGAAGGCCTTGTTTCGTGAACTTGACCAGAAGCAATTGGAGCGCGTGACGTATGAGATCACGCAACTGGGCAATATACGGGCGGAGTTGCTGAGCCAGGTGTTGCTGGAGTTCTATGGGCTGCTGGAGACGCAGCAGTACATGGTCCGCGGAGGGCGCGAATATGCGCTGCGGTTATTGACGGAGGCGTTTGGCGAGGCGCGGGCGCAGGAGTTGCTGGGGCAAGTGAAGACGCTCCAGGAGCGGTCGGTGGGCGACCTCGCGATCTTGCAGGAGATGGATCCCCAGCAGTTGAGCAAGTTTCTGGAGAATGAGCATCCGCAGACGGTCGCGCTGGTGCTGGCTCATCTTGAGCCGCAGAAGGGCTCGGTGCTGTTGATGACGTTGAAGCCGGATCTGCGGGTTGAGACGGTGCAGCGGCTGGCGGAGATGCGGCAGTTTTCGCCGGAGATGGCGGAGAAGGTGGCCCTGGTGCTGGCGCGGCGGATGGATTCGCTGGGATCGAGTGGCAGGCGGTCCTATGCGGGCTTCCGCTCGGTGGCGGAGTTGTTGAACAGGCTGGATGGGCCAGCGAGCAAGGCGATCCTTGAGGACATTGAGAAGAATGAGCCGAAGCTGGCGATCGGGATTCGCGATCTGATGTTTACGTTTGAGGACTTGCTGACGGTGCCACAGCAAAGCGTGCGCGAGATCGTGAGTGCCGTCGATAAACGGGTGATGGCCACGGCGCTGAAGGGTGCGAAGGAAAATTTGCGGGCGCATCTGTTCAAGGCGATGAGCTCGAGGGCAATGGAGATGCTGCGCGACGACATGGAGTCGATGGGTCCGGTGCGCAGTAAAGACGTGGCAAAGGCGCAACAGGAGATGCTGGCGGTGGCGCGGAACCTGGAGATCGAGGGACGGATCATGCTGAGGATGGAGGTCGAAGGTGAACTTGCTGTTTGAGGCGCAGAGGGAAAAACCTCCGGTGACGGCGCTGGTATTTCCGGTGATGAGCACGGGAATGGAAGCGCAGGCGGATGTTGCTGCGCTTGCTGACGAAGCTTTGCGCGCGAACGAGAGAGTCGCGGTGGAACAGGCGCGTCGGGCGAAGGAAGAGGAGATGAAGCGCTCACTGGAGCAGGGACGCGAGGAAGGCCTGGCGGAGGGGGAACGTCGGCGGCGTGAAGGCCTTGAGGTGGAGCGCAGTGCGGTGGGCCATCTTTGCACAAGCTTCGCGAAGGAGCGCAAACAATACTTTGCGGAGGTTGAAGGCGAGGTTGTGAAGCTGGCGCTGGCAATTGCGGCGCGCGTGTTACAGCGCGAGTCGGCGCTGGATCCAGCATTGTTGAAGGGCGTTGTGAACGTGGCGCTGGCAAAGCTGGGCGACGGTAAGGGCGCTGTGCTGCGCATGAATCCCACTGAGCAAGACAGCTGGGCCGCGGAGATGAAGCACGCGGGGATTGAGGTTGCGGTGGATGCATCCCTGGAACCCGGAGAGTTGCGCCTGGAAGCTGCGGGCGGCGTGGCGGAGTTGGGGATTGCGGCGCAGTTGGTGGAAATCGAGCGCGGGTTCTTCGACCTGCTGGCGAGAAGGCCAGTGTGAGTGCGGCATTGCTGCAGGGATACTTCGATGCCGTTCGAGCGACGGCGGGATGGCGTTGGCATGGGCGCGTGATCGAGGCCAACGGGCAAACGATTGAGAGTGACGGGCCGCCGTGCTCGGTGGGCGAGCGCTGCGAGGTCGTGTCGCAGGATGGGATGCGCCACTCTGCGGAGGTGATCGGGTTTCGTGGTCGCAGAGTGATTGCGATGCCGTTGATGACGACGCGCGGGCTGCGACATGGGGATGCGGTGTTCTCCTCGGGGCGTGGGGCGGAGATTGCGATTGGCGATGCGATGCAGGGGCGTGTGCTCGACGCGATGGCGACGCCACTCGATGAATTAGGGCCGATGCTCGGGACGGAGATGTGGCCGCTCGATGCAGACGTTACCGCGGCGATGGAGCGTGTGCCGATTCGCGAGACGCTGACCACGGGTGTGCGTGCGATCGATGGGATGCTGACGGTGGGTCGCGGGCAGCGGGTGGGAATCTTTGGCGGCTCGGGCGTGGGCAAGAGCACGCTGATTGGCATGATGACGCGCAATACCGAAGCGGACATTACTGTTGTCGGCTTGATCGGCGAGCGTGGACGCGAGGTCCGCGAGTTTCTGGACGATGCGCTGGGCGAAGAAGGCCGCAAGAGGTCGGTGGTGTTCTGTTCGACCTCGGACCAGTCGCCCTTGCTGCGGATGCGTGCGGCAATGGCGGCCACGGCTGCGGCGGAGTTCTATGCGAGGCGCGGGAAGAATGTTCTGCTGGTGCTGGATTCGCTGACAAGGTATGCGATGGCGGCGCGCGAGGTTGGGCTGGCCGCCGGAGAGCCGCCGGCAAGCAAAGGCTATACGCCCTCGGTGTTTGCGCATCTGGCCCGGCTTGTAGAGCGGGCCGGACGGTTTCAGACGGGCAGTATCACGGCGTTTTATACAGTGCTGATGGAGGGCGACGATCAACAGGATCCGGTGGTGGATGCGGTGAGGTCGCTGCTGGATGGTCACATCGTGCTGTCGCGTGCGCTGGCCTCGCAGGGGTGGTATCCGCCGATCCATGTTCTGGATTCCTTGAGCCGATTGATGCCGGTCGTCACTACGGAGGAGCATCGGGGACGCGCACGGCTGGTGCGGCAGTTGATGGCGGTCCATGCACGGTCGGAGGACCTTGTGCGAATGGGCGCTTACAGCGCAGGCGCGGACAAGGAGTTGGACCGTGCTATGGCTGCGATGCCCGGCATGCGTGAGTATCTGCAGCAGGATTCGGACGAGTGTTTCACGATGCGTGAATCTGTCAAAGGCCTGCAGGAGCTGGTGTTATGAAGGAGAAGCTGAGACAGATTGAGCGAGTGCGGCAGCTGCGCGAGACCCGTGAGCGGATGAGTGAGGCCTCCGTAGCTGTGGCGACGGCAAAGCTGCGAGAGGCGGTGCAGTCGCTGGCGGAGCTGAAGAACGCAGAGCTAATCGTCGCGCGTGAGTCGATGCGGGCGATGGAGGCAGGCGAGAGCCCGGAGTGGACGATGTCGCTGACACTGCGAAAGGCCTTTGGGTGGGATGTAGGTCGCTTTGAGAAAGAGCGTAGGGAATGTGAAGAAGCCATGCTGGCTGCGCGGCGGGAGCTGCAGGATCGGCGTATCGAGACGGAGCAGACCGTTGCCTTGAGGCGTGATGCAAGGGCTGCGCTGCAGCGGGAAGAAGAGCATCGCGCCCAGACGGAGAGCGTGGACCACTTTTCAGCCAGAAAGCGGTGGAGCTCTGAACGTCTCCGTGTGAGGTCGCTAATCGAAGGGCCTTGAATTTGTATCTCCTATGGCATGCCGCTTGCATCACCCAGCAGCGAGGACCAGAGCGTGGTTGCCAGCAGCGGATTGATTGGAGGCGTCGGAGAGATGCAGACTACACTAGGAGTAGTGGCGTCGCTCCCCGTCGCCGGCCACACCGCTATTGGGATTAGAGATAGCTTCGCGGAGGTGATGCGTCAGTCCTCCCAACCCGACGTTGCGAAGCCGGAAGCAAAGACACCGGTTGTGAAGGATGTCATTCCGGGTAGCGTTGAGGCAAAAAAAGATCTCGCGGAGGTGACGCGGCAACCTGCACAGGTTGGTGCTGCACAGACGGAAGCGAAAGCGGCTAGTCTGAGCAAAACTCCTGCAATGACTCCTCTGAATCAGGGGAGGAATCAACTATCCAGCGGCGTGAAAGACGAGGTCGATGCCTCTGATGGTGAGGAGAGCGAGATTCCCGCAGAAGATGCCGCGAAGCCTGAGACGAAGGCTCTTGCAAAGAGTGCGGATGCTGCGACTAAGAGCGAGGCTACTAAGACTGAGACAGTTGTGGCCCCGGCCGCCAGTGCAGCGCCGGTCAAAGCTCCGGTGAAGGCCGTGTCTGCGCCGATACTCGTGAAGTTGCCGATTGAGCAGGGAGAGAAAGCCAAGACTGCCGTTACGGCAAAGACATCGGCGCATCTTATCGCGAGGAACTCGCAGAGCCCATCTGTTCCTGCGGCCGACGATAACGGAACGGTTGTGGCTGCACCCACTGCGAATGTCGTTGTCCAGAACGTGGCTACGGATAGCGCGAAACAGATCACGGCTGCATCCTTCGCCGCTACAGCATCGTCAGCTCCTACGGCAGTTGCGGCAGAGGAGAAGGTCACGAAGGGAAAGACTTCCCAGACGGCTAGTACAGCGGGACCGGAGACAGCGTCCACGACAAGTTTCGCGGATGCAGTGGCTGTTGCTAGTGTGAGTGCTGTGAGCGGTGGCATTGTCGCTGGATCGTTGACTGCTCCGGGCGGAGCGGTTGCAACTATAGCGGTGCAGAGCAGCGTTGGACAGATGGCCGGCGCTATGCTCGGACAGGTTCATACCGCGCAGGGCCAGGGGGTGAATCCGTTGCCGGCCAGCGCTGCTCACTCTGTTCAAACTGGAAAGACGGATACTGCTGCGCTACCTGGTCAATCGAGTGGTCCGGGCGACCTGATGTTGAGCACGTATGACACGGGTAAGCCGAATCAATTGGAAGTCGGTCTGCAAAGCGGTGGATTTGGATGGTTGAAGGTGCGCGCGGAGTTGGCGAGCAACGGCGAGGTGAATGCCTATTTGCGTGGGTCATCGCCGGATTCCACGGGCCTGTTGCAGATGCAGGTCCCAAAGATTGAGGCATATCTGGGTACGCAGGATGTTGCCGTGCGTAGCGTGCAGGTGGAGACGGCGCGAACGCACGCGCCTGCTACAGGGTTGGGCGGCGATGGCGGCGTGACTGCGGATAGTGGAGCCTCGCAACAGCAGAGCGGACGAGGCAATCGAAACCCTGTGGCTGGCATGGAGACGCATACGAGTGTGGATGCAATCGATGAAGGAGCGATGCCGGCGCGGATTGTAATAAGCCAAGGCGGCATCGCTATCACGGGAACAGGAAACTGGTTAAGTGTTCGAGCTTGAAAAGAGAGAGAGGAAATATATATGTCGGCAATCAATAATCATTATCTGGCGATGTCAGCCAATAGCGTCGCGGCGTCGATGACGCCGGCGGAGAGTGCAACACCTGCGAAGGCAAGCGCGAAGGCGATGACGGCTAGTGCGCAAACGACGAATACAACTGGGACAGGTTCTTCGAGTGGTTCGGCAGATGACCCGGACGATATTACGTCGAGCGACTTTTTACAGCTACTGGTAAGTGAGCTGCAGAACCAGGACCCAACACAGCCGACTGACCCGGATGCTTATGTGCAGCAACTGGTGGGCGTGAACAGCTTGCAGCAGTTGATTTCGATCAACCAGGAACTGGCTTAAAGGCAGCGAATAGGAATTAGAAAAGAACGACAAAACCGGATGAGGAAGAAAGAGAGGCAAGACGATGGGATCATTTTCAATTGCACTGACGGGGCTTACAGCCGATTCGACAGCGCTCAACACGATAGGCAACAATCTGGCCAACCTGAATACAACGGCGTTCAAAGACCAGACAACGACGTTCTCCGATTTGTTCTATCAGCAGGTGGGGACCTCGGGATCTGGCGATGCGCTACAGCAGGGACTAGGTACGAAGGTTTCGTCGACTTCGACGGACTTTAGCGAAGGAACACTGACGACAACGGACAGCTCGACGGATATGGCGGTCCAGGGCAATGGCTTTTTCGTGGTCAACAACAATGGCACGCAGGAGCTGACGCGGGCGGGGAACTTTCAACTCGATAATCAAGGCAATCTGACGACCACCGACGGATCGAGTGTGATGGGCTATGGAACGATAAACGGTGTCGTGAGCACCAGTGGCTCGCTGAAGGCGCTCCAGTTGCCGGTTGGCGCGACACAGGCGGCGCAGGCCAGCAGCACGTTTTCGCTTACAGGAAACTTAAGCTCGACAGCGGCTGTCGGCGATACATACTCGACTCCGATCACTCTGTATGACTCGCTGGGCACCAGCCATGTGGCGACGGTCACGTTTACCAAGACGGCGAACGACCAGTGGGGTTACTCGGTTGCGCTGCCGGCGGGCGATGAGACAGGTACGCCAACTGGGAACACAGGGACGCTGACGTTCGACAGCAGCGGCAATCTGGTATCGCCGAGCACTAACGTGAGCGGCATTTCATTTCCTGGAATGGCGGACGGCGCGTCGGACATGAACCTTAGCTGGGACCTATTGGGCAGCTCGGGAGGTGCGACATTGACGCAGACTTCGGCGGCGTCCTCTTCTTCGGCGACCAACCAGAATGGCTATGCCAGCGGTACGTATGAGGGCTTTACGGTCGACTCCACCGGGCTAATCTCGGCGCAGTTCAGCAATGGCGAGACGCAGACGGTAGGCCAGGTTGCTTTGGCCAACGTGGCGAACGCCGAAGGGCTGACGCGGGCCGGGGACAATGCTTATGTAACAACTGCGGCCTCCGGCGCGGCAACAGTAGGGCCCGGGGATACCGGCGGTCTGGGCAGCATCGCCGACGATTCATTGGAGAGCTCTAACGTGGATATCTCGACGGAGTTTACCAACCTGATTGTGGCGCAGCGGGCGTTTGAGGCCAACTCGAAGACTGTAACGACCTTCGATACGTTGACGCAGGAGACGATCGACATGATCCGGTAACCCAGCCGTGTTGAAGAGGCGGTCCCTGCCGGCGCGGGGACCGCCTTTCTTAAAGGCACGCTCAGAAATAGCTGTCGCGCTTTGGCACAAGTCATGCATAACGAGTGGCATGGCAAGCGCAGATCGTTCCCTCCCTCAAAGTATGGCTCCGGCGGCGAAGGTTCCCTTGATGACGCTCCTGGTTTGTTGCCTGGCGACGGGAGTGTTCGCCGTTGGCGGGGCAACCGGGGTAATGATTTTTCTGGCTCATCGCGGGAAGTTGAGCAGCGGGGTCGTGTCGCCGGCCGGGCCTGCGGCGAAGAAGAGTGCCGACGTGGCGACACATACGGCGACGCTTGAGCCGTTGCTGATCAATCTCTCGGATGAGGGCGGTCATGCCTACCTGCGGCTCGGCGTGGTGCTGGCGGAAGAGAACGATCCAGAGGCAAAGCCGAAGGCAGAGGCAAAGCCTGTAGCGGGCGCCGATGCAGCGGTGCGGGACACCATCTTCGACGTGCTGGGACGGCAGACCTCGACAGCACTGCTAGCACCGGATGGCAAGGAGATGTTGAAGAGAAGCCTGATGGCGGCCATCGCGCTGCATAATCCTGAGCTGCATGTGAAGACGATCTACTTTACTGACTTCCTGGTGCAGCAATGAGGCGGCTGCTCGCGGAGCAGGGAAACATAAACGAAGCAGCGGAGTCACGCGTGAAGTGGCCGATGCTGCTGCAGGCCCCGGTGCCGATGATGGTGAAAATTCCCCTGCCGGGGATATCGCTTCGAGGGCTGGCGGCGCTGAGCGTGGGCAATTTGATCGTGAGTAGTTGGGCGGCCTCGGAAGAGGTGCCGCTCTATGCCTCAAACGTCGCGCTGAGCTGGGGCGAGTTTGAAGTGGTGGACGGCATGATTGCGATTCGGTTGACGAGGTTGGGATAAGCGATGGCGAATGTGATGGCTAACGATAAGCCCGTGGTGGGCGGCGTGATGGGGTTTGTGATCGATCTGGTGCGCGGGCGCGACGTAGCCCGGGCGGAGCGGTCAATGAAGGTCCTGGAGACGCTGCAACTCGGCGGGCGCAGGCAGTTGCTGCTGGTGCGCTGCGGCCGACAGCAGTTTCTGGTGGGAGCAGGTGCGGATGGGATACAGACGATTGTCGCCGTGGCAACGGACGAGGTGCAGCAGTGAGAGGTTTGCGGAAGCTGATAGTCGCCGCGGCAATGCTATGCACCCTTGTTGCCCGGGCCGATGATGGTGGCGCCTTCTGGGTGCATCGTCCGGCTGTGACACATGCTGCTGCCGCGAAGCCGAAAGCTACGGTGAAGACTAAGCCAAAGTCTGTGACGCCGCAGGATTTTCTCGTGGACGCCGTGAGCAAGAGCACGAAGGACGGCGTGGGCTCAGGCTCCCCATGGGCGATTGTGCTGGGGCTCACGCTGCTGACGCTGATCCCCGCAATTCTGCTTTCGATGACGCCGATGATCCGGCTGCTGGTAGTGTTTCATTTCCTGCGCCAGGCCCTCGGCACGCAGACCGCGCCCTCCAACCAGGTGTTGATGGGGCTGGCGTTGATGATGACATGGTTCCTCATGCAGCCAGTGCTGTTGCAGGTGGATCAGGTTGCGGTAACGCCCTACCGGCAAGGAACGATCGATGCCGGTGAGGCGTTGCAGCGCGGCAGCGCACCGGTGAAGGCCTACATGCTGAAGTATGCGAGAGAGAAGGACCTCGCGGTCTTCGCAAGCGCCTCGATGACAGCCAAACCTGCCACGTCGGCGGATCTGCCAATGCCAATCGTGGTTCCGGCCTACATGCTGAGCGAGTTGAAGGCCGGCTTTCAGATTGGCGCGGTGTTGTTCCTGCCGTTTCTGTTGATCGATTTTCTGGTAGCCAGCATCACGACGTCGATTGGGATGTTGCAGCTTTCGCCGGTCGTGATCTCTACGCCGGTTAAGATCCTGCTCTTTGTCATGGTAGATGGCTGGAGCCTGCTGGCGCATGAGTTGTTGAAGAGTTTTTAGGAGGTCGTAATGGGAACCGACATGGCCGTCAAGCTCGCGCGGCATCTGTTGATCGAAGCCCTGCTGCTCTGCGCGCCGATGCTGATAGCGGCCTGCGTCGTAAGCCTCGTGATGAGCCTGCTTCAAACATTGACCGGCGTGCAGGAGCAGACGCTGACAGCCGTGCCGCGCCTGACGGTGGTTTTCCTCATGGTGGTTGTATTGATGCCTTGGCTGGCGCATCGAACGGTGGCTTACACCATCGGCATGTGGACAGACCTCCAACGGTACCTGGGATGACAAGCATAGATTGGCAGTCGATCGTTTGCAGCGGCGTGCTCGTAATGGTGCGTTTGAGCAGCCTGCTGGTGTTCTCTCCTATCTTCTCCTCGACCGCGATAGCGCCGCGCATCAAGGCCGGATTTGTGTTCGCGATGACACTGCTGCTGGCGCCGTTGGTGGGCATGGCGCACGGAGCTGTCGATGAGATCACGATGCGCGCGGTTTTAGGAGAGTTCGCGGTGGGGCTGGTCTTCGGGCTATCGCTGATGATGCTGAACGAGATGGTGCTGTTTGCCAGCGCAATGCTGAGCATGGAGTTCAGCTTCTCGCTGGCAAACCTGATGGACCCCGTCTACAAGGAAGAGACGCCGGTACTTGGGGAGCTGATGGGGTGGGTGGCGACGCTGGTGCTGTTGGGCGCGGGGCTGCACAGGACGCTGATCGCGGCCGTAATGCGGAGCTTCAACGTTGTGCCCTTGGGCACGTTTGCGTTTAGCGCGAAGACTGGCGCGCAGATGGCGCACATGGGGGGCGGAATCTTTCTTGCGGGCGTGCAGTTAGCTTCGCCGGTGATCGCGGCAGCGCTGACGGTGGAGATCACAATCGGCCTGATTGGAAGACTGGCGCCGCAGTTGCACTCGACCGTGCTGAGTGTGCCGTTCAAGACGTTGGTCTCGTACGTGGTGCTCGTAGGTTCGCTGGCGATCTGGCCGAGCTTTCTGGAGAGCCGCTTCAACTCGCTGTTGGATGCGGCAGGAAGGATGTTGATGCAGGCGTGAGCCGGCGGAGAACGCTATGCCCGATCAACAGACAGAGAAAGCCACACCGCAACGCAAGAAGAAGGCTCGCGAGAGCGGCGACTGGGTGCGCAGCCGCGAGCTACTCTCCGGCACAGCTATGCTGTCGGGTCTGATGACGCTTGGCATGGCGGGCGGCAGCTTTGTTTCGAGTTGGAGGCAATGCTACGCGCGATGCGTGACATTAGCTGTTTCAGGTACAGAAAGAAGCTGGGGGACCCGGGAGCTTGTAACGGCGTTGCGCGTAGGATTGCTGCCCGCTGTCATACCGACCGCAATGGTTATGGGCGCCTGTTTGTGCGCGGTGATCGCGGTTGGGATCGGGCAGGGTGGAGGCGTGAACTTCAGCGTGAAGGCGCTACAGCCGCGGTTGAGCCGGTTTGCTCCGGGCAACCATGTGAAGCAGATGTTCAGCATAAGAGCAGTGGCGAGGACGGCGAAATCGGTGCTGCCGGCGTTGGTGGTAAGCGTACTGGGATGGAGAGCGTTGCACAGCCTGTTGGGGCCGATGCCGGTGATGAGCCTTGCGCGACTGCCGGCGACGTTTGACGTGGCGTATGGCCTGGGCGTGAAGGCGGCATGGGTGATGGTGGTGTGGTCGGCGATCGACTATGTAGTGGAGTATGCGAGCTGGAACAAGCGTCTGAAGATGTCCAAACAAGAGATGAAAGAAGAGATGAAGGAGGCGAACGGAAGCCCGCAGGTGAAGGGGCGGGTTCGTCAGGCGCAGCGTGCGATGCGCAAGCGCAGGGCCAAGGCCGATATGCGCCGTGCAAGTGTGGTCATTACCAACCCAACGCACTATGCGGTGGCGCTGGAGTTCAGCTTTGAGACGATGCAGGCGCCCACCGTGCTGACCAAGGGGCGCGATCTTCATGCGCTAGAGATTCGCGAAGAGGCCAAAGCCGCAGGAGTGCCGATCCTTGAAAACCCACCGCTGGCGCGGTCTTTGTATCGAAGCGTGGAGCCGGGGCAGCCAATCCCTTATGAGCTTTACGCGGCGGTAGCGGGAATTCTCGCTTACCTGTTTCGCGAGAAGCAGGAAGAGCAGGTGCGTGAAGCGAAGCGCGCGGCGCAGACAAAAAGAGACGCAAAGGCCGCGGCGATGCGGTCGGTGGTGACTGGATTTCAGGGAGGCATTTGATGGCGGTTGAAAAGGTAAAAGGGAATTGGAGCGGGCTGGCGCTGCCGCTTGGCGCGATCAGCATCGTGTTTGTGATGTTGGTGCCGATTCCAGCGGTAGTTCTGGATCTGTTGCTGGCGGTCTCGATCAGCGCGAGTGTGCTGGTGTTTTTGACCGCGGTGCAGATCAGAAAAGCCGTAGACATGTCGGTGTTCCCAACCTTGTTATTGTTGTTGACACTGTTTCGGCTCGCGTTGAATCTGGCTTCGAGCAGACGCATTTTGCTGCACGGGCATGAGGGCACACATGCGGCGGGATCGGTGATTGAGGCGTTCGGCCAGTTCGTGGTCGGTGGAAATTACGTAGTCGGGTTCGTTCTCTTTCTCGCTCTGACGGCGATCCAGTTTCTTGTCATCAGCCATGGAACAGTAAGGACCGCCGAGGTCACCGCGCGTTTTACGCTGGACGCGCTGCCGGGCAAACAGATGGCCATCGATGCGGACATGAACGCCGGGTTGATCGATGAACAGGGCGCCAGAAAACGGCGGCAAGCCATCGCTCGCGAGGCCGAGTTCTATGGATCGATGGATGGCGCGGCGAGGTTCAGCCAGCGCGATTCGATGGCCACGATTCTGATTACGGCGATCAACATCATCGCCGGGTTGCTGATCGGCGTACTGCAACACGGAGCCGACCTGCAGACAGCCGTGAAGACCTATACGATCTTGACCGTTGGCGACGGGCTGGTGACCATGATTCCCAGCCTGCTCGTCTCAATCGCCGGCGGAATGGTGCTGACGCGTGCGGCTTCGGCGGGGTCGCTGGAAGGCGAGCTACAGGCGCAGTTGTTCAAGCGCCGCAAGACGATGTGGATCGCCTGTGGCGTAATGCTCGCAATGGCCGCAATCCCCGGGCTGCCCAAGCTGGCCTTCCTCATCATGGCCGGCGGGTTGGCGCTGCTGGCGCGAACGATGCCGGCCGATGTGCCGGAGATCATCGAGGACGATAAGCCACTGGCAAAGGCCGGGGTGGCTGCCGCCGATGCGGCTAAGACCGAGAACCTGGGGTCGCTGCTGAGGATGGATGAGCTGACGCTGGAGATCGGCTTTCAGCTGATTCCGATGGTGGACGAAAAACAGGGCGGCCAGATGCTGAACCGCGTGCGCGCAATGCGGCGACATCTCGCGACCGAGCTGGGCTTCATCGTGCCGGCGGTCCATATCACCGATAACCTGCGCCTGAAACCGCGCGAGTATGTGATCTCGCTGAGAGGCTCCGAGATTGCGCGTTGGCAGACCGAGGCAAACTGCCTGTTGGCCGTGAACGCCGATCCGAAGGCGAGGGCGCTGCCGGGAATCGAGACACGCGAGCCGGCCTTTGGTGTGGCCGCGCGGTGGATTCAGCCGGGCTTGGAAGACCAGGCGCTGGCAGCAGGTTACTCGGTCGTCGACCAGACAACGGTGATCGGGACGCACCTGGGCGAGTTGATCCGGAAGTATGCGCACGAGCTGCTGGGGCGGCAGGAGAGCAAGCGGCTGCTCGACAGCCTGAACGAGACCCATCCCAAACTCGTCGAAGAGCTCGTTCCCAAGTTGATGAGCCTAGGCGAGGTGCAGAAGGTCTTGCAGCAACTGCTG
>FSYS01003003.1_pt1 | contig 15991 bp, 15 predicted proteins | sample 1638491 | NCBI WGS metagenome assembly FSYS01 (sample SAMEA3914788, study PRJEB12502) | metagenome | biome: forest; material: soil | place: Canada | collected 2011-07-03 | depth 0.1 m | reverse complement strand
GTCTATGGCCCGGACAATCACCTGCGCCTGACCGGCCTGCATGAGACCCAGTCCATCGATAAGTTTAACTACGGCGTGGCCAATCGCGGCGCGTCCATTCGTATCCCGAACAGCTTCCCGGCCAATGGCTACAAGGGCTATTTGGAAGACCGTCGTCCGAATTCGCAGGGAGACCCCTACAAGATCGCAAGCCGTATCTTGCAGACCATCGCGACGGTCCCGACGAAATAATTCAGTTGGTTTGTCTGGAGGAGCGCCGTCTCGCCTTAGGGCGGGGCGGCGTTTTTCTTTTATACGCGGGAGGGTCAGCCTTTGGCCTGACCCTAATTAGTTCCCTCCACTCACCTACGCTCTCGCGGCATTCAAGCGAATGCTCACTTCTAGCCCATGCGGCTGACGGTTCGCGGCGCTGACCACTCCACCGCAGGCCTCGACGCAGCTCTTCACGATGGCCAGCCCGAGTCCCACGCCACCCGTCGCGGCGGTGCGCGAGGGATCGGCGCGATAAAACGGATCGAATACGCGTTCCAACTCGGTCGGCGTGAGGCCGGGCCCCTCGTCCGCGACGGCGACGAACACCTGCCCGCGCTCCGACCACGCCCGCACGAAAATCATTCCGCCGCCGCTGTAGCGCAGCGCATTGCGCAGCAAATTGCCCAGCGCACGTAGGAGCAGATCGAAGTTCCCCTGCGCGCGCAGGTCGCGCGGCACGCGGACCTCAATCGGGAACGCGCCACTCTTCTCCTGCCGGATCGCGGCATCGACCACGTCGGCGAGGTTCACCGGCGCGAGCGCGATCTGATGCTCGAGCAGCGCCGATTTCGAGAAGCTCAGAAGCTCGTTGGCGAGCTTGCGCATGTGCGTGACCTCCTCGCGCACGTCGCGCACGTAAGGCCGCGATTTTTCGTCGCCCCGTTCCTCGAGAATCCCGAGGGCCACTTCCATCCGCGCCAGCGGCGAACATAATTCGTGCGCGGCATCGCCGAGGAACCGCTTCTGGCCCGTGACGAATTCCTTCAACCGCGCCGCCATGCGGTTGATCGCACTGCCAAGCCGGCCGAGCTCGTCGCTGCGGCTGCCCGAGAGCTGGACGTCGAAGCGGCCTTCTGCAATCGACTCAGTCGCGTGCGTCATTTTCGAGATGGCCCGCGTCAGGTCGCGCGCCATGGGCAGCCAAAACAGCGCGGAGAAAATCACGATGCCCGCTGCCACCGCGAACCACGGGTCCGGGTTGAAGAGCAGCGGGCTCAGGCCCAGCTTCGGCGTGCGGCCGATGAGCGTCACCGGCCCGTCCATCTGCAACGGCTCCGGCGGCAGGCGCACCAGCAGCCAGTACGCCTCGGCGCTGTGCAGCACGCTCTTGGGAAATTCCGGCAAGGGACCACGGTGCTTGGGCGGACGGTCCTCGCCGCCCTGCGGAGGCGGCGGAAGCTGCTCCGGCTGCGGCCTGAAAGCGGGTGCGCCGCCCGGCCGTTGCGCGAAAATCATAGCGTGGTGGACATCATCCGGCGGTTGGAATTTCGAGCCATCGAGCCAGTTGCCGCGTGAGTCGTAGAGCGCAAAATCCATCTTGTAGGCGTCGCCCAGCTCGTTGAGCTTGTCGCCCCAGGAGTCGCGCGGCGAGTGCGCAAGGTCGTCGATAAACGCCGTCGTCATCGCCTGGATCTGGTCCTGCGACGACTGCGGCAAGAGCCAGTTATTGAGCGAGCCGAATTGGGCGCGCACCATCACCTGTAGTCCGGCGGCGAGCAGGAGCAGGTTCAGGAAAAACCAAAGCAACAGGCGCGCAAACAGGGGAAACCGCGCCTTCACACGGGCGCCTCGGGGTCGACGAACATATAACCGGCAGAGCGGTACGTGCGGATGTAGCGCGGACTCTTCGCGTCGTCGCCGAGCTTCCTGCGCAGCGCGGATATGTGCACGTCGATGCTGCGGTCGAAGACCTCGTAGTCGCGGTCGCGGATTTCCTCGAGCAACTGGTCGCGCGTCTTCACGCGGCCGGGCGCGCGCGCCAGCGTGAGCAGCAGGTCAAACTCGACCGGCGTAAGCGCCAGCGTGACGTTGTTGAGGAACGCCGTGTGCGCCGAAGGGACGATACGCAGGCTGCCGAGCACGATATCATCGTCGCCCACCGCCTGGATGGCCGGCGCGCGGTAGGCGCGGCGCGTGACGGAACGCAGGCGCGCCAGCAGCTCGCGCGTGGAAAACGTCTTCGGCAAATAATCGTCCGCGCCGACCTCCAGCCCGACGATGCGGTCGGTCTCCTCGCCGCGCGCGGTGAGCATCAGCACGGGCACGCCCGACTTTGTCGTGCGAATGCGCTTCAGTACCTCGAGGCCGTCCATGCCGGGCAGCATGACATCGAGAATCACCGCGTGCCAGTCGCCATCAAGCGCGCGGTCCACGCCCTCCGGCCCGGTGTGCGCGGCGACGACGTCGTAGCCCAGCGGCTTGAGATAATCGATGAGCAGTCGGCAGAACTTTCTATCGTCGTCGACCAGCAGGACACGCCGCGCGTGCGACGCTTCATCGGAGGCGCTCATGGTCTTTCTTCTCCCGAAACTACCAGTTTCGTCGGAAAGCGTCTGTGAGATTTACCGTTTCTTTACAATTCTCCCGGCCTGCCCACACACGCGCTTAATGAAGCGGAATTAAGTTCGAGCCCGTGACCACCACGCTCGATCACCTCCTCCTCAACGACCGCGGGCTCGCCTTCGATCCCGCCTCGGGCGAGACCTACCGGCTCATCGGCCCGGCCTTCGGCCTCGTGCGCCTGCTCCAACATGGCGCGGACCGCGACGAGTTGCTGCGTTACCTGCTCGATGAATATGAAGTCGACGAGGCTACCGCGCGACAGGACCTCGATGCCTTTCTCGCCATGCTCGAGAAGATGAAGCTGTTGGAAACCGCGCCATGAATCGCGCGCTAGCGATGACACTCGGGCTTGGCCTCGCGCTTCTGTCCACCACAACGGCGGCTCATGCGAAGATCGTCAACCTCGTGCAGAATCCCGGCTTTGAATCCGCGACCAATGGCGTGCCGGACGGTTATGAGCTGACAGGCGCGGCGACGTGGGGACGCGTCGGCAGCGAGGATCAAAATACGACGCAAGGCATCCTCTTCCCCGGCGACGCGAAGGCGGGCGGAAGCGTGAGCCAGATCGTCCATAACATCGACCCATCCAAGGGCAGGTGGCTGACGTTTCGCTTTCGCGGGTTGGCGCAGGACGGCTTCGCGGTGGACAAGGACGCGCTGGCGATGAAGATCGATTTCTATTCCAAGAACGGGACGGACTATCTCGACGGCGTGACGCGGCTGATCTATCGCGAGATCACAGCCGACCGGCAAAACCTGACCGTGAACGGCGACTTCCACCAACACGGCGCCGAAGTGTGGCGCAGCTACGAGCTCGAGGAGCTCTTGCCCTACGCGGAAGCGGACACGATTAAGATCACGGTCACCTACGCGAACGGCGCGTCCACTTCGCCCGACCACTCGGCATTTTATATCGACGATTTCTCGCTCGTGCAGCGAAAGGAATCTCTGACCGGAAAAGTAGACCCCGCAACAACCCATGCGCCAGTGCCCACGACAACCCCGGACACCAGCAAACTCACGCCGCTGGGCGGACGCTGGTACTACGAGCCGGACGCGGGCGAAAAAATAACATTCCCGCTGACGGTAACGGAGGACAACGCCAACCGCCTCTTCTATAAGAGCGACCGCCTGATCAATCCATTCCTGAACAACATGACCGCATGGCTGCGGCCGGGCTACAAGGACCTGCAGGGCGAAATCGTGACGAAGGACACGTTCGTGCCCGACAACGTGGTGCTCATCTTCAAGGGCGACGGCTTCCTCACGATGAAGGCCAGGAACGTCCCGAATCATCCGACGGCAAAGTTTCCCGACACCTACGGCACACAGGGCTACAACCCAAGTTACATCCAGGAGCTCGACAAAACCTACCGGTTGCCGCTCGATCCCGTGCTGAACCCGGACGCGATCGTCACCGATGCCCACGACACGAACCACGCCCTGCCGATGGGCGCGATCGGCGTCGCGGTAAACGGCGTGGTTTTCTACAATCCGTTCGACGCGGGAATGTCGGACGCCTCCAACATGATGGACGTCTGCTGCGGGCACCCGAGCCCGGACAATCGCTACCACTATCACAAGTACCCCGTTTGCGTGAACACACCCTTCGTGGACAAGGGCGACGCGCCGTCAGAGGTGATCGCCTTCGCGTTCGACGGGCTACCGATCTATGGGCCCTATCAATCGGCTGGCGTGATGGCAAAGGACTCGACGACGAATCCGCTGAATCCATTCAATGCATGCTACGACGATGTGCGCGGCTGGCATTATCACGTCACGCCCGGAAAATTTCCCTACATCATTGGAGGCTACTACGCCAAGGCGGAGCCGGGTAACTTTGAAGGACGCCCTCAGCGCCCACCGGGAGGCCGGGGCGGCCCACCTCCGGGAGGGGGATGGTTTCCGGGTGGCCCTCCACCCCCACCGCCCGACTTCTAACTATTGCGCAGCCGATCCCGAAGCCGATTGGCCCGCAGCGTTGGTCGACGCGCCTTGAGTGGGAGTTTGCCCACTGGCTGGCGTCATGTTCTGCGGCGAATTCGCATTTGGCGACATGGCCTGCGGAGCGCCCGTTTGCTGATTGATCGGCTGGATCGTATTATTCTGACCGGCCGCCGGCGCAGTCGCAGTCGTGGGCTGATTAACCACACCGCTGCTCGGCGTGTTGGCCAGAGCGCCATTGGCCGTGCTGTGCGGTTGTACCGGAAGATTGCCCCCGGGAGGAGCCACCGCCGTCGGCGTTCCCTTTGGCACTGGCGCGGTTTGCGCCTCGACCGTGCCGATGTAGGCGAAGCCCATCAGGAATGTCCCCACGATTAATATACTGACAAAGTTATCGAGCATGTTTTTCATAGGAGTGTTTGAGTAGGCTCTCCCCCGGGTTCGATCCCGGGGGAGAAGTGGATGTCCGTTATTTTCGATGTTCCGCGGCTTTCCCCGCCGCTGCGCCCGCGCCGCCGCCGATGACTGCGCCTGCCGCTGCGCCAACCGCGCCGCCGAGAGGACCAGCCACGGCCGTTCCAGCAACGCCGCCTGCAATGGCACCGGCCGCCGCGCCGACCGTCAGGCCCGCGACGTCATCACGCATGTTGCGGGATCCGTCCGGATTATGCTGCGCCCCGTTGTTGTCCAGGATGTCAATGACAGGACCCGGCTCGGTGACGTTGTGGACGGCCACGAGGACCTGGCCCTCACGCACCGCCCGGTCATAGAACAGCGCCTGCGATTCCGAGATGCCCCGGCCGACAAGCGCGTCGGTGTAGGCGCGATCCGTCTGCTTGCCGTCCAAGAGGACGACGACTTGGATGTTTTGATCGGAGACGCCCTTCTCGCGCAATTCCTGCACAGCCTTGTCGGCGTCTTCGCGCTTGGAGAACACGCCTCCGATGATCTGACGATTATCTGTTTTGTTAATGGTCTCTGGCATGGGTACCTTTCTGGCGCTTTATTTAGCGCCCTTGTTTTCGATGTTGGTGATCTGTGAGCAATGATCCTCCAGCGTCGGCAGAGTACGGCTGGCAAACGCCTTGAGGTCCGCATCCTGGCCGGACTGCGCTTCCTGCTGGAAGAGTTTCACGGTCATTTCATGAGCGTTCACCTGGTTGCTCACATAGGCCTTGTCGAACGCGGAACCGGAGAGCCGGCTCAGCTTGTCGACCTGCGCCTGATGATGTGAATCGAGCGTCTGCGAAACCGTGATGCCTTTTTTCTCGGCGAGACTCGCGAGTTCGTCATTCGCCTGCGTATGGTCCTTGACCATGCGCGCACCGAAGTCTTTCACCTGGCTGGTGCTGCCCTTGTCGCTGGCGACTTTGCCCAGTTGGACCTCCGTCATGCCGCCCTGCGAGGCGCGCAGCACGAATTCCTTGTCGGAAAGAGGCTTCTTCTCCTTGTTGGACGAAGACGACGAGCTCGTGCGAACTTCATTCGATTCCTTGTTTTGCACGGCGCTTGTTGTCGCATCGGACGGCGTCTTGGTCGTCGACCCCACGGCGGAATCCGTCGGCGCAGTGCTCGGGTTTTTATCGAGCGTCTGCGAACCTTGGTCCTTGGAGTCGTTGGTGGTTTGGGTGGCGCCGGTGCCAGTCGAGCTGGCGTGGGTGTCCGCGGTGCTATCGTTGGCACGCGCGTTCTGCGTTTGGTCAGGGCCTGACGTGGCTTGGCCAAAGAGCACGGGCGAGAAGGCCAGTGCCAAGGCGGTGATCGCGGCCCCGGCCGCGGAGGTTGTCGTTTTCATGAGAGTCCTTTTTGAGTTTCGGTGGCGATGAATCCCATGCGCTCCAGCGCATACGACACTTCGCACGTCTTGTTGAGTTTCATTTGCATTGACCATGCCAAGCCACTGCTGCCCTTCATTTCGCGCAATACCAAGCCTTTGCACCGCGACGATTTTTTACGGCTCATGCACATTGGCTGCGGGCGCCGCCCTCTCGCTCGCAATGTGCATGAGAAATTGCGCTTGAAAAACGTGATGATTGACGGGATCGCGCAGGCAGGCAGATTCACTTTCAACTGCTTCTGGATTTATGCCGCAATCGATCACCACACCAAAAAAGTCGTCGCCGAAAAAATCGAATCCATCCTCAAGTGAGCCCGCAGGCTTGCAGATCCAGACGGGCCTCGCCGAGGGGCAGGTTTTGCAACGCCTCGGCGCGCGCGGCGCCAATGCGCAGCTTTCCGGCGCCGCGGCCGAGACCGGTCCCGTGCTCGCCACCATCCGGGGCAAACGCGGCGTGCTCAAGGGTTGGAACCGCCGCCGCGTCGGACAGGCGCGCGCTGGGAAATTCACCGCACGCCTGCAATCCATCCCCGCGGGCGGCCCCTACCAGCTCGAGCTCAGCGTGGGAAAATCCGTCGCGTGCGTGAAGGCGTTCTTCGTCGGCGACGTCTGGCTCCTCGCCGGGCAGAGCAACATGGAGGGCTGCGGCAATCACTTGGGCGCGGCGAAATCGCATCCACTCATCCGCGCGTTCTCCATGCGCCGCGAATGGCGTCCCGCCACCGAGCCGCTCCACATCCTCGGCGAATCCCCCGACACCTGCCACACCGCTACGCAATGCACACCTGAGCGCGGCGAGGAACTGCGCCGCACCGCCATCAAGGGTACCGGCGCCGGTCTCTTTTTCGCGCACGAAATGCTCAAGCGCTCCGGCGTTCCCCAGGCTCTCATCTGCACCTCGCACGGCGGCACCTCGATGCAGCAGTGGAACCCGGCGCGCAAGGGCGAGAAAGGCGCGTCTCTTTACGGCTCGATGCTTCTCTCCCTCGCTGCCACCGCACAGCCGGTCGCCGGCATGCTCTGGTATCAAGGCGAAAGCGACACCAACCCCGAGGACGCGGCGCTCTACACTGAGCGCATGAAGAAACTCGTCGCCGCCACACGCCGCGATTTGCGCCAGCCCGGCCTGCCGTGGGTCATCGTCCAGATCGCCCGCTTCTACAGCGCGAGCATCCAATCCGATCCGCCCCGCATGATCGCTTGGAACAAAATCCAGGACGAGGAGCGGCTCCTGCCCGAGCGCGTTGCGCGCCTGGAGACCGTTCCCGCGATCGATTTGCCGCTCGACGATTTCATTCACATCGGCGCGGCCGGTTTTCCGCGTCTCGCCGCACGTCTCGCCCGCATGGCCGATCGCCTCGTCTACCGCAACGCCGGCGAGAAGCCCCCGCTGCGCCTGAAGTCGATCAGCGAGCCATTCTCCCTTCCCAGCGAAAACTCCTTCGCCATCGACATTCAATTCGAGAACGCCGTCGGGGGACTTCGCTCCAATGGCGAACCCGGCGGCTTCGTCATCACTGATGGATCTGGCAGGGACCTTCATCTCCCCTTCAAGACCACATTACACGGCAGCAGCGCGCGGCTCCACCTTCCCGCCGGTCAGCTCCCCCCCAATTGCCGGCTCTCTTACGGCTTCGGCCCCGCGCCGACCTGCTCGCTCGTCGATGCCCGCGACATGGCGGTTCCCGTCTTCGGCCCGGTGCGCATCTCCAAGCCCTCAGCCCATTTTCCCTTTGTCACGACGTGGCGCACAACCGGCATTCTCACCGACGTCGAGCCGCTGGCGAAACTCAAGCTCCCCGAGCTCGACGGTCGCGAGACGACGGTCAAGACCTACGCGAATCAACCACTCGAGGGTTTCGTCAACGAGCATCCCGCCTGGGAGGGAAAATCCGGGCAGGCGTACTTCGCGTCGCGCGTCGAGTTGCCCGAGCCGATGAAGCTTGAAGTCCTCGCCGGTTACGATGGTCCGTTTCGCCTTTGGCTCGATGGCAAGCTTTGCATCGATGCCCTCGACGGCATCAATCCATGCTTCGCCGACAAGTCGCGCAAGACCGTTTCGCTGCCCGCCGGCTCGCACGATCTGCGCGTCGCTATGGACCTCGCCGACGGCAAAAGCTGGGGCTTCTTCGTCCGCTTCCGCCGCCTCGATGTGACGCCGCGCCAGATCGAAAACGAAAGCTACGCGAAGCCGGTCTATCTCGTCTGATTTCGCGGTGAACGCGCAGGGGATAATCCTTTTGTCCCGCACCCGCGCTCCGGCTATCTTGTTGGAGCGATGGCCATTCAATGCGCCTGCGGCAGCTACGCCGATCCCGACTACGCCGGCCTTCTCTACCCGAAGGGCCTCTCGCCAGAGCTGCGACTCAGCGCTTACGCGATGTGGTTCGATCACCTCGAGCTCAACGCCAGCTACTACGCCGTGCCGAAGGCCGCCTCGGTGTGCAAGTGGATCGAGGCCACGCCTCCAAACTTCTTCTTCGACGTACGGATGCACCGCGTGATTTCTCAAAGCCCCGAAAAGAGCGCGCGAGACGGTCGTCTCCTCGGCTATTTTCTGGAAGGCGTGCAGCCCTTGATCGAGGCGAAGAAGCTCGGCGCTTTCCTCCTCGTGCTCAGCCCCAATTTCACACCGGAGCGTCATCGGCTTGACGAATTGGACGCGCTGGTCGAGAAACTCCGGCCGCATCCCATCGCGATCGAGCTACGCCATCGGAGCTGGGTGGAAGGTAAAACGCGTGCGGCAACGCTCGGTTGGTTTCGCGAGCGCGGCGTCACCTGGGTCGCCGTCGACATGCCGCCGATTGCCGGCTCCGACCTAATGCCCGCTGTCGACGAAGTCACCAACCCACAACTCGCCTACCTGCGCCTGCACGGCCGCAATCTCCGCTGGCTCGACGGCAAGACCGCGGCGGAAAAGCATACCTACGCCTATACCGAGTCGGACCTGCATGAGATCACCGAGCGCGTGCGGAAACTCGCCGACCGCGCCGCCAGCGTCCGCGTCGTCGCCAATAATCACGCGCTCGATTTCGCCCCGCGCACGGCCCTCGCCCTCAAGGAACAGCTCGGCCTTTTCTAACCGCTACATCCGTGCCAGACCCCTGCGAATCCGCTTGCCAATGCGTCCGAGACTCGCACAATAACCCTTCCAACTTTTCCGGTACTATCCCGTGCCGCGAAAAGCCTCCCAGGCTGAGTAGCTCAGTTGGTAGAGCAGCGGACTGAAAATCCGCGTGTCACCGGTTCGACCCCGGTCTCAGCCACGCCTCTCTTGCACGGCAGCCTCTACAGAACCGCAGGAGCTTCGCTTGCCTTTCGTTTCCTCCCACGATACAACGTATCGCATGAACGAACGCGCCGTGGGCGAGAATATTCGCGCCCTTCGTCTTGCGACCAAGGCCACCCTGACCGACGTCGCCAGGCGTGCCGGCATGACCAAGAGCACGCTGTCAAAGATCGAGAACGGTCAGACCTCCTCGCCCATCTCCACGCTTGTCGCCATCGCGTCCGCGCTCGGCGTTCATCTCGCGGAGTTCTTCCGCGAAGCCGCGAGGCCGCCGAGCTTCGTCCTCACGCGCAAGGGCCACGGCAAGGCCATCGTGCGCGACGGCACGCGTCTCGGTTACAGCTACGAGGCACTGGCCGCGGAATTCGCGGACAAGCCCGTCGAACCCTTCCTGCTCACCATTTCGCCCGGCGACAAGGAGGGCCGCTTCCAGCACAGCGGCCACGAGTTCATCTACCTGCTTTCCGGCGGCATCGAATTTCGCCTCGGCCGCGAGACCTTTCGGATGCACGCGGGTGACTCCCTCTATTTTGATCCGACGCAAACGCACGTCCTGAAGCCCCTCAACAAAAAGCCGGCGCGCTTCCTCTGCCTCTTCATCGAGACGCCCTCCCGCCCATGAACGATACCCCGCTTTGGACGCCCACCGCCGCGACCATCGCCGCGACCAACCTGACGCGCTACCTCGGCTGGCTCGCGCAAACTCGCAACCTGCGCTTCGCCGATTACGCCGCGTTGTGGACGTGGTCCACCGAGGAACCGGGCGCGTTCTGGACCTCGATGCTCGAGTTCTTCAATGTCCGCCTGCACACGCCCGCATCGTGCGCGCTTTCGTCGATGGACCTGCCCGGCGCGCACTGGTTCCCCGGCGCAACGCTCAATTACGCCGAGCACGCGCTCTCCGCCGTCGGCGATCCCCAGGCAGCCGCCATCCTCTTCGAAGGCGAGGGCCACGACCAGCACCGCCGCGAAGAAATCAGCCGCGCCGAACTTCGCCGCCGCGTCGCGATCGTCGCCGGCCAGTTGCGCGCGTGGGGCGTGCGCCCCGGCGATTGCGTCGCCGGCTATCTCGCCAATACGCCCGAGGCCGTGATCGCCTTCCTCGCCGCCGCCAGCGTCGGCGCCATCTGGTCCAACTGCGCGGCGGAAATGGCCAGCGGCCCCGTGCTCGATCGCCTCGCGCAGATCGCGCCCAAGGTCCTCTTCGCCTGCCACGGCTACTGGTACGGCGGCAAAAGACACGATCGCCTCCGCGCCGTCGAAGAAATCGCCGCAGGATTGCCCACACTCCAGCACCTGGTCCTCATCGGCGAGACAGACGCCGCGATCTCCCCGCCCGCGCAAATCACCTGCCAAACGTGGAGCAGCCTACTCGCCTCACCCACCACTCCCGACCTGATCTTCGAGCCCGTGCCCTTCGAGCACCCGCTCTGGATCCTCTACTCGTCCGGCACCACCGGCAAACCCAAGGCCATCGTCCACGGCCACGGCGGAATTCTCCTCGAGCACCTCAAAGTCCTCTCGCTCCACCTTGACCTCCGCCCCGGCGACCGCTTCCTCTGGTACACCACCTCGGGCTGGATGATGTGGAACCTCCTCGCCTCCGGCCTGCTCCTGCCCGGCGTCACCATCGTGCTCTACGACGGCAGCCCCAAGCACCCCGACTTCTCCGTCCTGTGGGACTTCGTCGAACGCGCGGGCATCACCTACTTCGGCGCCAGCGCGCCCTACTTCATGGCCTGCCGCAAGGAGCAACTCACACCCGGCCGGAGCTTCGAATTCACGCGCCTGCGCGGCATTGGCTCAACCGGCGCGCCCCTGGCCGCCGAAGGTTTTCGCTGGATCTACGACAAAGTCAAACGCGACGTCCTTCTCGGCTCCGTCAGCGGCGGCACCGACGTCTGCAGCGCCTTCGTCCTCTCCCATCCCCACCTCCCCGTCCACGCCGGCAAGCTCCAGTGCCTCGGCCTCGGCGCGAAGATCGAGTCCTGGAACGAAAAAGGCCACGCGACATTCGGCCACGTCGGCGAACTCGTCCTCACCGCGCCGTTCCCCTCCATGCCGCTTTTCCTCTGGAACGATCCCGACGGCGAGCGCCTCCGCGCGAGCTATTTCGAAAAATTCCCCGGCGTCTGGGGCCACGGCGATTGGATCGAGATCGACGCTACCAGCGGCCCGTGCTGCATTCACGGTCGCTCCGACGCCACCCTCAACCGCGGCGGCGTGCGCATGGGCACCGTCGAGTTCTACGCCATCGTCGAGGCCCTGCCGGAAATCGCCGACTCGCTCGTCATCGACACCGGCGGCATCGGCCGCGAGGACCGGCTCCTCCTCTTCGTCGTCCTGCAACCAAGCGCGACGCTCGACGAATCCCTCCGCACCCGCATCAACCAAAAGCTCCGCGCCGACGCCTCGCCGCGCCATCTGCCCGACGCCATCCACGTCGTCCCGGAAATCCCGCGCACGCTCAACGGCAAGAAAATGGAAGTCCCCATCAAGCGCATCCTCACCGGCACGCCGGTTGACCAAGCCGTCGGCCGCGCCACCTTGAGCAGTCCCAACGCACTCGATTTCTTCATCCGCCTCGCCGCCGAAATCTCCCCGAAAAAATAAACCATGAGTGAAATCGTCATCACCTCCGCGGCCCGCACGCCCATCGGAAAACTCGCCGGCGCGCTCAGCACGCTCCCCGCGCATCGCCTCGGCCAAATCGCGATCACCGCCGCGCTCCAACGCTCGCGCGTCGAGCCGAGCGAAGTCAGCGAAGTCATCCTCGGCCAAGTCCTCACCGCCGCCGCCGGACAAAATCCCGCGCGTCAGGCCGCCGTCGCCGCCGGCATTCCCCACGAAACCACCGCGTTCGGCATCAACCAGGTCTGCGGCTCCGGCCTGCGCGCCATCGCGCTCGCGTACCAATCGCTGCAACTCGGCGACGCCAACATCATCGTCGCCGGCGGCCAGGAAAGCATGAGCCAGGCCCCGCACGCCGCGCAGCTCCGCGCCGGAACAAAATTCGGCGACACCACCCTCATCGACACCATGCAGCGCGACGGCCTGTGGGACGCCTTCAACGACTACGCCATGGGCCAGACCGCCGAAAACGTCGCGCGCCAATGGAACATCACGCGGCCCGAGCAGGACGCCTTCGCCCTCGAGTCCCAGCGCAAGGCCGCCGCCGCCCAATCCGCCGGCCGCTTCGCCGACGAAATCGTTCCCGTCTCCATCCCCGGCCGCAAAGGCGACGTCCTCGTCGAGCACGACGAAGCCATCCGGGCCGACACCACGCTCGAGGCACTCGCCAAACTCCCCGCCGCCTTCGATCGCAAAAGCGGCACCGTTACCGCCGGCAACGCCAGCGGCATCAACGACGGCGCCGCCGCCCTTGTCCTCATGCGCGCCGACCTCGCCGCGAAGCGCGGCCTCGAGCCGCTCGCGCGAATCGTCTCGTGGGCGACCACCGGCGTTGACCCCGCAGTCATGGGCATCGGTCCCGTATCCGCCACGCGCCGCGCGCTCGACAAGGCCGGCTGGAAACTCACCGACGTCGATCTCATCGAGGCCAACGAAGCCTTCGCCGCGCAGAGCTGCGCCGTCGGCCGCGAACTCGCGTGGGACCCCGCACGCGTCAACGTCAACGGAGGCGCGATCGCGCTCGGCCATCCCATCGGCGCGTCGGGCGCGCGCATTCTCGTCACGCTCCTCTTCGAGCTTCGCCGCCGCCAAGCCCGGCGCGGCCTCGCCACCCTCTGCATCGGCGGCGGCATGGGCATCGCGCTTTGCGTCGAGCGCGCCTGAGAAATTTATGGACCAACCGCTCGCCGGCAAAACCGCCCTCATCACCGGATCGACCAGCGGCCTCGGCCGCGAAATGGCGGAAGCCTTCGGCCGCGCCGGATGCCGCGTCGCGCTCAACGGCTTCGGCGCTCCCGCCGAAATCGAAAACCTTATTTCCGAAACGACGGCGCACCTCGGCCCCATCGACATCCTCATCAACAACGCCGGCATGCAATTCGTCTCGCCGCTCGAATCGTTCCCCGCGGAAAAATGGGACGCAATCCTCGCCCTCAATCTCTCCGCCGCATTTCATACCACGAAACTCGTGCTGCCCGGCATGCGCCAGCGCCGCTGGGGCCGCATCATCAACATCTCCTCCGCGCACGGCCTCGTCGCCTCGCCATTCAAGTCGGCCTACGTCGCCGCCAAGCACGGCCTCATCGGCCTGACCAAAGTGACCGCCCTCGAGACCGCCCGCGACGGCATCACCTGCAACGCGCTTTGCCCCGGCTTCATCCACACGCCCATCGTCGAGGGCCAAATCGATGAGCAAGCCCGCGCCACCGGCATCCCCCGCGAAAAAGTCATCGAGGAAATCATCCTCGCCAAACACGCCACGAAGGAGTTCGTGCGCGCGGACCAAGTCGCCGTCTTCGCGTTAATGCTCTGCACCGAAGCGGGCTCCTCCACCACTGGCGCGGCCATCCCCATCGACGGCGGCTGGACCGCGGCTTGATTTCTATCTACGGCGCCAACTCCAACTCATCGTCAAACCGCGTGATCAAAAACGTGACGATGTTCAGCCCCAGATGCTGCGCCGCCAGCGAGCTCGGCAGCGTGTAATTGCGGAAAAAGATCGCGCGGTTGTAGAGGAAAACGCCCGGCGTCACCAACGGCGAATCCGTCGTCGAGTACGTGCCCTGGATCTTGTCGTCGCCGGGCAGGATGCGCATCGTGTAGAGATCGCTGTAATCATCCGGCGTGTAGAGAATCGCAAACTTGCCGTCGAGGTCCACATGCTCGATCGGCTCGGCGCGATAGTTCATCCCCTGCGGCGTCTGCTCGAACTGATACCGCCCGCGAAAAATCTCCGCATCCGTCGCCAGCGCACGGAAATCCTCGCTCGGGATCACCCGCTTCATCTCGCGCCGGAACGCCACGTCGAACCGCGAGCCACCGCCGGCCTCCGCGTTGTCGCCCCAGATCAGTCCACCCGACACCACATACTCGCGCAGATTCTGCACCTCCTGGTCGGTCAGCACAAAATCCTTGTGCCCGGTCAGGAAAATAAACGGCGGTGCCTCCTTCATCAGCTCCGGCCCGCCGATGTTCAGCGGCCGCTCCACCACGTGCGCGTTCACCTGCCGATGCGTCCACTCGCTGATCTTCGCGACCAGATTAGGCAAACTGCCCGCCACAATATTGCCGTCCGCATCGAGCGTCGTGTTGCAGGCCCAGTCGCCGTCGGCATAGGACGCAACGTAGACCGGATAATCCCCGGCCGGATCGCGCTGGGCAATTTTGTCAGGCGACCGATGCACGCCGACAAAGGCCTTGATCGCATCGAGACGCTTCTTGGAAATGCCCCTCACCGCAACGGGGTGCTCGGCATGCGGCCCCGGCAGCTCCGCCATTTTTCCCGCACCCGTATCGATCCCCGGAACGTCGAGATGAATAGGATCCGAGCTCTCATCCACGATCACCTTCGGATGCGATTCCAAGCCTGCACCCGTATCAATCTTGATCGCGCTGCCCGACGCCGCAGTCGGATCGTCCGGCGGGTGAATCAACGAGACGTCCAGCGGATGCGGGTTCACCGGCGGAATGATAACGACCGACGGCTCCGGCGCCGCCCCGTGAAAAACCACATATCCGGCCAGCAGGGCAAAAATAATCAGGTGCAGCAGCACCGCCCCGATCAAATAACCGGAGCGAAGCAGCCTCTCTTCCCACGGAAATCGCTTCCCGCGCGCGGCCATGCCCCAACCCTACCCACACCCGCCCCAAAAGCCATCTTTTCCGCGCTTGCTACTTACCAAATTGCTCGTTCGGTCAACGCAGCGGCAACTTTCGGATCTAGGTCGTAGCCGTCCCGCCATGGCGGGATGGCTTTCTCCACGGCGCCCACGACCTTACGGTAGCCGGCTACATCCGCCGGCCGCCCCAAAGGGGCGACCTAACATAGCCCAGGGCGCAAGCCCTGGGGTTTCCGCAATCGCGAGAAGCAGCCCTGAAAGGGCGTCCTAAATTTACGCTGAGGAGATGACATTGGAGCAACCCGATGGGTTCCCATTTGCGCCCCTCCAGCGAAAGTGTTCTAGTAAATCTGCAGCTCGTTCTTTGAAAGACGCCGTCCCTGCGACGGCACTTGAAAAAGTGCCCCCGGTCACGGCCGGGGGAGAATAGGGAAACGGGTGCGAATCCCGTGCGGTAGCGCCGCTGTAACGAGCGACGAACGTCCCAAACAAGCCACTGCGCGAAAGCGTGGTAAGGCGGGGCTAGTAGAACGACCTCGAAGCCAGAAGACCTGCTTTTTCATCCTCATCAAGTCC
>FSYS01001332.1_pt1 | contig 16141 bp, 8 predicted proteins | sample 1638491 | NCBI WGS metagenome assembly FSYS01 (sample SAMEA3914788, study PRJEB12502) | metagenome | biome: forest; material: soil | place: Canada | collected 2011-07-03 | depth 0.1 m | reverse complement strand
TACAACACCGGGGTGGGCTGGCGCAACATCATCGAGAAGATGCACATGACCTCCACCCTCACCAAGTGGTACGAGGAGCATGGTCGTCACGAGATCTTCGCCGGCGGTAAGAAGGTCGGTCTCGAGAAGGAAGCCAAGTACGATCTGGTCCTGAATCAGACCCACATCGACGCGGCCGCCAACGATACCTTCGAGAAATCCGGTATCGCCAAGAACGCCCGCGAGGAGAAGATCCGGGCGCGCGATGCGAAGATCAAGCAGGACGCCGAGAACGCCCGCATGGCCAAGCTCTACCGCAAGGAAGTGCTCGGCGAGCAGGAGCAGCCCGGCTTCATCTCGATCGGTGAGATCAAGCCTGCCGCCCCCGTCGCCCCCAAGGCCGAGGTCGAAGAGACCATCTCCGGCGACTAAACCTCGCGTTTGGCGAAAGGCGCTTCGCGCAAAACCCTAAAAGACAGCAGCAACAACGAGGAAGGCCGCCATTGCTGGCGGCCTTCCTCGTTGTTTGTAAAGATGTTGCTCATGCAAGACATTCGACAACAGCAGTTCCTATCAGAAATCCACCAACTCCACACCTAGCCGCTCAAAGTGCTTCCGGTTCAGCGTAGCCACTGCCAATCATGCACCTTCGTCGTAGCCGCGATCATGACATCGACAGTCTCAGCCGTGTGACCCGACCTCTTCGAGGCAGAGAGAAGCCGTCCGCCCAGATCTGCAATCCTTGCTTCCACGGCAGAATCCTGCCGTGGAAGCAAGGAAGCACCTTCAGCTCCAGCCAAGCTTCAAGGCGCTCCCCCTCTTGCCCGCCGGCACAACTCGAATCCGTATCGCAGATCGAGGATCACCAGAGCGCTCAGGATAAGATCGGAGGCCTCTTGCTTCCGCCACCAGGAGGCGACCGCTGCGGAGGGCCTTTGCTTCCCAAGCTCCGACAGAACATTCGTATCTACCAAGTACCTCAAAACTTCACGTTGCGAGGCTGCCACTTGAGACGCGGCACCTCGAAGTCCACTCGACCTTCCGGGGCCGGACGCAGAGCGTCCCTAGGGTCCTGTCCCGTGGTGCGCCCCGAGCTCCGTCCCTCAGCGGACGCGCCCGAGTGCGCTGTTCGCCGCGTGAACTTCTCTCGCGTGAACTCCTCTTTTGTCAGCAAAACAAATTCTCGCTTCCGGCGCTGCACAATTTGCGGACCTTCCGTCTCCGCCTTGTCCAGAACCGCGCTGAACTGAGCCTTCGCCTTGATCGCTCCCCAATTCGTCACCGCCGCACCTCTAAATAACCATTACAGTCATTTGATCCGTTCGCCCAGAACCCACCCCAAACAGGTGCATAATGGCAGTCGAACGATCGAGCAGTTTGCAAGCGTACCTGCGTTTAGGAGCGATGGGGGAGGCCACACCGCGATGCTCACGTCGGCGAATTGTGAACGTACGAAGGTCTTCGATTCCCTGTTTGCGGGCTACGACGGCCCCGCCTTTTCCATCCGTCTCTGGGATGGCTGGCAGTGGATCTCCACCTCCCAGTCCCCTCCGCAATGCACCCTCGTCTTCAACGGACCCCGCGCCTTCGAGGCGCTGATCCTCCGCCCCAGCGAGATCACGCTCGGCGAGGCCTATCTCGCCGGCCAGATCGACGTCGAAGGCGATCTCTTCTCCGTCTTCAGCGTCACCGAACACATCTTCCGCTGCCCCCAGGGTCGGCGCCGCAAGTTCATGGAGGCGCTCTCCCGCGTTCTCACCGGGATCGCTCACTGGTGGAATCACGGCTCGCCCCACTCCCTCGCCCGCGACCGCTCCGCCATCTCCCATCACTACGATCAACCAGTCGACTTCTTCCGGCCCTGGCTCGGCGACTCGCTGGTCTACTCCTGCGCCTACTTCCGCTCGCCCGAGGACGACCTTGCCACCGCCCAGGCCAACAAGCTCGAGCTCGTCTGCCGCAAGCTGCGGCTTCTCCCCGAGGACCGCTTTCTCGATATCGGCTGCGGCTGGGGCAGCCTCGTCCTGCACGCCGCCTCGCATCACCACGTCGAAGCCCAGGGCATCACCATCAGCCAAGAGCAGGCCGCCGTCGCCGCCGCACGCATCCGCGACGCCGAGGTCGCCCAGAACTGCAACGCGGAGCTGCTCGACTATCGCCACGCCCCCGGCCGCTTCCTGGCCTTCGACAAGATCGCCAGCCTCGGCATGTTCGAGCACGTCGGCATGAAGAACCTCCCTCGCTACTTCCGCACCGTCTACGACCTGCTCCGCCCCCGTGGCCTGTTTCTCAACCACGGTATCGCGAAGACCCAGATCGGCCAGCCGGCGCAGGATCCGGACAAGGCGCTCTTCACCCGCTCCATCCAGGCCTTCCTCAACCAGATTCCGCAGCTCCGCCGCGCCCAGAACTCCTCGTTCATCGACAAGTACGTCTTCCCCGACGGAGAGCTGGTCACCATCTCCGAGGCCATGCAGGCCGCCGAGTCCGCCGGTTTCGAGGTGCGCGACGTCGAGAACCTGCGCGAGCACTACGAGCTAACCCTGCGCGCCTGGGTCGACGGCCTGCAGAAGAACGCCGGCCAGCTCCTCAAACAGGTCTCCGAGGCCACATACCGCACCTGGCTGCTCTACATGGCGGGCTCCGCCGCAGCCTTCCACCGCGGCGACATCGCCGTCTATCAGGCGCTCCTGAGCCGCCCCGAACGCGGCGTCAGCGGCCTTCCCCTCACCCGCGAAGACTGGTACGCCCCCAGCGCCTAGTCCCTGGCTCCCGGCTAGGGCATGTCGACTCGCGGACTGAGCGGCGACCGGGCCGCGCGCAGCAGCTCCGGTCGCGGCAGGCCCTGCGGCAACGACGAACGCCCCAGCGCCGCTTTCTCGCTGCACATCCGCTCCCAATCCTCGATCGAAACAAGATACGCCCGCTGGGTGCCGCGCTTGATCAACTGCGGCCCCGACTCGGTCGCAAGATCCAGAACATCCAGAAAATTCGCCTGCTTGTCATCGAAATCCCAAGTCGCCATCGGAGTCACCCCTCCATTGAGCTATGAGGGCCTTAGAGTATCCCGAAACGACGCTGACACGGTGGTGAAACGCGCGACAAGGACACTTTGTCCCCAAATATCCCAGAACGGGAAAAGCCCCGGGAACCCCAGGGCTCGACCTTTCCCACACTCGACCGAGGTTACTCGCCCTCGTGGCGCAGGACCGCCCGGTGTCGGCGGCCGCCCCGATGCATCCGCGCCGTCCTCGCTCCACCAAACGACCACGTCCGCACCGGCCCAACGTCCACATGCACAAATCGCGACACCGGATAGTACCCCACGCCGCCGGCATCGAGCGAAAGTGCCGCATCCCGCAACCGCGCGGTCGAGACCCCCGGCACTCGGATGTCAATCGCCCTGGACTCCATATGCTGGCTATGCTCCGCCACGCCGCTCTCCGCCGTTCCGTGGCGCAGGAACGCGTTCGTCTCCGCCGTCCGGTAGCCGCAGACGATGTCGATCACGCCGTTCTGCCGTCCCAGCCGCGCCATGATCGTGTGCAGCAGATCGAACTCTTTCAGATCGTAGTGGGTAGCCGTATCCGTCCGGTAGTCCCGCAGCAGACGGTTCAGCTTTTCGACCGCCGAGGGCAGGTACTCGTCGCCGATCCGGTACACCACATCCAGGCTCTCGCCTGTGTGCAACTGATAGAGGTGCAGCCGATAGACCTTCGCGCCAGGAGCGACCGCCGCATCCGACGCAGCCATCGTCCCCGCTGCCGGAAGCTCGGTCGCCCGCGCCGTCCCGCCCGTCAGGCCCACAAGACAGATCGCCACCACCGCCGCGTATGCAGCTCGAATCATTCGCATCCAAACTCCCTACTTCCGTTTCTTGAATCCCGCTTTCAAATGACGATCCCGAATCGCCATTCAAGCTGCTAGTTTATCCCGCACCCCGGCCTCAGCGCCCAAATCCCGGTGCAACTTTCATGTCATAAATAACCCTTCCATGTCGTCTAACCCTAGGTCGTTGCCCGCTGATCGCTGATCCTGATCTCTCTGCTCCCTGCCTTTGTGGCACTCTTGAACTCATGACCCTCGATCCCATCCAGCTCCGCGTTCTCGGCTCGCTCATCGAGAAAGAGATCACCACGCCGGAGAGCTACCCGCTGTCGCTCAACTCCCTTATCGGCGCGTGCAACCAGCGCTCCAGCCGCGACCCGGTGCTCGATCTCACCGAGGACCAGGTGCGCCAAGCCCTGCACGCGCTCGAGGAGCGCGCGATCGTCACCCCGGTCCGCGACGCTCGCGTCCCCAAGTACGAACATCGCCTCCGCACCGTCCTCAATCTCCGCCGCGACGAAATCGCTGTCCTCTGCCTACTCCTGCTGCGCGGCGCGCAGACCCCCGGGGAGCTGCGCGCCCGCGCCGACCGTCTCTACACCTTCGACGGCATCGCCCAGGTTCAGTCCACGCTCGAGCGCCTTGCCGCCCGCGCCCCCGATACCGACTCCGATCCCGCTGCCACCGGCCCGCTTACTGTCATGCTCGCCCGCCAGCCCGGTGCCCGCGAGAGCCGCTTCGCCCATCTGCTCGGAAATCAGACCGAGACTGACCAGACGAGCCCTCTCGCTCCCGCTCCTCCGCTCACTGACTCCGACCCCACTCTGCTCGCCGAGATCGAAGCCCGCATCGAAGCGAGACTCGAGGCAAGATTTGCCGCCCGGCTGGACCAGCTCACCGCGAGCATCGAATCGTTGCAGACGCGGATCGACAGCATCCAGGCCAACCCGACCGATCCTGGCGATCGGTAATCCGCAATTACGATAGTCCGCTGTAATATGTGCTCTAGACACACCCTGCAGCACCTATGTCGAATACTCTTGGCACGTCCTCTGCGAATGATGTGAAGATTGACGCGCAATCCAAGGTCGCGCGCGAACGAGAGATGTTGAGCGCCGTGCTCTCCCGCCTCCCCGACGCGGTACTCGTCCTTGACCACGATTGGCGCATTCTCTTCGCTAACGAGGAGGCGCGCCGTCTCAGCCGCATCCAGCCCGAGGACCTCAACAGCAAAACCCACTGGGAACTCTTCCCCGAGACCGTCGGTGCCGAGATCGAACAGTGCTACCGCCGCTGCATGGAGTCCGGCGCGCCCGGCCACGTCGAGTATTTCTACCCTCCCTTCGAAGTTTGGGTCGATGTCACTGTCTTACCCATCCCCGACGGCCTCGTGCTCCACTATCGCGACGACAGCGCCCGCAAGCGCGCCGAAGCCCTCAGCGACCCGTCCACCCGCCAGCTCCATCAGGTGCTCGAGTCCATCACCGACTCCATCCTCTGCGTCGATCGCAACTGGAAGTGCACCTTCGCCAACCGCGCCGCGCGCGCGCTGCGGAAGGTCGACACCCTCGTCGGCAACGATCTCTGGGCCGATGCGCCCGCACATCGCGAGGAGCCTTTCTCCTCCAACCTCCGCCGCACCATGGAGCAGCGGATCCCCACCGAGTTCGAGGCTTTCTACGCGGAGCCGATCGACGCCTGGTTCCAAATCTACGTACGCCCCTTCGACGACGGCGGCATCATCATCGTCTCCAGCGACATCACCGCGCGCAAACGGGCGGAGACCCTGCGCGACGCCTTCGCCGACCGCCTCAATCAGGTCCTTGAAGCCACCACCGACGGCATCGTCAGCCTCGATCGCGACTGGAACTACACCTTCCTCAACACCCGCGCCATCCAACTGCTCCACCGCGACGACCTCGTCGGCAAGAACCTCTGGCGGGAGTTCCCCGCCGCCGCCGATTCCAACTTCTCCGTCTTCTTCCACCACTCCATGGACCAGCGGATCCCAGCGGAGTTCGAGGCCTTCTATCCGGAGCCGCTCAATCTCTGGTTCTCCATCCAGTGCCGCCCGTCCGACGATGGCATCGTCGTCTTCTTCCGCGACATCACCTCCCGTCGTCGCACCGAGGAGCTCTTCCGCGAGCAGCGCGGCCTCATCACCTTCGTCCAGCAGGCCGCCCGCACCGCCTTCTGGACCATCGATCTCGCCACCTCCACGATCACCTTCGACGTCGGCTCCTACCCCGTCTTCGGCCATCCCTTCTCCGCCATCGACGACCTCAAGCGACTCCGCGCCATCCTCCATCCCGACGACTTCCCGCGCATCCACGCCGAGGTCCAGCGCGCCATCGAGAGCGGCGAACTCATCCGCATCGAGTTCCGCGTCTTTGACCAGCACGGCAAGATCATCTGGCTCGAAACCCGCGCGCAGACCACCGTCGTCGACGGTAAAGCCGTCGCCCTCGGTGGCATGGCCATCGAGATCACCGAGCGCAAGCGCAACGAGGAGGCCCTCGCCCTCAGCGAAGAACGGTACCGCATCCTCACCGAACTCAACCCGCAACTCCTCTGGACGGGATCGCCCACCGGACAGATCACCTACGCCAACCAGGGATGCCTGGACTTCCTCGGCCTCACCCTCGACGCCATGCGTTCCGGCCGATGGCTGCGCGCGGTCTTCGCCGAAGACCGCCCTGGCGTGCTCGAGCGTTGGGCGTACTCCGTCGCGCACGGCTCCGAATATGAGGTCGAGGCACGCCTGATCCACGCCGCGACTGGCGAACCGCGCTGGTTCTGGATGCGCGCCCTCCCGCGCCACGACGAGTACAGCGCCATCACCAACTGGCTCGGCGTCGCCATCGACATCCACGACCGCAAGACCGCTGCCGACGCCCTCCACCAGAAGCAGCTCGAAAGCGAGCGCCAGCGCGCCGAGATCGAAGCCGTCTACCGCACCGCTCCCGTCGGCCTCGCGCTCTTCGACCCCGTCGACTTCCGCTATCTCCGCCTCAACGACCGCCAAGCCGAGATCATCGGCCTGCCTCAGGATCAGATCCTCGGTCGTACCGTAACCGAGATCGCTCCCATCTCCGGCCTGGATGAGATGTTCCAGCAGGTGCTCGAAGGCCGCCCCATCCGCAATGCCCTGCTGCAGGGCGAGCTGCCGATGAAGCCCAGCGAGCATCGCTACTGGAACGTCAACTACTTCCCCGTCTACAACGCCGACGGCACCGTGCAGGGCATCAGCGCGGCCACCCTCGAGATCACCAACCAGAAGAAGGCCGAGAACGCGCTCATCCAAAGCGAGAAGCTCGCCGCCGTCGGCCGCCTCGCCAGCTCCATCTCCCACGAGATCAACAATCCACTCGAGGCCGTCACCAACCTGCTCTTCCTGATCGGCGGAAACCCCGCTCTGGCCAGCGAGATTCGCCCCTTCGTCGAGCTCGCCCAGGGCGAATTGCAGCGCGTTTGCCAGATCGCCACCCAGACCCTGCGCTTCCATCGCCAGGCCGCCCGCGCCACCCTCGTCACCGCCCAGGAGATCGTCGACGCGGTCCTCAATCTCTACCAGGGCCGCCTCGCCAACTCCGACATCCGGGTCGACGCCCGCTATCAGAGCACCACGCCCATCCTCTGCTTCGAGAATGACATCCGCCAGGTGCTCAACAACCTCATCGCCAACGCGATCGACGCCATGCGCCAGGGCGGCTCGCTCCTGATCCGGGCTCACGACGCCATCGATCCCGCCACCAAGACCGCCTACGGAGCGGCCTCCCAAACCCCGTTTGGAGCGCCCTCACCCGCCCAGCACTCCGCCCCGCGCCGAGGCGTGCGCATCACAGTCGCCGACACCGGCCACGGCATGTCCCCCGCCGTCCGCGCCCGCGTCTTCGAGCCCTTCTACACCACCAAGGATCTCAACGGCACCGGCCTCGGGCTCTGGATCTCGGGAGGCATCATCGCCCGTCATCACGGCCGCATCTCGCTGCGCTCCTCGGACCATCCCCAGCGCCACGGCACCGTCTTCACCATCTTCCTGCCCCACATCGCCGAAGCCCAGATCATCGAAGCCGACTCCATCTCAACCTGACCCCTCGCACGCCAGAAGCTTCAACACGACCTCCAGGATTGAGAAACGCTCGACTGCGGCTACGCCCAGGGCTACCTATCGCCAATCGGGATAGGGGGGACCTCACAGTCCCTCCCCTCCCACACCACCCGGCATGCGGGTCCGCACCGGGCGGTTCGAGAAGTTGAGGTTATCCCCGTGCTCTTTGGCTGAGGGCGCGGGCGCCGGTCTTCGTCACTGACCGGATCAGACTCGGCTTCACCGCGCCTCCTCCGGACTGCTCCGCCAATGCGGACATCGGATGCCATTTCGAACACATCGCCTTCACAAGAATCACTCCTTCTCGTTCAGCCCTTCGTCTACCCTTGCGAGCAAACTACTACCGCCTCGGCTGGCTTCTCGCTCCGGTTCGCACCGTCACCCTTTCAGGCGTAAAGCGAGATCTCCCCAGGTAAGAATGCACTCCTTCACCGCACGACCGCCGGATCTACGCCGCCTTCCCTTGGTCACGAGAGCTTCGCTGTCTTTGGCCCGCTCGCCCTGGTTAGCACCGCCTTCTATCCGGTTCTTATTCATCGGCCCGCAGTTGCGCTCCACGCTTCCTCCCCACCTTCAGTCACCCTCATGCAATTTCGCTTCACTTCGCTCGCTGTGACCTGCTTACGACGGGACTTACACCCGTAAGAGTGCGCCCATGCTGGGCGCACCAAAAGGAATCGGGGAGCCATTATGGCTCCCCGATTCCTCGCTTACCGCGTGATTCAGGTTAGAAGTTGAAATGGACCTGCAGACGGATCTGGCGAGCCTGCTGCCAGTACATCGGCTTGCCATACCCGCTATTGATGGTCTGCGGACCGCCGTTTACACCACCACTCATCAGCATGTTCGTCACGTTATATCCCGACATTGCTGCGGCATAGAACGGAACGCCCGCACCGAGAGTATAGCCGCCGACTGAAGACTGCTGCGTGTTGTTGATATAAGGAGAGTCCGAGTCGATCTGCTCGTTGACTGCCGTCACCGCGTGCTCGTTGAACACGTTGGTGAAGGTCGCCTGGAAGCTAAAAGACTTCGATTCCGAGATCTGGTAGGCCTGCGTGAAGTTGAAGTCGGACTGAGCATACACCGGGTTGCGGTAGGTACGCGGCTGTCCAATCGTGATCTGGCCGGTTGCAGCGTTCTGGGTGACATCTGCCCAGACACCGCGGTTGAAGACCTGCACCGGATAATCTCCACCGGCCACGTCGCCCACGTCCTGAATGTAGCTGGTGTTCGGCGATCCCTGGTAGATGTAGGAGAACATGCCCAAGTCCGTCGTCAGCTTATGCAGATACTTGAACTCGTAGTATCCGTAGCCCTTCAGCTTGTTCGGACGATCGGTCGGCAGCAAGCCGCTCGACGATCCGCCCATCGAATTCCAGGAGAAGTACGGCTCATCGAACGCACGGCTGTTGTTGGGAGAGTTGCGCCCACCGAACCCGCCGTCCGAAAGATCAGAGCTCGTCAGACCTGTGTAGTTACCGCGGAAGTGGCTATAGGTGTAGGAGAGCATACCCGACCAGTGATTGCTGATCGCTTTGTTGACGCGAAGCTCCAGGCCGTCGTAGCTGCGGGCAGCCGGGATGGTCTGGTTCGGAGGATAGGTTCCCGTGGTCGAGGCGCAGCCAGCGGCTCCCGCGCCATACAGGAAGTTGCAGAAGCTGCTGAAGGTATTGTCGCTACCGTAACCAGGGTTGACGACCACAAACGTCTCGCCTACCGCCGGATTGTAGATCGCCGAGTCTTCGATGGCCCGATCCAGTCGTCTGCGATCGTATCGCGCCTCAAAGGCCACATTGCGGCTGACCTGGTAGTCGGTGCCGAACACCGACTCATGCTGCTGGTACGGCTTCAGGCTCGGAGCAACACCCTCTTCCGTAGCGCTGCAGGTAGAGCAGGTCGTGGGGAAGGCGCGATAGTTGATGTTTTCAATGAAGTTCGTTCCCGCAGGCGATTGCCCCGCAGGCAGGCCCGAGAAGGTGGCCGTGGACGCATCCGAGTTACCGACGCAATCACGGTTGTTGCTGTTGTAGACCGGATTGACTGCAGTGTATGAGGTGCTGAGAGCGTAGAAGCAGTTCTGCCAGTACTGACCACCGAAAGAGCTGATTGCCAGGTTCAGCTTCATGACATCGTAGAACTTGCCATAGCTGCCGAACAGCTTGAACTTGCCGTCATGGAAGACGTCCCACGAAGCACCGAGACGCGGAGCGATCTTATCCTTCCAGCCAAAGTTGATCGGATGGGTCGGAACGTCCGGTCCAGGCTGCGCCTCGCCCGGCAGGAACTCCTTCTCATCGCGAATGCCGGCATCGATGGTTATGCCCCTGCCGATCGTCCACGAGTCCTGGCCATAGATGCCATTGTTATAGCTGGTCGCCTTGCCGTTCGTTCCAAAGTCCGAGACGTCGACATAGCCATCCGAGCCATAGCAGTTCGGGCTCGTGTTCGAGGGATTGGTCAACAGCCCCGGCGTCAGGCAGTTTGCGGCGCCGACGGAGGTCTCAGCCGTGTAATCGCCGCCTGCATACACCGCGACATACGGATTGTTGTAGCGCTGCGTGATGACGTTGGAGAGCCGGTTCAGCTGATAGCCAAAGTTGAAGTTATGCGTGCCAAAGGATGTGCTCTTGAACCAGGCGAAACCCTGGTCAAGCTGAATCGCCTTACTCGCATCCTGGGTCGTGTAGTTCTGGTTGAAGGCGTCGTTCTGGAAACCAGCGTTCTCGTTTGCCCCGGGTGTCGCGTTCGAGCCGCTGGTCTCGAAGTAGTACGAGTTGCCAGTCGTCGAGTAACCGAAGTCGTGGTAGTTCTCAAAGTAATAGCCAAAGCGCGTCGTCGAAACCAAGCTCGGCGTGATGGTGATATCGGCGCCTGTGTTCACCGTGATGTTCGGGGCCACATAGCCTAGAGTGTGCGCGAACGCAGCCTGCGTCGTGGCCCCTCCCGAGCAGGGTGTGCTCGCCGAGGCATAGCAGGTCGTATCGATATTGTAGAAGCCCTGCTTCGAATCTGCCTGGGGAAGTGCCTCGCCATTCTGGCGCTGCAGCTGATACAGCCACGAGCCGAAGACGCGAATCTTCTGCGTCACCTGCGCATCGATACGAGCATTGGTGTAGTAGGTGTTGGTGTTTTGGCTGAACGGCACCTTGCCGGGGATGTTTCCAGGACTCGCCGCGCTCGCGGGTCCATAGTTCAGAAACTCCTCATAGCGCTGCATCTCCGGATTGAAGCCGGCGAAGAAGAAGATCTTGTCGCGGAAGCGCGACGAGAACGGAAGCAGCGGACCGCCAAGCCGGAAGCCAGGATAGATGATCTGCGTCTTCGGCTTGATCGGCTGATAGCTCTGGTACGGCTGGTCAACCGCTCCCCACGACGTATTCGTGGGCTGGCTCGCCGGGTCGTAGCGCGAGAACGCGTTGTACGGATTCGCATCCAGCCCGGTGCTCTCGTACTGGGCGAATACCGATCCGTGATAATGCGCCGTACCCTTCTGCATGATCACGTTGATCACGCCACCCAAAGCTCCACCGTACTGCGCCTGGATACCCGAGGTCTTCACCGAAACTTCCTGGATGAAGTCAAACGGCGTTTCGGTGTGGGAGTAGCCGCCGATCAGGTTCGCCGTCTCCTGGCCTTCAACAAGGTACGCGTTCTCCGAGTCCGAGCCGCCACCAATCGAGTAGCCGTACGCGCTTCCGTTCGAACCGTTCCCCGGGGAAGTACCGCCCGTTCCCGCCGTCTGCGTGTTGCCCATCAGCGGCTCGTTGCTCGCGTCCGGAGCGAACTGAATCACGGATTGGAACGAGGTGCCGTGGGGAACGTAGTTCACCACATCCTGCGTGATATTGGTCTGCGTCGTCACCGAGGTCACGTCGATCTGCGGCGACTCCGAGCTGACCTCCACAACGGCGTTCTCCGCGCCCACAGCCAGTGCAAGGTCGATCGTCGGATCGTGGCCAACCTCAAGCACGAGGCCTTCCCGCTTCAACTCCGAAAAGCCCTTGGCCTCGACCGCGATCAGGTACGCCCCAGGCGGCAGATTCGAAAAATGATAGTAGCCCTTGCTGTCCGTCGTCGCGGACTTTCCACCAGGGAGGGACGGCGTGGTCACGGTGACCGTCGCACCGGGGACAACCGCGCCCGTCGCATCCTTAATCGTGCCCTGCAAACCGCCTGTTGTTTCTTGTGCGAAAACCGAGGGAGAGGTGGTGATCACGGAAACGGCGACACCAAACGACAGTGCAGCCGCCAGAAGCGCAGAACGCCAACTTGTTGAAGTCATACCCCGCTCATTGCATTTGGCGCGCCAAACCAGAAAAAAACGTTCGAACGATCAAAATTAGGAAAAAATATGAATTTTCGTGGCAACCACTCTCGCGGAATGGGCAACGCTCTCCCGATTCATAGATTTTTCGTAAATGATCCTGTGAAAAACAATAGTGACCACCTCAAAACGCGTAGCTCTCTCAACTTCTTGGAATCCCCCCATCCTGCGCCACCACCGAAAAAAAAGGGCGACCCGAAGGCCGCCCTTTGAAAGTACATCCGTCCATCCAATTTAGAAGGTGAAGGTACCCTTCAGCTGGATCAGACGAGCCGAAGCATCTCCGCCAAGACCCGATCCGAGGATCGACGTCGGCGTATTCACCGTCTGGGTGATCACGCCCAACGTCGCCGGGTCGTTGATGTCATGCCCGGGCGAAGCGAAGTTCGGGTGGTTGAGAGCGTTGAAGAACTGCGCGCCAACCTCGAGACGACCTGCGTCGGAGTGCGGAAGCGCCACATGGAAGCCCTTCAGGATGTTGATGTCGGTATCCGTGTACCCCGGTCCAAACACCTGGTTGCGATGCTGCTGGCCGAACGCCGTCGGATCGGTATAGTTACCCGGGTTGGCAATCGCGCACGGTTGCGCGGTCATACCCGTGGCATTGTTGTAAATCGAACCACCCACGCCGCAGCTGTGCACGCCGTGCACCTGAGCGGCGAAGAATGCTCCGGTGTAGTTGGTCGCCTGCAGTGCGCTATCGGTCACCGTGAACGGCATACCCGTGTGGTGGAACACTGTTCCGCTCACCTGCCACCCATCGGTCAACAGCTTCGGTCCACCGAAGTACGGCATCGTGTAGACATACGATGCGGTGATGTTATGCCGCACATCGTAGTCCGCATTGCCATAGTTCTGGCGCAGGTTGTTCGGGTTCTGCGACGTCGTCTCGCTGTTGTTGTAGCTGTAGTAGAGAATGCCGCCGTTCGAAATCTCGTCCAGCGCATGGCTATAGGTGTAGTTGAAGCTGATCGTCTGCGTCTTGGTCCGGCGGTTCACGCCCACCAGAACACCGTTGTAGTTCGACATCGCGCCGTTGCTGACCTGGGTCACCGAAGCAAACGAGGCATTCGGAGCCGCGTAGGGCAGGCCGGTGAAGGTCGTGCCATTGCCGCCGATGTAGCCGGTCGTCGCATCAGCAGGGCAAGCAGTTGATGGGACTCCCGTGGGCGCGCTGCAGTAGAAGCCATTGTTCGCGACAAAGGCGTTCACACCGCTGTTCAGCTCCGGCTCATGGTAGCCATGGTTGCCTACATAGGCCAGCGAAACCACCGTCTGCCGCTTCGGATCGATCGCCTGCTCCACCTGGAAGCTGTACTCCTCGTAGGTGGGGTAGTGCAGCTTGCCAGCGACCGAGTACTCATTCGGCGCGCTGAAGCCAGGCGAGCTGGCCGACAGCGAGTTGTAGCTCGCACCATTCTTGAACCCAGCCTGGAACGCCGCGTTCGATGCATAGGTGATGGCTTGACCACTGGTCGGGTTGGCCGGGTTCACGCTGATCGAATTCCCGCCATAATAAGGACCGTAGAGTGAGAAGCCGTCGTTGGTCGGAGCGTTGTTCAATAGGTCGTCCGCAACGGTTCCGGGGAAGACGTCAGTGAACATACCGAAGCCGCCGCGAACCACCGTACGGCTATCGGTGCCCATCGGGGACCACGAGAAACCAAACCGTGGGTTGACCGCAATCGCCTGGTAGCTTGGGAAAGCGGCATGCTGACCACTCGCGATCAACGTCGAGTACGCTGTCGTCGTGCTCGGGTTCAGGTCCTGGAAAGTGCCATTCGTGTCGGCAAAGCAGTTGCTCTGGCAGACCGGGTTCGAGTTGTGCTCGAACCGAACCGCCGCCGTGATGTTCAGGTTCGGCCGGATCTTCCAGCTGTCCTGCACATAACCGGCCAGATTGTAGAGCGCCACCGGCTGCGTGTTCCGCAGCGGATACTGCTGCTGATACATGTCCAGGCCCTGCCCCATAGAGAAGGCGCCCGCTTCGTTGCCCTCCGTGAACGGCGTCGTCAGGTAGGACGGACTGTAGTCCGTAATATCGTCCCGACGATAGTAGATTCCGGTCTGGATGGTGTGATGGCCATGCGTCCAGCTGAAATCGTCGATGATCTGATAGTTCGTGACGTTACGTCCCTGCGGAAACTCGTAGTCCTCGCCACCGAGTTGCGTGAAGTTGCCACCCAGATTGGTGAAGTTCAGCGTGTAGGGAATCAGCTGATTCGCTTGCGCAAGGTTCTGGTTGGTGAACAACGAGCTGTACCACATCACGTTGAACAGGAACTGGTTGGTCATGTTCGCGTTCAACACGTGCGTCTCGCCGAAGGTGCCCTCGAACGAGGGCTGCGGGCTGTCCGAGTTGAAGATCGGATTCAACGGGTCGGTGTAGGTCGCCTGTACGCCCTTGTCATACTTGAAGTGCCCAAACGCCGTGTCGCTGTCGCTCAGCTTGGCATCGACGCGCGCGGTCAACAGACCCTCTGTGGTGAGGTTCGTCTGCGTCGAGTAGTACGAGACCGCATTCGGGTCCAGCGCCGACTGCACCGCCGTCGAGTAACCCTTCGCGTTCTGATAGATGCTGAAGAGCTGCTTGTAGGTCGACAGGTCCTGCGGAGAGGCCAGCTTCTCCACGTTCGCAATGTACGTCGCGTTCGGCGCATACACCTGCGTCGAGGCCGGCAGCACGATCCGCAGCCCTTCATAGTCCACGAAGAAGAAGAGCTTGTCCTTCAGGATCGGTCCACCAATGCGTGCCGCAAACTGGTTCACGTTATCGAAGTTGCGCGGCGTGAGGTTGGGGGTCTGGTTGCGGAAGTAGTCATTCGCATTCAACGCCCGGCCGTTCCACTGGTACATCAGGTTGCCGTGGTATTTGTTGGTTCCCGAGATCGTGACCTCGTTCACCTGCGCGCCGCCCAGACCGCCGTACTGGCCCGAGTACGCGTTCGAAACCACGTCCACCTCGGAGACCTCGTTGTTGCCCAGCAGAAGGTTGCTCGCACCCGAGTTGTTGATATTCAGGAACGGATCGTTCTCGTACGTACCATTTAAGGTGAAGGTGTTCGAGGTCGCCGGCAGACCGAAGACCGAGAAGTTGCCATACCCGCCGCCCGACGATGTGTTCATCACCGCGCCCGGCGAAACCTGCGCCACATAGGTCAGGTCATCGCCCGGATTTGGCAGGTTCTGAACCTCCTTCTGCGAGAAGGTCGTCGAAACCTGCGCATCCTCCGTGTGCAGCAGCGGAACGTCGCTGCTCGACACATCCACCGTCTCCGAACCCGAGCCAATGGCCATCTTCGCGTCTACCGTCGAAATCTGGCCCGTCGCCACCGTGACCACGGTCGTATACGTCTGGAAGCCCGACTCCGTCACTGTCATCTTGTAGCTGCCCGGCTTCAGCAGCGACGCCCGGTAGGCACCGGTCCCGTTCGAGGTAAGGGTCTGCGTCGTGCCGGTATCGATATTGTTCAAGACAATCTTCGCACCGGGAACAGCTGCACCCGAGGTGTCAGTCACAACTCCGGCAATGTCGCCGGACGTTATGGTCTGCGCGTATAGCGAGGGGGGGATTACAGAGAGAGCAACTACAGGACCCAGACCCAGTGCCACAGTAAGAAGCGTGGAGCGAACACGTTCAAAAATCATATTCCACATATTGCATTTCAATAACCATTTCCCTATTTCCAGAAAAGGTTGCCTTCATGTAATGAAATCAACCGGTTAGGAAAACGTTAAAAATGGGATCTTCCTACAGATCTCCAAATTCACACACTTTGCGGCCAAAATTATCCTAAAAACAATATTTACCGTCACCAAAAAACGTTTACCTGTTCCTGAATCTCATAGGCCAGCCCAAGCATCGCCGGTCGACAACTGCACCAGCCCATCTCTCC
>FSYS01001429.1_pt1 | contig 16171 bp, 9 predicted proteins | sample 1638491 | NCBI WGS metagenome assembly FSYS01 (sample SAMEA3914788, study PRJEB12502) | metagenome | biome: forest; material: soil | place: Canada | collected 2011-07-03 | depth 0.1 m | reverse complement strand
GGGAATCCCCGGCAGCGTTGTGCTGACGAGTTCTGCCAACGCCGTCGTCGCCAAGCGCGGTTCGGAAGCCTACGACGTGAGCAAAGCCGCACTGAGCCATCTCGTGCGCGAGCTTGCGATCACCTACTCGCCGCTGCTGCGCGTCAACGGCATCAGCCCGGCGACGGTCGTCAAAGGCTCGACGATGTTCCCCCGCGACCGCGTGAAAGCCTCGCTCAGCAAGTACGGCATTCCGTTCGACGACTCTGCCAGCGACGACGAGATCCGCAATCTTCTCGCCGGCTTCTATGCGCAGCGCACGCTCACGCATGTGCCCATCGATCCCAAGGATTGCGCCGAAGCAATTCTGTTTGTCGGCGGACCGAAGGCGCCCGTAACCACCGGCCACCTGATCCCCGTCGACGGCGGCCTGACCGAGGCCTATCTGCGATGAGCTTGTCGGAAGCGGCGGCTCTCGCAACGCCTTCAGACCGGCGCGCGCTTGTGGCGATCGATCTGGGGGCGGAGAGCTGCCGCGTTTCGCTGCTCCGCTGGCTTCCAGCGGGGCCGCACTTCCACCTTGTGCATCGCTTCGCAAACCACGCGGGCGAACGCGAGAACGGTCTGCACTGGGACATGACCTGTATCCTCGACGGCCTCAACTCCGGCTTACGTAAATGTGCCGAAATAGCAATTGAAGGCATTCGTTCGATCGCGGTCGACGGCTGGGCCGTGGACTATGTGCGACTTGATGCTGCGGGTGCTGCCATCAGCGATCCCTTCTGCTATCGCGATGAACGCACGGTAGCCGCAGAGCAAGCCCTGCACGAACGCATCTCCGCCGAACTCATGCGCGATCTCACGGGCATCCAGTTACTACGCCTCAATACGGTGTACCAAATGTTTGCCGACGAGCCCGAGCGCAGGCATCTCCGCTGGCTCAACCTGCCGGAGTTCGTTCTCTACAACCTCGGCGCGCGTCCAGTCTCAGAGCGCACCAACGCTACGCACACGCAAATGGTTGGCCTCGACGGCCAATGGTCGGAGCCGATTTTCACCGCGTTGGAGCAATCCACAAGCGCAGCTCCCTCTATCGTCGAACCCGGCACAGACATTGGCCAGTTGCAGGGCGAGCTTGCCAGGCTTCCCGCATTCACGAACACGCGTTTGATCGCCCCGGCTTGCCACGACACAGCCTCTGCCATCGCCGCTATCCCTGACGCAGACGACGACTGGGCCTACATCAGCTCCGGTACTTGGTCACTGGTTGGCACACTGTTGCAGGCGCCGGTCAACTCCCCCGCCGCGCGCGAGCAGAATTTCACCAACCTCGGCGGCGCCGATGGCACCATCTGCTTCCACAAAAACGTAAACGGCATGTGGCTGCTGCGCCAGTGCATGGAGGAGTGGAGCGCTGCCGGCACAACACTCGACCTGCCCGAACTCGTTGCCGCTGCAGCAAAAATCGAGTCGCGTGACTACGTGCTCGATGTCGACGACCCCGATCTTCTGCTACAAGGCCACATGCCCGAGCGCATCAACGCGCAGCTTCGCCGCCGCGGTCTGTCGGAACTCAGCCCAGCCGCAGCCGACGCTCCCGCAATGGCCTCGTTCCTCTTCCACAGCCTCGCCGCGCGCTACGCCGTCGTTCTGCGCAACGTATCCGAGATCACCGGCAAGCATTTCCGCCGCCTCTACATCATGGGCGGTGGCAGCCAGAACGAATTCCTGAACCGCCTGACCGCCGAAGCAACCGGCCTCGAAGTAAGCCGCGCCGGCACAGAGTGCTCAACGCTTGGCAACTTTGCCGTGCAACTCGCCACGCTGGAGCGCACGGAGACCAGCTCCCCGCGAGCGACCTGCGAATGGGCCGCGAAACTAACCGCCGCGCACCATATCTAGCCTCATCGCCCGTAACAAAACGCGCCTGCGGAAAACCCGCGCCATCATGCGCTATCCTGAAATCCTTCCAGTCAAAGAGGTCGAGTCCCACGGGCCAGCGTCAGCGTGTCTTCAATTCGAGCACCCCTATATGAGGTCGAATGATGGATCAGTCAACGGTCGGAACTGTAAGTGACGGCCCCAAAACTTCGACCTCGCCGTCCTACGGCCTGAAGCAACAAGTCCTGTCACCACTCGAAACCCTCGCACAGTCCATCTCGCTCATCGCGCCCAGCACGACGCCCGCGCTCACCGTGCCGCTGGTCTTCGGTCTCGCCGCCGCGGGTGCGGGGCTGTCTTACGTCATTGCAACGGCGGCCATCGTACTGGTCGCATTGTGCGTGGCGTCGTTCGCGCATGAGTCGGCATCGCCGGGTTCGCTCTACAGCTACGCCTGCGGCTCGCTTCCGCCGGTCTTCAGCGCAATCACCGCATGGGCACTGTTCTTCGCGTATGTGATGACAGCATCGTCTGTCCTCGGAGGCTTCCTCAATTTCTCGTACGTTCTTCTCGGCAACTTCGGCTCGCATGTCTCGCCGCTGCTTCTGGTCGCGTTCGCAATAGCAGCTTCCATGTTCGTCGCGTATCGCGACATCCGCATCTCCGCCCGCCTGATGATGGCCATTGAAGCGACGTCGGTGTTCCTCATCTCCATGGTCATCGCCATCACGCTGTGGAAGCATGGCCTGCATCTCGACACCAGCCAGTTCCGCTTCCGCGGCTTTTCACCGAAGGGCGTGCGCATGGGCGTGATGCTGGCGATCTTCAGCTTCGTCGGCTTTGAAAGCGCCACCACACTCGGCTCTGAGGCGCGCAACCCGCTGAAGACCATACCGCGCGCCGTCATCCTCAGCGCATTACTCTCGGGTATCTTCTTTCTGGTGTGCGTGTACGGCGAAGTGCTCGGCTTCCGCGGCTCATCTACTGCTCTCAACGACAGCGCAGCGCCCTTCCACTATCTCTCGGAGAAGGCAGGCATCAGTCTCGCGGGCAAGCTCATCGATATCGGCGTACTCGTGAGCATGTTCGCCGCCACGCTGGCCTGCGTCATCGCGGCCTCTCGGGTCATGCTGTTGATGGCTCATCAAGGACTTGTGCATCGCCGTCTGCAGGGCATTCACGCAAGCAGCGAAACTCCAGGCATCGCCAGCGTCCTCGCGGCGATTCTCGCGTTTCTACCCGTCGCAATTCTTGCGCATCGTGGAGTCAGCGGCGCTGACATCTACGGCTTCATGGGCACCTTCTCCGTCTTTGGATTCCTCACGGCATACACGCTCGCCGCCGTCGCACTCGCGGTTCATCTGCATCGCGAGCAGCGGCTGACAGTGCAGGGAATCCTGCTCACGACCACCGCCGTGCTTGCGATGATCGCCGCGCTGCTGGGCAATTTGTTTGGCGTTCCGGACGCTCCGTACCGCTATTTCCCTTACGTGTATGCGGCATACCTGGGCATCGCGCTGCTCTGGTACTGGATCGCGGGACGCCGGTCGAAAAGCTGAAGCTCTGTACGCAATGCCGTGCAGTGAAGCCCATGAGCCTGCTGAAGATAATCCAGTTATGGGCGAATTTTATTTGACTCCGATGAATTCTCGGTTATTCTTTTGACATCACTAGCCAACGACCTTCGGGCCGCAAACGGTTTTTCTAACTCAAGCACTTCAAGGTCGAACTGCATCTGTTCGACAAAACCGCTGTCAGTTTCTGGGAACGAATCGATCTGTACAAGCGTATGGAGTCGAAGCACAAGTGTATCCACTCGCGAATTAGACAGTTGTTTCGCTAGAGCGCATTGAAGTTTTGTTTCTCAGTCTTCACTAACTCATACGGATGACGAGCGGACACACCGCCGTCGCAGCTGTACCAAACGTTTTCTAGCGGTCCCCCTGGGCCGAACGCACTCGTGTATCTCCCGTGCACCGGACCTGCAGAATGATTCGATTAGGAGGCAACACCGTGGTTAACTTTCGGAAATTGGCCGCATCCTTTGCTTTATCCCTTCTGGCCTGTCTGATCCTGGCGTCCGCCGCCGCCAACGCGCAGCAAACCCTTGGAGGGATCACCGGAACGGTGCTGGATCCCCAGGGCAGCGCTATTCCGGGAGTCCAGGTCAAAGCGGTGTCCGACGATACCAAGCTTGTCCGTACGGGCACGAGCAACACCGAGGGTACCTATGCCCTCGTGAACCTGCCCATCGGCACCTACACCATCACCTTCACGCTGCAGGGTTTCTCCACCGAGAAGATCCCCGGCATCGTCGTGCAGGCGGACCGCACCGTGACGCTTCCGGCGAATCTGGCCATTGGCGCGGTCTCTGACTCCGTAACCGTTGAAGTAAATCCGCTGCTCAACGCCACCGACACGACCAACGGCTATGTGCTCGACAAGGCGCAGATCGAAGCGATCCCCTTGCCGACCGGCAGCTTTACCGGTGTGGCGATTCTTTCCCCTGGCGTCAACGCCGAGCTTTCGCCCGGTACGGGCGCGAATGCGGGTCTCGGCAACCTGCCCATCTGGGCCAATGGCCAGCGCGATACCAGTAACAGCTTTTCGCTGAACGGCGTCGACGCCAGCAATCTCTTCAATGGCAAGAGCACCAGTTCTGTCGGCTCGGCGCGCGTCATCAACAGCACCGGCGTTTCCACCAGCTCCGGTGCGGCTGGCGTCATCCAGTCCGCCGCTTCGATCTATCTTTCCATCGGTAACTCAATTCCCACCCCCGCTCCGGAGACGATTCAGGAAGTCCGCGTCAACGCTTCGATGTACGACGCAACGCAAGGCTCCACTTCCGGCGCTCATATCGATCTCAGCACGTCCTCCGGCACCAACACCTATCACGGCACGCTCTACGGTCGCCGCGGCACCAACTGGATCAACGCAGCGCCGTTCTTCTTCAAGAACGACGGCGACGTTCCGGATAACCTGAAGAATCCTGAGCTGCATCGCTATCAGGTGGGCGGCACCTTCGGCGGACCGATCATCAAGAACAAGCTGTTTGGCTTCGTCGCGTACCAGCATCTGCATGTGTCGGACCAGGAAATCGGCGACAACTTCCTCAACGTTCCGGTCGGGCTTTCGGATACAACCCGCGACGCCAAGGACTTCGCCTCGATCGTCAACACTCAGTATGGCTCAGGTCTCGGCGCCGCCAATATCGATCCAACCGCCCTGGCGCTGTTCAATTCGCCCGCGCTCCCCGGCGAGCCCGGCAAGTGGCTGATCCCCAATGACACCGGATCGAGCCAGCTTTCCGCTACGCATCCTTTTGACGCCTTCCTTCCCGGCACCGGCCGCTTCAAGGCAGACCTGCTTGTCGCCGATATCGACTACAACGCCACGGCCAAGGACACGCTCGCGCTGAAGTACTACTACCAGCACGACCCCACGCTCGCGCCTTACGCTTACTCCAGCGTTCCCGGCTTCACCGAGCATCTCGATTCAGGCGCGCAGGTCTTTTCCATCGTCAACACCTATCTGATCAAGCCCACGCTGAGCACGACGGAAACCATCGGCTTCATCCGCGAAAAGACCTGGGGTGACAACGAACAGCCTTTCGGTCCGAGTGCGATCCCCGGCGGTTCGCTGGGCACGGCTTCCATCAATGAGTTCGGCTCCAACTACTTCCCCGGCGTTTCGATTTACAACGTTCTCGGGAATGCAGGGTATGACGCCGGAATCAGTACCGGTATCCTGAACATCGGCCCGAATGCCGAAGGCCAGTCTTCCAACACCGGCGCCTTTCAAAATCGGATACAGCCTTCGGCCAACGCCATCTGGACGCTCGGCAAACACACCGTCAGCTTTGGCGCGAGTTACAGCTATACCCAGCTCAATACGATCGACAAGCGCACCGGCAACGGCTCGGTTGCTACCGACGATCTCAGCGCGTATGCGCAGGGATTCGTTACGCCAGGAAGCTCGTCCACTGGTTTTTATGTGACATCATTCCTGCAGGGAGACGCCAGCCGCTACTATCGCGCCAACCAGCTTGGCACCTATGTGCAGGATAAATTTCAGGTCACGCCTACTCTCAGCCTCACCGCAGGCGTGCGCTACGACTGGGACGGTGGCCTCTCGGAAAAGAATGGACGCATCTTCAACTTCGACTCCAGTCTCTACAACTACAACTCGGTTTCAGACACGATCGTGAACCCCGGCTTCATCATCGCGGGCAACAATGTTAACGGTACTTCGGGTGTAAGCCCGACGACGCTCACGGGCCGCCAGTGGGGCGTTGCTCCCCGCATCGGTGCCGCCTGGCAGCCCGAGATGTTCCATAGCAAGGTCGTCGTCCGCTCGGGCTTCGGCATGTACTATGACCGCGGTGAGCTGTTCAGCTACTTCTCGCCGGGTTATGCGATCGGTACGGTTACAGGCGGTCCGTTTGGCGTCAATCAGCAGTTGCCGTTCGTGACCGACCAGAGCTGTCCTAACAATTCCTTGTATAACGGCTACATTCCCACCTGCGGTGCCAATACCGCAGGACCGAATGGCACGAACGATCCTTTCGGGGCGCCGACCTATGCCAATCCCACGACCGGCAATCTAGCCAATCCTTACACCAACGTTCAGAGCGCACCGCCGTCGAATCCGAAGGCTTCTGACCTGAGCAAGTATCTGCCGAACCTCGGCAGCATCGCCAACGGCGGACAACCCATCTCGCTCGGTGTCTACGATCGCACCAACAAGCTTCCGTACACCTACAACTACACGCTGGATATCCAATGGCAGCCCCGCAATGACCTGGCCATCGAGCTCGGCTACGTCGGCAACCTCGGCCGCCATCAGGTCATCCCCGTCCCGTTCAACCAGCCGGGTATCGCCTCACCGACTCACGCGATCCACGGCGAGACCTACTCCTATGGATACAACGTTCAGGGTCCTCTAGGCTGTTCCGCCACCTACTCCTGCAGCCCGATTAATCTACCCAACGGAAACCCCTACGACGAGGACTACGAAGGCGGCAACATCGACCACCGTGTTCCTTACATCGGCTACGCCGCCGAATCCATCGACTACAGGGCTGCGGGCGTCGACGCTTACAACGCCCTCACCGCGCACATCGAAAAGCGTTTGAGCCACGGCCTGCAGGTCGCAGCCTCCTACACGTACTCGCACGCACTCGACGAGCAGAGCGGCCTGGGCCTTTTCTACAATGGCAACAACCCCCTCGACCTGCGCGATGGTTACGCTTCGGCCGACTTCGACCGCACCCACGTCATCAACTTCAACTATGTCTATAAGTTGCCCAGCTTCGTCTCCGAGCACACCGTCGCAGGCTTCCTGGCGGATGGCTGGTCGCTGGTCGGCCTGACCGTCCTGCAAAGCGGACAGCCCTACAGCGTGATCGACTTCTCAGGCGCTGTCGGCAGCGTCTACTACGGCGTCAGCGACGGCATCACCAACCCGATCGTGCCGCTGGCGCCGGGTTGCACAGCGAAAAGCGCTAAGACCGGCCTCTCCGGTGCCTTCGGCGACGAAGCCTTGAAGCCCTCCTGCTTCACGGTTCCGCTCATCGCGGCGGGAGGTCTGGGCGGTGCCGTCCCGACGTCCGATCCTTACGAAACCAACTTCACCACCGGCCAGCGCAATATCTTCCGTCAGGCTTTCCAGAAGCGGGCAGACGCGTCCCTGGTCAAGGTGACCAAGTTTACGGAAAGATACAGCCTCAAATACACCTTCGACGTCTATAACCTCACCAACACCAGCAGTTTCGACGTTCCGGGCAACGAGGTATCCCAGAACGCGAACTACAACGGTTTTCCAACAGTTGCAGGCAGCTATACAAGCGGCATCGCACCCACCGGGCAGACCTGTAACAGCACAGCCGGCCAGAACTCGGCCGAGCCCAATACCGGCAACTACTTCTACAACTGCCCCACGGGCATTGGCGTAGTCACTCACACGATCGGGAGCGCCCGGCAGATCCAGATGTCGTTGCAGTTGCTCTTCTAAAGCAAATTCCTTGTTGCTGGGGCGTCGTTGCTTCTGTCTTTGTCGTTGCTTCCGTCTTTGTCGTTGCTTCTGAGATAGGTCCGGACTTCAGTCCGGACATTTAGGAGGCGGCAAAGCGGCGGGCTTTAGCCCCTGGGATATGCTCTCCTTCTTGCCCCTATATATCTTTAGGGAAATCGCTTAAGCGTTGTCTTAGACCAAACTCAACCATGAAAGGCGGGGCCATTTGGCTCCGCCTTTTGTCGTTAATTCGGGCATATTCTTCGTCCTGTAACATTCATCTGCCCGCAACGTCCCTGTAAAGATTCATCGTCCTTTAGCAGAATCACGGCATTTGAGGCGTAATCTGACTTCGGTAGCGGTAAATACCGGCCAGAGGTGGATGTGAACCAAACTGTGTTTGTCCTCGAAGACGATTCGGACATCAGCAGACTGGTGCAGTATCAGTTGGAACGCGCCGGTTTTGCGGTGAAGCCCTACGCAGCCATCGGCTCGATCGTGCAGGATGCCGAGCGCGCGCGTCCCGCCCTGTTTCTGCTCGATGTCATGGTCCCCGGCGGCGACGGCATGGATCTCTGCCGCCGTCTGCGCCTCAACCCGACCCTCAGCAGCGTGCCCATCATCTTCCTCACGGCGCGCGCAGCGGAAAACGACCGCGTGCAGGGCCTCGAGCTCGGCGCCGACGACTACATCACCAAGCCTTTCGGCACGCGCGAGCTCATCGCCCGGGTCAGGGCAGTCCTCCGCCGCTTCGAGCGTCCAGAGACCCCCGGCAGCCTCACCACGCTCAGCGTCGAAGACCTCGAAATCGATGGCAGCGCCATGCAGTTGAGCGTCAAAGGCGAGTTGATCCCCACCACAGCCACGGAATTCCGGCTGCTGGACTATCTCGCCCGCCACCCGGGCCGCGTCTTCAGCCGCGACCAGCTTCTGGATGCCGTCTGGGGCGACGCCCGGTTTGTTACTCCCCGCAGCGTCGACGTCTACGTGCGCCGCATCCGGGAAAAAATCGAGGTTGACCCCGAAACACCGCGCTACTTGAAAACCATGCGCGGCGCGGGCTATCGATTTGAAATCCCAAAAGCCCGCGACCCGCGGCCTTCGCAGCAGCAGCAGCCGCACGAACTCGTATAAGTCATATATTGACAGACGTTTTCGGACCGCACACCCGCACTTGTGGGAACCTTTTGATATGAAGCGAAGCCTCTTCATCGCACTCCTGGTGCGTACAGCCATAGGATTTGCCCTGGCGGCGGCCGTGCTCCTGCTCTGGCCGCACTGGTGGCTGGCCGTCGCGGTCGCGGCGATTGCCGCGCTGGTGGTCGCGTTCTCCTGCGCCTGGATCGTTGGCCGCGCCCTCCAGGCTCTCAAAGGCGGCCGGATGGGCCCGGCAGGCGTCATGCCATTCGCCGAGTTTGAAGAGTTCGAAGACCTCGCCGCCGACATCAGCGAGCGCACCGATCTGCAGGAGCGCCAGCGCACCGCGGTCGCCGAAGACCGCCGCAAGCTCGAAGTCCTCCTCGACTCCATGCAGGATCTCGTCCTCGCCGTCGACGCCGCCGGCCGCATCTCCTGGACCAACGAACCCATGCGCCGCATCCCCGGCTTTACGGGGGCCGTCCGCACCGGCCACGCTCTGGTCCAGACCATCCGCGTGCCGGAAGTCCTCACCTGCGCCCGCATCGCGCTCGAAGACCGCGAAGTCGCCGAGCGTCCCGCCGTACAGTTTCCCACCGGCCGCATCTTCGCCGTCAGCGCGGCGCCCATGCCGGAAGGCGGCGCCGTCCTCGTCTTCCGCGACGTCACCCGTGTCGAGCAGATGGAGCGCACCCAGCGCGAGTTCGTCGCCAACGTCTCGCACGAGCTCCGCACCCCGCTGACCTCCATCATGGGCTACGTCGAAATGCTCGTCGACGACGCCAACGCCTCGCCCGATACCACTGCCGTCTCCAAGGAATTCCTGCAAGCCATCCACAAAAACGCCGTCCGCATGGGCCGCCTCACCGAAGACCTTCTGGTCATGGCCCGCGTCGAATCCGGCGACCACGAGATTCGCCCCACCCCGACCTCCGCCGCGACGGTCATCCGCGAAGCCGTCGTCGCCGTCACCGGCCTGCTGCGCGACGACACCCGCCTCGAGATCGTCGGCCCTGTCGACACCCACGTTTCCGCCGACGTCGACGCCATGGTGCAGGTCCTCACCAACCTCATCGAAAACGCCCTCGCCTACGGTCGCGGTCCCGACGGGGCCCGCATCATTCTGGCCGCTGAAAAAATGGCTGCCCATCCGGACATGGTCCTCTTCAGCGTCCGCGACTTCGGTCCCGGCATCCCATCCGAACACCGCGACCGCATCTTCGAGCGCTTCTACCGCGCCGACAAAGCGCGCTCCCGCGAGTCCGGCGGAACCGGCCTCGGCCTGTCCATTGCGAAGCACCTGGTCGAGTCCCACGGCGGTAGCATCTGGGTGGAAAGCGACCTCGGCCGGGGCAGCCGTTTCTGCTTCACCTTGCCTGTTGCAGCTCCCGCTGCAGCCCGGCTACCCGCCTCAGATGCCGCATAATCTGAGGAAAATCCACGGGTATTCATAGTCCTTTCACGTACCGTTCGCGGCCCATTCACTGTAGCTTGCGACCATCACCCCAACGGATAACCCAGGCAAGGACCTTTGGGACTGAACCCCCGGCAGAGATTGCCGGAATCAGCACGATCCCTTAGCCATTCCGTTCGAGGAATGATGACACGAATCAAGATACTAGCTGCGACTCTGATGGCCGCGGCTGTGTTCTCCGCTCAGCTCCCCGCCCAGGCGCAAACCGAGACCACCCCGCCCGCCAAGTCACATAAGAAGCACGTGGAGAAGCCGAAGCCCGAAACGGAAAGCGAGAAGCAGATTCGCGAACTCCGTGAGCAGATGCAGGCTCAGCAGGCTCAAATCGACGCGCTCAAGTCGCAGTTGTCCGGCAAGGACCAGCAGGCCGTCACGGCGCAGCAATCCGCCGCCGACGCGCAGGCTCAGGCTGCTGCCGCCGCTGCCGCCGCCGCACAGGCGCAATCCGCCGCTGCCGCCAGCGCCACCAAGGTTGATGCGCTCTCGAGCACGGTCACCGATCTCAAGTCCACCGACGCCGGCCTCACTGAAACCGTCGTAGCCAACCAGTCGAAGGTTGAGGACGAGATCAACTCCCCGCTCGCGATCCACTACAAGGGCATTAACATCACCCCCGTTGCTTATTTTGCGTTTGAAGGTGTTTGGCGTCAGCACTCCGTCAACTCTGATATCAACACCCCGTTCAACTCCATTCCATTTCCGAGCGCGAACGAAGGTCATGTAAGCGAGCTGAACTTCTCCGGTCGTCAGAGCCGCCTCGGCGGTCTGTTTGAAGGCAACGCCGGTGGCTACAAGCTCTCCGGTTACGCCGAAATGGACTTCCTCGGCACCGGCACCTCGTCCAACAACAACCAGAGCAACAGCTACGTGCTGCGTCAGCGCCAGATCTGGGGCCGCGCTGAAACCGCCGGCGGCTTCGCCGTTACCGGCGGCCAGATGTGGTCACTCGTAACTGAAGATCGCAAGGGAACGGACAACCGCACCGAAATCCAGCCGAACACGATCGATCCGCAGTACCTGGTCGGTTACTCCTGGACTCGTCAGCCTGGAATCCGTGTCCAGCAGCGTTTCGGCGACTACAAGACCGGCGCTTTCACAATCGCCGCCGCAGCCGAGCAGGCGCAAATCACCAGCTTCACAGCAGCCGGCACGATTCCCACCCAGTACTTCTTCGGCGGCCTCGGACAAAACGGCGGTCTTTATAACGCTGCTGCCAGCACGGCCAGCGCTACCACCACCTGCACCACCGCTACACCCCCGGTCTGCACAACCACCGTCACGACCGGCAACATCACCTCGTATGCGAACAACGTCGCACCTGACGTCATTGTGAAGGCTGCCTACGATATTCCGACCTTTCACTTTGAGGTTGGCGGCATCGGTCGCTTCCTGCGCGATGAGTATTTCCCCGTCACGACTACCGGCACAGGTGGAACGCCTACCTACACGTACAACACGGCCAACGGATTGGTGAGTCACACCAGCGCTGCTGGCGGTATCTTCGCCAGCGCTCGCGTGTATCTCGCAAAGTTTGCTGAAGTCGCAGTGCAGGGAATGGCCGGACAAGGCGTCGGCCGCTACGGTTCGTCTCAGCTTGCTGACGCAACCCTGCGCCCTGACCAGACACTGGAGCCGATCCGCAACTACCACGGTTTGGCCAGCCTGGAAATGCACCTCACGCCGAAGCTCGATGCCTATATCTACTACGGCGGCGAGTACGCGCAGCGCACGGTCTATACAACGGCCGCGGGTAATCTCATCGGCTACGGTCCGAAGAACCTGAGCGACGCAGGCTGCTACAACGTGCCCACTTCGGTCTCCACCACCATCGGAACCGGTGTTGGCGGAACGCTCAGCGCAACCACCTGCGCTTCGCCTACCCGCTACATCCAGGAAGCGATGGGTGGTCTCACCTATCGTGTGGTCAACAGCCCCAAGTATGGCCGCCTGCAGTATCAGCTCACCTACAGCTATATCCAGCGCAACCTGTGGTCGGGTGTAGGCAGCACAACCACTCCAACGGGTCCCCGTGCGACCGACCCCATGGTTCACGTCAGCATGCGTTACTACATCCCCTAACCCCAACCGGTCGCCCGGCAAACCAAACGGTTTGCCGGGCGTTCGCGTCCTGAATACCATATTTGTTGCGAAGTAGAATTTGAAATGGCGTCGCGTTGGCGTCGAGATCCCGGAGGATCAAAATGAAGTCCAAAATTTTCGCTGCCGCCTTGGTAGCATCTCTCACTCTGGCCGCAGGAGCGCAGAAACTTACCGGCGCCGGCGCCACCTTCCCCAACCCCATCTACTCGAAGTGGTTCACCGAGTACAGCCAGCAGCACGGCGGCGTTCAGATCAACTACCAGTCCGTCGGCTCCGGCGCGGGCATTCGCCAGGTGTCTACCAAGATCGTCGACTTCGGCGCCGCCGACGTACCGATGACCGATCAGCAGCTTGGCGAATCGCAGGTCAAGCTCCTCCACATCCCGACAGTGCTCGGCGCGGTTGTCCCCGTGTACAACATCCCCGGAGTGGGCACCGATCTCAAGTTTTCGCCCGATGTCATCGCCGACATCTATCTTGGCACGATCCACAACTGGAACGACCCACGCATCGCGCGCGATAACCCCGGCGTGACGCTCCCAGATCACGGAATCCTCCCTGTCTATCGCTCGGAAGGCTCCGGCACCACCTTCATCTTCACCGACTATCTCTCCAAGGTCAGCCCGAACTTCCTCTCCAAGATCGGCCGCGCCGCTTCCGTCCGTTGGCCTCTCGGCATCGGCCAGAAGGGCAATGAAGGTGTCGCCGGCATGATCCGCAACAGCCCCTACACCTTCGGCTACGTCGAGCTGATTTACGCCGTGCAGAACAAGATGTCCTATGGCCTGGTAAAGAACGCCTCCGGCAAATGGGTGAAGGCTTCCACGGAAGGTGTTTCGGCTGCAGCGGCCGGCGCGGCCAAGAACATGCCCGCCGACTATCGTGTGTCCATCACGAACGCAGTCGGTCCCGATGTTTATCCCATCTCGTCCTTCACCTGGCTGCTGATCCCGATCCAGTCCGCCGATCCGGCCAAGGGCAAGGTGCTGAACGCCTTCCTGCACTGGATGCTCGATCAGGGCGAAGGTGAAGCCGCTGCAATGACTTACGCCCCGCTGCCGAAGCCCGTAGCCGATCGCGTTCGCCAGACGATCAACCAGATTCACTAATCCACTCGCTTGAGGGGGACTGCGTCCATAGCAGGCCCCCTCAAACGTGTCAAAAGCCCTGAAATTATCCCGAAATAGCCGACCTATTCACGCTCCTTTCACATTCCTTTAATAAAGTGGGCTAGGGCGATCCAGATTGCCCGGAGAGCCAGCACCAATCATGATCGAGCCAGGTCTCGTGAAGCTTCCAGAGATAAACGTTCCGCCCCAGGGGCCCGCTCCGGACTCCCGCGCGGCCGCAGACCCAGCTCCACCCGCGCAGCCTTCCGCTATCCGGTCGTTTCTGCAGCAGCGCAGCTCCGGCAAGTTCGCCGACGGCGCTTTCGGCGGCCTCATGCTCCTCTGCGCTCTCAGCATCTTCGCCATCGTGCTGCTGATCGTCTTCGTGCTGGTCAGCAACTCCAGGCTTTCGATCCACGCCTTCGGCTGGAAATTCTTCCAGGGCAGGTCCTGGGACCCCGTCTCAGGCGACTTCGGCGCGCTGCCCTTCATCTTCGGCACAGTCCTTTCCTCCATCCTCGCGGTCGCGATGGCCGTTCCGCTCTCACTCTGCGTCGCCATCTTCCTGCTGGAAATTTGTCCCCGCCCGCTGCGCGCTCCCATCGCCTTCCTCACCGAGCTTCTGGCCGCGATCCCCAGCGTCGTCTACGGCCTCTGGGCAGTCTTCGTTCTTGTGCCCATCGTCCGCGACCAGGCCGGTCCCATCCTCGAAAAATACCTCGGCTGGACGGGCCTTTTCGTCGAGCCGAACTTCGGCGTCGGCATGTTCACCGCCAGCATCATCCTCGCAATCATGATCTTTCCGATCATCTCCTCCATCAGCCGCGACGTCATGAAAGCCGTGCCCATTCATCAGCGCGAAGCGGCGCTGGCGCTCGGCGCCACCCGCTGGGAGATGCTGCGCATGAGCGTCCTGCGCAATTCCCGCCTTGGCATTGTTGGCGCCGTCATCCTCGGCCTTGGCCGCGCTCTCGGCGAAACGATGGCCGTCACGATGGTCATCGGTAACCACCCCGACATCAGCAAAAACCTCTTCGCCCCCGGCTACACACTCGCCAGCGTCATTGCCAACGAGTTTTCTGAGGCCTCCGGCGACCTCTACCTCAGCGCCCTCATCGAAATTGGCCTCGCGCTCTTCCTCGTCACCATCGTCGTCAACGCCATCGCGCGCCTGCTCGTCTGGGCCGTCACACGCGGCGAGTCAGCGAGGCACGCGTGAAGCTCGGGACCCGTTTCACCCGATCCGCCACCATGCATCGCCTGCATGAGCTTCGCCGCTCCGCGATGAACCACTTCATCACGGGCCTCGCGGTCTTCAGCACAGTGCTGGTGCTGGTGCCGCTGGTCGCGATCCTCGGCTACCTCATCTACAAAGGCGCCAGCTCGCTGAACCTCGCCTTCTTCACCCACGTCCCCGCGCCGGTCGGCGAAGCCGGCGGCGGCATGGCGAACGCCATCGTCGGCTCCGGCGTCATCCTCGGCCTCGCGAGTCTCATCGGCATTCCGGTCGGCATCGCCGCCGGCGTCTACCTCGCCGAATACGGCCGCGGCCGCCATCTCGGCAACCTCGTACGCTTCACCGCGGACGTCCTCAATGGCGTCCCCGCAATCGTGATGGGCATCGCCGTCTACGCCCTGATCGTCGCCAAACAACACCACTTCTCGGGCTTCGCCGGCGGCGTCGCCCTGGCGATCATGATGATTCCCACCGTCTCGCGCACCACCGAAGAGATGCTGGCGACCGTTCCGCACGCCATCCGCGAAGCCGCTCTTGGCCTTGGCATTCCGAAGTGGCGCACCATCCTTTCCATCAGCCTGCGGACAGCTTCCCCCGGCATCATCACCGGCTGCATGCTGGCCTTCGCCCGTGTCGCCGGCGAAACCGCCCCGCTGCTTTTCACCGCCTTCGGCAACCAGTTCTGGAGCTTCGATCTGAACCAGCCTATCGCCGCACTTCCGCTGCAAATTTACGTATACGCCGTCTCCCCCTACGACGAATGGCACCGCCTGGCCTGGGCCGGCGCTCTGGTCCTCATCGTCATGATCATGGGAGCCGTTACACTCGTAAGAATCTTCGCCAACCGCGGCGCACTCCAAGGAGGCCACTAGTGGGCGTCGACATTCGAGTTGAAAACCTGAACGCGTGGTACGGCCACACGCACACCCTTCAGGACATCAATCTCCACATCCCTTCCAACCACGCGACCGCGCTCATCGGCCCCTCCGGCTGCGGCAAGTCCACCTTCGTGCGCTGCCTCAACCGCATGCACGAAACCAATCCCATCGCCCGCGCCGAAGGCACCGTGCTTATGGGCGGCCTTGACATCTACAAGGATGCCTCGCCGGTAGAAATCCGCCGCCGCGTAGGCATGGTCTTCCAGCGCCCCAACCCGTTCCCGACAATGTCCATCTACGACAACGTCGCCAGCGGCCTCAAGCTCAACGGCTTCCGCAACAAGCGCATGCTCGACGAAGTCGT
>FSYS01002494.1_pt1 | contig 16230 bp, 15 predicted proteins | sample 1638491 | NCBI WGS metagenome assembly FSYS01 (sample SAMEA3914788, study PRJEB12502) | metagenome | biome: forest; material: soil | place: Canada | collected 2011-07-03 | depth 0.1 m | reverse complement strand
GGCGATACAGCGCCGGCAGAGCGTGGTCGCTTGGGCACACAAAAACCAGGCGGAGCGCGACACGCTGCAGCAAGGCCTGCGCGAAATCCGCGACCTCGAGCGGCTCGTCGCACGCCTCGTGCAGGGCAGCGGCAACGCGCGCGATCTGCTCGCGCTGCGCGTCTCGCTCCTGCAATTGCCCGGGCTGCGCACCGTGCTGGAGAAGCATCCCATCACCGCGCTGCGCGAGCTTGGCGGGAAGATCACGCCGATACCGGAGCTGGCCAATCTTTATGCGCGCGCGCTGGCGGACGATCCGCCCATTCAGCTCAAGGAGGGCGGCCTGATCCGCGTCGGCTACCATGCGGCGCTCGAGGAATTGCGCGCCGCCTCGGTGGAAGGCCAGGCGTGGCTCGCCGACCTGCAGCGGCGCGAGCAGGAGCGCAGCGGCATCAAGTCGCTCAAGGTGCGCTACAACCAAATCTTCGGTTACTACATCGAGATCAGCACCGCGAACCTCGCCGCCGTGCCGGCTGACTACACGCGCAAGCAGACCATGGCTAACGCCGAGCGCTTCGTGACGCCGGAGCTGAAGCAGATGGAGTCGAAAATCCTCGGCGCGCAGGAACGCTCTCGCCAGCTCGAGTACGAGTCGTTCCTCGACTTGCGCGCGGCGGCGATCCCGCACCTGCGCATCATTCAGGATTCGGCGCGCGCAATCCACGAGATCGACGTGTTGCTCGGCTGGGGCGCGCTGGCGCAGGAGCGCGAATACGTCCAGCCCGAGATCAATGGCGAAGGCACGCTCATCCTTGAGGAAGCGCGGCATCCCGTGCTCGAGCAGATCGCCACCAGCGAGAAATTCGTGCCGAACGACGTGCGCCTCGACGTCGACACCGAACGCCTGATCATCCTGACCGGCCCGAACATGGCGGGCAAGAGCACTTATATTCGACAGGTTGCCGTGCTGGCGTTGCTGGCCCATTGCGGTTGTTTCGTGCCGGCGAAGCGCGCGGTGGTCGGGCTGCTCGACCGCATTTTCACGCGGGTCGGCGCGAGCGATGACCTTGGCCGCGGCCAGAGCACGTTCATGGTTGAAATGAACGAGACGGCGAACATCCTCAACCACGCGACCAGCCGCAGCCTCGTCATCCTGGACGAGATCGGCCGGGGCACGAGCACCTTCGACGGCTTGAGCATCGCGTGGTCAGTGGCGGAATATCTTCACACCACGCTGCGCGCGCGGACGCTCTTCGCCACGCATTACCATGAGCTGACTGAGCTGGCGCGCCTGCTGCCCGCGACGAAAAATTACAACGTTGCCGTGCGCGAGTGGGGCGACCACATCGTTTTCCTACGCAAGATCGTTCCCGGCGGCACGGACAAGAGTTACGGCATCCAGGTCGCGCGGCTGGCCGGACTGCCCGCGCCGGTGCTCAAGCGCGCGAAGGATGTCCTGCGCCAACTTGAGGAAGACCAGATCGACGATCTCGGCACGCCCAAGCTCGCCAAGGCGAAGCAGAAAAGGGAAAAGGCGAAGGAGGTCCTGCGCGAGTTGGATTTGTTTGGAAGGAACGAGTAATCGTCTCTGACGCAGAAGGCCAATCATGAAAATCGCGCGCATGATTGGAGTCGTAATGCTTCTGGCCCTCGCTGGGCTCACCGCTTTCATCATTTCAAATACACGCGTCCTCCGGGCGAAAACGAGCGCCGAATCTGCCGATCTTTCCGATGCACAACTAGCAATCCTGAAACAGAAGGCGATTGCGGAGCATGACCAGACAGCAGCTGCGCGGATTTATTGGTACTATCGCTTCACCAAAAAGGACTTTGTCGAGGCTGGCAAATGGGAATACGCTGTATCTCCCGTCGAAACCACAAATAGCTCCATTGCTCATCCCTTAAAACCTCAGCTTTGATAAGTCTGCACGAGCTCGATTTGTTTGGCAGGAACGAATGGCCGCGGACATAAAAGGCGTCTCATGATTACTCTCGAGCAAGTCACGCCTTCGAACGTCTCGCTGCTCAAGGCGACCCGTCTGCGCGCATTGAGAGATTCGCCACTTGCTTTCGGCAGTACGTACGCGAAGGAATCCCAGTTCTCCGATGCAGACTGGCTCAAACGCGCAACCGATTGGACCACCTCACGGTCGATCGGCTATCTTGCGATGTCAGGCAAGGAGTCATGCGGAATTGCCGCCACTTATCTGGATGAAAGCGATCCCAGTACGGCGCATTTCGTTTCGATGTGGGTGGATCCAGCGTGCCGGAGAACCGGCATTGGTCGCATGTTGATCGAAGCCGTTCAAGCATGGGCATTGACAAACGGTGCGCAAACGCTGCGCTTAAACGTGACAAATAGTAACCTGCCCGCGATCGAATTCTATAAGCGAAACGGCTTCGCCCCGAGGGGAGAAACGGAGCCGTATCCGAATGACCCCAAGCTCCTCGAATACGTGATGTCGCGCGCGCTTTCCACCGCAGTGCAAGCAAGGTCAGTTCTAATAAGTCCTGCGCAAACTCGATTAGTTTGCTAAGAACGATCCGTCATGAAAGTCCGCAAACAAGTCTACGAGCTGACCATGGACGATCTCGTCGACATTCCGGTCTGGGAGTTCGCGCTCGATGAGGAAGGCGAGGATGGCCAGGACGAAGCGACGGTTCGTCCCTCCCGGGCTCCGCTTCCGCTTGATGCCTCGGAAGCCATGTATGTCGTGCGCGCCCTATTCTCGCTAGCGGACGGGACGCGGCACATCGGCTATCTGACGCCGGGTCATGCGGCGGACGACTTGGGCTCGGTTCAGCCCATGATCATCACACCGCAAGGCCAAGTCATCTTCTGGATGGGTGGGGCGGGCGGCGACACCACCCCACTTTACCAAAAGCTAGGAAAGACTGCGGCGCAAACCTTCCCGATTAACTTTAAGTCCGATGTTCCCTTGATCGGCGGCGTCATCTTTGGATCGATTCCGGGCTTCCTCCGCCTGGTCGACTGGAAAAGCGGCCGCGTGGAGGTTATCGCCTGACGACGATCATGGATGAATAGACGCGGCAAAAGAATGACGGAAGCCTGATCCCGGCCCGCATATCCTTAAAAATCAGCAATATTCGTGCTTGCGCTTTTTACACATTTCGCGTTAATTTCAATTACATGAAACGCATTCTTGCTCTTGCGCTCCTTCTGGCCGCGACGACCACTTTCTCCGTCCGCGCCGATATCTCCATGCCTGTCCGCGACTCCTTCTATGACAAGATGGGCCGCGGTATCGCCGATGTCGCCTTCTCGTCGTCCGAGCTGCTCGATTCGCAATACGGCATGATCGACACCGAGGGCGACACGGTCGCCTTCTGCAAGGGCTTCTGCGTCCAAGGCGTTTCCCGCATGGTCATGGATATCGGCCATGGCGTGTTTGAGATCGTCACCTCGCCTTTCCCGACCCAGACCTTCTGCTCGTACCGCTCGAACAAGCTGCCGCCCTACGACTCGATGGTGGTCAATGACTATCCTCCCGCGGACCTGAAGAACTGGTACTAAACCTATTTTCAGCCCGACCCAGACAACCGCCGCAGACCCTGCGGCGGTTTCTTTTTGCCCCAATCCCTTGTGAGAAGTTCCCCTGATTCCGCCCCCACGCCCGCGCGTGGTGATGTCGTTGAGATCACCATCGAGAAGGTGATCTTCGGCGGCGACGGGCTGGCGCGGCTGGCGCAGGGCTTTGTCGTTTTCGTGCCGTTCGCGGCGGAAGGCGATCGATTGCGGGTGCGCATCACGGAGAAGAAGGCGCAGCATGCGCGCGGCGAGATCGTGGAAATCGTGCAACCGGGCGCGGGACGAGAGAATCCGCCCTGCCCGTACTACGCGAAGTGCGGCGGCTGCCAGTACCAGCATCTCGCGTATGCCGAGGAATGCCGGCTGAAGGAAAACCAGGTGCGCGAGGCTTTCGCGCGCGTGGGCAAACTGCCGGATGCGCCAATCCGGCCGCTGATCCCCTCGCCGCAGCCATATGGTTATCGCAACCGGATCACGGTGCATGCCGAGGCCGGACGCATTGGTTTCCGTGGCGTGAACGACCGAGAGCTGGTGGATGTCGCCGCGTGCCTGCTCGCGCGCGATGATGTGAACGCGCAGCTCGCGAGGCTGCGGGCGAGCCGTCCCGCCGAGGGCCACTATTCACTGCGCGACGCGACCGTGCCGCCGAGCGGATTCTTCCAGGCCAACCACGATCTGCGCCACAAGCTGAAGGAACTAATCGCGCAGAGGCTGCCCGCGCGCGGCGCGGTGTTGTTGGAAGGCTATTGCGGCGGCGGATTTTTTACGGAGATGGTCGCGGAGCGGTTTGAACGCGTGATCGCGATCGATAACGATCCGCGCACGTTGCTGGATGCGCGTCGTCTCGCGCTACGCAACGTGGAATGGCGGGAGTCGGATGCGGCATTCGCGCTGCCGGAGGAGTTGGTGGCGTTGCGCGAGGCTGATCGCGAAAATACCACTGTGCTGCTCGATCCGCCACGCGAGGGATTACCGCTTCGGCTGGCGGAGGCGTTGTGCGGCTATTCGGTCGCGCACGTCACCTATGTCTCGTGCGACCCGGCCACGCTGGCGCGCGATGCGCGGATGTTGTCGAAGACGTACAAGCTGCTGGCCGTGCAGCCGATCGATCTTTTTCCGCGCACGGCACAGATTGAATGCGTGAGTGTCTGGGCGGCCTAAAGCCCGGTGGCTGAAGTCCAGCCACGGCACCGTGGTCCATGATGACATGATTCGCCTGCGTACTCGTCCCACGTAAATTACTGCTGCGCCACGCGACCGGTTCAATTGATGAGCCGGAGGGCGCCGATGGCGGTGCAGACGAGCAGGAACCGGTCGAATATTTTCTGGGGCAGGATGGTGGCCAGTTTCTTTCCGCAGAAAAAGCCGAGGACGACGAGCGGCAGGAGAACGAGGGCCATGGTCAGCGAGAGAGCGTTGGTCAGGCCGAGGCTCATGCTGAGCGGCACTTTGCTCAGATTGATGACGAAGAAGAGGAAGGCCGATGTGCCGATGAGGTTCCACTTCGGCAGGCCGACGGATAGGAAGTAAAGCGTCGCGACCGGGCCGGCGGCGTTGGCGAGCATGGTCGCGATGCCGGAGAGCACGCCCATACCGATGCCGAAGCCGCGCGACTCGAAGAAGCGGTCGAGCTTTTCGCCATAGGCGCCGCGCACCAATTGCAGCGCGATGAGCGCGAGGATGAGCCAGCCGATGATCCGACCGTAAATCGCCGCGGGAATACCGAGGCGCACGCCGCCGATCTCAATTGGCCCCATGAGCAGGTAGCCGATGATGATGCCCACGAGCGCGGGCGGCAGCAGGCTCCAGAAAACTTTCCACAGCACGACGCGGTGATAAATAACCACGGCGCAGATGTCGCCGATGATGAGCAGCGGCAGGACGAAGCCGGTCGATTGGCGCGGATCAAGCACGACGGCGAAAAGCAGAACAGGCAGGATGCCGAGGCCCGTGAGACCGCCCTTGTTCAGCCCGATGCCCAGCGCGCCTCCCGCGACCGCGAGCCAACCGAGGGCGGAAAAGTGGAGCGCTGAAAGCGATAACATCCGGAAACGGTAGAGCGTGCCGGAAAAAAGAGCAGAAATTTTTCGCGGCGGGGTTGTCATTTCCGCAGTCAAAACTAAGCTCATGCGATGCCCGAGGACCTTTTCATTGCCCGGCTTTTCTGGATCGTGGGCGGCGTGGCCGCCGTGCTCGGCGCGGCGCTGTGGTTCACGGTGCCGATACATCCGATGTTTCCGCCCTACGTGGTCACCGCCGTCGCGGCGCTCGGTTACAGCGCGTGGTGCCGACGGCGGGCGGCACGTTCTTCCGGTCCGGCGAAGTCATGAGCGACCTGAAGAAGACCGCCCTACTCTCAACCAGCCTGCGGTTGCTCTGCACCGACTACGACGGCACGCTGGCGGAGGCCGACGGGAGGGAAATCAACCCGGTATTTTTCGAACGGCTCGCCGCCTGGCGCAAGCGCGGCCCGCTCTATTGGGTGATCAACACGGGCCGCACGTTCGAGAGCCTGCAGGAGGATTTGATCAAACGGCGCGTGCCGATCTGGCCGGACTGGGTCGTCGCCATGGAGCGCGAAATCTGGCTGGTGCGTGACCGGCGCGGCGTCGGCTGGTTCGAGTGGAACCGCAAGTGCGAGCTGATGCACCAGCAGCTCTGGGGGTCGGTCAAGCCGCTCTGGCGCCTGATCGAGGACTACATCGTGCGCCACACCAAGGCGACGCTGGCGGAGGACGCCGGCTCGCCACTCGGCATTATCGCCACGTGCGAGGAGGAGGCCGACGAGATCAGCGCGTTCGTCGAGCCACTGCTCAGGGACTGGCCGATGCTCACCGCGGTGCGCAACTCGATCTATTTTCGCTTCAGCCACAAGTCCTACAACAAGGGCGCGTGCCTCGAGGCTATCGCACATGGCATGGGCGTGCTGCCGCTGCAAATCATGGCTGTGGGCGATCACCTCAACGACCTGCCGATGCTCGACCGCCGCTACGCGCACCACCTCGCCTGCCCGGCGAATGCGGTCGATGCGGTCAAGAAGCAGGTCGCCTCGCAGGGCGGTTATATCTGCTCCGGCTCGATCGCGGAGGGCACGATCGAGGCGTGGGACCGCTTCTTCCCGCAAAAAGGGATCAACAAATTTTACGGGAGATAGCCGACGGCGAGACCTAGGGCCGCTTGGCGTAATGCCAGTTGCGGACGTCGACCTCGAGGTGCCCGATGCCGAGGTAGGCCTGGTCGATGCGGCCGCCGACGACGATACGCGGACCGACCGGGAGCACGAAGTCATTCGGGTCGAGCCGGACGATGCCGGTGCCGTCATTGAAGAAATAATCGCCGCCGTTGTCGCGTCCCGTTACGCGGCCGATCAAGGTCACGTACTTGTCGTCGTCATCGAGATTATTGCGGGTCCCGAGCACCCAACTCACCGTCGTGAGGTGATAGGGAGGCCCGGCATGTGCCGAAAAAGCGGGGACCACGAACAGAGCCGTGCCGAACAACAAACAAAAAAGACTTTTCTTCATCCTCGAAGCATGAGGGTAAGCAGGACATTTTTCAAATTGCGAATTCGCTACTATTTCGTAAATGCGCGAACACGAGCTCCCTTCGGCGCAAAGAGATCAAAATGTCGCCTTTTGAAGAACAAAATGTGGACTTTTGATGACTTTATGATTAACTTCCTACGGTTTTGCGCAATTGTGGTCATGGACTTTGCTTATTCCGATCCTGAGGATTTTGCCGCACGCCTGCGTCTATGGCGTACTGCCAAGAGGATGACGCAGGGCGAGGCGGCCACCATGCTTGGCATTAATCGCAGCTACCTTTCGCAAGTCGAAAGCGGCCGCGCGCCCGGCCGGGCTTTGCGCGACCGCTTTTTGTCGGCAGAAAAATCGGCGCCGCGCGGGCTCAAGGAATCGGGTCGGCCCTACGGTCTGCGCAATTTGCCGATCCTGTCGTGGGCGCGGGCCGGCCAGGCTACTGACTTTGAGCAAATCCCCAGCGACTGGGACGAGACCGTGCCGAGCGACATAACGGACGAACTGGCTTTCGGCGTGCGGCTGCGTGGCGACTCGATGGAGCCGAAGTTTTCCGATGGCGACGTTGCCATCCTATTGCCCAACACGCCCGCGACCAACGGCGACATCGTGGTCGCGAACATCAAGGACCAGGGCGCGGTCTGCAAGATCATGCATGTGCAGCTCGACAAGCACCTGGTCACGCTCTCCAGCTACAACCCGGCCTATCCGCCGATGGAATATCACCGCGATGATTTCCATGGGATCTTCCCCGCCGCGACTGTGATCAAGCAATTGCAGCGGCGGTGATGGTCAGCTCTTCCGCTGGTTCAACACCTTCAGCGCCTTTGCCACGTTGGAAGGCTTGAAGATCAGCAGCCCTGCCTTGGCCGAGGGTGGCGTGGCACAGTAGAGGTACTCAATGTTCACCTTAACCGCGCCGAGCCGGTGCGCCATCTCAGCGATCGTGCCGGGCTTGTTCGGTCCGTCGATCATGATGACGTCGGTCTCCTGCACGAGCGTGCCGTAGTCCTCGAGCAGGTCGAGTGCGCGGCGCGGCTCGTCGACGATGAGACGGATGAGGCTATAATCCCGATTATCCGACGTCGTGATGGCGAAGATATTGATCTTCTCCTTCTTCAGTAGATCGCAGACCTTGCCCAATACACCCGGCTTGTTGGCGACGAAGATGGAGAGCTGATGCGCGACCTCGGCGCTCATGCCTTGGCGGAGTCTCCGTTGGTGGAAGGTGGCGCCAGCACACCGTCGCCCGCCGCATCCGCAGGCGGAATGGCAGGAGGAACGGGCGCGCCGGTCGTCGTGGTCGGCGGAAGCTGGATGGTCGGGTGCGGGCAAACCTTCCAGAACAGCGGCTCGAACTTCGCCCAGTCCCCAAGGATTTCCTTGGCGCGAGCGCTTTCAGAAAGCTCGAGATGCTTGTAGACGGTTTCCTTCAGCGACTTGGTCTCGAACGGATCGGCGAGCCGCTCCAGAGTGACCATTGCCTTGTTGCAGCGCTGCTCGAAAGTGCCTTCCTGGTCGAGCACGTAGGCGACGCCGCCCGACATGCCCGCCGCGAAGTTCTTACCCGTCACGCCCAACACGATGATGCGGCCGTTGGTCATGTACTCGCAGCCGTGATCACCGATGCCCTCGACCACCGCCGTCGCGCCGGAATTACGCACCGCGAAGCGCTCGCCCGCGCGGCCGCGGATATAGAGCGAACCGCCAGTCGCACCGTAAAGCACGGTGTTGCCGCAGATCGAATTCTTCGCCGGGTCGAACTTCGACGTGGGCGACGGCACGACGATGATCTCGCCGCCGCTCATGCCCTTGCCGACGTAGTCGTTGCTCTCGCCCGTGAGCGTGATGCGCACGCCCTTGACGAGGAACGCGCCGAGGCTCTGTCCCGCGCTGCCAGAGAGCGCGAGGTTCAACGTGCTCTCCGGCAGGCCTTCATCACCGTAGCGATAGGCGATCTCGCCCGAGAGCTGCGTGCCGATGCTGCGGAACGTATTCTTGACCTTGTACTTCAGGTTCAGCTTGGTCTTGTTCTGCAGGCAGCTCTTCGCGTCCTGCAAAATCGTCTCGTCCAGCGTCCGATCCTCAAGCTTGTCGTTGCGTTCCCAAGTGTGGAAACGCGGCGAGCCGTCATCGATCTTCGGCATGGCGAGCACGCGCGAGAGGTCGACGAGGTTGGCCTTCGGATGGTCCGGCACTTCACGCTGCTCAAGGAAATCGGTTCGACCGATGACTTCGTTGAGCGTACGCGCACCGATGCTGGCAAGGTGCCGCCGCACTTCCTCGGCCACGCCGTTGAAGAAGTTCACCACGTTGTCCGGGGCGCCCTTAAACTTGGCGCGGTATTTTTCGTCCTGCGTGGTGACGCCGACCGGGCAGGTATTGAGATGGCATTTGCGCACATAGACGCAGCCGGTGGCGATCAACGCGGCGGTGCCAAAGTTGAATTCCTCCGCGCCGAGCATCGCCGCGATGAGAATGTCCATGCCGGTCTTCATGCCGCCGTCGCTGCGCAGCGTGACGCGATTGCGCAGGCCGTTGAGCAGGAGAACCTGATGCGCCTCGGCGAGGCCGAGTTCCCAAGGTCCGCCCGCATTCTTGACCGACGAGAGCGGCGACGCACCCGTGCCGCCGTCATGCCCGGAAATCAGCACGATGTCGGCATAGGCCTTGGCCACACCCGCAGCAACGGTACCCACGCCGGCGCCGGCGACGAGCTTGACACAGACCTTCGCGCGCGGATTGACCTGCTTGAGATCATAGATGAGCTGCGCGAGATCCTCGATCGAGTAAATATCATGATGTGGCGGCGGCGAGATGAGCATGACGCCGGGCGTACTGCGCCGCAGCTTCGCGATCATCACGGAAACCTTGTGGCCGGGAATCTGGCCGCCCTCGCCGGGCTTGGAGCCTTGCGCCATCTTGATTTCAATCTCTGTGGCGCTGGCGAGATATTCGGCCGAGACGCCGAAACGGCCCGACGCGACCTGCTTGATGCGACTGTTCTTCGAGTCGCCGTTTTCCATCGGCGTAAAGCGGGAGCGGTCCTCGCCGCCCTCGCCGGAGTTCGACTTGCCACCGATGCGGTTCATGGCGATGGCCAGCGTCTCGTGCGCCTCGGGCGAGAGCGCGCCGAGCGACATCGCCGCCGTGGTAAAACGGCGCCGGATGTCCTCAATCGACTCGACTTCCTCCAGCGGGATCGGTGCGCCTTTCTTCAGGCGCAGGCATTGGCGCAACGACACGGGTGAGGCCTCTTCCAACGCGGCCATGTACTTCTCGTAGTCCTCCCACTTGTTCGCCTTGTCCATGCCCTTGATGCCGACGAAGGTGTGGAAGCTCTGCAGGACGCTCGGCGTCCAAGCGTGCGTTTCGCCGTCGCGCCGGAAGCGGTAGACGCCCTCGTCGGTCACTTTGGCGTCGGCGGCGAAGGCCCGGGTGTGGCGCGCCAGCGTCTCCTTCGCAATATCGGCGAAGTTGAGGCCCATGACCTGTGAGGTCGTGCCGGTGAACGCGAAATTGATGACGTCGGAATGCAGTCCGATGGCGCCGAAGACCTGCGCTCCGCTGTAGCTGGCCAGGGTCGAGATGCCCATCTTGGACATGATCTTGAGCAGGCCCTTCTCGAGCGCGTAACGGTAATTCTTCGAGGCAGCAGCGGCGTCGAGCACCTTCTCGCCCGACTTCAGCTCGCCCTTCTCCACGTAGCCATTGAGCGTGGCCAGCGCAGCGTAGGGGTTGACCGCCGACGCGCCGTAGCCGAGCAGGCAGGCGAACTGGTGAACGTCGCGGCACTCGGCCGTTTCGCAAATCATGCTCGCATTGGAACGCTTGTCGGCACGGATGAGGTGATGATGCACTGCGCCGGTGGCCAGAAGCATCGGGATCGGTGCGTGCTGCGCGTCGATGTCCCAATCACTCAGAACGACCAGCGTCGCGCCTTCGTCCACCGCTTTTTCGGCCTCGGCACAGACGCGGTCGAGATGCTTCTTGAGGCCGTCCGGACCCTCACTGACTGGGAAGCGGCAGTTGATCGTGGCCGAACGAAACGCGCCATCCTTGAGCTGCAGGATCTGCTGCATCTCCGGGTTGGTCAGGATCGGCGACTGCAGGCGCAGGAGCTTGGCGTGCTCGGGCGTTTCCTCCAGCCAGTTTAGATGCTTGCCGGCGAGAACCTCGACCGACATGACCAGCCGCTCGCGGATCGGGTCGATCGGCGGATTGGTCACCTGCGCGAAGAGCTGCTTGAAATAGGTGTAGAGAAGGCGCGGCTTTTTCGAGAGCACGGCCAGCGGCGCGTCGTCGCCCATCGAACCGATCGCTTCCTCTCCCGTCTCGCCCATGATCTTGAGGATCGATGGGGTGGTATTGAGTTCTTCCTCGGAATAACCGGCGGCAAGCTGCTGCTGCAAAAGCGTCGCGCCCGGGGACGGCTGCGAATCGAGCGACGGCGTGCTGACAATATCCTTGATGTTGTCGCGCAACCACTGGCCGTACGGCTTGCGCTTGGCGTAGCTCGCCTTGATGTCATCGTTGCGCAGCAGGACGCCCTTGGCTGTGTCGACTGCGATCATCTCGCCAGGTCCAAGCCGACCCTTCTCGATGACCTTCGCGTCGTCGATGGTGAGCAGGCCGACCTCGGAGCCGAGCGTGAGCAGGCCGTCATCGGAAATCTTGTAGCGCGCGGGCCGCAGGCCGTTGCGGTCGAGGCACGCGCCGATGGTGAGGCCGTCGCTGAAGACCAGTGCGGCGGGGCCATCCCACGGCTCGTTCAGCGTCTGGTGGTACTCGTAAAAATCCTTCACCTCGGCGGGAGTGGAGGCATCGCCCTGCCACGCAGCGGGCACGAGCATCAGCATCGAATGCAGGATGTCGCGACCGCCCATGACCAGCAACTCGAGCGCGTTGTCGAGGCTGGACGAATCGCTGCCACCGGGCTGAATGATCGGGCGCAGCTTCTTGATCGAGTCGCCGAAATAGGCGCTCTTGAGCTCGGGCTCGCGTGCTTTGGTCCAGAGGCGATTGCCCATGACTGTGTTGATTTCGCCGTTGTGCGCGAGCATGCGGCACGCCTGCGAAAGCGGCCATGTTGGGAACGTGTTCGTGCTGTAGCGTTGGTGGAAGATGGCGAGCGCAGTGGTGTAGTTCGGGTCGCGCAGGTCGAGGTAGAAGCGCTCGAGCGTCGGCGCGGCGAGCAGGCCCTTATAGACAATGGTGCGGCTGGAGAAGCTCGGGATGTAAAAATCCTTGATGCCCTGGCTCTCGGCCATGTCCTCAATCTGGTTGCGGCAAAGGAAAAGCTTCCGCTCGAATTCGTCATCGCTCATCACCGACGGGTCGGGCCGACCAATGAGGATCTGCTCGATGTCGGGACACGTGCGCAGCGCCTTCTCGCCGAGGACTTGGCGGTTCACCGGCACAACGCGCCAGCCGAAGATGAAGAGCTTGGCCTCGTTGAGAACGGTCTCGGTAATATGGCGACAGCGTGCCTGCGTGTAGGGATCGTTCGGCAGGAACATCATGCCGACGCCGAGGTCGGTGTCTTGGAAAAGCTTGTAGCCCATCTTCTCGACTTCGGGCCGGAAGAGCTTGTAGGGAATCTGGGTGAGTACGCCCGCGCCATCGCCGGTCTTGGCGTCGGCGTCCATCGCGCCGCGGTGAATGAGATTGCAGACGCAGGTGAGCGCCTTCTTGAGAATCGAGTTGGAGCGCAAGCCCTTGATGCTGGCGACCAAGCCCACGCCGCAGGCGTCATGTTCAAACGAGGGGTCATAGAGTCCGCGAAAGGATTCTGTACGATCGAGGATGGCTTGATTGAGAGGCATCGGGCTTAGATTTTAGAGCGAATCAGTGAAGTCACAAGGGTTTATTTGACTAAGGAGCTTGATCTCACACGTCTGTCATTTTCGTTCGTCGTGGCGGATTGAAGATCGTAGGGTGAATGCACATGAAAGCCCGCCGCCTGGATGTCGAATTGGTCGAGCGCGGCCTGGCTGAATCGCGCGAGCAGGCCCAACGACTGATCCTGGCTGGGGAGGTCTGGGTTGAGGGTCAACGGTGGGACAAGGCAAGCAAGCCCTGTGCCGCGTCCGCGAAGATTGAGGTGCGTGGCGCCGAGCGTTACGTGAGCCGCGGCGGGTTCAAACTGGAGGGCGCATTGAAGGGGTTTGGGCTCGATGTCACCGGCCTGCGCTGCCTGGATGTTGGCGCGTCGACCGGCGGCTTTACCGATTGCCTGCTCCAGCACGGCGCGCGCGAGGTAGTCGCGCTCGATGTCGGCCACGGCCAGCTCCATTGGAAGGTGCGGCAGGACAAGCGCGTCCTTGTTCATGAGGGTGTCAACGCGCGCGATCTCCTGCCCTACGCGAAGGAGCATTTTCCCGGTACGTTCGACCTCGTTGTCGCCGACGTTTCCTTCATTTCCCTGCGGCTGGTCTTGCCACCGGCGTTTGATCTGCTTATCTCCGGCGGTCAGGTTTGCGCGCTGATCAAGCCGCAGTTCGAGGCGGGACGCGAGGAAGTCGGCAAGGGCGGCATCGTGCGTGACACGGCGGTGCGCGAGCGGGTCGTGCGCGACTTGATTGCCTGGGCCGGCGCGTTTCCGGTCAAGTCGGCCGGGGTGATCCCCTCGCCGATCGCGGGGCGCGACGGTAACGAGGAATTTCTATGGCTGCTCAAAAAACAGTGACGGTTGGCGTGATCGTGAACGGCTCCAAGCCGGGCGCGAAGGACGTGCTCTATCAGATCATCGAATTCGCGCAGAGTCATCCAAACCTGAAGCTGCTTTTCGAGTCGCGCACGGGCCGCCTGATCAAACGCGCCGGGTTGAGCGAAACCACGCTGGCCAAACGCGCCGACGTGCTGCTCGTGGCCGGCGGCGACGGCTCGCTCATCGACGTGGTCAACGCGGTCTACCCTTCGCAAACGCCCATTCTCGGCGTGAACATCGGCAGCCTTGGTTTCCTCACCGCCGTTTCGGAAACCGAGGTCGAGAAGGTCATGCCGTTTCTGGAGACGATGGAGCTGCGGTTGAGCCCGCGCCTCGTGCTGGAGACGGTTTTTCATCACGCGAACGGCAAGAGTCACACCATCCCGTGCAACCTGAACGACATCGTGGTCACGCGCGTGTCGGCGTCACGGCTGGCCCGCGTCCGCGTGGAGGTCGGCGATTATCTCGTCACTGAGTACGTTTGCGACGGCCTCATCATTTCCACGCCGACCGGCTCGACCGCGTACAATCTCGCCTCGGGCGGACCGATCCTCAGCCCTGACGCCGACTCGATCGTGCTCACACCCATCTGCCCCCACACGCTGACCAACCGCGCGCTGGTTGTCGGCACCGATGCGCCGATCCGCGTGCGCATTGTACATCAGCCTGGCGTTCCGCCGCCTAGCGTGCAATTCGACGGCCGCGATGGCGGACATCTGCGCGCACACGAATGGCTTGAGATCAAGCCGGCCAAGGCCAAGGTGCAGCTCGCCTACCTGCCGCACAGCGATTTCTACCGCGTCCTGCGCCAGAAGCTGAAGTGGAGCGGAGCGAGCGTGTGAACTTCCCTCACGCCGGACGCCAGCTCATCCGCTGAGTTCGCCGCCGTCGGGCGTTTTTTCGTGAGGCAGCTCACGCGGCCCCAGCCAACCTTTGACGACATCGATGACCTGCCACCACCAGCCAAATTTGCCCGCCAGCAACCCAAGGCCGACAACACCGAACACGAACTGCGCGCCAATCGCAGCGATGAATGGCGGCAGCTTGTTATTGTTGCCCATCTGCAGCACTACGTTCGAGACCACCATATAAAGGAGCAGGACCAGAATGGTCTTGAAGACGCCAGCCGCGGCGTCGCGGCGGTCGATGCGCGCGCCCTGCATCAGGCCGAAGAGCATCAGCACAAGCAGGCCCAGCGGAGATAAAATCCGGTACCACCACTCGGTGCGAAATTTCGCCAGGTTTTCCTGTCTCGAGGTGCTGGTCGCCAAGTACTCGGAAAGCTGGCCGACGGTAAGCCGATCCGGCGATGAGCCCGCCAGCGCAATTTGTTTCGGCGACGTGGTGATGTCGGTATCCAACTGCTGGTAGTTCGTGCTCTTCGCCACGCTGCCGTCCGTGTCGTATTGGATAAGCAGGACGCCGGTCAGCCGCCAGAAACCACCCGGCGTATATTCTCCCTGTTGCGCGAAATATTTTCGCAGGTCATTGCCGTCCGCATCGCGTTCCAAAATGTCGAAATTTTTGGCCGTACCCTGGTTGGTGTCGAGGATCTGAAAGAACCAGATGCGGCGGTTGAGACGGTCGTTGTAGGGGAGATTGGTGAAGACATTGCTCTGCGCGCTCTTTCCTTTCACCTGCTGGAGAAGCCGGTCGCGCGTCACCAGGGAAAGCGGCGACGGCCAGTTCAGGTCGATGGTCAGCACGCTCATCCAGATCACGCAAAAAATGACAAAAGGCGCAAAAAGCCGCGCTGGAGCCATGCCGCCGGCTTGGAATGCCACCAACTCGCTTCGCCGGTTGAGCGCAAGCAGGGTCCACAACGTGGAAAAAAGGATCGACGCGGGCAACACCTGCACCAGCATGCTCGGAACCTGCAGGCTGTAGAAACGGAGGATGATGCCCAGCGTCGAGAGGAAGCTCCCCTTATTCTCGAGGAAGTCCTCCAGGTTGCCGTAGATGTCGACCATGACCCAGATGAGCGTGCAGGCGCACAGGCAGACGGTGAAAGGCATGAACAACCGCAGGAACAAATAGCGGAAATAAATCTTAACGTAGGGCACTGATCTTATAGCTAAGCGCGAACGGGCGATTAGTCGAGACCCCACGCTTGGGAAACTATTGAAACCGTCCTGCGCTGCTGCTAACGTCACCCCTTCATGTTTCTCAAGCGTTTTATCATCCTGGCGGTCGGCATCTTGGTTTCGATCGCTGCCTTCGTCGTTTACTTCGAATACTCCCGATCGCAGATGGAGGCCCGCTTCGCCGCCGAGCGCGAAAAATATCACGTCACCGGCTCGCTGCAACTGACCGCGGCCAACGTGTCGGCTGAAATGCCCGCACCCACGCCCGCGCCGAATGCCGCCGGCAACCCGGACACCAACACGCTCATCGGCCCGGTTCCGCCGCCCGCTTCCACAAATACCGACTCGTCATCCACGCCCGCGCCCACTCCG
>FSYS01002099.1_pt1 | contig 16307 bp, 9 predicted proteins | sample 1638491 | NCBI WGS metagenome assembly FSYS01 (sample SAMEA3914788, study PRJEB12502) | metagenome | biome: forest; material: soil | place: Canada | collected 2011-07-03 | depth 0.1 m | reverse complement strand
TCGTCAAAGAGCTGCTCTATCGTCTCTTCCTTGTCCACTTCAGGCAAGCTGAGTTGTCGCTCCACCCTCGTTTGCATTTCGCGCAACTGAGCCGCAGAGGCCTTGCCCTCGAGATGCTGGAACAACAACCTGTGCGCCCCCTTGTGTTCCATGACCTCGAGCCCATCCAGCATCTGTCGATGCGATGTCCCTTCCCAGATCGCAAGAATCATCGCCTCGCGGAGCCAGCGCTCTGCCCGATACTCCTCGAGTGTTCCCACCCCGCCGTGCACCTCCATCGCCCATTTAGCCGTCTGCACCGCAAACTCGGCTGTCCAGTATTTTGCCAAGTGAGCAATCAGCCGAAATAGGGAATAGCTCTCAGAGTACGGTGGCTTCTCCTGCCATACCTTGTCGAGCAGACTCACTGCCTCCCAGGCCAGCCTGGAGGCTGCGCGTAGCTTTTGTAGACGAACCTCAAATTGACGTCGCAGTAACGGATGCTCAAAGATCGGTTTGCCGAAGGCCGTGCGCCGTTGAGCGAAGGAATAGGCATCTGCGATAGCCCGTTGTGCGAGCGCTACGCTGCCCACGCTGTTGGCCACCCGCGAGAGGTTCAACACTTCGAGGATCAAATAAATGCCATAATCCGCCTGCCCGAGAAGCCAGCCCTCACTGTTTCGGAGTTCGATCTCACCGGTCGGGACTGAGCGAGTCGCGATCTTGTCCTTGAGGCGGCGTATCTGATAGTTCAACTGGCCATCTTCACCGAGACGCGGTACCAGGTACAAACTCAGCCCGCGCACATTTCGCGGTGCGCCCTCGCGCCGCGCCGCGATTAACGCCAGTTCAGCACCAGCATTGCTGGCAAAGTATTTGTCTCCGGTGAGCCGCCATTTGCTTCCATCCCATCGCGCTACAGTCTCGACGGCCGCGCCCAGGTCTGACCCTCCTTTAATCTCCGTCATCCAGGTTGCGCCCTGCCAGACGCTTTCATCGCGCCGAAGCATATTGGGCAGAAACCGCGCCTTCAACTCTGCCTCGCCATATTTTGCGAGCGGGCAAACCGTGGACAGAGATACCGTATATGGGCATGCCAAGCCCGGGTCATAGAAGGAGGTAGCGTAGAGAAGAAGATATGAGGGAAGGAGCGAGTTTTCCTCAACGGTTCGCCAGAGTACACCCGCGCGGTAACCCTGTTTCAACATGCGCCAGTATTCAGGAGGGTAAAGAAGTTCATCCACTCGCTCGCCCAAGCGATCGAACATACGTAGCCACGGAGTGCCGACGCGGTCCACCGCGTCAGAGATCCCTTGCCCTTCGCGTTCGAACCACGCCTCGTAGTCTCGCAGCCACGCGTAGTCGGCGAAAATCCCAACGTGCTGCAGAAATTGCACCGGCGAGCACAAGACATCGAAGTTCATAGCCAGAGTTCTCTCACCCGGACGTGTTTTTGGCAAGTCTTATCGAAATATTCCCTCCCTCGGGGAGACCCACTAGCAGTGCCGTTGCGTAGGCAGTTTTTCCGTTAGGTCAACCGGCGGCCCAAGCACTCATGAGCGATGAGCACTTCACCGTGAAGGGCACGCCGAACTAACCTCATTGGCGACAGATCACGAATCACCGAGAAATCAGCCCCGCCCTAGTCAAATCCAACAAGTTCTTTAGGGGGCGCCGCTCTCTTGCACCTTGACGACGAAGTAGAGCAGGGTGGCTCCCGGTTCGAGCCGCATCCGGTGCGGCACGCCCGCGGGGATATGGACAATATCCCCCGCATGCAACTGCTGCACGCGACTGTTCTCAAGCGCCGAACCACGCGTCTCTCCAGTGGCGTCATCCACCTTGGGGGCCACAACAATTCCGCCGGTCTCGAGCGTAGCAGAGCCGGCTTCGATGAGGAAGACATCCGCGAACCGGGCGTGGACTTCAGCGCCGCCGCTCTTGTTGCGATACGCCAGCATGGTGAAGTGCTGAGGATACTTCTCGAGCGTCTCGCTGGCCGCCCCACTGGGCGAGCCCTCTGCCTGCGCCTGAAGCGCGACGGCCCGCTGCTGCAACTTCTGGGGGCTATAAAGATCGATGGCAGGGGAGGCGGCAGACGGTGTAGCCGGTGCCTGCGCGTGTCCCGCGGAAAGCAGCAGAAGCGATCCAGCGAGTGCGAGCGTTACTGCACGATAGAGAGGCGTTTGCATCGATTGGTCTACCTTCCGAGCCATCCGCCATCCACGACGAGGATGTGCCCATTGATGTAGTTGCTGGCTGGAGATGCAAGGAAAACCGCTGCGCCAGCGACGTCTTCCGGAGAACCCCAGCGGTCCGCGGGGATGCGCTCCAGGATCTTCCGGGAACGCTCCGGATCGTCGCGCAGCGGCTGGGTGTTGTCCGTCTCCATGTAGCCGGGAGCGATGGCATTCACCTGCACGCCCCTGCCGGCCCACTCGTTCGCGAGTGCCTTCGTGAGCTGCGCAACGCCCCCTTTTGCCGCAGCGTAGGAGAGAACATTGATCCCTCCCTGAAAGCTGAGCAGCGAGGCGAGATTAATGATCTTGCCTGATCCTTGGCCGAGCATGTGCCGCCCCGCGGCCTGACTCAACTGGAAGACGCTGGTCAGGTTGGCCTGCAGCACCTGGTTCCAGTCCGGCAGGGTGAACTCGACCGCGGGAGAGCGTCGAATCATCCCGGCGTTATTGACCAGGATATCGATGCTACCCAGTCCAGCCACGGTCTGTTCGACAAGCCCCGCGCAGAGGTCTGGATCGCGCAGGTCCGCGCTGAGCGCAAGGCTGCGCACGCCGTTAGCCTGTACTGCGTCGATGATCGGCGCGGGCACGCCCTTCGATCCGTGCAAGGCTACATTCGCTCCTGCCTCGGCGAGGGCACGAGCGATCACTGCGCCCAAGCCACGCGAAGAACCTGTTACCAGCGCATTCTTTCCCGTCAATCGAAACTGTTCGAGGATCATTTGTTTTCCATCTCGATTTGCTAGCTGCTACCGCAGGTCGGAAATGCGCAGCGCATCCATGTCGCTGTAGACCTGGTTTTCGCCGCCCATGCCCCAGCAGAACTTATAGCTGCTGGTGCCTACGCCGGCATGAATGGACCATCCGGGCGAGATCACGACTTCCCGGTTAGCAAGCACTAAGTGGCGAGTCTCGTCGCGCGGTCCCATCAGATGCATGACGCGATCGCCTTCCGGAATATCGAAGTACAGGTAGACCTCCGAGCGCCGCATGTGCGTGTGCGGCGGCATAGTGTTCCACACACTGCCCGGTTGGAGTTCGGTAAAGCCCATCACGAGCTGGCTGCTCCGGGTTCCTTCAAGGTGAATCAGTTTGGTGATCTTGCGGAGACTGGCCGTCTCCGCGGCTCCCAAGGTAACCGTGGCCTGCAGCTGGTGCTGCACCAGCGTGGTCGGATACTCAGCGTGCGAGGGATAGCTCAACAGATAGAAGGCTGCGGGGTTCGTGGCGTCGACACTGGAGAAGCTGACTACATGCTCTCCTTTACCGATGTAGAACGCGTCCAACTTCTCGAGCGCATAGTGCGCGTCGTCGACCTGGATCAATCCCTTGCCTCCGATGTTCAACACGCCCAACTCACGCCGTTCCGTGAAGGCCGTGGCGCGTAGCTCCGGCGGACAGGGCAGCGGCAATGCACCGACGCCGGGGACGGCAGCGCCGATGACGGTGCGGTCGAGATCGACGTAGGCGAGGTTCAGCGTCCCAGGCTCGAACAGACCGCGGAGCAGGAACGTCTCCCGCAGCTCCAGCGTGGACATTTGCGGATAGCGGATCTGGTCGGCGAGCTGGACGATTTTGACGGCGTTATTCTCCACGTTGCCACCTTACCTTGAGCGGGCTTTGTTGTTGTGCGAGGTAAAGCTTCAGGTAGTCGTTCCACGCGTCCTGCGTCGGCATGTCTCCCTTGGACCAGGCAGAGCCGGCGGCGTACTGGAAGGTCTGGCCGCTTTCGACGGGAAAGATCATCAGCGCGTGCCCGAGAGCCAGGAGCGTATGGTGATGATCAATCGAAACCATTCCGGTTGCAATCCGGCCAGCCGAGGGATCCTGCGGTGTATCCCAGACCGAAAGAGCACCACCGCCGGAGAGCGGCAACGCATTCGCGCCGGCGTGCGCGGCCAATCCCGCGGCCACATCGATTTTCTTCTTCCCCTGGAAGGTATACGTGGACGCGATCTGATTGAGTCGGGATCCTGCGTCGAGGACGATCCGCTTGCTCTCGGTGACCTCGGTGCCGCCCGCATCCCAGGGCGCGTAACCCACTTCGAAGGCAAAACGGAGGGGACCGGAAGAGAGCACTTTCATGGTGGTGTAGTTCTTCGATACGAAGAGCTTGCCGTCGGCGAAGACCGCCGTACCGCCGCAGCCGCGGCTTGGCCCCACCTCATAGGAGTCGAGTCCGACGCCGTTGTCCTTGTGGTAAGAGAGCGCCTTGTTCTTGGTAATGCTGCCTTCATGGTCCCGCTTATAAAAGCTGTCGATGACGAAGTTGGGAGTTCGTTTCGACCAGACGTCGATCCCCGACGTGATTTCGCCGGTCGCCTGCAGCGCCGGCCCGTAGATTCTGTAGGTAACCAGAAGATTCTCCCAGGCGAAATCATCCTTTCGCTCAGGAGCCTCACGTCCGAACACCAACGGAGCCACCGCTGGAGGATTCGCCTCGGCGTGTACCGTCAGATGGAGGGTGGTCGAGGCAGGCACCTGTACCAGGATCAGGAAGCGGTCTGGTCTTGCGGGATCGAGCCCATAGAGTTGCGAGGACAAGGGCTTCCCGGTGCCATCGTCGCGCACCACCAGCTGATTGGGATCGACTGCGTGAGCTTGCTTGAGCACCACGGCGAGCGGCAGATCCAGGACTTCCTCGCTTCGTTGCAGGTTCAGCGTATTGCTTACCGAAAGATGCTGCGCGGGCGCGGCAGTGCTCCACACAAGGCCGAGGGATGAGCTCAAGCTCAACGCAAGCGCGATCGAGAGCCGTTTGCAGGTTCTACGGGGAACAGATGGCAGCATCATGATTTGGGCGTCACCTACGATGGAAACTCTTTCTTCCTTTACGATGCGCCAGCCGAAGACGGGATCCGCTTCGGCTGGCGGCAATCTAAGAACAACGCGGTGTGGATTCAGAACGTGAGTCGTGCTCCCAACTGTATCTGCCTCGGAACCCCCTGCGCTGAGGTGATCTCTCCGAAGGTGGTCGAGGCCGCCTTGGTGATCGCACCCGCGCTATTGACCGTGGCGGGAGAACTCAGCGTGGGAGTTCCGAGACTGACCATATTGAAGGCGTTGGTCGCCTCGGCGCGGAACTGCAACTCGGTTCTCTCCCAGAGCTTGAATGAGCGGAAGAGGCCAAGGTCGATGTCGCGGTAGCCCGGAGCGCGCATGGAGTTCCGTGCCACAGCGCCATCGGCGCCGCCGGGTCCGATGCCTCCCGGAATACCAGGGCCGTTCGCGACGAAGGCTGCGGTGTTGAACCACTCGGCGGCCTCGGCAAACCGTCCGCGGTGGGGGCTCAGATAAGGGTTCTGGCCCACAACGTAGTTCGGTCGGTCTGTGGTGGAGTTGCCGTCGGCGTTGTTATCGGCTCCCGACATCAGGTTGATGGGGAGTCCACTGTTCAAGGTAACGATGGGGGAGATCTGCCATCCGTTCACTACGCCGCCGACCCACTTGTTCGGACCTCTGTAATACGAGATATCCCAGATGCCCGAGATGCTCGCCATGTTCTTGATGTCGTTGTCGGTGGGACTCCGTTCCCCGGCCATGGTGGTGTAGTCCTGCGGCACATCGGTGGCGGTATCGCTCTCGCCCTGCGGCGGAGCGCTCCACATATCGTGGCCCCACACATAGAAGCCCGACAACGTGAGGTGATGGCTCATCCGCTTGTTCGCCGAGATCTGCAGGCTATGGTAGGACGCGGTCTGGGTGGACTGCAGATCCAGCACCGAGGCCAGTTGGCCGACATCATAGGGACGCCTCGAGTTCTCATTGGCGGTGGTGGTGGTTGCTCCGGGAGCCCAGGCGTCATAGTTCACGTCGAACTGCAGGGGCAGGTCATGGGAGAGCGAACCGACGTACGCAATCATCACGCTCGCGTCTCCAGGCAGTTGGCGCTGCACCGACACGTTGAACTGGTAGGTAAGCGGCGACTGGAAGCCCAGACTCTGTCCCGCCTCGTTGAGGGCGCCGAAGACTGCCGTGGAAGGATAGCTGCCCGGCTTGTAGATGTAGGGGAACGGCGAGGTTCCGGTAGGAAAGGCGGTCGCGCCCCCGTCCGCCAGCTTCGCGCCATAGATATTGGTGAGCGATGCGACGGTAAGCCCGGATTGGCGCAGCGCGAACGGAGCGAAGTTGGAGGTTGCATTCCACTCGTTCCCGGAGATGGCGCCATAGAAGATGCCGCCGGCAGCACGAATCGCGGTCTTCCCGTCGCCGAACGGGTCATACGCCAGACCGAAGCGCGGCGAGACGTGGTGAAAGCGTATCCCCGTAATTCCCCGGGTTACCCCGGCATCGCCCGGAAACAACATCCCGGCGGGAGCACTCGGAAAGACCGTCGATCGGCTACCGGGAACGAAGGTCGACTCGCGGTTCAAGCCATTGTCGGTGGGTGGCGTCTGGAAGTCGTACCGCATCCCAAGATTCAGGGTAAGCTTCGGCGTCGCGCGATAGTTATCCTGGAAGAAAAATCCGTAGTACCAACTGTTCGTAACCGCCTCGATATTGGTGTCCTGCTCCATGCTGGCGGGGTTGCCGGTGAGAAAGTCGGAGAGCGCGTTTTCGGTCGTCTCCGGGGCTGAGGTGGTAAAGGAAAACGAGCCGTAGTTATCCAGATCGCTGACCTGAATGTCTTTTTCGAGCGACATCTCGACGCCGCCGACCAGTGCGTGGTTGCCGATGGTCTTACTCAACACATCGCGGATGGAGTAGAGGTTGGTCCCCGCCGTCGGCCCCTCGATCGATTGGCCCAGGGTGAAGTAGCTGCTGACGGTGAGCTGGGGCAGAGACGGCTGCCCCTGGAGGGCATAGTCGGATCCGAAACTGGCCAAGTCGACCGGGGTAGATCCGCTCAACGGGGGAACCGCAGCGTTCGAGCGGCCGCCAAAGTTCCTCGTGTAGGTAAGCCAGGCCTGGTTGACTAGTCCGGATTTGTAGATCTGGGTATCGCTGATGTTCAGGTTCTTTTGCTTGGCGGCGTCGGTCTGCGCCGACCACAACAGATTGCCGCCACCCGAGACCGTGGTCGTCGAATTGATCTGGAAGTAGCTCACCGTCAAGTGGTTTGACTCCGAGAACTGATGATCCACCTTGGCCAGATACTCATCGTTGTTGTAGGGGTTGGGAAAGTACCCCGCCCATCCATTCAACTCCGAAACAACTGCACCCGCGTGCGGCAAGCCTTTGCCGATGGTGACATTGTGGGCGATGTTTCCCGCAGGAATATAGGCCTTCAGGATCGCAGCCGCTGCCGGGTCGAAGGCACTTGCAGGCATGCACCCGACGGTGGCGGTCTGACAGTTGCTGGAGGCATTGGTTCCGCGATACGGGGTCGTGTTCTTGACGAAGATCCCGGCGGCGCAGGGCGCAGACGCGCAGGTGGCCGGCTGGAATGGCTCGGTTGGCGATTCCGTGAAGTCTCCCTGGCGCTCCAACGCAGTGGGCACGATCGCACCGGTTTCCAGAGGATCGGAGATTTGTCGCAGACCAGCGTAGCTGAAAAAGAAGAAGGTCTTATCGTGCAGGATGGGACCGCCAATGGTGCCGCCGAACTGGTTGCGATGCAGCGGTTGATTGACCTTGGCTCCGGTAAAGGGGTTGCTGGGAGCGCCCCACGGGGTGTCGTCCAAAATCGTATTGCGAACGAACTCAAACAGCGATCCGTGAAAACTGTTGGTGCCGGAGCGGGTAATCAGCGAGACGACGCCCGACCCATAGCGGCCATACTGCGGGGAATAGTTATTGGTTTCAACGCGAAACTCCTGCAACGCATCCGGATTAGGCGCTGGATTGCCGTAGTTCCGAACCATCGTCATGTTGATGCCACCGTCCAGATAGAAGCTCACCGTGCCCACGCCGCCGTCGAAGCCGCCACCGATAACGACCTGCGTCGAGGGCAGGCCCACGACCGAGTTATAGTTTGCTCCATTGCCTCCCGAGGCCGAGGAGGACAACACGCCCGGCGTCAGTGACAGCTGCGTGTAGACATTGCGGTTGGGCAGGGGGAGTTGCGTGATTTCATCCGCCTCCACGGTGCGGCCGATCTCGGCGGTGCTGGTGTTGACCAGCGGAGGCGCGCTGCTGACGGTGACCGTCTCGGTCTCGGTCCCGAGCTCCAGCGTGGCGTCGACGCGCTGCGTCTGATCGACGGTGAGCACCACATTCTGCTGCAGGTACCGTTTGAATCCGGCATCGGTCACGGTGAGGACGTAGCTGCCCACAGGCAGAAATTCGATGCGGTATTCTCCGGTCGCGTTCGTCGTCACCGTGTGGACGAGTCCTGTATCGACGTTGGTGGCGGTCACGGTGGCGCCCGGCACCACCGCATTTTGCGGGTCCTGGACGGTTCCCACCAAGGTTGCGGTGATCTGCTGTGCGCGGGCGCGACCGGCTGCGCCTGCGAGCGTGAGAGCGATCACCAACACGACGAGCATGGCGCACTTCAGGCGATCGGGGCGGCGCGTGGGAGCTTGCATCTTCTGCGGGAGCTCCGTCGATGGGACGGGCTCTTGTGGAAAAGCAGGGGTTGCCTTCGTTTGATCCATTCTTGTTCCCTGCGACATCATGACGATCCTCCTCATGGAAGCAAATCTGCGCGCTACGGCGTCTGTTCGAAAACGTTGCGTGGAGAGCACGAGCCTCATGGCGTGTGCTCTCAGATTTGCATTCCGAACCTCTTCGTAGAGCAGCGCCACACTCTTCCCCCTGAGGAATCCCAAGCAAGTGACTCACGGTTTGGCTCCGCTCGGAAGACGAACCTCCTATGGAATGTGCTGGATAAGAGAGGGCTCAGTGTTGTTACAAACGTTCCCCAATGTCCGTGTGCGCTCAGGGATTGCTATCTCCGGTGATGCGCCAGCCGATCTACCTCCGATCCTGCAAGCAGGAAGCCGCCTACGCCGTACACATAGCTGGCCGACGGCTTGAACTTGCCGGGCTGGCCGTCGATGGGCTGGATCGCCCCAAGCCGGCCGTTGGCATAGACGTGGCTCAACATGCCCTGCCACGCCCGCTCGACGACCGGCAGATACTGCCTTCGATCAAGGATGTGCTGGTTGATCCCGTATGCCATCGCGTAGGTGAAGAAGGCAGAGCCCGAGATCTCGGGCAGCGGGTAGGAGTCCGCGTCGAGCAGGCCGGAACGCCACAGGCCATCCGGCCCCTGCAGCGCCGCCACCGCCGCGGCCATATCGCGCAGCTGCTGTTCGAACTGCGCACGCTTCGGATCGTTGGCCGGCATGGTCTCCAGCACCTTCACGAGCGCCCCCATCACCCAGCCGTTGCCGCGCGACCAGAACAGACTGCGGCCGTTCGCTTCTTTCCTGGTAAGGTAGCGCGCATCGCGGGAGTAGAGGTGCTGCTGCGGATCGTAGAGACGCCTAGTGGTTATCGCCCACTCGCGCTCCATGAACTGCAGGTACTTCGGATCGCCGGTGACAACGCTCATGCGCGCCAGCACCGGCGGCGCCATGAAGAGCGCATCGCACCACCACCAGAGGTCGTTGTTCGGGTCATCGGGTCGCGCCACCAGCCGGTCGAGGATCGCGCGGGTGTCTGCGATCTGCGCGAGTTGCCGGACGGCGGGCGGCTCCGCGAGATACAGATTGAGATAGGACTGGCCGAGCGCCATATCGTCCGCGTGCGGAAAACGCGCATCGAGCAGCTTCCACTGCTGCTGGTTGGCATAGCGCAGCACGGCATCGCGGTAACGCGGATCGCCAGTGGTCGCGGAGGCGGCAAGCAGGCCGTCGTAGAGTGCGGCGAAGGTCCACTGCGAGTTGAACTTCGGCTCTGCAACGCGCAACTGCCAGTCGGCCACCTTCGCCATCGCGGCGCGGATGGCGGCGCTGTTGAGCGCCGGCGAGAGATCGCCGGCAAGCGGTCCTGGATCATCTGGCTCGTCGCCTGTCGACGCGCGTTCCACCGTCGTCGGCGAGGCGTTCGGCGCGGGGGTTAAGCTTTGGGCGCGGGCTATGGAGGCGGGGAGGAGCAAGCAGCTAAGCAGGCAGAGAGCGGCACGGCATACAGACGTCATCTTCTTCTCCAGTTGGGATCCGATCAACGGTTTACGCAACCCAGAGCAGCGGTTGACGAATGGGAAAGCAATCTCCGCGACGTACGCCCTTGAGGAAGACATGGGGACCGCGACGCCGCGTAACAGAATCGGGAACCAGCAGCAGCGACGGAGACGGCGAGAAACGGCCTAGAATTCATGGTGAGTGCGTCCTTCCGCCGCCGCTGGCCCGGCCTGCGGCTCGGGCTCGGAGGACGTGGTCGCGCCCGCCTTGAGCAGGAGAAAGGAAGGCTCGACGCCATCGGCGACGATGCCGACCGTACAAGCGCCGGTCTGATTAGGAAGCTGCATGACCGAGATGCTGCATCGCCCGTTCGCAAGTTGTACGGCACGGGACCCGTGCGCCGTGCCCAAATTGTCGATCAGCGTGCCCGCGCCCGCGACCGAGAAGCGCACCGGCTTACGCGAATCCAGGCACAGCACCCCTTTCGCGTCGTAGAGCTTCGCCTCGACCGTCACCTGATTCCCTCGCCGCATGGTTTCTCTGAGGTGAAGCTCCGCGGGATCGCCCCATGCCTCCGTCTGGTAGCTGGGGTCGAGCTCATCGACGACCTTCACGCCATCCCGTTCCGCCTCCACGCGCAGATGGTTGGGGCCATTTGCGAACGAAACGTTCCAACGCAGTCCGGCGGCCGGAAAGTCCTGGCTGTCGCGTTGCTTTCTGCCCATGGAGCGCCCATTCAGAAACAGCTCGGCGTGCTCGCAGTTGGAGTACACCTTGACCATCCGCTGCTCTCCCGCCTTGCCCCAGCGAATCGGCCAACTATGTCCGTAGAGATGCACCATCGGCTTGTCGGACCAGTAGGACTGGAAGACGTAATAGCTTTCCTTCTGCGTCAGGTCGCGCTGCACCAACCCCTTCTGATTCATATTCGGAATCGGGTCGTCGGTGCGGAGGGGCGAAGCGAAGTCCTTGAAGATCCACTGCGCGGAGCCGGTGAACCAGTCGAGTTTTTCCTGAGTCTTCAGGTACCAGTCGAACAGGTTGCAGGCGTAGCTCTCGGACCAGTCACCATCCTTCGAGACGCGGACCTCGCCCCCCGTCTTCAGGTAGTCGAGTCCGCGCTCATCGGTGCCCTCTCCGGTAGCAACCGTGCGCAGAATCGCCTCGGGGTCCTCCGCATGACGGCCCGCAAGGCTGTCCGCACCCCACTCGGCGTGCAGCAGGTGCTTGACCCGGCCGCGCTCTTTCTCGAGGCTGGCCTCGTACTCGCGATAGTTGCCGCGGTACCAGCCTGCCCAGATCGACGGCGAATAGACGTCGGGGATGTCGCGGGCGAAGTCGCAGCGTCGGAATGCCGTCAGTCGTGAGTCATCCAGGCTGTGCGCCAGATCGCGCATCTCAGTCATAAAGCCACGAATCGCGGCTTGATCGACGGTGGGAAACTCGTCCGGCCAATCATCTTCGTTGCCCAGCCCCCACAGGATGATCGCCGGATGGTTGTAGTGCTGATCGATCATGTGGCGGAGCATGTCCTTGGCATTGTCCTGGAAGGCGCGGTCGCCGATGCCCGCGCGGCACCACGGCACCTCCTCCCAAACCATCAGGCCAAGCTCGTCGCAGAGGTCAAGGACAAGGCGATCCTGCTGGTAATGCCCAAGCCGAATGAAGTTCGCGCCCATCTCGCGGATAAGCTGCATCTCCTGGCGCACGAGATCGTCCGTCATGGCCGCGGCCACTCCGGCATGATCGGCATGGCGCTGCGTGCCGCGCAACAGTAGACGGGTGCCGTTCAGTTTGAAGGGGCCGTATTCGACGAACTCGGTATGTCGCAGCCCGAAGCGCTCCTCGAGCGTCGTCAGCCCGACCGCGTTCGTGAGCGTCACCCGGCAGCGGTAAAGGCGGGGCGTATCGGGGGACCAAAGCTCCGCGTCCGCAACGGCGAAGGCGGCAACCTCGCTCAAGTCATCCCACGCCGACAGCGTTTGCGAAGACGTATGGATCGATCTACCGCCGGGGTCGAGCACCTCCACGGACAGCGTGCAGGGGCCAGAGGCATGGCTAGGGTTATAGAGCCTCGCCCTGACCGCAACCTGTGCCGAAGCGGAGACAGTGCCGGAGCTTGACGGTGCGTTGAGGTGCACCGTAGGCAACACATGGATGGCATCCAGCGCGAGCGCCGGGAGGTACACCAGGTTGACGTGCCGGTAGAGTCCTCCGTACAGGCAGAAGTCGCTCAGATCCGAGGGAACCCGTTCCAGATCCGGCCCATTACTGCAGAGAATCGCAACCGGTGTACCGCCCTTTGCCTCCTCCGGTGGAAGTTGCTCCAGGGCGTCTGTGATGTCGAAGACAAATTCGTCGTAGCCCCCCTTGTGCGTCCCCACCAACACCGAGCCGATCCAAAGCGTCGAGGTTTGCCCGGCACCTTGAAAGTGCAGCACGGTACGGCCCTGGGGAAAGGGGTTCTCGAGGGCAAGGCGCGTCCGATACCAGCCGTCGCCACGATAGTAGGGCTGATCGGGATCGCAGGCGTCCCTCTCGTTGAAGCAGTGTGGCAGCGACACAGGCGCCCATAGCGTGCTCTCCTCGTTGCGCCACACCTCCCAAATCCCATCCAACGAGTTCCGGCGATACTCCCAGCCCGCGTCCAGGCGACTGGCCGTCATCGGCTTGCTCGCATTGCCAAGCGAGGAGGTCATCGCCACCGCTCGAAGCGGAGCGGGCAACAAGGCGCCGGTAGCCACGGACGAAGCGCTGAGCAGGAATTGCCGGCGGGAGATATTGAACATCGATGTCTTCACACTTTCTCAGGATCGCCTCGGGGGAGTGCAGCGCTCGAGGCGGGTTGACGGCGGTCTTGTGCTCGTTGCACTGTGCGACAGCTTCCGCTTCTTTGTGGCAACCGCAACCATTCGCGTCCCAGCACGGAACCCGCAAGTGACTCACCGTTTATCACCGGACTATAGAGCGAACCCCTTACGATCCTGCATATTACCGAAGGAGAACTCCCAGTGACAAACGGGCCGGACCAGCACCTCGCCCGCAGCCCCTGAGTTGGATGGACCTCCCCTTGCCTCTCCCCAAGCGACTGCGTATGATCGCTCGGAAGCGAAATGAGCACTCTGAAAGCAAGTTGGGCGAGATGGTATCCGCATACGCGTCAGGACCGCGAAGCGATCCTCCAAGAACTGCAGGAGGTGCTTGCTAGTTCGCATTTCTGTAACAGCAAGCGCTATCCGGCGCTGCTACGCTATGTGGTTCTGGCCTCGCTCGGGGGCAAAGCCGATCTGTTGAAAGAGCGGACGCTGGGCATCGAGGTGTTTCACCGCCAGCCCGACTACGACACCAATACCGACACGATCGTGCGCTACACCGCCGGAGAGGTGCGGAAGCGCCTGTCCCTCTACTACCACGACCACGACTCGCGTTTGCAGATATCGTTGCCGCCCGGCTCCTATGCGCCCGAGTTCCTGTGTGCGGCGGGCGACGAAGCAGCGATCCCCCATCCCAGGACGCTGCACCCCCCGGAGGTTCCCGCGACATTCGACCTTCCCGCGGTCTTCGAGGCGGCGCAGCCGCTCACGCCACCCCACACGGCGCTTCTGGCTTCCTCCGAAGCTCCCTTTTTCCTCCCCCCGCCTCCCTCCGAGGCCTCGCAAGCCTCCCCAGCATTCTCTATCCCACACCCGGGTGCTTCCCAGGGCTCGTCGCGGCGCGGGTGGATAGCCCTTCTGGGCACGATCGCCGTGCTGATTGCGATCGTGTTCGCGCGCCACGGGGCACTCTTGCAGCACTCCCCGCAACAGACCGCGTTGGATGAGTTCTGGACTCCCGTGCTGCACGAACCGGGCGCGACACTGATCTGCTCCGGCGGCGTGGTCTTTGCACCGCAGACCTTCTCGGGCGTCACTACAGCCGGCAAGGATATCGCGTACCCCTTCGTTTCCATGCAGATTGCAACGGCCATCGCCCGGATCGCGGGACAACTGGAGCGCTCCGGCGCCCATGTGCAAATGCAATCCTCGGCTTCTTCCCCGCTCACCGACCTGCGCGAGCGCCCCGTCATCCTCATCGGCGCCTATAACAACGAATGGACGCTGCGCCTGCTCAGTCCGCTCCGCTTCCACTTCGGGGACTCCCCAATCGAGAGCATCGTCGACCGGGAGCACCCCGGGAGCATCTGGCGGCGCGACCCCTCCCTGCCTTACTCGAGCGCGGACGACTACGCCCTGGTCGCTCGCTTTCACGACACGACCACCGGAAGCCTGATCGTGGTAATCGCCGGCATCGGCCGCAACGGCACCGAGGCCGCCGCCGATTTCGCCACCAACCCGCATTACCTTGATCTGCTCAGAAGCAGCGTGGGGAGGGATCTCGGCGAGAAGAATATCGAGGCCGTGCTCAAGATCCGTGTTATTGACGGGAAGACGGGAGCGCCGTCACTTGAAGCGATAAACGTGTGGTAATTCAACACTCGGATTTCTCGCTATCTCAGACGACGCGCTACCTAGGTTCTCTCGTGCCGCCTCCTGTATACGGCTCGCGATAAGTGGTTTAGCCTTGCCATATGAAGCCCGCACTCGTTGCCGCTCTTCTCGTCTCTCTCTTGCCTCCGGCGATAGTTGCCCAATCTCCGATGCATCAGAATGACGAGCATGCCGTTGGGCACGAAAAGTCAGCCATTCCACCGTCAAGATCGGTCAATGTATCGTTTGAAGGAAAGACGATCACGCTCACGGTGGAAGATCTGCTCAATTTGCCACAGGTTGAAATGAATGTACACAACGCGCACAGCAACGTGGAGGAATTCTACTCTGGTCCGTTGCTCGCCGATGTGCTTGCCCGCGCTGGCCTAAAGGCCTCGCGCGAAACCGAACCACTCATTCTGCACTCGAGCCTTGTGGCCACTGGCAGTGATCACTACTTCGTGCTTTACTCCCTTGCTGAGGTCGAACCCAACTTCAGCTCCGGGCAAGTCATTGTGGCGATTATGAAATCGGGACTACCCAACACCGATGGTGGCTTGATCGAGCTCGTCAACACAGCCGACGCGAAACCGGCTCGCTGGCTTCAAGGTCTCACAGACCTCAACATCATGAGCATCGCTCCCAGCAAGTAATCAAGTACCCATAGGGGCGTTCTACCTGCCAACGAACGGCTTGCTTCCCTACTACGGCATGAAGTAATGGTTACTTTTCAAATAGTGACCATTGCTTGATCTGGGGCAACCAACAGCTATTGTCGTCGTGCACAGATCTAATCGGACGCGTCATGCCATCGAGGCGATTCTGGAGGGCTTTGCCATGAATGCTCTATGGCAGACGGTTCCCTGGCTGCGCACGGAACCGTCTGCCTCGGCAATTCCCTCGCTCCTACCTCTTCCATCGATGTCGGCCTTCCCCGAAGAGTGGGCGGGTCGGCTCTTGTGTCGTCAATTTCGAGGCCTGCTCAGCGTTTACTCAAATTGCAGCCTATGCGCTCGCAGAGTCGCTAATACGACCCCTTACATCGAAGGCTCCGGCGGCTTCGGTACCTCCTCCGCTGCTTCGATTGCTACCAGCCGGAGCGATCCAGTTCCCAGGCGGGACCTGCACCTGCTGTTGACCAGCGCCTTTCTACAGCGCACCACTCGATTTCGACTAAGGCTCCCAGGCCTCTCCAATTATATTAATTTGTCTAATGAAAAGAATTTCCCAACTGCCGCTCGGATCAATCAGAATACGATCAGGTAAACGATAAGGGAGCCTTAGCTATAGCCGTGCTCTTCTTGATGAGCTCGACCCAGCCCCAGGGTCGTAACGAGAGCGTAGAGGTACGAAGTCGCGCTATCCCACAGACCAAGCTCCTCTCTATTAGGGCTTTATTATCCCCTGTCCCTCAGAATGGCGAACGATGTGCGTGACAGGAAGAAACATGTCGCAAATCGCTGATTTCCATCCGAAAAATTCCAGCCTTCAGGCGCCGCAGCCGACCCCCTATGTTCTTGCGTTTATCGGTGAAAATGCGAACGGGATTTTGCTCTGGTGGACGGAAAAGATCCTTTCTTCATTTGCTAGACACGGGCTAACCTATGAAC
>FSYS01003072.1_pt1 | contig 16356 bp, 15 predicted proteins | sample 1638491 | NCBI WGS metagenome assembly FSYS01 (sample SAMEA3914788, study PRJEB12502) | metagenome | biome: forest; material: soil | place: Canada | collected 2011-07-03 | depth 0.1 m | reverse complement strand
CTCGATGATGACGGCGTTGTCGCCCATGCTGCCGCCGATGAAGCCGCGCTGGCCCGGGAAGGCCGGCGTCGCGCCCTTGCGGACGACGAGGTAGCTGTCGCCGAAGTGCTCTTCCTCCCAGGCGAAGTTGTGGTGGTTGTGCACCTCTTCCTCGGCCTTGGCCCAGAGGATCTTCTTCACGACGTGGCGCGCCACGAACTCGCGGCCCGCGTAGGCGTAACGGCCCGCGAGGTTCATCCCGGCGAGGTAAGCCTGGCCGAGATCGCTATCGCGGCGCACGACGGCCGGCGCGACGTCCATGCCATCCTTGCCACCGGCCTTCTTGAGGAAGTAGGTGGCCGTCTTGTGGCCGAGACCGCGCGAGCCGAAGTGGACGCCGACCCAGACGCGGTCGGCCTCGTCGACAAAGATATCGACGTAGTGGTTGCCGCTTCCGACCGTGCCGAGCTGCTTCTCGGCCATCGTCTTTAGTTGGACGAACGGCTGCTCGGCCCAGAGGGGATCATTGAACAGCTCATGCTCGACGCGCTGCTTGTTGTGGCGGCCCATGCCGAACGAGATGGTGCGGACGACTTCGTCCATGATCTCAGCGATCTTGGGGCGAACTTCCGCGCCAGTCTTGTTGGTGCGGATGGCGAGGTTGCCGCACGCGATATCGAAGCCGACGCCCGAGATGGAGATGAGATCGCGATACGCGATGACACCGCCGATGGGCTGGGCGTAGCCCTTGTGACCGTCGGCGCACAGAACGCCGCGCGCGCCACCGACCGCAAGACAGCGGTGGATCTGCGCCACGGTTGCCTCATCATGCTGACCGAAAATACGAACGCTCATACTTACTCCTTGGTTGTAGCGACGGTTGGGGATCGTCGCAGGTTATTTCATGGAGGGCCGGAGACAGGCGTGCCTGTCTTCCTGACCGTGATTGGAAAGGGTTCCCGAGCACGGCTTCGCTCCATGACGGCCTGATTCAAAGTCAGGTGCCCTACTGGTTAGGCGACTCGGGAATGCTGGCGCATGGCAGTTATTGCGGCGGTCAATGACCGCCGTCTATGTCCTGCGGACGAAAGTAGGGCTCTTCCGAAAATTACTGCCGTCCGCAGGACTGGGGCCGCAGGGAGTCGCACCCTGACCATGCTGATTAAAAGTCAGCTGTACTGTCTACTGATACTCCGGCCCCGAAAGGGTACTCGCGGGGAGATTTGCACTCCCAACCTCCTGGCTCTCGACCAAGTGCCTCTGCTAGTTGGGCTACGCGAGCGGAAAACCTTGTGCTACGATGAAACCATGTCGGCCGCGCTCAATCTGGTTGTTATTCGGTCACCTGACATCGACAAGTCAGCGGCTTTTTATTCAGCCTTGGGCATTGCGTTCTCCAAGCATTCGCATGGGACGGGGCCTGAGCATTATGCTTCCGAAGGCGATGGCGTGACCTTTGAGATTTATCCTGAGACTGATTTCGCTTCAGCGACTACGGCTACTCGCGTCGGATTCAAGGTCACGGATATAGATTCCCTGCTTCCGATGCTGGTCGAGCATGGCGGACGCATAGCTTCGCCAGCAAAGGATTCACCGTGGGGACGACGCGCAGTTGTGGTCGATCCGACGGGGCACAAGGTCGAGCTCGTGCAGGGATAGCGCGTCCGCACCAAAAGCGGCTATGCGACCGGGAAAGATGGCAGGAGCTGTGCGACCCTTTCAGGGTCGGGCCGATGGGGGGTCTTACCGATGGTGTCGGCCCGCAGCGGGCCTCAACCACCGGCTACAGCTCTGGCAAAGCCTCCGGCTTGCCAAGAACAGGCATGCCTACGCGAGAGTAATAGCCGCGACGGGACTTGCACCCGTTAGGTCCGGCTTGAAAGACCGGTTGCTCGAGCTGCTTTGCATTCGCGGCCGAAAGGGGTTGCCGACGGCGGGCGGATTCCCGCCGTCGGTGATGGGGAGCTAGTTGCGGAGGACCTGGAAGCCCATGGTTTTGCGGACTTTCGGTTTGTAGACTTTGCCGTGGAAGACTTCCGCGAGGGTGTAGTGCTCGCGGGCATCGGGCACGAAGGGGAGCTTGTGCTTGGCGGCCAGTTTTTCGGCCCGCTCCCGGGAGAGGTGGCCGACGTACCGGTGGCTGCGCAGGCGGCCCGGGCGGAGGATGGCCGGGTCGAGATGTTCCATGCCGTGGTTCAGCGTGCAGAGCACGTGAACGCGGAGCATCTGCCCCATCAGGCCATCGGCGATGTTCAACAAGGCGGAGACCGACTCGTTGTTGTCGTCGCGGCGCTGGAAGAGGATCTTCTCGGCGTCCTCCATGATGATCACCTTGACCTCGTTCGGGTGGGAACCGTTTTGCTCCTGCCAGAACTCGACCATGCTGGGCTGTGACAGGGATTCCTGCTGCGCGACGGGCAGCACGTAGAAGACGTGCGTCTGGTAGAGGCGCCGCATCAACTCCGCGATGAGCGTGCTTTTGCCGGTGCCAGGCGGGCCATCGAGGATGGTGATGCCGCCAGACTTGGCCTGCGTGTTCTTCGCGAAGTCGTTCACCCATTCGGGTGAGTCGGCTCCGTAGCAGATTTGCAGGCTTTCCTCGTCGAGCGCGGCGGATTTGTTGGCAATCTTCTCGATGGAGAAGCTGTCACCGTCCTTGCGCAGCATGTAGAACCACGGCTCGTCCGGGGTTTTGACCGGAGGAGGCAGGAGTTCGCGGATTTGCTTTTCGAGGGCTTCCGCCTTTTCGATGGAATCGCAGAAGATGCGGACACGCTTGTTGTACCGGTTCTGGATGTACACGAAGGTGGAGTCGTCGAAACGGAGGACGGCTTCGGTCCACTTGGAGCCGCCGTGATTTCTCCACCGGTAGGCCCGGCAGATTTTATCGGCGAAGTGCTTGAGGAGGATGCCGATGGCCGCTTCGTCGATGGCGAAGCCAAAGCGGAAGAGCGGTCGGTCGGCGAATGCCATGGCGAGATCGGCGAAGATCTCGTTTTCCATGTCATTGGAATTTACGGCCAACGTGAGTTGGTTTGTTTTCATATGTTCTTTCTAAAGACCCGAGGGTCTAGGGTGGGCGCGCCTTCGCTTGGAGCGGATGACGCGCCATAAGGTTGAGGAGGGTCATCAGGCTTTCGATCAAGGCATGTGTGTTGAAGAAACTCATTTCATGTTTTCCTTTGTAGTTTAATGGTTGGTTTCGAAATTGGCGGAGCACGGAGGACTTGCACTCCACGCCCGTTAGGGCGCGATCTCCTTAGCACGGAGTCCCGGTTCGCTTGTCCGGTACATGCTCCAACGCGAAATTGCTCCCGGCCGGATTTGCACCAGCACTGAGCCGATCTTAAGTCGGCTGCCTCTTCTGGTTGGGCTACGGGAGCGAAGGGGTCTTTGGGTTGCGGACGCGACTTGCTGTTGGCGGGAGCGTCGCTGGCGTGAGGCGGTGGAGCGGATTCTAGTTAGAGGTCCTTCGACTTCGGCTCGGTCAACCGCCACTTGAGGCGGAGGTTTTCCGCTCGACTGCGCTCAGGATGACGGAGTTTTATAGAGTCGCTTACGCGACGGGGGATGGAAGGCCGTCCCACCAAGAAAGCTGGTCCCCGCGGCAGGACTTGCACCCGCACTGGCTCCGTTCTGAGCGGAGTGCCTCTTCGTTGGGCTACGTGGGGGTCCTGCGGACGGCAGTAGGGCTGATTGCTTACTGCCGTCCGCAGGACTGCTCCCGGCAGGAGTTGCACCTGCGACCGTCTCGTTCGAAGCGAGCCGCGCTGATCTGCTGCCCTACGGGAGCGTGAATTGTGATTTGAAAGTGATTCGCCCTCGGGTCACGGAGCCGCACTCCTGCCTTTCTGTTGCAAAAGGTCTGCCGTGTACGCGGGAGATGACCCGGCGCTGCTCCTAAGATCAAGGCCGCAGCGCGCTAGGGCGAAAGGGGGCTGCCTCGCTTGGTTTCGCACCAAGACCTCCGGTTTCAGAGACCGGCGTGCTACTGTTGCACTACGGGGCAATTGCTACGCAAGGCAGTGAAAGTGGCGTGGCCCGACTGCCCGAGGGCAATCGAGCCACGATTTATTGGCGTTGCTTTATTCCGATGGGATCAGCGTCGGAAATGGCGGGGCGCAGAGTCCCCGGATCATTTCGTGGGCTGCACCGGAATGAAGTCAGCGCGCGTGGATATATTTTGTATTCATAGGCGTAAATGCCATCTTGCCGGCGCGTTTGCGCCGAGCACCCGGATGGTCTGGCGGGATCTCCGCATGGGTAGCGGTGGAGATGTCGCTATGGTTGGGTACTGGACTCCATGGATGACCTCCTGGTTACTGGTTGAAAGGGTGCGGGCAAGGGAGCCGGCTACCGGTGCTGCCACGGTCTGGGCCTATTTACAAGACAGGTGCCTTTGCTGCTCGGCCAAGCCGACTTGCTGCGCGTGGGGAATGGTGGGCTCACCGGGAGTTGCACCCGGACCTTCTCGATTAAGAGTCGAGTGTACGGTCTGCCAATACTCTGAGCCCTGAAGGGGAATCGCTCCGGGTAGTGTTGCGCCACCGTTTCCTCCTTATGAGAGAGGCGTCGTGCTGTTGGATCACAGAGCGGTCGCGAAAGGATGCCGTGCCCGGCTTAAAGGTGCGGAGCTTCTTCGGTGAGGCGCTGTTCGTCATCGGAGAGTACGGCGTGCTCGGGCAGGCCGCGCGAACCGAGCCACCAGAGCAGGAGGCTAAGGCCGAGGCCGACGGCGGCGCCGATGGCCAAGTGAAAGGCGCTGGCGAAGAGCAGTGGGGCGATGACTCCGGACACGAGCGCGAAACAGACCATGAAGACGAAGCCCTGGAGCGAGGAGGGCAGGCCTTTGACCTTGGGGAACATTTCGAGCGTGAGAACGGTCATGGCGGGCGAGCCGAGGGACATGCCGAATCCGTAAAAGAAATGCGGGATGACGGCCCAGGGAATTCGCGGCTGAAAGAAGCCGGTGTAGATGAGGCTGGAGACGGTCGACAAGATCATGAGGGCGAAACTGGCGCGGATGATGGTGTTGGGTTTGAGCCGGTGGCTGAGGTTTCCCGACAAGGCGGAGCCGACGGTCATGCCCGCGATGAAGGTGACGAAGAGCCAGCCGAAATCCTTGACGGTGAGATGCAGCAAAGTGAGCAGATAGACGGGCGCGGACGCCACGTAGAGCATGATGCCGATAAAGGAGAGCGCGATGCTGAGTGAGCGGAACATGAAGCGCGCGTTGGCGCCGACTTCGAGGTAGTGACGGACGATGATGTTGAAGTGGAATGGGTGGCGGTCTTTGACGACGAGGCTTTCCGGCAGGCCTCGCAGGCAGGCGAGCAAGAGAATGAAGGTGAAGAGGGCGATGAAGTAGAAAATGGATCGCCATCCCCACCCGGCGAGCACCCAGCCGCCGAGGATCGGCGCGAGGGCGGGGGCGACGCCGAAGACGAGCGAGATGTAGGCCATGGTGCGTTGGGCTTCCGCGCCGGACATGAGGTCGCCGACGATGGCGCGGCCGATGACCATGCCCGCGCCGGCGGAGAGTCCCTGCAGCAAACGGAAGAAGAGAAGCCAGCCGAGCGTGGGAGCCCAGGCCGCGCCGAGGGAACTGATGAAGTAGAAGACGAGGGAGATGAGGATGACGGGCCGGCGGCCGAAGGAATCGGAAAGCGTGCCGTAGAAGAGCGTCATAAACGCGAGGGCGACGAGGTAGATGGTGAGTGTTTGCTGGACGGCGGGGAGCGTGACGGCGTAGTCGCGCGCGATAGTGGGGATCGCGGGGAGATAGGCGTCGATGGAGAGCGCCATCATCATGGAAAGCGAGGCGAGGATGACGACGAGAACGCGATGTTTCATGGAAAGCCGGTCAGCTTAGCACAAAGCGCGCGTGGCGCAGCGGATCGATGCGAAAATTTGCAGCGGTGAGAATCGAACTCACTTTCTTCTGGTTATGGGCCAGGTGACTCGCTATTTGCCTTCGCTGCGAAAATGGAACGTGCCACGGGTAACGCTCCGGAAGACGCTACTTGCAGGGCAGGGGCATTCCTTGTCGCCACGTCCCGTTCGGCTAGCGCAGCGCATGCCGCCCCAGTGCTGCCCCGGATGTGGATGGTTTTGGAGGCCTTCCTGCGCAGGCTGGCGCGCGACATAGGTGCGTTTAGTAATTGGTGCGGCCCGCCGGTTACGCTCCGGCTTTTCAGCAATGGCACTGCCGCGTCGTAGCTAGTGGACCATGGCCGTTTTGAAGTGCTGCGCATGGCAGCAGAAATCTTGTCCTGCAGGCGGCAAAGACGAGAACCCTCAGGTTCAGGCCGTGCCGAAGCACTGCCGTCCGCAGGACCACAATAAAGAACGAACACCGTTACGAGCTCTGGTTTCTCGTACCCGCAGGTTTTCCCGGCGGATGTTTCGGTGTTTCAGGCACACCTCCTCTGCGACCTTTTCTCCCTATTTCTATATATAGAAAAAAGCCCTAAGCCTCTAGCGATGTAAATCGCGGCAAGAGATCGGATTCGTTCTCAGAAAACGCAAGAACTCCGCCCGGCTTGGGTTGACACCGAACCGGTATTCCCGTACCAATAAACTTGGTTACGGAAAGATGTCCCTAGTACGATTCTGGAAGTGACCGATCCGCCCTCATGCTGGTTGCCGCCGGTATGAGGGCCTTTTCTTGCCACTTTAAAGTTGTCTGTTTCTCAAATTGTTTTCCTGTCCCTTCGTTTGTTTTACCTCTGAAAGTGATCAATAAAAAACCCCGCTCACCTCAGAGGTGGCGGGGTTTGGAAATCTAGTCCTGTTATCCAGGCAGAAACCTATCCGCGCACCTCCTGCTTACGAATATCCAGTGCGGTCTCGGGACCATATTTGGCCATAAAACCCGACCAGACGACGCTCGTACCTTGCCGCACAATGGCGGACAGGCTCAAGCAATGCTGGGCTGTAAGGGTTATGGTTTTCATGGCGATCAAATGTGCTTTTCTTATATATAATAAGACGCACGTGAGCAACAAATATCTCAACTTATTTTCAAGATTTTAAAGCCTAGACTGAAATCTTCACGTCGCACTCTTGCTACGTTTTGTGAGTTTGGCGGACTTTCCCTGCTGACCATGGGCAAGCAAGTTGCGGACGTAGTCCTGCATTTCCTCGGCGAAAGCCGAGACCACGGGGGCCATTTTTCCCATCCAGAATAATCCAACCGTCAGATGAGGATATCCTTTCAAGGGAAGCATCTTGATCCCTTGAGGCAATGCTATACCGGGTATCTGAATCGAAAGACCATAGCCAAAGCCATCGAGGACATAGGTGTGGATCAGGTCGAGAGAGTTTACCTCGATGGTTTGCTTCCAGGCGATGTCGCGCCGGGCCAATTCCTCTTGGAAGGCCTTGGGGAGACTGGTATCACCGGACAAGGAGATGAGGCCCGGCGGCTTTTTTCCCGTTAGGCGAAGCACTTGCTCGGCGGACGTGAAAGCCGATTTCGCGGGTACGAGGAGCACTATTGGAAAGGTGCCGAGCTTTTGAAATTTAATTCCCCCGACCGGCTTGCGCTCCCAGAACGCGATGGCGAGGTCGATCTCGTGATTGCGCAGGAGGGGCTCCGCCTGGTTCGGAGCGATCTCACGAATAGCGAGCTTGAATCCCTTGAACTTTTTTCGCAGCTCCTTCAGTGGCACCGCAAGGTGATTGCGAATGATGGTTGGCGTGGAGGCGAGCCGCAGCAGGGGTTCCGGGTTGCCCTGTAGGCGGCGCTCCATTTGCGCCAGGTTTCCGAAGAATGGCGCGATAAACTGGTAAAGCTCCTGGCCCTCCGGCGTCAGTGCGAAGGGGCGGCGCTGAAAGAGCTGGGTATTCAGTTCCTTCTCAAGCTGGATCAACTGAGAACTGACCGCCGGCTGCTGGATGCCGTAAGGCATATGGCGAACCGCCAAACCTATGCCGCGATGGCTGGCGACATGGTAGAACAGTTCCAAGTGATGAATGTTCATCTCTGCCACGATAGCACTGCCATTGATTTACTCAATGTTTTCATATCTATTATCAATTGGATAAATACTCCTGATTTTCCTAGTCTGTACTCAACAACCAAACGAGGACCATGAACAACACGACACCAACTCCGGATCGCCGCCCGATCAAAACGCGCTCCGCCGGCTGGGCCCAAGCCCTGACGCGAATCCTGGTGCGCTGCGGAGCGAGCCCCAACCAAGTCTCGGTGGCGAGCATCGCCTTTGCCCTGGCGGGCGCGGCGCTTCTTGGACTGGCGGCATCCGGTTCTCCGGAAGCGTGGCTGTTTCTCGGCGCCGCTGTCTGCATCCAGCTTCGACTTCTGGCCAACATGCTCGATGGCTTGATCGCGGTGGAGGGCGGTCGGATGACCAAGACCGGCGAGCTTTATAACGAGATTCCGGACCGCATTGCCGACGTGGCGTTTCTCGCCGCCGCCGGTTACGCCTCGCACCAAGGGCAATGGGGCATCGCCCTGGGTTGGAGCGCGTCCGTTTTAGCGGTAAACACGGCTTACATTCGCGCCATAGGTGCGCGCCGCGGCTGGGCGCAGGATTTTTGCGGCCCCCAGGCCAAGCCGCACCGGATGTTCCTACTGACCGTGGCCTGCGTGCTGGCCTTTGCGGAGCAATGGGCCGGCTGGCCTCCGCGTGTTCTTTTCGCTTTTCTCGTCGTCATCAACCTGGGAACGCTCCTCACGTGCATACGCCGCACAGCCCGGCTGGCCCGCCAACTGGAGGCCGTATGATCGCGGACTGGCTCGCCGCCGGCGTGCGGCTCTTCACCGGCGTACAAGCGCGCTGGATTGGTTGTGAACCGGACATGACGCAACGCGTCTACTTCGCCAATCACACCAGCAATCTTGATTTTCTCGTGCTCTGGTCGGTCCTGCCGAGCGCGGCACGGCGCAAAGCACGTCCCGTCGCGGCGAGCGATTACTGGCGCGGCGACCGGCTGCGCTTTTTCCTCGCCGACCACGTCTTTCGCGGCGTCCTGATCGAGCGCAAGAAAGTCACGCGCTCCAATAACCCGATGGACCAACTCATCCCGGTCCTCCAAGGCGGCGAATCGCTGATCATCTTTCCGGAAGGCGGGCGCACGACCGAGCCCGAAATGCGCCCCTTCAAAAGCGGCCTCTATCATCTGGCCAAATCGATGCCGAACGTCGACCTCGTGCCGGTCTACCTGGACAACGCGAACCGCGTGTTGCCGAAGGGTGAATTTCTCCCCGTGCCGCTCCTCTGCTCCGCCCATTTTGGCGCGCCGCTTCGACTGGTCGGCGACGAACCCAAGGACGTCTTTCTGACCCGGGCACGGGCCGCCGTGGAGGCATTGGCAAAATCATGAATACATTCCATCTCGATTCCCAAATGCTCCTGCTGGGCGCAGGGATCTTCGTGCTGCTTCTGGTTGCGTCCACCATCGGGTTCATTCTCAAGCGAACACTCAAGGGCGAGAAAAGCCGCGAGGTGATCGACAACCTGAACGCCCGCATCAATGCCTGGTGGGTGATGATCATCATCTTCTTTCTCGCCATGGCGACCGGCGGCATCGGCTCGGTCATTCTTTTTGGCCTCACGTCGTTTCTGGCGCTGCGCGAGTACATCACGCTCACGCCCACCACGCGCGCCGACCATCGCGTTCTTTTCTGGGCGTTTTTTGTCATCACACCGCTGCAGTACGTCCTGGTTGCGATTCACTGGTACGGCCTCGCGATCATCATGATCCCGGTCTACGCGTACCTCTTTGTTCCGATTCGCAACGTGATCGCCGGCGACTGCAAAGACTTTCTCGCCCGCTGCGCAAAAATCCAGTGGGGCTTAATGGTCTGCGTCTATTTCGTCAGTTACGCGCCGGCGTTGCTCATGCTGAAAATTCCCGGACGCGAAGGACAGGACGGCAAGCTGCTTTACTTCCTGGTATGCGTCGCTCAGATGAGCGATGTCCTCCAGTACGTCTTCGGCAAATGCTTTGGCCGGCACAAAATCGCGCCCAACGTCAGCCCGAATAAAACGGTAGAGGGCTTCATCGGCGGCGTGGCTGGCGCGGTGTTGATCGGAACCGGTCTTTACTGGATCACGCCCTTCAACCCGTGGCAGGCGGCGCTGATGGCGCTGGTCATCGCGCTGATGGGCTTCTACGGCGGCCTCGTAATGTCAGCCATCAAGCGCGACCGCGGCGTGAAGGATTACGGTGCGAGCATTCCCGGCCACGGCGGCATCATGGACCGCATCGATTCCCTCTGCTTTGCCGCGCCGGTCTTCTTTCACCTCACCCGCTACTTCTTCACCTGATTTCTTATGAGCCCGGAAACCAACCCGCTCACGCGTCCCTTCCTCGGATCAACGGAAAGCGCCGGGAAGATTGCTCGTCGCGCCGCCGCGGAAGTCGCCGGCTACCAAAGCTTCCTTGCGACGAACCACGTGCCGGCAGATGCCACGTTTGATCGCCTCCCGCCGACCGACAAGGCCGGCTACATGAAGGCGTTTCCCCTCGAGCATCTGGTTGGCTCCGACTTCGAGCAGACCTTCCACATCTTTAGTTCCTCGGGCTCCTCCGGCCACGCCTTCTACTGGCCGCAATTAAAATCATCGCACACGGCATCGGCCGAAAGATTGCGCCAGTTGCTGGAGGGCACGTTTCACATTCACGAACGCAAGACGCTGGCGATCGTAGGGCTCGCCCTGGGCAGTTGGATCGGCGGCGATCATTTCTCGTGGCTGCTCAAGAGTGCCGCGATCGACTTGCCCTACCCCTTCGCTGTGTTCGCGCCCGGCAACAAGCACGATGAAATCATCGCCATGCTGCGGTCCGCCTCGCGGTTTGTAGACCAGTTCATTCTCGCCTGCTGCCCTTCGGCCATCGGGCATCTCATCCTTCGCGCGGAGCAGGTTGGGACGCCGCTTCCGCTCGAGAAGATGCGCTATCTGGTCATCGGGGAGCCGTTCCCGGAAACGCTGCGCGCCAGTCTGGAAAAGCGGGCCGGCTTAGCCAACGGCGAAGCACTGATGCTCTCGATCTACGGCAGCGCGGACACCAGCGTACTCGGCTTCGAGTCTCCCGCCTCCATTGCCCTGCGCAAGCTGGCGCAGGCCGATCCCACTGTTGCCGCGGAGCTGGGCTTGGGCGCAGTCATTCCCCATTTCTTTCATCAGGCCGATCCTGAGACCTATCTCGAGACGATCCAAGGCGAGCTATGCGTCACCAAGTGGCAGGGCATTCCGCTCGTCCGGTACAATCTCCACGATGCGGCTCTCTTATATGACTGGCCGAGCATCGCAGCGCGTTTTCCCGTCTGGGCACAACGACATCCCTCGCTGCTACCGTTGATCCAGAAACTTGGGCAGAGCGGCATGGAGCTTCCGTCTCCGGGCCTGCTCGCCATTACAGGTCGCGCCGACAGTTGCCTGATTCTTTGCGGCACGAACATCACGGAAGCGATGCTCGACGCAGCCGTTCGCTCGGCCGAGCTTGCTGACGCGCTGACCGGCGCGTATCAAGCGAAGCTTCTTCTGGAAGAGGGACGCCAGCGGCTGGGGCTGACGCTTGAATATCGTCCTGAGACGGGCTCGCGGGAAACAGTCGCGGCGGCGATCTATCCCAAGCTGATCCACGCGCTCGGCAGCGTGCAGCCGGAATTTCAGGACGATTGGTCCAGCATCTATCGCACATGGGACGGCGACCCGGAGAAGCAGATTCTCCGCCTCGAACTTGTTCCGTGGCCCGAGATGTCGCGCGGCCTGGAAGGAAAGATTAAACAACGCGGAATCGTCGCATGAATGAGGGTCCTGCCACGACTTCGGCGGCGAGCGGCCTTTGGCAACCGCCGGGATGGCTCGGTTTCCTTTGGGGATTTGCCGAGGGCACGCTGTTTTTCATTATCCCGGATGTGCTGCTGAGCTGGGCCTCGCTGGCCAGCCCCCGTTGCGGCATGAGGATTCTCGGGACCATCCTCGCCGGAGCCTTGGTCGCTGGAGTCCTCATATATGCGTGGGCCTCCTTCAAACCGGATCAGAGCCGCGCCGCGGTTGCGGCGGTTCCCTTTGTGCGGGAACGCATGTTCGAGAAAGTCGCTCAAGATTATCAGGCGCACGGGCTGGCCGGCATGCTCTACGGCCCCAGTTCCGGCGTGCCGTACAAGGTCTACGCCGTCCTCGCTCCCGAACAACATCAGCCGCTACTCTTCATCCTTCTCAGCATTCCCGCGCGCCTGGAACGCCTCGCCTTGAGTTGGGTTGTCTTCACCGCAATTGGCTGGGCACTGCGGGAGTGGATTCGTCGTCACCAGAAAATCACCACCAGTCTCTTCCTCATTTTTTGGGCGATCACCTATGCCTTCTACTGGAGTCGAATATGAAGGACACCCCATTTCGTTTCGACGCGGAGGCATGGGCCGTCCTTTTCCGCGTATTGCTCGGCTTCAGCGCCATCGCCTGGATGCATGCCCATCAGCCATTCGCCGCCGGAATCACGCTGGTGCTTTGCGTTTGGGTGGATGCGATAACGGGCTGGATTTTCCGGAAGCTTGGTGCGAAAAGCGCGACCACCAGCGCGCTCGAAAACTACGCCGACTTTGTCTGCTTTGTTGCGGCTCCCATGGGCTTCGTCGCGGCCCTGGTCGTGCACCAGACCGTTCTGATTCTTCTGCCCATGTTTCTGGTCGCGGCGGTCTATCGGATGGTGCGATTTCAAATTCAAGGACTCGTCGGCAGCAGCTATCGAGGCCTACCGGTCACATATAACGGTTACTGGTTCCCGCTCGCGGCCATCGGCGCCCACTTCGCGCCGGCATGGTACGACTTCTTCTTCGCGGGAACGTTGATTGCGACTTCCGCCTTGATGGTCTCGCGGCGCTTGCTCATTCCGGAGTTTTGACCCATGCGCAATCTGAATCTCCGAGAACTCTCTTCCCTGCTCGGCGCGTTTGCCTTCGGTGGCCGCCTCCTGAAGAAGACTCCGCATTTGTCCCGCGACGAAATGCGCACGTGGCAGTGGGAGCGCCTTCAGCGGCTGGTCCGTCACGCATTCGACAACGTAGCCTTCTACCGCGAGCTCTATCAGGCGGCATCCTTTCACCCCAACGACCTCCGCACGTGGGACGATTTCCACCGCTTGCCCATGGTCACGAAGGATCAGGTCATCGCGCATTATCCCGACCGTATGCTGGCCAAGGGGTACAAGCTCGACGACCTCGTCGTCTCCCGCAGCAGCGGCTCCAGCGGCAAGGTGCTCGACATCGCGTACGACAGCCGCGCCATGGTGATCTACACGCTGGCGGGGTTGAGACTCTACGGCATGGACTTTTCCTATCGGCCCTGGCACCGGCAACTTTACATCTACACGTCGCCCTATCCGCTGAACTCGCTCTTCGGTCTGTACCCGCTTCAATTTCTTTCCACGCTGACGCCGATTCCCGAAATCATCGCGCAGCTCAAGTCCGCGCGGCCCGATCTTCTCGTCTGCTATCCGTCGCATCTTAAGCAAATCGAGCGGGAGATGACTTCGTCTGATCTAGAGCAGGTTCGCTTGCGCTGCGTCTCCGTGAACTCGGAAATGTCGACCCAGGCCGAGCGCGACTACCTCGCTTCCCGCTTTCGTTGCCCCGTCCTGGATGAATATTCGTCCGAGGAGCTGACCCGAGTCGCCGCCCAATGCCGCTGCGGCATCTATCATATTTTCGAGGACATCAATTATCTGGAGTCGCTGCCGGATACAAGCCAGCCCAACGGCCTCGGCGTGCTCGTCGGCACCAATCTTCACAACTATGCCATGCCGATGATCCGCTATGTCCAAAATGATCTCGGCAGGATTGAAGAGAGAGACTGCCAGTGCGGCTGGAAGTTCCGCGGCCTCGTCAACTTGCAGGGCCGCAAGAACGACAGCTTCATCCTCCCCTCCGGCCGCACCATCTCCTCCGGATTTCTCCTCGACGCCACCTACGAAATCCTCCTGACCTACCGGAGGGCGGTGAAGGACTTTTGCCTGATCCAAGAGGACTCCCACCGCATCGTTCTCGAGGTCGTCGCCGGTGACGATTGGAGCGGGGAAATCTCCTCCGCCATCGAGCGGCGCTTCGCGACCTTCTTCGAGCCGGGGATTCAGTTTGTCATCGCAGTCGTCGATGTGTGCTCGAAGACCAAGTCGGGCAAGCGCAATCCGATCATTTCCCGCGTGACCGCGAAAGCCTAGTCGCGCGCCTCGAGCCGAGAATCGACTTTCGACCAATTAGGGTGTAACTTCGCGTCATGGCCCGCCCTCCCTTACCACCCTTCACGCTGGAGACTGCAAAGCAAAAAGTCCGTCTGGCTGAGGACGGCTGGAATAGCCGTGATCCGGCGAAGGTCGCGCTTGCGTACACGGTCGACAGCGTCTGGCGCAATCGCGCGGAATTCCTGACCGGTCGCGACACGATCGTGCAGTTCCTCACGCGCAAGTGGGCGAAGGAGCTCGACTATCGGCTGATCAAGGAGCTCTGGGCGTTTCATGAGAACCGCATCGCCGTCCGCTTCGCCTACGAATGGCACGACGACAGCGGCAACTGGTTTCGCTCCTACGGCAACGAGAACTGGGAGTTCGACGTCGAGGGGCTGATGAAGCATCGCATCGCCAGCATCAACGACCATCCCATCGCCGAGTCGGAGCGGAAGTATTTCTGGCCGTTAGGCCGTCGTCCCGACGACCACCCCGGCCTTTCCGATCTCGGTTTTTGATCTAACGTTGGGGTTATGGCCCAGCACTATCTCGAGACGCTGTCGACTCCCTCCGTACTCGAGGCGCGCACCAAATTCTACGGCAAGAGCGGACCGGCGCCGCAGGGCACGCCGCCGGATACGCTGACCGCCGACGAGATCGAGTTCATCGGCCAGCGCGACAGCTTCTATTTGGGCACGGTCAGCTCGGACGGCTGGCCTTACATTCAGCATCGCGGCGGTCCGCCTGGCTTCCTGCACGTCACGGGCCCAAGCTCGCTCGCCTTTGCCGATCTCAAGGGCAACCGCCAGCTCCTCAGCGTGGGCAACGTCTCGTCCAACGACCGCGTTTCGCTCTTCCTCATGGATTACCCGCAGCGCACGCGGCTGAAGATTCTCGGCCGTGCGCGCATCGTCGATGCGCGCGAGCAGCCTGCGCTGGCCGATTCCCTTGCCAACACCGCCGAGCGCAAGAACGTGGAGCGCCTCTTCCTCATCAACGTCGTTTCCTACGACTGGAATTGCCCGCAGCACATCACGCCGCGCTACACCGCGGCCCAGATCCGGGAGGCGATCGCGCCGCTGCAGGCACGAGTGCACGAGCTTGAGGCGGAAATTCAAGAGCTGCGCCGCGAGCCTCCCAGCGCATGATCTCCGACCATGCACGCGGGCTTGTCGCGCCCGGAAAACTCCCTTAACTGACAGCATGTGGGAGTGGATCCTGGAAGCGTTTTGGGTCTTGGGATTGCTCTGCATTCCGCACCTGCTGCTGCTCAACAAGCGTCCGACCGCGACGCTGGCGTGGCTCTGGGCCATCCTGCTTTTTCCGGTCGTCGGCCCCTCGCTCTACCTCATGATCGGGACGGAACGCATCAAGCGCGCGCGCATTCGGCGGCGGCGGCACTTTCGCGGCAAAGGCCGTTTCGCATCCGGCGACAGCACGGGAACTCGCGGCGCGCATGGCGCATCCGGCCCGGAGGTGCTGCCACCTGACGCGCAGACTCTGTTCCGCAGCCTCACCGCCATCACGCAGCTTCCCCTCGCCACGGCGCGCTCGTTCCGCGTCCTGCGCAAGGCGCCGGCATTTTACGGGGCGCTGCACGAGGATATTCGCAACGCAAAGGACCACGTCCATATCGAGACCTACATCTGGCGCGACGACGAGGTAGGCCGCGAGCTTCTTGACCTGCTCATCGCGGCGGCAAAGCGGGGCGTCACCGTGCGCGTGCTGGTCGATGAGCTCGGCTCGCTCTACCTGCACGAGAGTTATTTCCGTCCGCTGGTGCTGGCGGGCGGGCAGTTCTCGTGGTGCCACACGCTCTCGCCGCTGCGCAGCCGTTACTCGTTCAACCTGCGCAACCACCGCAAGCTCCAGGTCATCGACGGGGACATCGCCTACGTCGGCGGTATGAACTTCGGGCGCGAGTATATGGGGCGTGATCCGGTCGACGGCGACTGGGGCGATGTGCAGGTCCGCGTTGAGGGCTCGGTCGTCGACGTCCTGCAGGAGATTTTCGCGGAGGACTGGTTCTTCGGCACAGGCCTCGACGACATCCGTGACAAGAGCGACGCTCGGCGCGACGCAGAGGAGGACATCTTTGTTCAGGTGCTGCGCGGCGGGCCGGACGAGGAGGACCACCCGATGCTGCGGGTCAACCTCGAGCTGATGGCGAGCGCGCGGACG
>FSYS01002578.1_pt1 | contig 16356 bp, 17 predicted proteins | sample 1638491 | NCBI WGS metagenome assembly FSYS01 (sample SAMEA3914788, study PRJEB12502) | metagenome | biome: forest; material: soil | place: Canada | collected 2011-07-03 | depth 0.1 m | reverse complement strand
CAAAGAGCGAGCTACATGTAGATCGCCAAGGGATGCGCGGGAGAACCCACCGCACCTAAAAAGAATATCACGATCCGGCACAGGAGCACAGTGCCGGATTGTGAGGAAATTCCGTCCGCCATAGGCGACCAGCGGCAGCCTATCCGACGAAATCGACCGTGGCCTTGTGCGGAATAATTCCGCGCTCATAACCCATGTCGAGGATCTTGCGGATAGCTTCCCGACCATCGTCGCCATAGTTCAACGTGCGTTCATTCACATACATGCCGACGAAGCGATTCGCCAGCGACGTGTCGAGGTCCCGCGCAAATTGCATTGCATACTCGAGCGCTGCCTCGCGGTGATCCAGCGCGTGCTGGATGCTCTCGCGTAGCGCGTTCGTCGCGATCATCTGCACGTCATGACCTAGAGATCGCCGAATTGCATTGCCTCCCAGTGGCAGCGGAAGCCCCGTCTGCTCATGCCACCATACACCTAGATCGAGGATCTTCGTCAATCCATCTCGTCCATACGTAAGCTGACCCTCATGAATAATCAGACCGGCATCAAACTCCCCCGACACAACCGCTGGGATGATCTTGTCGAATTCCACGGTAACGGTCTCAACATCTGGGGCGAAAAGCTTCAACGTTAAATACGCGGTCGTCAGGGTTCCCGGTACAGCAATGCGGAGCTTCTTCACCTCATCGAGGGTGTAATTCTTCGATGCCACAATCATTGGCCCATAGCTGTCGCCGACCGAACCGCCGCAAGCCATCAGCGTGTAGTTGTCCTGGATGTACGGATAGGCATGAAAGCTGATTGCTGTAACGTCGTAGTACTGATCGGTCATGGCGCGGTGGTTGAGCGCCTCGATATCGGTCAGGGTATGAGTGAACTTGTAGCCCGGCACTCGCACTTTATTGGTGGCGAGGCCGTAAAACATAAAGGCGTCGTCTGAGTCGGGGCTATGGGCAATCTTAATCTCGCGAACATCGGTTGCTGCAGTAGTCATGTGTCCCTTTGGTGCTTTTCTTGGAAGGAGGGACGTTCTTAGAACACCCCTCGGCTGTCATGTGGTGCGACGTTAAGTTAGATGCGTGGAGAGCGGGACAAGGCGCTGTAAACGCCCGCCGCAACCAGAACCTTAATGAACTCTCCCGGCAGAAATGGAGCTACGGCTCCTACCCACGCGGCATACAGCGTGTGATGCGTATAGTGCATGAACCAGCCCGCACCCGACAGAAACAGTCCGGCCATCGCCAGCATCCCCCCTGCGAATGCAGCCAGGAATCGAGCGGTTCGCCCCATCAGTCCTCTCGTCAATCCGCCCGCAGCTGCTGCAACCAGCGGATACGCCATCAGGAATCCGCCCGTAGGCCCTAACAGCTGTGCCACACCGCCAGGCCCGGTTGGACTGAACACAGGCAACCCCATCGCGCCTTCCGCGAGATAGGCCAGCATGGTCAGAAAACCTTCCACCGGCCCCAACGCCAGTCCCACGGCTAATACAGCCAGTGGCTGCAAGGTGAGCGGAACCGGAGTAAACGGTAGCGGGATCGCCACGTGCGCTGCCAACGCGACGGCCACAGTGGCGCCGAGGCCGATCAGGATTCTGCCTGGAACAGTCGCGGCAAAGCTTGCTACATTCGCTGCGCGGGAAGACGGTACGATGACGGTTTGCATAAGAATCTCTCGAGTTGAAGATGTCCAGCGTTGAATCGCGTTCTTCGATCTTTCTTCGATCTAAGGTCTGCCCTTCGATTCCGTGGTTGCGTTTTGCTGCAGCTCACGATGTTGGCGCCGCCGGGCCTGCCGTACATGCCGCGCGATCGCGATAGCAGCCCAAAGCAGCGCAACCAAGGCCAGTATCGAGATGCAAAAGAGAACGCGCATGAGTCAACCTAAGGATAACAAAGCTGGCGGTGTGGAACGAACTCCACACCCCCGGATATTCTTTTCGGTTTTCCTGTCTACGACTCTGGTTCCTTCTACTGCTTCCTCATTCATTTTCGACCCTGAATGCGCGATACTCTTATTGAACGTTCGGAAACTCCGAAGAATCCAACGAGGCCCGAAGTTGGGAATCGCCCCACAAAAAACGAAGCTCACCGCCAAGCTCCCTGAGCTCGCAGGAGCGGCCAAGGATCGCGTCTACCTGTGGCGCCGCCGCGGTGCGACCATCGCGACGACGACCCTCGCACTCGTTATGGCGTACGGCGTCATCTTCGGCCATAACGGCCTGACCGCGTACGCCCACAAACGTGAAGAGGCGAAAGAGCTTCAGCAGCAGATGCTACAGCTTCAGAAGGAAAACGAACGGCTGCACGAGCACGTAGACCACCTGCAGAGCGATCCCGACGCCATCGAGCACGAGGCGCGCGAAGAGTTGCACTACACGCGCTCCGGTGAGGTCATCTACACCCTTCCGAACGCAGGAGGCAACACTTCCAAGCCGCTGTCTTCTCCCGATTCCAACGCCAAGCAATAAACCTTCGCTGGAGAAGTTCGCTCGTTGTGCCGATAACCTTAGGGGAATACCTTAAGCGGAGACGAGCGAACATGGGAACAGTCCCAATCCCCGCAATCTCGCCACTGACCCTCCCCCGGTCGGACGAGCCATTGCTCGAGCCGTCCTCGCCGATCTCCCGCGTGGAGAACTCTGCAGGGAGCACCAGAGAACATGCCGACGAATCCTATTCACCCAGAGAACAGGAACGTGCGCCGGATCCAATCCCGAGTGATACTGAAGCTCAAATCCCCGGGAACGATTCATCCCCAATCCACCACATCAGCTACTTCGCCTGAAGTGTGTCGCCGAATCCGGCCAAATGCGAGAACGCTCTTCTTCGGTCCTGCTCCAAACTAAAGCGTAGGCGGCGCATGTTCCGCGATCTGCTCGGTCGTGACCTCAATCTCAAAGCCCGTGAACAGTCCAGCGATTTGTTCATCGGTAAAGCCTCGCTCTCGCAACATGCGAACTTCGTCGTCCAACATCTCGATCGCCTCTTCCGCTGTAAACCTCTGTTCTCCCGACCCCGCCGCCTCACGCAGCTCGCGAGCTGCCAATGCAATCTGCGTCGTCGTATACGTTTGTCCCTCTGCCATCCATTGCCTCCTGAACTTCTACTATAGGAGACGCTTACAGCCATGCCGAGTTGGTTGGTCGCCGACCAGCATCGCGTGGAAGAGTAAACTTGAGCGTTGAATGAAATGTCAGCCTGGGGGGGATTCATGATCGTTATCGACACCGAGTACGTTGACCTTGCCACGCCCACCGGCCCTATGCGGACGCACATCGTTCGCCCTGCCGCACCTGGTCGCTACCCGGGCATTTTGCTCTACTCCGAGATATTCCAGGTCACCGCGCCCATCCACCGCACCGCAGTCCAGTTGGCAGGGCATGGCTACGTCGTAGCTGTTCCTGAGGTCTATCACGAATACGAACCCGCCGGCACCGTCCTCAAGTACGATCAGGTGGGCTCCGACCGTGGCAATGCGCTTAAGACCACCAAGCCTGTTGTGGCTTACGACGACGACGCCCGCGTCGCCCTCGCCCATCTCTCCGAGCGCCCCGACTGCACCGGCCGTCTCGGCGTTATGGGAATCTGCATGGGCGGCCATCTCGCCTTCCGCGCTGCCATGAACCCCAAGGTCCTCGGCGCCGTTTGCTTCTACGCTACCGACATCCACAAGGGCGGTCTCGGCGAAGGCATGAAGGACAACTCCATGGCTCGCGCCGGCGAGATCAAAGGAGAACTCCTCATGGTCTGGGGCCGTCAGGACCCCCACATTCCCACCGAGGGCCGCATGAAGGTCCTCGAGCGTCTGAATGAAGTCGGAACCAAGCTCAACTGGCACGAGGTCAACGGAGCCCATGCCTTTTTGCGCGACGAAGGCGTTCGTTACGATCCCGACCTTGCCCGCTCCATGTTCGGCCTCGCGCTCGATCTCTTTCACCGCACCATCGCCGTAGGGGCCTGAGCCACAGCCTTACTCGATATATTCCTTGAGCCAGGGGTCCTTGGTGTGCGTCAACTCCAGCGTTGGACCGTCGAAGACGATATGACCCTCATTGAGCACCAGGAATTTGGTGCTGGGGTCGATTCCGTTGTCAGGAATGCGCTCCATCCGCTTCTCCTGCGAGTTGAATCGATGCGTCGCCAGCGTGAATGCATCCTGCAGACGATGCGTGATTAACAAGCAGGTGGTATGAGATACATCGCGCTGCTTTACCACCAGCTCAATAATCGTCGTCGAGGTAATCGGATCCAGCCCACCCGTCGGAGAATCGTACAGAATCAAATCCGGCCGGCTAATGATCGCCCGTGCAATGGATACGCGTCGCCGCATGCCGCCGCTTAGCTCCGACGGAAATTTGTCGATCACGTGCTCCAGCTCGACGAACCGCAGCGCTTCCAGAACGCGCTCGTGAATCTCTTTGGGATTAACGTGCTCCTCCTCCAGACGGTACGCAACGTTGTCTTCCACGTTCAGCGAATCGAATAGCGCACTCTCCTGGAAGACCATCCCAACATGTGCGCGCATCTCGAACATCTCCTTCTGGGTCATCTCCCCCAAGGAACGGCCAAAGACACGGATCTCGCCGCTGTCCGGCTCGATCAGCCCATTGGCCAGCTTCATCAGGACGCTCTTGCCGCCACCGGCCGGCCCCAGAAGAATGCGCGTCTCCCCATGAGCCACCGAGAAGCTCACGTTGCTCAGTACCTGGTGTCCCTCGAAGCCAATCGAGACATCATCGAACTCGACCATGGGCTGGCCGCTGGCCAGAAACTCCGACATCTGCGGGCTCTCGACCGTCTCAGCCATCGCCTACCTTCCGAAGATCCCGATCATCAGCTGGGTAACTAGAAAGTCCACCAGAATAATGATCACCGACGACGCCACCACGGCCTGCGTTGTCGACCGCCCCACGCCCTGTGTCCCACCCGTCGTCCTCAATCCGTAATAACAGCCGATCGTCGCAATAATGAATCCCGAGAAAATCGGCTTTACCAATCCCTCGACCACATCGCCATGCTGGAGCGACATATAGCCGGTATGGAAGAACGTCCCTGCGTTCAACTTCAACAAGGTAACCGAAACAAACGCGCCGCCCGCGATGCCGCATGCGTCCGAGATAATCGTGAGAAAGAACAGCATGAAGACCGTGGCCACCAGCCTTGGCGTTACCAGTTTTCGGTTTGGATCGGTGCCCAGCGCGCGCATCGCGTCAATCTGCTCGGACACCTTCATCGAGCCCAGCTCGCTGGCCATCCCGGAGGCGTTCCGGCCCGAGACCATCAGCCCCGTCAACACCGGCCCCAGCTCCTTCACCATCGAAAGAGTCACCAGCTCGCCGGTCATGTTCACCGCACCAAACTCTTTGAGCGACACCGCCGCCTGCAACGCCAGCACGCATCCGGTAAAGAACCCGGTCAGCACAACGATCGGCAGCGATCCCACGCCGATCGAGTCCATCTGCGTGAAGATATCCGCCATGTACCGCGGGCGCGAGAAGATGCTACTGACCGCACGCGCGCAGAGCAGGGAATACTCCTGCACCGAAGCGACGATACTCTTAGCGTAGGCTTCTGGGGAGACAAATCTCATGGATCGCGCTTTGCTCAGGGTATCAGATGCAGGTTCACCCACCTCCGGTCGCATCATCTGCAGCTCGTCTTCAAGGTCCAAGGGATGAGAAAATAGAGAGATGGCCTCAGCAGCACATCAGACCGTTGGCCCCCAGACCCTTGGCCTCACCATGAGAGCCGCCGTTCTCCGCGGCCAGGAAGATCTCCGTATCGAGGACGTCCCCATCCCCACCGCCGGGCGCGGGGAACTCGTTCTACGCGTCGGCGCCGCTCTCACCTGCGGTACCGACCTCAAGGTCTACCGCCGTGGCTACCACGCCAAAATGCTCACCCTCGACCGGCTTTTCGGTCACGAGCTCGCCGGAACCGTCGTGCAGGTCGGCGGAGGCGTCACAACCTTCTCCCTCGGCGACCGCGTCCTCCCGCTCAACTCCGCGCCATGCGACGCCTGCTTCTTCTGCCAGAACAACCAGCAGAACCTGTGTGACGATCTCCTCTTCAACAACGGCGCCTACGCCGAATTCATCCGCATCCCCGCGCGGATCGTCGAAAAGAACACCCTCCACATCCCCGACACCCTGCCGTTCGAGTTCGCCGCCCTCACCGAGCCCCTCGCCTGCGTCATCCGCGGCCTCGAAGAGTCCAACTCCAGCGCCGGGCAAACCGTGATCGTCCTGGGCGCAGGCCCCATCGGCCTGCTCTTCATCCAGGCAGCGTCGCTGCTCGGGCTCCACGTCATCGCCGTCGTCAAACGCAAGGACCAAATCGCCACCGCACGACACTTTGGTGCCGAACAAGCGCTCCGCATCTCCGACGTTCCCGACCCGGTCGCCGCGGCCCGCTCCCTCACCCCCGAAGGCCGCGGTGCCGATATTGTCTTCGAAGCCGTCGCCACTCCCGAAGCCTGGCAGTGGGCCGTCCAGATGGCCCGCAAGGGCGGACTTGTCAACCTCTTCGGAGGCCCTCCCAGCGGCACGTCCGTCTCGCTGGACACCAACCTCATCCACTACTCCGACCTCACCCTCAAAGCCAGCTTCCACCACACCCCTGCCACCGCCCGGCGCGCCTTCGAACTCGTCGCCTCCGACCGCTTCCAGGCGCAGGACTTCCTCACCGGCACTGCCACCATCGAAGACCTCCCCAACGTCTTTCGCCGCATGCTCACCCGTCCCGCAGACGGTATCGCCCCTGAAATCAAGACTGCCATCTTTCTCGACGCCTCTTCGCAACCCGCGGCCCTCACCGCCTCAACCATCGAGGAGCACGCATGACCGCCCTCGCCAACGCAACCCCAACCGACGACCGTCTTCTCGGCGCGCCCGAGCTCTACCTGACGCCCTCCACGCGCCCCTCACTCGCCGCAGCCCGGGCCTGGTGCAAGACCCTCACCACCACCCATTACGAGAACTTTCACGTAGCCACGTTCTTCCTTCCCGCCGCCCTGCGCCCGCACTTTCACAGCGTCTACGCCTTCTGCCGCACCTCCGACGACCTCGGCGATGAAGTAGCCGACACTGCAACGGCTACGCGCCTCCTCGCCGAGTGGCGTGCCATGCTGCACCAGTGCTTCACCCATCCTGAAGCCTCGCGGCATCCTGTCTTCGTGGCCCTGCAGCCCACCATCGCACAGTGCTATCTCCCCATCCGGCCCTTCGACGACCTCATCTCCGCCTTTGAGCAGGACCAGGTCTATACCCACCACGAATCCCTCGCTACCCTCGAGCACTACTCGCGCTACTCCGCCAATCCTGTCGGCCGCCTCGTCCTTCTCGTCAGCGGCTACCACTCCGAAGAACTCATGCAACTATCCGACGACATCTGCACCGGCCTCCAGCTCGCTAACTTCTATCAGGACATCGTTGAAGACCGCGTCCGCGGCCGCCGCTACATCCCCGCCGACGCCATGCAGCACTTCCACGTCACGGACGAACAGCTCATCGCCCGTCAATTCGACGGGAACGTCCGCGCTATGATGCAGTTCCTCGTCGCCGATGCCCGCGCCCGTCTCACTCGCGGCCAGCGCATCACCACCCTCGTCGCCCCCGACCTGGCCTCCGCCCTGCAGCTCTTCGTCAACGGCGGTTACGCGATTCTCGACGCCATTGCCGCACAGGACTACGACACCCTCCGCTCCCGCCCGGTCGTGACCAAGACCGCCAAGCTCCGTCTCCTCGGCGGCGCGCTCGTAGGCAAGCTCTCCGCATCGCTCAAGCCGTCCCGCTCTCGCAAGGAAACCTCCGCATGAGCGTCGCGCACTCTCCAGAAATATCCGCGGCCTACGCCACCTGCCGCGCCATTGCCAAACGCGAAGCCAAGAATTTCTACTACTCCTTTCGCGTTCTTCCGCAGCACAAGTCCGACGCCATGTGCGCGGTCTACGCCTTCATGCGCAAAGCCGACGACCTCGCCGACGACGAATCCCTCTCGCTCGACGCTCGCCGTCAGGCCATGGCCACCTGGACCGTCGCTTGGCGCACTTCCCGCACCACTCCCGCCACCGACCCCATCTTCCTCGCGCTCAACGATACCCAGCAACGCTTCGCCATATCCGACGACCTACTCGAGCAGCTCGTCGCCGGCACCACCCTCGACCTCCAGCCCCAGCCTGAAGGCGTCCACACCCTCGAAATCCCCAGCTCCACCGGCCCTCCGCGCACCATCCAAATCTACGATAGCCTTGCCGCGCTCCAACATTACTGCTATCTCGTAGCCTCGGTCGTCGGCCTTGTCTGCATCCGCATCTTCGGGTATACCGACCGCCGCGCCGACCAGTTGGCGATCGACACCGGCATCGCCTTCCAGCTCACCAACATCCTTCGCGATATCAAGGAAGATGCCGACCGCGGCCGCATCTACCTTCCCGCCGATCTTCTTCGCGAGCACGCCGTTACTCCCGAGCGAATCCTCGCCCTCGCCGCCGGCTCTGCGCCGCAATCCAGCGAGCTCGCTCTCCTCCGCGGCCTCGAACTCCACGCCCAGACCCTCTATCGCAGCGCCGGCCAGCTCATTCCGCTCCTCGACGCCGACGCCCGCCCCTCCATGCGCGTCCTCGTGCGCATCTATCACCGCCTCCTCGATCTCATCGCCGCCAACCTCTCCGCCGTCTTCACGCAGCGCGTCTCTGTCCCTACCTCTCAAAAGCTCGCCATCCTTTTCCTCGGCATTCTCCAATCCACCAAAGCCAGGCTCCTCGGATGATCGACCAGCCCACCCCCGACGTCCTCATCATCGGAGCCGGCGCCGCAGGCCTCGCCGCTGCTGTCGCTCTCTCCGGCGCAGGAGCCAGTGTCTCTGTACTCGAGCGCAAGCCCTTCGTCGGCGGCCGCGCCTACTCCTATCCCCACCCCGCCCTCGACGAAGTCATCGACTCCCAGCACGTCCTACTCGGCTGCTGCACCAACCTTGTCGACCTCTGCAATCTCTCCGGAGCCAGCCAGCACATCCGCTGGTACGACACCATCACCTTCCTCGAACCCTCCACCCGTTCCACCCCCTCCCGTCGCTCCGACATCGCCCCCACCGGGCTTCCATCCCCAAGCCACTCCGCGCTCAGCTTCCTCCGCGCGCCCATGCTCACCCTCGCTGATAAGTCCCGCATCGCCCTCGGCCTCCTCGATTTCTTCCGCTCCTACCCCAGCTCCGACAGCGAACCCTTCTCCACCTGGCTCAAGCGCACCCACCAGACTGAGCGCGCCATCCGCCACTTCTGGGAACCCATCGTCGTCGGCACGCTCAACGACACCTTCGACCGCTGCTCCACCCGCTACGCCGGCCAAGTCTTCCACGAGTCCTTCCTCAAGTCCGCCGCTGGTGGCCGCCTCGGCATCCCCTCACAACCTCTTTCAGACTTCTACGCCTCCATCGCCCAACTCGCCGTGCAGCAGGGAACTGCCCTCTACCCGCGCACCAGCATCGACCGTATCGAGCTCCTTCCGAAGGGCCTCTGGCAAGTCACCGCCTCCAACGGCGACCGTCATCACGCTCCCAGCTTGCTCCTAGCGCTCCCCTTCGAGCAGACCGCTCGCTTGCTAGCAGCACTCCCCGAAACGTCCGCGCCGCGCCAGCGCATCGAGCCCTTGCTCTCCCATTTCACCCACGCCCCCATCACCACCATCCACCTCTGGTTCGACCGCTCTATCACCGATCTCGAGCACGCCGCCCTGCTCGACACCCGCATCCAGTGGATGTTCAACAAAACCCTCATCCGCCGCTTCGAAACAGAGCAGGCACCGCCAAGCCAATACCTAGAGCTGGTTATCAGCGCCTCGTTTTCAGAACTCCGCCAGACCTCCGAACAAATTCTCGCCTTCGCTCTCGTTGAGCTCGCACGCTTTTTCCCGGCAGTCCGCGAAGCCACCCTGCTCAAGTCTGGAGTCCTCAAGGAAGCCCGTGCCACCTTCTCCGTCACCCCCGGCCTCGATCGCTTTCGCCCCACCCCCGACGCCCCCGGCGACAACCTCTACCTGGCCGGCGACTGGACCCTCTCCGGCTGGCCCTCCACCATGGAAGGTGCCGTCCGCAGCGGCCGCCTGGCCGCCGAAACCATTGCCCGCTCCACCAGCAACGCCGCCACCTTCCTCACCCCCGATCTGCCTCCTGTCGGCCTCATGAAACTGTTCAGTCGCTAGCGCACCAGCAAAATCACGCCCACCACCATGCATACCGTCGCCAGCCACCGTCGCCGATCCACCCGCTCGCGCAGAAAGAACTTCGCCGCAACTGCATTCCCCACATAGGTCAGCGCAGCAATCGCTGGTCCCGCTAGCGACAGATCCGCAATACTCAGCGTGAACAGCATCGAAAAGAAATTCAGCGCCATGCATAAGGCGCCCGCCAGGAACCGCGCGTTCGTCAGTACCGCGGCAATCGCGCCACCTAGCCCGCGGCTCTCCCGAATATCATCCAGGTCCCCAAGCTGCCGCATCCCCGACGCGATCATCACCTCACCCATCACCGCCAGCGCCGTAACAAATAAAATTGCCGACCATACATGTACCCCGGGGGCTGGCGTCATCGACCCGCCCCGGCATCCATCTGGTCGAGCTCTGAATGTTCCGTCCGCGACGGCCCACCCGCCACAAACCCCACCGCACACACGATCAACAGAATTCCCATCCACCGCGACAGCGATAGCTGTTCATGCAGCCAGTACCGCCCCATCAGAGCGATCACCACATATCCGAACGCCGTAGCTGGCATCACGAACGTAAGATCCGCCCAGCTCAACGCTGTCGTGTACGTCGCGAAAAATCCAATCAGCAGCACAATCCCAATATCGATATACGGATTGAACAGCGCATGCCACAATAACCCCAAATGGTGCAGGTTCACCGCACCCACCTGGTCCATTCCTCGCTTCAGGAAGGAGTCGCCAATCGAGGCCGACAACATGATGGTCGCCAAAATCGCATACTGCGACGGCTTGAGAACGTGTTTCACGCAGGCCCCTTCCTTCGCTTCCCCAAAGAGAAAGGCGGCCGGCAGAATGCGCCAGCCGCCTTCGATTTCAACAACGCCTACGCATTCAGACTGACGCTCTCCTGCGCCTTCAACGCGTTCTCTTCCTTCTTCGCGCGCGATGCCTTATTCCGCTGTGCACGCAGCTTCATGAAGGCCTTGGCCTCGACGTAAAGCCGCGGCACATCGCGGTTCACCACGGCCTTCCACACCACGCGGAACGCCGCCTTCGGACGGAAGTAGTACTCGTCGTAGAACTTGTGCACCATCTCCATCACATATTCGGTTGGCAGCCCCGGATACTCGATGTGCGCCATCTGGTGACCGCCGCCATCCTCCATCTTCTCGTTCGTGATGAAGTCGTTGCGCTTGGCGAAGTCGTAGAACTCCGTACCCGGATATGCGTGCGCCACCGACACCTGGATCGTCTCGCAATCCAGCGTCTTGGCGAAGTTGATGGTGTTGCGGATCGACTCCTTCGTCTCACCCGGCAGACCAAGAATAAAGTCCGCATGGATGATCAGCCCGAGGTCATGGCAGTCCTTCACGAACTCCCTCGCCCGCTCCACCGTTGCACCCTTCTTGATGTTCTTCAGAATTTGAGGATCGCCCGATTCGAAGCCCACGATCAGCAACCGGCAGCCGGCCTCCTTCATGGCCTTCAGCGTATCGCGGTCGGTGGTCACGCGGCTCGTGCAACTCCACGTGATGCCCAGCGGCTTCAACTTCCCACACAGCTCAATCGTCCGCGCCTTCTGAATATTGAACGTGTCGTCGTCGAAGAAGAACTCCTTCACGAACGGGAAGTTCTCCTTCGCCCACTTCATCTCGGCCGCCACATCATCGCTAGACCGCTTGCGCCAGGCATGGCCGCTTAGCGTCTGCGGCCACAGGCAGAACGTGCACTGTGCCGGGCATCCGCGCGTAGAGTACAGCGAAATATAAGGATGCAACAGGAATGGAACGTTGTACTTCGTCACGTCCATATCCCGCTTGTAAATCTTGGTCGCCCACGGCATCGCATCCAGGTCTTCCACCTGCGGACGGTCCGGGTTGTGCTGGATCACTCCGCTCGCATCCTTGTAGCTGATGCCCAGAATCTCGTTCAGCGGCTTGGCATTGGCATATTCCACCACCGAATAATCGAACTCGCGGCGGCAAATGAAATCAAGCACCTCGCACTCATTCAGCGCGCGGTCCGGATCCGTCGTCACCGGCGGCCCGACAAAGCAGATCTTTATCGTAGGGTTCGCCTTCTTGATCGCCCGCGCCAGGCCATGGTCGCCCGACCACCCCACCGTTGAGGTAAACAGCACCAGGAACTCGTAGCCCTTGGCGATCTCGATCGTCTCCTCCGCACTCACGTGGTGCGGCGGTGCGTCGAGTAGCTTGGACCCTTCCAGCATCCCGGCTGGATACGCCAGCCACACCGGATACCAGTAAGACTCGATCTCACGAGTTGCGGGCCAGCGCGAACTGGCGCCACCGTCGAAGTTTTCAAAGGAAGGCGGGTTTAGAAGAAGCGTTTTGAGCGGCATAATAATACCTTCAGTTTACCACTTTGTTACCAAAAAGAGGTTGGCCGCGCGGCATTGGTGGTTCTTCCTGGATTCGCCCGGCATGTTAGATCTATCCGCAGAAAATCAGCGATAATACGTTATTGCAATCAACGGCTTATATTACCCGTAGGTGCGTTCTCTGAGAGTGCAACCGCACTCTTCAACCAACTATCCAATTGCCCTGTTTGACGCAGCAGGTTCACCTTCGCCTGGCTGAGCTGGAACTGCGCGTTCAGTACGTCGACCATCTGTTGGCCAGCCTTCAGGCGCGCATTCTGCTCGTCCTCCGGCGTCATCTGGGTCCCGCTCGAGCTTCCACTATCTGCCGAAAGCTGCGCCAGCACCGACTTCAACTGCTCCTGCGCAATGTTCTGGTCAATCTCCGCAAGGTCGCTCCGTACCGCCAGCTCCGTAGCACTCCGCCTCAACTTCTTGCGCCCCTCCAGAAACTTATCGCGCTGTGTCTCGGATTCGAAGTACGCCCGGCTAGCCTCAGCCTTCGACTCGTTCGCCTCATCCTGGTGCCTTCGGTCATAGATTGGTATCGTCAACTCTACACCCACACTCACGGCGTTCTCACTCGCCCCCTTAAAAAACGGATAGTAGGCCGTGTAGTCGTCCTGGCCCGTATCGATGCGGCTGTAGTTGACGCCGAAACTCATTTGCGGACGCAGGCGATAGCGGTTCACGCCAAACGCCAACTCCTGTTTGCTTCTAGCGCCCGCTACGGCGGCCCGCACCCCAGGGCTATCCGATTCGTTGCCATCGTCCGACGCTGCCTGAACACTCGGCAGTGCGGGAATTGAACTCGAGATCGCCGTCAGTCGATCATCCGGCAAACCAATCAGCCGAGACAGATGATCACTGAGCAGCGCAATTTCATCCTGCAGATTCAGCTCATTCAACTCAATTTGCGTTGCGGTTCGCTGCGCACGCAGTAGAATCATCCGATCATCCTGTCCCGCGTTCAAACGGTCCTGAACGATGGTCACCAGTCGTGTCGCATCGCCATGTTCCTGCTCCAACACCGCCAACGCACGACCGTCGCTGTCCAGGTTCAGATAGGTCACCGCAACATCCTCTTCCACCTGCTCCCGCATATCCTTCAACGCAAACTTTGCCGCGGCGAGCCCCGAAGCCGCCGCCCGAATGTTGTCATGTTGCGAGAAGTTGAAAACCAGCGATTGGCTCGTCAGGCTGAATACTACAGGTAAGCCTGTCGGTACACCGAAGCCCTGCCCATAACCTGCGTTCGCGCTCAGCGTCGGTACATACACATCGTGCGTCTCTTCCAGAGACGCTTGTGCTTTCGCTACAGATGCCTCGGACATCTTGACTCTGGGATCGTTCTTGAGCGCCAGATCGACCGCCGAGCTCAGAGAAATCTGCGCAGAGGCTCCTGCGGCAAACGCCGTCAGCATGATCAACCCCATCGCACATTTCGCCCTTACCCGCATCCGTCCCTCAGTCCTCGCTTACATTTCTATCGCTGCCTGGCTGCATCAAAGCTGCTGCAATGCCTGCTTCGCCGGCGCATAACCCGACGCCATCTGCAGCGCCGTCTCAAACTCGATCTTAGCGCCCGCCTTGTCTCCCTCGCTGGCCAGTAGCTTTCCCAGCATCACGTGGACTTTGATCGCAGGCTCCGCATCGCTCTTCACGCGACTCTGCAGATAATCCCGTAATGCCTTCTCCGCCAGCTCCGGTTCACGATGCATCCGGTTCAGCAGGCTCGCCGCATCTACAAGGCTCGCATCATTAGCCTGATCCATCGCTAAGCTTTGTTTCAGTACCTCCACCGCTTGATTGAGCTGTCCACGCCGCCGATAAAACGCCCCCAGATCATCCCAGGCATCTGGCTGGTTTGCCACTGCGATCGCTGCCCGAAACTCGCGTTCGGCCGTACCATAGTCTTTCCGCTTCTCCGCCGTCATCGCAAGGATCCGATGTGCCGGCTGTGGCAGTGTGGCCTGCGCTTGGTTCGCAAGCGCAGTCGCCTTATCCAGGCCGCCTCCAATGAACGAAGGTGCATCGACGTAGAACTCACCCAGAGCATTGACGGCATCGCCATCCTTTGGATCCAGCGCCACAGCCGCCTCAAATGCCGCCCTTACCTTCAATGCGAGACCCAGTCCCGAGATAGGCCCCGCATGTTGCGCTTTCATTCCGATTGCCTTCCCGAGCCAATTCTGTGCTTCGCTGCTGCGCGGTGTCACCTGCGTAGCCCTCGAGCACGCATCAATTGCCTCATCCTCGTGACCCTCGGCATAGAAGCTACGGCACAGCAAAAGATAGGCTTGCCCGTCCTTCGGATCCGCCGCCGCAAGGCGCTGCGATCTCGCCACCGCCTCATCGATCTGGCCTTGCATCAACGCCCGCTCAGCTGCGGCTCGCTCTGTAGCCGAGTGGTCAGCCGCCATGCCCGCCTTTCCGTACGAAGGTGCAGCCGCACAGCCCAGAAGCAAAACCACAAGTAGGAACTTCCCACAGAACTCTGGCCGGACCGTCTCGCACACCGGACGCTCGATGATGGATCTCGTCACGGACATCTCACCTAGTGATGCACCTTCACCCGAAGACCATCGGTCAATTCCACTTCGCTGGTTGCCCCAAGGGCCACCAGATCGCCCTCGTTCAGCCCGCCTGTAATCTCAAAACGCTCATTGTTCGTGAGGTCCACTTGTATCGGCGTCTTGACCAGACGATCACCGACGATCCGATACACATAATTGTTCGTCCCTTGCGTCTGCAGCGCCTCGCGTGGCAGGCTGAGCACGTTTCTGTGCTCCAACTCCGTCACCGTCACCGTCACGTTGGTGTTCGGTAGCAGCACCCCATCCGCATCATCCACGCTGATCAGGCACTCGCCCACATTGCGCGTTCCGCCGTAGGTGATGATCGTTGTTGGAACTGCCACGATATGTCCGTGCCACAGCTGGGCGGGTTTCGCAGCCCACACGATCGATACCGGCTGGCCTATCTTCAACTGCCCAATCTCGGGCTCATCGAAGTATGCCCTGATCTGCAACTTCCTCAAATTCGCGACCTGCACCAGTGCCTCGCCCGCTGCCACAAACTGATACTGCGTCACCGGCAGGGCATAGACTGTGCCTGTAAACGGAGCGCGTACATCCACGCCCGCGTACGCCGAGCGAGCTGCATCCACCCCCGCCTGCGCCTCAGCAACCAGGGCCTTCTGCGCTTGCAGATCGTCAGCCGAATACCGCGCACCCTTTTGAGCCTGTAACTCACTTACCCGCGCCTCGGCCGCCGTCAACTGGTGCTGCGATTGGGCAACCTCGTTCGCCGACGCGGCTCCCTGCGCCTGTAGTTTCTCCAGCGCTGCGAGCGCAGTAGTATCCTGCTGCACCTGCGTCTTCGCCGCATTGATATCTGCCGTCGAACCTACCCGCTCCACTGCCGTTCCACCACGTTCCGCCGTCTGCAGAGCTAACCGGCTGCTTGCCAGGCTCGCCTCCGCTGTCGCAAGCTCCTTGCGCGCATCCGTGTCGTCCATTCGCACCAACTCTTGGCCCGATTGCACATCCTGGCCGAGGTGCACATAGACGTTAGCCACCGTGCCCGCCATTGGTGCATGCGCGTCAAAGTTCTGTAGAGGTTCGACGCGAGCGTTCGTCGATTTCCTTTGGGTTAGGGTCTTTGGCTCCACCCTCGCGGCCGTCACTTCCACAACGGTATGTTGGGTACGTAGATAGAAAACAAGCGCGATACCTGCCGCCCACGCGACAAGCCACCACACCCACCTT
>FSYS01002640.1_pt1 | contig 16561 bp, 8 predicted proteins | sample 1638491 | NCBI WGS metagenome assembly FSYS01 (sample SAMEA3914788, study PRJEB12502) | metagenome | biome: forest; material: soil | place: Canada | collected 2011-07-03 | depth 0.1 m | reverse complement strand
GATCGCTCCCAACTCATTTTGCGCTCCATCGCCACGCTGCGGGAAAAGCTGATCGAGGAGAGCATCATCGTCAGCATTGTCTGCATCGTTTTCCTCTGGCACCTGCGGAGCGCGCTGGTGGCCATCATTATGCTGCCAACAGCGATCCTGCTTTCCTTCATTCCGTTCGCGGCGATGCATCTCACGGCAAACATCATGTCGCTCGGCGGCATCGCCATTGCCATCGGCGCGATGGTCGACGCGGCCATCATCATGATCGAGAACGCCCACAAGGAACTCGAGAAGGTCCACACCGCCAAGGGCACGGACCTCGACCGCCGCGAGCAGGTGGAAGCCGTCCTGCACGCCGCGCGCAAGATGGGGCGTCCGCTCTTTTTCTCGCTGCTGGTCATCACGGTATCGTTCGTGCCGGTCTTCACGCTGGAGGGCCAGGCTGGAAGGCTCTTCCAGCCGCTGGCCTTCACGAAGACCTTCGCCATGCTCTTCGCCGCCCTGCTCTCGGTCACATTGGTGCCGGTCTTGATGACGCTGCTGATCCGCGGACGAATCACGCCCGAGGCACGCAACCCGGTGAACCGGCTGCTCATCGCCCTCTATCATCCGGTCGTCGATTGGGTCCTCCGTCACCGCTGGATCGTCCTCGGTCTGTCGCTCGGCCTGCTCGCGCTCACCATCATCCCCGTCGTGCAACTCGGCAGCGAGTTCATGCCGCCATTGAACGAAGGCGATTTCCTCTTCATGCCCACCGCGCCGGACGGCCTCGGAACGCAGGAAGCCTCGCGTATTCTCCACGAACAGAATGTCCGCCTGAAACAGATTCCCGAGTTTGTCACCGTGTTCGGCAAGGCCGGCTCGGCAGCGACCGCGACGGATCCCGCCCCGATGTCGATGTTCGAGACGACGATCCAGGTCAAACCCCCGGACCAATGGCGGCCCGGCATGACGTGGGAGGGCCTGCAACGCGAGATTCAGGACCACGTCCAAACGCCCGGCATGGCCGACATCATCTGGATGCCAATCCAGACGCGCACGGAAATGTTGACGACCGGTTTCCGCTCCAACCTCGGCCTGCGCGTCTATGGCCGCAGCCTGCACGACATCGCCGACGCCGGAGAGCAAATCGAGCAGGCGCTCAAGGATTTCCCCGACACGCGCAGCGTCTTCGCCGAACGTTCCGAGGGCGGCCGCTATCTCGACATCACCGCGGACCGGCATGCCATCGCGCGTTACAACCTGACCGTCGATGACATCAACCAGGTCGTCGAGATGGCCATCGGCGGAAATACGATCGGCTACACCGTCGAGGGCCGCGAACGCTATCCGATCAGCGTCCGGCTCGCCCGCGACTTCCGCGACACCGTCGCCGCGATCCGGCAGATTCCGGTGGCCATTCCCGGAGGCGCGCAGGTGCCCTTGTCGTCGCTTGCCTCTGTCGAATACACGAGCGGTCCGCCCGAAGTGCGCAGCGAGAACGGCCAGCTCGTCACCTATGTCTCCGTGGATGCCACGGCGAGCGACATCAGCGGCTACGTGAAGCACGCCGGCGACCTGCTCCGCGAAAAAGTCCACGCCCTGCCCGGCGTCTATTGGGAGTGGGCCGGTTCGTTCGAGCAACTCCAGCAGGTCGAATCACGGCTGCTCGTCATCATCCCGTTCACGCTTCTCATCATCGTGCTGCTGATCTACGTCAACACGCGCTCGTGGGCGAAGACCGGCATCGTGTTGCTGGCGGTGCCATTCTCGCTGGTCGGGGCATTCTGGCTACTCTACCTGTGCGGCTATCAGTTCAGCGTCGCCGTGGCTGTGGGCTTGATCGCCCTCGCGGGCATCGACGCCGAGACCGGCGTCGTCATGCTGATCTACCTCGACCAAGCCTACGAGGAACACGTCAGCCGGGGCACGATGAACACCTTCTCCGATCTCATCGCCGCCGTGAAGGAAGGCGCGGTCCAGCGCATCCGCCCCAAGATGATGACCATGGCCGCGATCCTGTTCGGCCTACTGCCGATCATGTGGAGCGCGGGCTCCGGTTCGGAGGTCATGAAGCGCATCGCCGCACCTATGATCGGGGGCGTGGTGACATCGGCCGTTCTCGGCCTGCTGCTCTACCCCGTCCTCTACGTCCTGTGGCGAGCGCCCGCAGTGCGAGCGCGCCGACCCACGGTCTGATCCTACTGAAGATCGTGCGAATAAACGCGGACGTAGTCGACGTCGTAGCTCTGCGGGAAAAGCGTGTTGGCATCCGGCGACTTCGGCCAGTCGCCGCCGACCGCCAAATTCAGCAGCATGTACATCTTCTCCTGCGGGACATGCTCATTCACCCGGCACTGCTCCACGTCGTCCACATACCACACGATTTTGTCCTGCTCCCAATCCACCGCGATGGTGTGGAAATCCGCCGTGTAGTCCGGGCCCGTCGTCTGCTGGCCCTTGCCGCGATTCTTGCCGTCCGGTCCCTTCCAGTGATTGGTGAAATGCAGGATTTTGTCCTCGAGCCCGATGTTCTCGAAGATATCAATTTCCGGCGGCCACTGGTTCGAATCCGACAACAGCCAGAACGCCGGCCAGTATCCTTTTCCCTTCGGCAGCTTGCACCGCACCTCGAAGTAGCCGTACATCTGGCTGAACTTGCCGAAGGTCGTCATCGCGCCGGAGGTGTATTGCTGCTGGTGCCCGCCCTGCATGCCAGGCTCGTGCTTGGCGTTAATGCTCAGGATGCCGTTGTTAAACGAGAACGCGTCCGGAATATAAGCCTGCAATTCGTGATTGATGATCGCGGTGTAGTTGTAGTGCGGCACCCACTTCGTGGCATCGAGCGCCGTCCCATCAAACTCATCGTCAAACGTCAGGTTCCAACCGTCCGCCTTCATTTCATCAACGGTCTTGGCGCCGAGTGGCGACGCCAGGGCAAGAATGGGCAGCAGGAAAAGGAGGCGGTGAATCGAGTTGCGCATAAGCGTCATTCCGGAAATCAGTGTGACTTCGCCTGCGCTATTGCAGCTTCAATTGCGCGAAGATGTCGCTCAGCCCGCTGCCCATCTTCTCGTAGCCTACGTCGCTGGGATGGAGCAGGTCCTTCTTGAAGTTCACCGGATCGGGCTGGCCGTCGGGCGTGGCCATGACCGTGAACGCATCAAACAGCGTCACGTTCTTGCGCGCCTGCGCAACCTGCGCGATCTGGTCGTTCAACTTGGTAACTTCCGCCGGATCGATTACCGCCGCCGTGCTGTTGCGGGGCGGGATTTTGCAAAGGATGATCGGCATGTCCGGATATTCCTTCTGCGCTTCGTCTAGAATTTCGTTGATATTAGAGATAACACCCTCGACCGGTGCCTTCGCGCTGAGATCGTTCGTTCCGATCATCAACACCACCGCCTCGGGATGCAGGTCGAGCACGTCTTCCTGCAAGCGGAACAACACGCCACGGCTCACGTCGCCACCGATCGCGCGGTTGGCCACGTTCTTGAGCTTGGGGAATGCCTGCTCGGTTTTGACTTTGGCGAGCGACCAGTTGCCCAACAGCGAGTCGCCCACGAACACGACGGCGCCTTGCTTTTGGTCGCGTTGCGTCCAGAAATAATTCCGGTTGTCGGTCATCCACGGGAAGACGCGGATCGGACCAGTGCCCTTCCAGGCCGCCTCATTGTGCGAATCCGGGAACGGCGTCGGACCGCTTTTAGCCGCGGCTTGGTCCTGCGAATAAACCAGGGTGGAGCCCGTCACCAACGCCGCGAAAACGACGGCAGACATGCTGAGAAAATGACGCCGGGACGGGAACGACTGAGGATTTTTCATAAATCGAAAGACAGGATTAATACCGTTCTATATGTGTTGAATGTTCCGCACGTAAACGCCTCGTTGAGTCGTTCTCTCACAAGAAAAGACATTTGTGGTTTTTGACGAATCAAGACTCGCGTTCGATGGACATAAGTCGATTCGTACACCTTACGCATCAAGGGGTTAAAGGCAATGGACTATTGCCGCATAAGTTTGCACTTATTTACTAAAATCGGCTGCGGAATTTTGCGCGCAAAATGACAGAAACCTCTCGCTAATTCCGCGGTTTCCCACAATAGATATGCCCGTGCTAACGCAAATTCCGCCCGGTCACTCCCGCTTATTTATCTCGCCGGAAGATTGGCCCCGGCTTCGGGCCCAAATCGAAACCGATGCGACCTCCGCGCGCATTTGGAAATGCGTTCACGCCAAGGCGACGCAATTTCTGAGCGCGCCCGAATTGACCTTCAAGCCGGAAGGACGCCGGCTGCTGGGCCAATCCCGCCGCTGCATTGAATATGTGGTGAACCTAGCCATGGCGGCGCGCCTCACCGGCGACGAGCGTTTCGCCCACCGCGCGATTGATGAGATGCGCCGCGCGGCAAATCTTGAGGATTGGGGTTCCCACCACTTTCTCGACGTCGCCGAAATGGCCACCGCTGTTGCGATTGGATATGACTGGCTTTACGACTACCTCAGCGGGGAAGATCGCCAGTTGATCGTCGACGCGTTGAAGGCGAAGGCGCTGGAGCGTTCCTTTAATTCATCGCCCGAACAGCTCTGGTGGGTCAGCGGCACGAACAACTGGAACCAAGTCTGCCACGCCGGGCTGACGCTGGCCGCCGTGGCCGTGGCGGATCTCTATCCCGATCTCGCCCGCAAGACCGTGCAGCGCGCCATCGACAATATCCCCCACGCTGCGCACAGCTACGCTCCCGATGGCGCCTACGCGGAAGGCCCCGTTTATTGGGAGTATGGAACGACGTTTCACGTGCTGCTGGCCGCCGCGCTGGAGCATCTCGGCGAAGGCACGCATGGACTGGACGAATTCCCCGGCTTTGCGAGAAGCGCTGAATATATACGCGAGGTCACAACGCCGCTCGGCGATTTCTATAACTATAGTGATAGCGAAAAGCGCCGCTCCATTTCCTTTCCGCTGTTTTGGTTCGCGCGCCGGTTTGGGAAGCCGGACCTTATTCAATATGAGCTCGAGCATCTCGACGCCGCTCTCGCTGAATATGAAAGGACGCCCTATGACGAAGGTTACCGGCTTTTCCCCCTCACCCTGGCTTGGCTTGCGCCCGCGACTTCACCGGCTGAGAGGGAAATTCTTCCTCTTCGCTGGACGGCGCGTGGCCCCAACCCGATAGCTGTTTTCCGCACAGCGTGGGACGATGCGAACGCGCTGTTCGCGGGCATCAAGGGCGGCTGCGCGAGCGATCCTCACGCTCACATGGACGCCGGCTCGTTCGTGCTCGAGGCGGACGGCGTGCGCTGGGCCATCGACTTGGATAAACAGGATTATCACAGCCTGGAGAAGGCCGGACTCGATCTCTGGGGCGTCAACCAGGACGCCGACCGCTGGAAGATCTTTCGCCTGGGAACGTCCAGCCACAATCTGCTGCGTTTTAATGGCGCGCACCAGCGCGTAGACGGGCGCGCGGCCTTTACCCACATTGAGACCGAGGGGCCCTCGCCGCACGCCATCGTCAACCTCGACTCGATCTATCAGGACCACGCCAAGTCGGTCTCGCGCGGCCTCGCCTTCCTTGATCGAGGCGTCCTGATTCAGGATGAGTGGACGGCTGGGGCAAAGGACGTCGATGTCGAATGGCTGATGCTGACCTATGCCGAAGTCGCGGTGGAGGGGCAAGCCTTGCTCCTCTCGCAAAAGGGCAAAAAGCTCGCGCTTCATGTCCTCGCGCCGCAGCAGGTGCAGGTGGAAGTCCGTGATGCCTCCAAGCCGGTGCGCCCTTTTGATGCGCCCAATCCGGGCGTCCGCCAAATCAGGCTTTCGACTCGCACTTCTGCTGGCACGACCGGCATGTTCCGCGTGCTCGCGGCTCCCGGCGCGCTGAACGGAGATTTGCCTCCGCTGGTTTCACTCAAGGACTGGGCAACGCCATGACAGACAGCCCGACTTTTCATCCCGGCCAAATTTGGGCCGACACGAATGGCGTTCCGATCAACGCCCACGGAGGCGGCATCCTTTTCCACGAGGGCATTTATTATTGGTTCGGCGAACATAAGATCGAGGGCGAGGCGGGCAATCGCGCTCAGGTTGGAGTTCATGTCTATTCCTCGCGGGACCTCCATGCCTGGAAGGATGAAGGCATCGCCCTCGAAGTTTCCGACGATCCGCAGAGTGAGATTCGACGCAACTGCATTCTGGAACGGCCGAAGGTCATCTATAACCGCGCCACGCAAAAGTTCGTCATGTGGTTTCATCTCGAGCTGATTGAGTCCGGCTATTCTTCGGCACGCAGCGGCGTGGCTGTGTCCGACGTGGTGACCGGCCCCTATCGTTACGTGCACAGCCTGCGGCCAGACGCCGGCGTGTGGCCGGTGAATACCACCGAGTCGAACAAACAGCCTCTGGACAGCGCCGCCGCTGCCCAACTGCGCAACCGTCATTTTCCTGGCGGTCCTGTCGCCGATTATCCGCAGGAGCTTCTCTATCGCCGCGATTTTACCGGCGGCCAGATGGCGCGCGACATGACGCTCTTTGTCGATGACGATGGCGCGGCCTATCATATCCACGCCTCGGAGGAGAATGGGACGCTGCATATTTCCCGGCTGGGCGACGACTATCTGGATTCTGGCGGTTGCTATGTCCGAATCTTCCCCGGCCGCTTTCATGAAGCCCCGGCCTTGATGAAGCGCCGCGGAAAATACTATATGATCACGTCGGGCTGCACAGGCTGGACGCCGAACGCCGCGCGACTGGCTGTGGCGGACTCCATCTGGGGAGCCTGGCGCGAACTCGGTAATCCCTGCCGTGGCGATGAACAGCAAAGGGCGACGACGTTCGACTCGCAATCCGCCTTCATCCTTCCCGTGGCGGGCCGGGATGACGCGTTCATCTTCATGGCCGATCGGTGGTGTCCCACCAACGCCATCGAGGGCCGCTATGTCTGGCTCCCGGTGCAATTCGAGAACGACATTCCATTCCTCACCTGGATGGACCAGTGGGACCAGAGTTTCTTCATTTAATATGACCTCATCTGAAAGTCTGCGGATCGCTTGCGTACTCGCCACTGTTCTGTTCAATCTGCATCTCCCGGCTCAGGCCGATGTGAAAATGCCGGCGATCTTTGGCGATCATATGGTACTGCAGCAGGCGACGAAGATTCCCGTTTGGGGCAACGCGGATCCCGGCGAAAGCGTGCTGGTGATGCTCGGCGCGAACAACGCCACCGCCATCGCCGACGCGCAGGGCAATTGGCAGGTTCAGCTTCCGCCGCAGACAGCGAACGGCAGCACTTCCGTGACGCTGACGGTAAAGGGCAAGAACACGCTGACGTTTCAGGATGTCCTCGTCGGCGATGTCTGGATCGGCTCGGGCCAGTCCAACATGGGGCTTTCCGTCCTCGATGGGCGCGACGGAGTAAAGGAAGCGGCGCAGGCCGCGAATCCGCAGATCCGGCTCTTCCAGGTCACGCGGATGGTCGCGCCATTGCCGATGACCGACATCGTTCCCACGACGCCCGACCGCCCGTTCCTGGGCGCATGGCAGGTCTGTTCGCCGGACAGGCCTGCGCAGCATAGTATCGTGGGCGGCTTTTCGGCCGTCGCCTATTATTTCGCGCGCGACATCGCGCAAGTCACGGGACAACCGGTCGGCATCATAGCCACCTCGTGGGGGGGAACGCCCGGGCAGGCGTGGACGCCGCTGGACGCGCTCGAGGCCGCACCGCAGTTGAAGCACTACGCTACCGACGCCTATCATTTTCAGCAGAACTATGACGCCGCCAAGGCGAAGTTCGTGCAGGACCAAACCGACTTCCCGGCCCTCAAGCAGAAGTGGGATCAGGAAGTCGGCGCGCCTTACAAGGATGCCCTTGCGCAGTGGCAAACCCTGGCCGATCAAGCCAAGGCTGCAGGCCAACCGGCCCCACCGAAGCCCGCACCCGCCTCGCCCGCGCCGGTGAAGCCCAAGTCGCCCGACGAGGCTTCCAACACGCCGACGGGTCTTTTCAATGGCATGGTTGCGCCGCTGATTCCGTACGCAATCAAGGGCGTCGTCTGGTACCAAGGTGAATCGAACGAGAGCACCGGCGTGGAATATCGCACGCTGTTCAAGTCGCTCATCACGAGCTGGCGGACGAAGTGGGGCCAGGGCGATTTCCCCTTTCTCTTCGTACAGTTGGCGAACTACGGGCATCTCGAGCCGCCACCGGCGGGCCCGAGCGGTGGATTGTGGCCGTGGGTGCGCGAAGCGCAGAGCATGGCGCTTGCGCTGCCGAATACCGGCATGGCCGTGACCATCGATATTGGCGACCCGGGCAACATCCATCCGAAGGACAAGCAGGATGTAGCGGCGCGTCTCGCGTTGGCCGCGCGCCATGTCGCATACGGGCAGGACCTCGTTTTCTCCGGCCCGACCTATGACTCGATCAAGATTGAGAACAACTCGATCCGGATTTCCTTCAAGAATATCGGCGGCGGATTGGTCATGGGCGTTCCGCCGTGGACCGCGAACGGCCAGCCTGTGCCGACGCCGACCGAACTGACCGGCTTCGGCATCGCCGGCGCGGACAAGAAGTGGGTCGCGGCCAAGGCGGCGATCGACGGCGACACGGTGGTGGTCTCCAGCGACGCCGTCCCAAATCCCGTCGCCGTGCGCTACGGCTGGACGCCGAATCCCCCCTGCGATCTCTACAACAAGGACGGGCTGCCGGCCTCGCCTTTTCGGTCGGACGACTGGGACCGCTGAGGGGCTTATTTGGCTTGGGGAGCCTATAAAAATAGGAGAAATTGAATTGGCAGGTGATGTAGGAGAACATCATTGGCCATGAAAAAGGCCGCGCTCCGGGGAGCGCGGCCTTTTTTGCTACCTATACCGAATCAGCTAATCCGCGAGGACCGGCGGCGCTGCCAGAAGAAGAGCACCGCGATGCCACCAACCATCATCGCCCACGTGCCGGGCTCGGGAACCACCTCGACCGCGATCTCGTCGCCGCCATCAGTGAGGAACAGGTAGGAGCCGTTATAGAATCCGGTTGTCTGCCCATTGGCTCCCTCGGCCCCGAAGAACGAATTGGCCGCGATGCTGAGGCCACCGGTGATGATGCCATTGGTGATCGTCAGGCCGGAGTTGGTGAAGCCATTCGCGTCGGAGAGCAGGACGTAGGAGGTATCGGGACTGACAATCGTTCCCCCGACCATGTTCAGGCTCAGCGTCGTGTTGCTGAACGTGACCGGCGTATTGCCCAAGTTCAACAGATTGGCGTTGGTGTTGGTCGTGCTCAGGTTAAACGCGAGGTTGGCGTTGCTGATGGTCGACGCGTTGTTGGCGGACAGAAACAGCTTGCTGGTGGTATCGATGCCGTTACCAACCTGGATCTGCGCCGTGCCGGCGGAGCCGCTGCCGATGATGAACGAGTTCAGGCCGGAGGCGGTACCCGCGCCGCCGAATGTGGCGCCGCGCGCGACGGTGAACGTTCCCGTGCCGAGCGCCGAACCGCTGGAGCCGGTGGTGCCATTCGAGATGAGCAGCTTGCCGCTGGCCACCGTGGTGTTGGCGCCGTCGAAGCTACCGGTGACACCCGAGCTGAAGTTAAAGGTACCAGGACCGTTCAGGGTCAGCGTCTGGCCCGCACTTCCCGTGATGCCTCCAGCCACCGTCAGCGTGTTGGTGGAGTTGGAAACTGTCCAACCCTGCGACGCGCCGAGCGCTACCATCGGGTTGACCGTTTCCGTTGTGCCACCTGTCGCGCTGTCGGTGATGCCCGCGCCGCTGGCGGCGTCGATCGTCACCGTGCCGGAGCCGGCGAGGCTCGTGCCGCTCGTGAGGTAGGTCAGCGAGTTGATCGTCGTGCTGGCATTCAGCGTGGCCGGCGTATTCGCCGGGGTCGTCGTGTTGGCGTTCAGGAACACGTCGCTCGTCGAGCTCAACGTCCCGGTCTGCGCCGTGCCGCCCGCAGCCGTCGTGACGTAGTTCGTGCCATCGGTGAACGAGCCACTCGTGCTACCCGTGAAGTAGTAGCTCGTGCTGGGGGGAGGAGTGGTGCCCGCGGTGAACGACACGTACAGGTTGTTACCCGATGTGCTGAACGTGGCGGTGTCGCCGCCGATGCCCGTCGCACTGAAGTCCGAGGCGCTGAAGCCGGCGATTGAGGTCGCGCCGCTGATCAGCGTATAGCTACCCGTGGTAGCCAGCGACGTGTCGCTGAAGTTGAACACAATGCCGGAGCCGCCGATGGTCAGCGTTCCACCGGTCAACGCGATCAAGTCGTTCGTCGTGCCGCCAGCGGTGACGGTCGAGGCGAGGTCGTAGTTGAAGTTCGTGCCGGCGCTGATCTGGAAGCCGAGGCTGCCGACGTGCAGCGTGCCGACGGTGCCCACCGCTCCGGGCGTGACGTTAGAACCCGAGGAGGTGATCAGCGCGCCGTTGATCGTACCGGAGCCGGCCAGCGTACCGGAAGCGCCGACCGTTACCGTGCTGGTTGCCGCGATGCTGCCCGCGGTGGTGAGGTTCACGGTGCCGCCGATGATCTGGGTCGGACCGGCCCACGTGTTGGCCTGGGTGAGCGTCAACACGCCCACGCCCGACTTGGTCAAGCCACCCACGCCACCGATGATGCCGGTGCCCTGGGTGAGGACGTTGGTCGCCGCGCCGGACACATCAATATCGCCGCTGGTGATCGTGTTGGCGGTCGTGCCGCCCAAGGTGATGGCGCCGCTGCCAAGGGTGACCGCACCGCCGGTGGACTGCAACTCGCCGCCGTTGTTGATGGCGATGGCATTGGCCGCTGCGCCGAGGTTGTTCGCAGCGGAGATGCTCAGCGTGCTGCTGTCGATGGTGACGGTACCGGTCAGGGTGCTGGCGTTATTGGCGGTGAGCACCGTGGTGCCCGCGCCGCCCGTGGTCAGGCCGCCCGTGCCGCTGAGGGTGGCGCCGATGGTCAGGGTGGAAGAGGGAGCTGTATAGATAACGCCCTCGCTGGTTCCGGTGGCACCGAAGTTCAGGGTGCTTCCGCCGCCGCTGCCGATGCTGGTGTTTGCGCCGGTGGAGAGGATGTTGCCGCTGGTCACCGTCAAGGTACCCGCGGTGTTATCGATGCTGCCGCCGGTGCCGAGCGTAAGCGAGTTGATTGCCAGCGTACCGTTGGTCAGCGCGCTCGTGGCCAGGACGTTGTCGCCGGCCGTCAGCGTTCCGATCTGCTCGGTAGTCGAGTTAAGCGCGCGCACGCCATTGGTTGAATCGTAGGTCGCGATGCTGTACGTGTTCGTTCCGCCCGTGGAAACACTGTCAACGAACGTGCCTGCCATGACACCGTAGCTGGCAGTGCCCGCCGTGGCCCCACCGGTGAGCGTCGGCGCAGTGCCAAACTTGACTGTAGCCACGTTGCTACCCGGAGTGCTTCCCAAATTCGTCCCCTCGAATAGAGCGACTGACCCTGCGTTGCGGGCATAGACGTCGTTAAACGTCAAAGCCGTGGATTGGCCCGAGCCAGCCGTGGCGTTGACGACATCGGAACCGGCGCCCATGATCAAGCCGTGGGCTACCTGGCTGACGGTACCCTTGGTTTGAATGGTTTCAACCGTGGCGGCCGTGTTTGATCCGAAAAGATTGAAGGTTCCGCCGTTGAGCGTCATGGACTCGTCAACCCGGCTAAGGCGGCTGGCCACGTTGGTGACCGTATCGTCAAGCGTAACGGACGCACCCTGACTGATTGCCATGGTCAGGCGCGAATTGGTTGTGCCAAAAGTGCCGAGGTCGGCCAGCGTGCCATTGCCAGAAAACTCCAGCGTGCCGGCATTGACCACGAAACCACGATAGTTTGTGAGGCCACCAGCTGCGGTCAGGTTGAGAGTGCCCGCGCCGTTCTTGTCGACAATCATGGAATTACCCACACTGCCGCCGGCAAGAACACCAGTAATTGTGCCGGAGAATGTCGTGCTGGCGGTTTCGTTGATATTGAAAGTTCCAGTCGCCACGCTGTTCGAGCCGTATTTGATGGTGCCACCGCCGGTGATCGGCCCAACCGAGAGCGCCGCAAACGAAGTACCCAGCGACGGCAACTCAGTCAGCACCGCCCCGGAACCGACATAAGTTGCCCCCAACGCGAAGGTAGGGTCGATTTCTAGCGTGCCCCCGTCGACACTGACAGGACCGGTGAAGTTGCTCGCTGCATTGGTCAGGGTCAGGTATCCAGCTCCCGCCTTGGTCAGACCAAGCGGACCGCCGTTGTTGTTGATTGCTGAACTGATTGTCAGACCCGAGGTCGCCGCGGTGCCGTTGTTCTGCGTGATCACGAGATCGCCGTTAGCCGGCCCGAGCAATTCGCCCACGCTAATAGTGCTGGCGACCGCACCGACGTTGGAAGTCTCGAGGATGCCACCGCTGCCGATCGAGAGGATGCCGGATGTTGCGGAGAAGGTCGCACCGCCGGGTTGACTTGACGTCACCGGATTCGCCAGAGTGATGGTCGTGGCGGTCATGCTCACGATGTAATCGCCCGCCGGAACGGTACCGGGAGCGCTGATCGTCTCACCCACAAAAAATCCGGCCGTGGTCCCACTTGTAGGCGTAAAAGTCGATCCACCGGCATAACCTGCGACTGAGAAAGTCGACGTTCCCGAGTTGACCGTCGTGACACCGCCGGCATTGTTGATGCGCAGTGAATTGATCGTTGTCGTGGTCGGCGCATTAGCCGTCCCGGACGGAATCATGATTGTTCCCGTTCCACCCGAGTCGATGGAGATGTTTTGCGTGGGAGTCCAGCTCGGAGTCGAGCCCGTCGCGACGCTGGTGTAGCCGGTGTAGGCGACGATATTGGTTCCGTTGTTGGTAGCCCAGTCATTGCCATTGTAGGTCAACGCGCCGCCGAGGATGCCATTGGTGTTGGCCGTGGTCGTTGTGAAGCCGTTGGTCGCGCTGACTGTGGTGTTGCCTGAGGGCGACACGAAATTGACCGCGCTGCCTTCGTTGCGGGTGATCGCCCCGAGATTGACGGCCGTGTTGGCGGTCGCGCCATTCGAGATGGAAAGCGTGGAGGCGCCCTGATTGAAGGTCGTGCTGGCGAAGGACTGGCTGTTCGTCGCGCCTGCGCCGCCGGTGACCAACAACGTGGAGGGCCCGGCATTTCCGCCGCCCATGTTCAAGGCGGAGGCGCTATTGATGATGTTGTTGGTGGGAGCGCCAGCGCCGGCGAAGTTCACGTTCAACGTGCCCGAGGCGACCGTGGTGGCACCGGAGTAGGTGTTGGCCGCGGAGAGGTTCACTGCGCCGCCGGTCGCGCCGCTCGCGACGGTCAGTGCGGTCGCGCCCGTGCCATCGGTGATGGCGCCGGTGATATTGATGGCACCCGCGCCCGTGCCGCCCAAGGTGAGCGTGGAGGCGGAGGTGTTGGTGATGTTGCTGCTGACGGTGAGCGCGTTGGCGCTGTTGTTCGTCCACGCCTGGCTGGCACCGAGATTGAGAGTCAATGCGCCCGTGGTTGCCGCGGTGGCGTTTTCCAGCGTCACTGCGCCGGAGCCCGAGGCGATGGTGAGGCCGCCCGAGCCGATGGTGAGACTTCCGGCGGTATTGGAGTTATTGGTGATGATGGTGGGCGCGGTGTTACTGACCGTGATACCACCGATGGCCTGCGCCGAGCCGTTCATGCTGGCGGTTTCCGCCGTGGTGCCGCCAAACTGCGCGGTGTCTGTCGCGGTAGGCGGTATATCCGTGCCCGTCCAAGTGGACCCGGCCCAGGTTCCGGTGGTGCCGCCGGTCCAAGTCGAGGTCGATGCTTGGGCAGAAAGCGAGGATACCATCATCGCCACAGAGACGGCTGGAAACAACTTAGAGAGGAGATTGAACCGGCGATGGGATACGTTTTTCATAAGATCGAGCGCGCTTTCTTTGATTACACACCTTTTTAAATTAATAGGGCTTTTGCGACAATGGACGGAACTGGGATTCTGTTGCACTTATCGTGTTCAAAATGCCTCGGGGAAAGGCCTTTGCAGGACGTCCGGAGGGCGCGCCATCGGCTTGCGCGAATGCTCCAAGGAGTGTCTAAGGATTTATGGTCAAATCTCTTATGAAATATGCTGAAGCATTTGAAAAATCTTGCCGCCACGATCGAAAGTACCCAACCAAGTACAAATCGAACAAAGTCCTTTTTCCAATCTGGAACCCTTGCGCGGGATCAAACCCTGATTTCGTGAACCTCATTTTGTCCGCGATAAGTGCAAAAAAAAAGGAATCGCATCCATTGGCAGATGAACGGCTGGCCGGTAGAGTTCGCTTATAGCTTGATTCTGGTCTCGGCGATCTCTGAGAGTGATAGATTACACATGCGAAAAATGAATTTCCCTTTACTGCCGAAATCTGTATCTTGGGCGGACTATGTGTTGAATGAGTCTTCCGCGTTAAGTGCAACTCCATTAGGAGCACTTATTTAACCGATGAACAATACATCAGGATTTATGAATCGCCTGCGGTTCGCGCGCCCAGTCCGGGCAGTTGCCTTTAGCCTGATCGAGGTTCTGCTCGCCCTCGGTGTGACGAGCTTCGCTCTGCTGACCATGGCGGCGCTCATCCCGATGGGCTTGAGCGAGGCACGCCAGGCCTCGGACGCGACGACGGAATCCCAGATCGTCCAATTCGCGCGCAACGAAATCGAGATGACGCCCTTTACGAACCTCAGTGCGTGGGCCGGCACGAACAGCTATTTCGACAACCAGGGACTGCCCACGACCAAGGGCGGGCCTGAGCAAATCTACTCGGTGAGCTACGCCGTCAGCAATGTTGCCCTGAGCACCAATGGCACGGCGCCCTATCAACCCTTCCTGAATACGGCGCCCAACACCACCTCGACCATCAGTACCAATGCGGTCGTGGTGCAGGTCGATATTGTCGATCGGACCGCGCCCTTCGCGACCAATATTTTTCCGATCGTGGTACCCAACGCAGGTTTTTAGGCAGCGAGCGGCTGGTGATTTATGTCTGGCGTGAGACGAGTTGAGCGGGGCAGCGCTCGTTCGGGCGTGACGCTGATCGAGATGCTGGCGTCGATGGCGATCCTGCTGATCCTGATGACGATCATCTTTTCGATCATCCAGATCACGAGCCAGGCGTGGAAGACGTCCGCCGGGGCCACCACTTCCATGCAGCAGGCGCGCGTGGCATTCGAGCGGATGACGCGGAACCTGAGCCAGGCGACGCTTAACACCTACTACAGCTACTACATCGCACCCGGCGCGACGGCGCCTTCCTATTACATGCGGCAGTCGGAGCTGCAGTTCATTTCCGGCAGCAGCCCGGTGAACGGCTCGAGTTTCATTTCCGGCACGGTGGGTGACGCCGCGCAGATCACGCATGCCGTTTTCTTCCAGGCGCCGCTTGGGGTGGTCAATTCGAGCGATTCGGGCAGCTATGGCAACCTCAATAATCTGCTCAACGCCTGCGGCTATTTTGTCACGTACTGCCGGGACCCCTTGCGACCCGGCTTTCTCAGTTCGATGAGCAACCAGCCGCAGAACGAGTATCGCTATCGGCTGATGGAATATCTCCAGCCTTCCGAGAATCTGGGCATCTACACGCAGGGTTCCTTTCTCTATACGGGCGTCACGGTGCCGACCTGGATCAGCAACGGCATTCCCAATCTGACGGCGTCGGAAACGTCGACGGGCACCATCACCGTGCGGCCGCTAGCCAGCAACATCGTCGCGCTGATTGTTATGCCGGAGCAGAGCACGTCCTCCGGCGCGCAGGTGAGCTCCACACCCATTCCCACCCAGGCCAATACCTACAATTACGATTCGGCCTTTGCTGCGACCAACGCTCCGCCGCAAATTCCCACCGCCAATCAACTGCCGCCCATGGTCAAGGTGGTCATGGTGGCCATTGATGAGGCCTCGGCGATCAAGCTCGCGGCGCTGAATCCCGGTGCGACCAGCGTCACGCCGCCGAATCTGGGCCAGTCCTCGCTCTTCCACAATCCGGCCAATCTCTTCACGACCGGGGGAGTTGAGGGTGATCTCGAAAAATTTGAGGATGTGCTCAACGCGACGTCGACCAACCTCGCCGGCAACACGGTGAAGCTTAACTACTACATTTTCCAGACCGACGTGCTCATCCGCGGTGCAAAATGGACCAACTCATGAAGTCACGCTCTTCCTCCCGCCTTCACGCTCGCCGCCTTCACGCCATGCCGCGCCGCGGCGTAGCGCTGCTGCTGGTGCTGGGCTGCCTGGTGCTGCTGACGACGCTGATTCTGGCGTTCCTCATCACGGGGCAGAACAACCTGAAGTCGTCGAAACTCTACGCCAACGGCGCGTCGGTTAAGACGCTGGCGGACTCGACGGTGAGCCTCGTCATGGCGCAGGTGCAGCAAGCGACGAGCAACGGCACGACCGTCGCGTGGGCCTCGCAGCCGGGGATGATTCGCACGTATGATAACAACGGCAAGCCGCTGACCAATTATCGTCTCTTCTCTTGGGATGCCCCGACGGTCTCTGGCACGTACACCGCAAGCAGCGATGCCACACAGCTCTCAAGCTCTGCCACCACGACCTGGTACAATAGTCCTTCGATGTTCGTGGACCTGAATCAGCCCGTGGCCGACTC
>FSYS01003122.1_pt1 | contig 16830 bp, 12 predicted proteins | sample 1638491 | NCBI WGS metagenome assembly FSYS01 (sample SAMEA3914788, study PRJEB12502) | metagenome | biome: forest; material: soil | place: Canada | collected 2011-07-03 | depth 0.1 m | reverse complement strand
GCCGAGGCCGAAGGCGGGACCGCTCTCGGCGATGACTCGGCGGAAGAGGCCGGCTGCGAGGGGCGAGGTCATGAGGGTGGTGGCGTCGACGGAGCCGGCGGATTCGCCGAAGAGGGTGACGTTGGTGGGGTCGCCTCCGAATGCGGCGATGTTTTGCTGGACCCATTGGAGGGCGGCGATCTGATCGAGGAGGCCGTAGTTGCCGGAGCTGTGGTGAGGGGATTCGGCGGTGAGGTCAGGGTGGGAGAAGAAGCCCATCACGCCGAGGCGGTAGTTGATGGTGACGAGGAGGACGCCGTGAGAGGCGAGGGCGGTGCCGTCGTATGCAGTTTGTGCTCCGGTGCCGACGCGGTTGCTTCCGCCGTGCAGCCAGACCATGACGGGGAGATGGGCGCCGGGCTGGGGGCTAGGGGTGAAGACGTTGAGGTAAAGGCAGTCTTCGGAGGTGGTGAGGGTTTCGGGGATGTAGTTGACGCCGTAAGTAGCAGCCAGGGGCTGGAGAAAGTTGTCGGTGCCGTGGATGTTCTGGGTGCAGGGGTGGGAGGGTTGGGTGGCATCGCGAACTCCTTGCCACGAGGCGGCGGGTTGGGGAGCGCGCCAGCGCAGAGGGCCGACGGGAGGAGCGGCGAAGGGAATGCCTTTGAAGACGGCAATGTTTTGTTGCGAAGTTCCCTGGAGGGTGCCGGTGGTGATGCGGGCGATGGGGCCTAGGGGCGCCGATTGTTGCGCAGTTGCGGTCGAGGCTAGGAGAAGACCGAGGGAGAGAAGCCGCGTGGGAGAGTTTAGAAGCCGGGTCGGAAAGTTTGGAAGCCGCATCGGGAGCCTTTCGTTTGACTCGATTCAACGTGCGTTGGTGTGGAGCGTGACGCTTTTAAGAAGGTCTCACCCAGTAAATCGATCCGCGACAAAAATAGTTGATTTGATATCTTACTGTCCAGTCAAATATAATCGGCGCGGTCTTGGGACGACCTGGTTTATGGAACCGGGTTCAGGGACTTTCGGAACGGCTACACGTTGGATTGAGGGAATCGAGTTGAAGACTCTGCCAGTAGTAGGAGATTCATTCACATATCCGTTCAGCATCTCGCAGGAGCAGATCGCAAGGTTTGCGGAGCTGACGGGCGACACCAATCCAATTCACGTGGATACGGAGGCCGCAGCGGCGGGGGAGTTTGGCGGTCCGATTGCGCATGGGGTCTTGATTCTTGGTGTATTTTCGAAGATTTTTGGAACCATTCTGTACTCGGACGGACAGGTTGTGTTGGGTCTGGATATACGGTTCCTGGCGCCGGTGAGGCCGGAGCTATCGTATACAGCGGTTGTGACGGTGATGGAGACGCTGCTGAAGAAGAACCAGATAGTGTATCGGACAGAGGTCTTTGGTGAGGATGGGACCGAGGTGTTGAAGGGGTCTTGCCGGATATTGAATCGGAAGCACTATATTGCGGAGCCTGGCTAGGAATGGGCGAGCAGAGCGCGCACATCAATTGACCCGGAAGTAAGATATTGGAGGGTGTATGAAGTTTTCGAAGACGCTCTTATTGCTGGCCGGCTTGACGATGGGGTTGCAGGCTCAGTCCTTCGTTCAGCGGGATGGGACGAAGCTCACGCTGGATGGCAAGGGGTTTCGATATAGCGGGCCGAATATCGAGTGGCTGGGGCTGGAGGGATATGGGCCGCATGATCCGAGTGGGCCACGCTATCCTTCGCACTTCGAGATTGATGACGCGTTTGCGACGGCGGCGGAGATGGGCGCGAAGGTGGTGCGGTCGCAGACGATGGGCGATACGGTTGGATGTTCGCGGTGTATCGAGCCGGAGCAGGGGAAGTTTAATGAAGAGGGATTTCAGGCTTCGGACTACGCGCTGGCGGTGGCTGCGAAGTTTCATATGCGGGTGATTGTCACGTTGATTGGGGATTGCGCTACGTGTGCGGGAGGCGGGATTGGGCAGTACCTGGCGTGGAATCACGAGGCGGATCCGCAGAGGTTCTTTACGGATGCGCGGTTGATTGCGGCGTTTGAGCGGCATATCGATGCGGTGTTGAATCATCGCAACCGCATTACGGGGGTGCTCTACAAGGATGATCCGACGATTATGGCGTGGGAGAACTGCAATATGTGCGGGCTGATTGCGTTGCTGTCGCATGGGAATGTGGCGGAGGTTGCGGCGTGGTCGGGGACGATTGGCGAGCATATAAAACAGATGGATCGTCGGCATCTGTATTTGGATACGAGCGGAATCTTTCGGGCGTATCCGAAGATCTTGGACAATGCGAGCACGGATTTCGTTTCGTTCGAGGAGTATCCGCACTGGAATGCAGCGTTCAATGTTCCTGCTGGTGTAGCTCCGACTTCGGTTGCGACGATCGTGAGAGATGCGGCTATGGTTACGGGGCGCGGCAAGGTTTTCATCGTGAATGAGTTTGGATGGGATCGGACGAACTGGAAGTCGACGGCAGATCTGCAGGGGCTCCTGAATGCGATGCTGCATGATCCGAATATTTCTGGTGATGACTACTGGGCGCTGCAGGCGCATTTGGATAACTTTGGATTTCAGGCGATACCGGCGGACTCGCATGATGCGAACTTCGCGGTGAACGGCGAGTGCGGGGAGTGGTGGGCTTTGTATTATCCGGGCGCGAAGACGCTGGCGATGTCGGCGGAGGATATGGGTGCGCGGGCGCAGTTGTTGCGTGGCCATGCGTATGCGATGGCGGGAGTGACGACTCCTAAACATGCGGTGCCTCCGGCACCGGAGATTACTTCGGTGGTGGTTGGCGGGCTGATTGCGTGGCGGGGCTCCGCGGGTGCTACGCGGTACACGGTCGAGCGCTATGATGCGGCCACGAAGACGTGGCGGACGATCTGCGATAAGTGCGCGACCGACGCCGATGATCCGTGGGCGGACCCGCAGGCAACGATGGGAGCGCACTACCGGGTTACGGCGTTCAATGCCGATGATGTCGCGAGTCCGACGTCGAGTGCGCGCTAGTTGTGCGAGAGGTTCGACATATTTCGTTAGGGCAGTAGGCAAGTCTTTTTAAATCTGCGAAAGTACATACTATGGCGACACGTTCCAGCAGGCCCGAGCAGGCGCAGAAGGCCTTTGAGAATCGCAAGCGAAAGCCGGAGTTGAAGCGCGAGGCTGTGCTGTTGACGGCGGCGCACCTGTTTCTGAAGCAAGGGTATCGGCGAACGTCCATGGAGGACATTGCCGATCAGCTCGAGATCACGAAGCCGGCGCTGTATCACTACTTCACGAGCAAGGACGACATCCTGGTGGGATGCTACTCGCATGGGATTGCGAATATTCTGGGGCGGCTGAAGCATGCGGATGAGGCGACGGGGTCGGGCCTGGAGAAGACGCGGGCGTTTTTGCATGCGTGGATCGAGGTGATTACGACGCTGGAGTTCGGGCAGTGCGTGGTGTCGCTGGATGACAACGAGTTGGCTCCTGCAGCGCGGAGGGAAGTGCGCAGGTTGAAGCGGCGGATCGATCGCACGCTGCGGCAGAGGATCGCGGAAGGAGTTGAAGATGGGACCATCAAGCCTTGCGATATACGGCTGGTGGCGTTTGCGTTTGGCGGTGCGATCAATTCAATTGGCGCGTGGTATGACCGGCAGGGCAAGCTGAGTACGGCGGAGTTCAGCGCGGCGTATGCGGATATTTTGATCGACGGCGTGAGTATGCCCCAGGAAAAAGTGCCGCGGGGGAAGCGGACTCCAGGCGCTTAGGTGGGAGAGGCGCGTGATGGGACGAGCGACGCGGGTCATTACGGAAGGCATTTACTTCGGGGAGAGCCCGCGGTGGCGCGAGGGACGACTGTGGTTCAGCGATTTCTTTGCGCATGCGGTGAAGTCGGTTTCGCTTGCGGGAGATCTGCGCACGGAGTTCGAGATGGACGATCAGCCGTCGGGACTGGGATGGATGCCGGATGGGTCCATGCTGATCGTATCGATGGAGAAGCAAGCGGTGCTGCGGCGCTGGCTTGATGGGAGGGTGACGCTGCATGCGCAGCTGCCGAAGATGGGATTTCGATCGAATGAGATGGTTGTGGATGGTGCGGGGAACGCGTACGTGGGCAACTACGGATTTGACCTGCATGGCGAGATGCTGCTGCGCGGTGTGGAGAGCGTGGTGGCCGATCATCCGATGGCGGAGATTGTTTGCGTGTCGCCGGAGGGTGCGGTGCGGGTGGTGGCTGAGGGAATGCACTTTCCGAATGGGTCGGTGATCGCTCCGGATGGGAAGACGTTGATCGTCGCGGAGACGTTGGGGGGAATGCTGACTGCGTTCGATATTGAGGCGGATGGGACGCTGAGCGGCCGGCGGGTGTGGGCGATGATCTGGCCGCGAGTTGCCGATGGGATTGCGCTGAACGCGGAGGGAAATATCTGGGTTGCGCATCCGCTGGCGCCGGAGTGTTTTCTGGTGACGCCGGGTGGGGAGGTGCTCGAGGTAATCGATACGGGGCAGATCTGCTATGCGTGCATGCTGGGAGGGGAGGATGGGCGGACGCTGTGGATGCTCACGGCGCCGACGTCGTTAGCGCCAGAGACGGGAGCGGCGCCTGCGGGGAAGTTGCTGGTGGCGAGAGTTGAGGTTCCGCATGCGGGTTGGCCGTAGGGCGTCGATCAGAAGAGGACCTTGAGAGCAAATTGGAATTGGCGCGGGTTTACGTTAGGAGTGGTTTGGGTGATCTCGCCGAAGCCTCCGGCGTTGGTGGGTATGTCGCCGGGGAGGAGGCCGACGAGCGCGATGGGATTCGCGGCGGTGTGCTCGGGGCCGGGATTGAATGCGGAGATGGCGGCGCCGGGAGGAGCGAAGTTGGGAGTGTTGGAGATGTTGTAGGCTTCGGCGCGGAACTGGATGGAGATTGCGTGAGGGAGCTCGAATGTTTTGAAGAGGGAGAGATCGGCGCGGCGCTGATGCGGACCGTAGAGCTGGTTATTGTGTTCGTCGCCAGCGGTGCCGGCGGGTTGAGGCGTGAAGGCGGCGATGTTGAAGAACTCGCTGAGGGTTTTGTGGGCTAGCGTGAGAGGCGCGCCGGTGACGTTGGGGCGATCGGTCTGGATGTCGGGGAGATTGATCTGCGCGACGCCATAGGGATTGGTGACGGAGTCGACGATGGTGAAGGGAAGGCCGGTCTGCCAGTAGTCGATGAGATTGGCGGTCCATCCTTTGAGGAGCAGGGCGGTGGCTCCGTGCGAGCCGCGGCCGAAGGGTAGCTCGTAGGTGAGGCCGGTAGCCCAGCGTTGGCGAACGTCGTTGGCGGAGTTGCCGTAGTCGTAGCTGGGATCGGTGGCGAGAAGATTTTGGCCGGGGTCGGGGCTGCTGCCTCCGAGACCGTCGGTGAGACCGTGGGCGTAGGTGTAGTTGGTGTTGAAGGCGAGACCGTGGCTCAGGCGGCGCTCGAAGATGAGTTGCATGGCGTTGTAGTTGCTGGAGGCCACGGGCTCGAAGCCCTGGATTTCGCCGACGTTGGGCAGCGTGGTTGCGGTGAGAAGTGCTGGCGGAGGTGCGGGGCCGGTGGTTGCGGTGGTCGGGTAGGGGCCACTGGGGTTGGGGATGTTTACGACGGGCTCTGTCATCTGGTGCTGGCCGAGCTCGCCGACATAGGCGATGGTTACTACGTTGCCTTTGAAGTCGCGCTGCAGGGCGAGGTTGAACATCTGCAAGGTCGAGGTGTTGAGGTTGGTCGCAGCGGAGCTGAGCGAGCCGGAGAGGTTGGTGGTGCTGGCGGGCACCGGGGGGGGGAGTCCAGCGCCGATGCAGGCGACGCCGATGCAGACGCTTTGGTAAGAGTAAGGAGGGTTGGCGAGTTCGATGGAGAGGTTGGCCTGGGTGGGGTAGTAGCTGATGCCGTATCCGCCGCGGAGGACGGTGTGTGCTCCGATGGACTCGGAGAAGCCGATGCGTGGGGCGACATTTTTCTTGGCGGAGTGGATGCCGATGTTGGGATCCCGTGCGCCGGTGATGAGGGTGAGGGTGGGGTAATCGAAGTTGGCGTAACGATCGTGGGCTTCGGTGATGGGGGTGAAGAGGTCGTAGCGCACACCGAGGTTGAGGGTGAGATTGGGAGTTACGCGCCAATCATCCTGAGCGTAGGCGCTTGGCTCCCACATACGGAAGCCTTGCTCGATGAGGGTGTTCGCTCGTTCGTAGCCGACGTTGTAGCCGGCGAGCATATCTTCGACGGGATTGCCAGTGACGCCGGCGTATAGGAAGACTCCCAGCGGGTAGGAACTTTGCAGGTAGTTGAGCTGACGACGAATGATCTGTCCGCCGAACTTGAGGGAGTGCTTGCCGTGGGTGTAGGTGAGCGCGGCCTGATATTGGAAGATGTTGTTCACGTTGTCGATGGGGAGGTAGGGGGAATCGCCAATGATGGCGTAGCCTCCGACGAGAAAGTCGACGGGGGTGAGGCCGGAGGTTCCGGGAGCGCCGGGGGGGTTGCCGTTGGTGATGCCGAATGCGTCGTCGACATTCTGGCCGGCGTTGAGGGTTGTGGTGTGAAAGGACAGACGAGTGTAGCCGGCCTTCAGGTCCAGCAGAACGTTGGGGGTGAAGGCGTGGATGTAGTCGAGGATGAAGCCGTGCGCCTTCTGAATCGAAGGGCCGTCGTAGGCAAGGACGGTGCCGCCGGGGCTGATGTCGACGCCGTCTTCATTGACCTTGGGGAAGGGGCCAGGAAGGAAGGTGTTGATGTTGTTGTAGGAGTAGCGGCCGTAGATCTGATCGCCGTTGTTGAAGTGGTGATCGATGCGGCCGTCGGCGGTTAAGGTGTACTGCGTTTTGTTGGTGACGCTCTCGTAGTTCTGAAAGATGGCTCCGGGAACGTTGGGGGCGGGGAAGAGTTTGAAGTAGTCGAGGCCGATGGGATTGAGGTAGGCGGTGGGGAGGTAGGGGCCGCCGATGTCGGTGAAGTTGCCGGGATTCTGTTCTTCAAAGAGCGTGGGGACGGTGAGGAGGCCAGAGCTTTGGCCTTGAATGACGCGGCTGTCTTCCGCGTCGGCGAAGAAGAAGGTCTTATCTCGTTGGATGGGGCCACCGATGCTGCCGCCGAATTGATTCTGGCGGTACTCGGGCTTGGCGACTTCGCCTTGGCGGGCGAAGAAGTCGCGGGCGTCGAAGATGTCGTTGCGAAAGAACTCGTATGCGGAGCCGTGGAGGCGGTTGGTGCCTGACTTAGTAATGACGTTGACGACGGCGCCGGCGTCGCGGCCTACTTCGGCGGTGAAGTTATTGGTGTCGACCTTGACTTCCGCGATGGCATCGATGGAGGGGCGAACGCCGATGACTCCCTGTTCGCGCTCATTGTTATCCATTCCATCGATGAGCTCATTGTTGTAGAGATCGCTCTGGCCGTTGGCGGAGATGGTTGAGGTGAGGCGACGATCATCGGGGCGGGTTCCGGAGGAGATAGCGTCGGGGGGACCGGCGTTGACGCCGGGCTGGATCTGAACGAGGTTGACGACGTTGCGACCGTTGAGGGGAAGGTCCTGAACAGGCTGCTCGGTGACGACGCTGGTGAGGGATGAGCTCTCGCGCTGAAGTAGGGGTGCGTCCGCGGTGACGGTGACGGTTTCGGTCGCGGTACCGCTGGAGAGGACTGCATTTTCACGATTGCGATCGCCGGCGGCGAGGACAATCGTGGGGACGATCACGGTCTTGAAGCCGGTGGCGGTGACGCTCAATGAATACTTCCCCGGGGTGAGGAGGGTGAACTCATAGTCGCCTGCATTGTTGGAGGTGGCGTCCTGGGTGATCTGTGTCCCGAGATTCGTAAGCTTGACGGATGCCCCGGGGACAATGGCGCCGGAGGGGTCGGAGACCGTTCCAAGAACGTCGGCCGAGGTCTCCTGCGCGATAGCCGCAGACTGCGACAAAAGAATGCCGCACACGGCTGCAAACACCAGCCGAGTGAAGCTACGGAGCATACGGTTTGACATAAGACTCTCCACAGAAAGCTGGATCTACTCGTACGCGGCGGCTGTCGGGTGGAGACCGTCGCGTGCCTCTCCGCTTGGAAGCGGCCAAGATCCTGATACCTTACTGGCCGTTCACTTTACGGGTGAGATATGTACGATGTCAAGGGGAAACTCGTGGGTAACTTCGACGGATATCAGGCTAAATCTGAACCGCCTGGACTGCGTAACGTCCTTTATTCATCAGTAGATGGCTCGTCGAGGACGGAGGTGCTTTGGGTTGCCGGGACTTGCTCCAGTTGTGATCCCGAATGGGAGATGGGAGGAAGTGCTTCTGCTTTTCTTACTTAGAGTTCAGGAAATGATCTGCAGGGTGAGGCTGAGCGCAGGGGTTGCGAAGTGCTCTGGTGTCGTAACGGCCGGGGATCTTTCGGGTGGGCTGAAAGAGAAGGCTATTGTGTAACCTGTACTCCAATACGAGCGCCATCATCTTGATGCGCTCTCTTTCAAGATCTGAGCGGCCGCACGTAGTCCGCTACGAATCGCCGCATGCACCGTGCCCCAATTGCCTGTCACATCTGAGTGCTCGCCCGCAAAGAAGATTGTCTCTGCTTCAGGCTGGGCCATGGCGGCGGAGGCATCCATCGCTCCAACTGGAACGTAACTATAGGCTCCCAGCGAAAAGGGATCCGTCGCCCAATCATGCGTATAGGTCGCCACCAGGGCGGAGCGGACAATCTTCTCCTGCACCGCAAATATCTTCGCCAGGGTTGCACACGCCTCGTCTCCTAACTGCTCCGCACTCTTTCCCTCGAATGCTGATGAACGCGGTCCTCCCACCCAGCCGGTTAGCGCGGGCAGTGCCTCGGCTTCGGGGTGCGACGTCCACCATACCGGCGGCAACCGGCTTGAAGTAAACAAGAAGCTCATCGCACGCAGCGTCTCCGGGTCAAGCATTGCCGATGTCTCCCACCAACGGTCGCGAAAGACCATCGTAAAGCGCGAGGCATGCCCCATCTCCATGCGCCGCGCGTGCGCGATTGCGCGCGGCTCGGGGTCCATGCGTATGCCGTCCTGGCGGTTCACCTTCTGCAGCACGCGGAGCGGGAAGGTCACGACGCATTGTGGCGCCGAAAATTCTCCTTGCGTCGTGTCCACGAAAACCTTCCCCGCGTTCCAACGAATTCCAAGTACCTCACAGTCCAGCCGCACTTCGCCGCGTAGTTCCTTCACGCGGACAGCAAGATAGTCGGACAGCTGCGCGTAGCCGCCGAGCACATGCCAGGAGCGACCTCCCTCGGTTTCATCCTCTGCTTTCTGCTGGGCCCCCAAAGATTGCACGCTGATGCGTCGCGCATCCGCAGCGTTGAATCCCTCGACATACGAGATCAGAGCGGGGCGGAGATTTTCATCGACGTCGCTGGTTGCAAGCCAATCGGCAAACGTTCTGTCCTCGCCCGAGAACTCTTCGAGCTGTTCTAGTGGCTCAAACATCGACGCATCCTGCGGGTAGTTTTCGAGCAGACCACCACCCCGCTGTTCGCGCAGCATTGAGCCATCGCGCTCGACTGTCCTCGCACCGACTTCGTCGATGAGCGCCCACAGCTCCGGGGCGCGGCCATGCACAAACTCAGCGCCGAGCTCGACGGTCCCACCACCCTCCACCTTTTGTGACACGACTCGTCCACCCACGCGTTGTCTGGCTTCGAGGATGCATACACGCAAGCCGCGTTCCGCCAGCGCACGTGCGGCTACCAGTCCCGCCATGCCGGCGCCGAGAATGATCACATCAATATCGGTTTCCAAGAACACCGCCTCTCGCCCTATGCATTCAGATGCCGCATCGGTCTTGGAGCTGATTTTAAATCTGCACTTAGCGGGTTGAACTCGATGCCATCGTAATCGCGAGGATCAGCGTAAGGATGCCAGTCGCGAAGATTCCAATGGAGCGCCTCGAAGCTCGTCTCCACTCGCCGGTGAATACGCCGGCGGCGCATGCGGTTAGGACCATCGTGATTTGATAGATGGCCCATCCGGCCGAATCTCCAAGGCGACCAAGCTGATGCGCAGCGATTCCGTAGATTGCGACAGCGAAGATCCATAGCAAACCCATCGACAGGCTAAGAGGAAGATCCGGATAAATCGTGCGGAACCCCGCCCAACTGTGATTGCGCCGGAGGAGATAGAGGGTATACGCGAAGTTCGGCAGGAAGCCACCAGCCAACGCGATCGGCCACACGGCAAGGACAGCTAAGGAAGGCGCTGCGCCATGACGCAGCGCTGCCTGGGTGAGAGATTGTCCAAACGAGAAAGACAGATTCAGCATCGACGACAGGACACCGGAGACGACGGCAATCAGCAGACCAGATCGATAGTTGCTAATGCTCGGGGATGTTCCGGGGGCTTCGCGTAGCTTGCCGGCCCATCCGGAAAGGCTCACTCCGACGATTATGAGGACGCAGCCTGAGAGGAGCGTTGCGCTGCTTCTGCTCGTGAGACTGGCTTCATGACGGACGACGAGGGGAATTAGTGTTCCGAAGATGGTGCCGAGTCCCACCACGAGCGTAAAGCCCAGCGCCATGCCGAGGCGGACTACGGCGAGCCCGAATAATACTTGTGCGACACCCCATCCCATACCGAAGAGAAAAGGCGGAAGGAGATCGGAGGCGTTCAAGGAGAGATAGAACGATGGCCAGTGCGGCAGCGTCAGCCATGCGAGCAGACATGGCACAAGCACGAGCGACACGATGCTGAAGATGAGCCACGAACACTCCCATGCCCAGGTGCGAATCTTCTTGAGCGGAAGCATGCAGTTGCCCACGAGCACACCGCCCAGCAGGGACAGCCCGACTCCCATCGCATGGGAGGTCATAGCAAGTCTGTGCTGCTTCCGGCTTCCAGCGGAGTTTGATATCGGCCGTCACGCAGAGCGACGGGATGAACAAAGTGGGAGCTCAGATGGGGGATGTACTCCAGAAATTCTTCGGGATGTCCGATCGCGATGTGGTTGAAGAGCACGAGGTGTTGATGAATCTGGCCCATGTCGCCGACGTGCGGAATGACGGGCACACCGAACTTTTTCGCAAGCAGGCTGACGGTAATAAATTCGCTGATGCCGCCTAGTCGCGTGCAGTCGGGTTGGAGAAAACGAACGCAACCGGCCTGCAAATAGTTCTTGAAGACGACGCGGTTGGGAACGTGCTCTCCTAGAGCGAGCGCGAGCGGAGAGATTGCCTTGGCCAGGGTCTGATGGGCGAACACGTCGTCCGGGTGAGTGGGTTCTTCGATCCAAAGCGGATGGAAGGCTCCGAGTTCCTTGCAGGCGGTGAGAGCCTGTGGCAGGGTCCATTGCTGATTCGCGTCGAACATGATCGTGGCGTTATCGCCGGCGATTTTACGAAGGCCCTGTGCGCGCGACAGGTCGTGGTCGAGCGGTCCGCCTACCTTCAATTTGAAGGCGCCGAAGCCTGCATCGAGGCTGCGTCTTACGTTGTCTTCAATCTGCGCTGCATCGTATTGATACCACCCGACGCTGGTGTCATACCCTGGATATCCTCGGGTAATTACGTGTTCTCTGGACAATCGGGAGGGCAGTTCGGCCTCGAGCAAACGGAGTGCTTCACCCTGGTGGAGGACGTCCTCCAGATAACTGAGGTCGAGAAGTTGCACAACTTCTGATGGGGCCAGTGACAGCAAAAGCTTCCATAGGGGCACTCCGCGGGATTTCGCCCAGAGATCGAAGCATGCATTGGTGATGGATGCCAGTGCCAGGTGCACGACGCCCTTGTGCGGTCCAAGCCATCTGAGCTGAACATCGTCCGCGAGCTTACGGAAGGTCGGGCCGAAGCTGGCCATTAATTCTTCGATGTCACGACTGACGAGTTGCTGTCCGAGAAGTTCGATCGCTCCGCATACGAGCTCGTTGCCTCGGCCCATGGTTAGCACCAGGCCGGTCCCAGATAATCCGGAGTCGACGGAGATTCGGGTTACAGCGAATGAGTACACCGGGTCGGAGTGCACTGCATCCGACCCCGCGCCGGCTTCCAGTTTGAAGCGGCGATCTTGAGCAGAGAGTTTCGTTATGGTCATAGTCGATATCCAAGTTCTGCACCACCACTTACGGGCAGGATGCAGCCGGTGATGAAGCGTGCCGCGGTTGAGAGCAAAAAGACGCAGGCGTCCGCGACGACATCGCCTTCCGGGCAGTAACCAAGCGGATGAATGCGATCCAAGTAGGTTTCGATTTCGGCTGGATTTTTCTGTTCTGTGGCCCACTGACGCAGCATGGGCGTCCAGACGCCGGCAGGACAAACTGCGTTGACCCTTATGCCGTCAACTGCATAGTCCAGAGCCATCGCCTTGGTCAGGGAGATCATTGCGCCCTTGGTCGCAACATAGGCTGCATGGTTTGACTGGCCAATAACTCCGACCATGCTCGCAGTATTTAAAATGGCGCCGCGCGAGGCTTTTAGGTATGGGTAGCAAACCTTCGTCGTCCAAAATACCGACTTCAGGTTGACCTGAACCAGGCGATCCCATTCATCCTCTTCGGTCAGGTGAAGAGGCTTGGAAGGCATGCTGATACCGGCATTGTTATGAACTGCGTCGATTGTTCCAAACTCCGCGATGATGCGTTCTACTGCGTTCGCGATCGAGCTTCCATTGGCAACATCGCATGGAACAGAGAAGGTTGACGGACCGAGTTCCTTCACAGCCTTCTCTGCCTGTTGATGGTCGATGTCGGCGATAGCGACGCGGGCGCCTTCGCGGACATACGCACGGGAACATTCAAGTCCGATTCCTTGCGCCCCGCCTGTGATGAGGATGCATCTCTCTTGTAACTGCCCGGACATGAGACCACTTCCATTCATGAGTGAATCGAGCTTCCTTCGAGTCAGCGCTGCAGCATGCCGATTACCTGGTACCTAAGATTTTGCAGTGCGTTGCGGCTGTTTTGGCGCTGGTCCAGTGGATTCACGCACGACCAGGCTCGTCTTTACACTGAGTCGCTCTCCCGGAGAATGCGGATTGCTCTTGAGGTGCTCGAGTGCGTCGAAGAAGACCTTTGCTAATTCCTGTCTGGACAGTCGCAACGTTGTAAGTGGGGGATGGACGATATCGCTCATGTCGATATCGTCGAAACCTATGATGGATACGTCTCTCGGTATAGAGAACCCCATTTTCATCGCGGCGCGCATGCCGCCGATTGCGGTCAGATCATTCGCCGCCAATACTGCAGTCGGACGGTCCTTCAGAGACAACAATTCGGTCATCGCGGTTACACCACCGCTGATGCGGTAGTTGCCGACTTTGATGTATTCGGGCCGGGGCACAATGTCCACGCGTTTCAGTGCGCGTATAAATGCGTCGACACGATGATCCGAGATCGTGAGACCCGCAAAGCCGCCGATGTAACCAATTTTTTTGTGGCGCAGGTCTTTCAAATGCCGCAATGCCTGATCCATGCCGCTCTTATTGTTAATGGCTACATCGCTTAGTCCGTTACCTATGTGCCCGCGGTCCATGGTGACGAGAGGAACGCGGTTCTGAATCAGGTCTTCGAACGGTTCGGTTTCGATCTCCGATGCAAGTAAGGCAACGCCATCCACCTTGCGGATGAGCATGCGCCGGATGGACTGTTGCATGCGACCGGGATGAAAGTCCGTGGTGGCCATCAGCATTTCCTGATCGTTCCCGACGACAATTCCTTCAAAGCATTTGATGAACTCTGGAAAGAACGGATTGGTGATGTCTGGAATGATCAAGCCATAGGTTCTGCTTCTACCGTACTTCAGTGTTGTCGCGCTGTTATTGGGGAAGAACTTTACTTCCTCAATTACCTTGCGAACACGCTCAACAGTTTCGGGTCGGACGAGGCCGGACCCATTGATGACGCGCGACACGGTGGCGCTGGAGACTCCGGCCAGTCTTGCAATCTCACGCATGTCCATCGTGCAGTTGAACTCCTTTGTGAGTTGATGACCAGTGTAGAGTTACAGTAAGATTGCGCAAGCCAAACGGGGCAATGAGGGCTTATCTAGCGCAACGCCGACGGTACATTTATACCGTACTTGCCAAAAACCCGTATGTACACGTATACATAGTACCGCGAGTTGTCGATCTGAAAAGGCTGATCGCTACGCGTACTTTGCCCTACAGGCTGGAGATGAGGCCTGATTGCGGTTCAGGTGAGGTGCGTTGCAATGGATTTCCTGCGGCAGGTGGCTCAGCAGCGAGCGGTCACGCGACGAGAATTTCTCCGGTCCGTTGCGGTGACTGGAGCCGCGAGTCAGTTACTCGGCTTCACCCCACTGCGCGCCGCGGCGATGCCGCAACGGCAGAAGACTGTGGTTGTCACCTTCGGTGGGGGAGCTCGCGATGAAGAGACATTTGCTCCAGAGGGCCAAGAGAACATCCCGCATCTGCTCAACGAGCTGATTCCGCAAGCGACCTTTTGCACTCAGCTCGTCAATCGCGGAATTCTCGGCCATTATGTCGCTACCGCAAGTCTTGCGACGGGAGTCTACGAGAGCTTCGATAATTTTGCCGATGTTGCGCCGAAGAATCCGACCGTCTTTGAATATTTTCGCAAAGGGCTGAACCGCCCGGTGAATGACGTTTGGGTCATCGCTCCGAGCAATGGATTTAATCGCATCGGACAGAGCGACGGATCGCTGATTGCACCGGGGATGGGCGCGCAGGTGATTCTTCCGAAACACCTGCTAGCGTCGGCGTTGACGAAGGTGTCAAACGCGACGCCCGGTATGGATTTTCTGCTGCAGGATAACTACGAGAACTTCTTGTTCTCTCCTCCAGATGTGAAAAGTGACCTAGGAATTGCGAAGCTCACTGAAATGCTGCATCTCTCTGTCGAGGATTTTGCGCATCATGCGCAGACGCTCTCGAGTGCCGATGAGCTTTCTGTCTATGTGATGCGGCAGGTCATGAAGCAGTTCGCGCCCAGCTTGCTGTGGATCACGCTGCATGACATGGATGTGGCCCATACCGGGGCGTACTCGCTCTACCTCGAAGGGATCAAGAGAACGGATCGGCTGTGTGCGGATATTTGGAAGATGATCGAAAGCGATCCAGAGTATAAGGGGCGCACGACGATGCTGATCCTTCCGGACTTCGGTCGAGATTCTGATTTCAGCACTTCGGGGAACGGATTCCAGCATCATCGGACGGGCGATCCTCTCTCCAGGACGACGTGGATGATGGTCCTGGGACCACACATTCGGCAAAATTACACTGTGGATCGTCCACTCGATTCGCTCGATCTGGTACCGACGCTGGGCGCCATGATGGACTTCGCAACACCGCTGGCCAAAGGCAAGCCGATTGTGGAGGTGCTTGGGTGACTTCGCGCAATCTGCAGGTCGAAAGTTTTGCGCCCTATCCTCCGCAGGCGAGGGCGCTGGCGGTCGAACACGTGGACGCCATGAAGCGTATGCCATTGCTTCTGGCGGCCGCGATCTTGAGACAGGTGATTCAGTTTGACTGGAGCTTTCCCGCAGAGCGGCAACAGTTGGTACGTCAGCTTGATTTGCTCAGCCATATGGACGCGGCTTCTTTCGATTCGCTCGTGTCTCCTTTCGCATCGATCCCGCTTTCCGGTGAGCTATCGAAGTTTGATTATGTGAATCACCCGCAACAATTCAGCGAGAGACTTACGACGTACCTTTGGGAGAAACACCTGAGCGATGGCTATCACAGCATTGCACAGGTGTATCAGCAGTACCTGGACAAGGCTCTGCCACAAGCGCAACCCACTACTCCGCGCTGGACGATTGTCGTCATCGGAAAGGGGAGCCAGCAGGGAGAATATTCTCTCTTTCGGCACCTCACAGCGCACGGCATGCTGTTCTCAAGGCTGGATCCTGGGGGTGCTCTCGAGGTCTTGAGCTCTGCCGTGATCTCGCGTGCTCATCAGTATCCGTTAGATTACGGACACTGGTATATCGACGGCGGTGAATCGATTCCTGCGGTGGCAGGAGATTCGCAGCTGACCACGCTGTCGTACGCCAAGCTGGTGGCCGCCGCGATGCGTGAGTTTGCATTGGTGAAGGAGTTCGCCAGCCGTGGAACTTCTGGTGGGCCCATAGGACCTGAGGCTGTAGGTTCTTACATCGTAGGATTGAGTCCAGAGGAGCTAACTCTTCGGGGGAACGCATCCGATGCGCCCTTGCGCCATTTTGAAGTGAACCTGATTACGCAAGGCGCCGGCTGCCAGATATTCAGTACAACGTTTGTCCAGTGGGCTGCTCGCGAATGTTTGCATCGAACTCAACCGCTCACACTTTTCGCGCGCTTTTCGACACGCCAGAACAATGCTCCCATGGAGCAGTTGCTCGCGCGAAATCCTCTTGAGCAGACACAGGATCCTGAGGGCTCGCTGATCGATGCGGACATGGGTGCGTACTACACCTGGATCAACCAATCGCGTCTGCCGGGAGCGCAGGAGTCGCGCTTTCTCGTCTGGTTTGAGGACCACAACCTGGCTTGTGTTGTTTCCCCGAGGTTACCTGGAGGCAAGACCTTTACAGGGAGCATTCAAATGCGGGAAGTGCTGGAGCACATGGCTTAAACGGCTGTATGTCCGTCATCGGGTGGACATTGGAAGTCAGTAGCAGTGTGCCCGCATCGCGAAAGAGATTGACATTCGATCGACGGTACCTACCGTGGATCCGAATTGCAAAGCAAAGGGAGGAACTACCGTGACTCTGATCTTGCTCCAAACTCATCTCCTCGTCGGGCCTGAACGCCGGTCCATGCCACTCCTCAACCCTCGCCGCATCGTCACAAAGTTCTGTGCGGCGGCTGTCGTTCTCATGGGGCTCCTAGTATCAACGGCTACTGCGTCGGCACAGTCGGCGGGCGTTGCGGAGACTCCTTATATG
>FSYS01001408.1_pt1 | contig 16887 bp, 12 predicted proteins | sample 1638491 | NCBI WGS metagenome assembly FSYS01 (sample SAMEA3914788, study PRJEB12502) | metagenome | biome: forest; material: soil | place: Canada | collected 2011-07-03 | depth 0.1 m | reverse complement strand
CAGGGACCAGGGACCAGGATCAGGAATCTGGAATAGGGAATAGGGGAACATCTCGCCGCAACGATGACTTGCACAAACAAAAGGAGGCGTCATCTCGACCACAGAGACGGAACTACCTTCTTCCATAGTTTTGCGCATACATATCCCGCGGAAAGCCGTTGCCGCGCAGCTTGTTGCGCAGCGCCATGGCCTCCTCGCGCGTCATGAAGCCGTTCACCGCCACCAGGTACGGCGCATGTCCATGCGGCGAGAAGACCTCCAAGTGCAGGCTGGGGTTCAGATGCGCCAGGCGGTCGGCCTTGGCCTGTGCCTGGCCCGACTGGTTATAGGTGAACGCAATCACCCGCCAGTTGGCGTTCGTCGCGTGCTGCTCGACCGGCACCGGCACCGGCGCCGGCTGCGGCTGCGCCGCAGGAGTCTGGGTCTGTGCCGGCGTAGCCGGTGCCATGCTCGCCAGCGTCTGCATCCGATTGGCGGCGCGATTGGAAGGATGCCGGTGAGTAAAGTGCCAGAGCAACAGAATGACCACCAGCAGCCCCGCTGCGCCCAGTCCGGCCTTTACCAGCAGGGAACGCTGCGGTCCTTCGGGCTCGAAGACCCCGTTCCCTCTCGTCCGGCCTGGCTCGACATGAATGCGATCGACCGGGCTGCGGTACACCGGCGTGTTCGCCTGGGCTGCGGCCTGGACCCCGCGCCCCGTCGGTGCACTCGCACCCGAGCCGTTCGCCGACCGCGTCACCGGAGGATTGGAGGAAGGGGTCGCCGAAGGCACCACCCTTGCCGTCGCTGCCTGGGCAGCCGTTTGCGCCGCCGGGGTCCGGTTCGCCGAAGGAGTCGCTGAGGCAGGCGAAGCAGCGCGCGCTCCCGCCGGCGTCGCCGACACCGACGAAGCCGAGGCGCTTGCCGCCGCCGAGGCCGCAGCGTGGCTACCGCTCGCAGCGGGAGCCGCCGGCGCCGAATCGGCGAGCGCCTTCGCAATCTGTGCCACGGTCGTCCACTGGCCGCTCAGACCGTTGTACAGAATCTCCCGGAAGGGAGCCGGCAGCGCGGCGCTGTTCGCCGCAGGCTTCAAAACGCGATCCGGCTTCCGTTCTAGAGTCAGCGCCTGCAGCAGTACCAGGCAAAGATCGTAGACATCGCGGTTGCGCGCGGCGTCGCCCTCGGCACCCTCGGGCGCCTCGCGAATGCAGTCGCTGCGCAGCTTCACCGTCTCGCCGACCGCGAGCACGTTCATCGGCAGCAGATGCTCATGTACCAGCCCGATCGCATGCAGCGCCGTAACCGCCGCAACCAGGCTCTCGGCCACCTGACGCGTCTCCGCTACCGTCAGCGCCCGCTCTCGCAGGATCTGGCCAAGGTCCGCGTCGGAGGGCTCCATCACGACATACACCAGCGAGGTGTCGTCCATCACCACGTGGCCGAACTTGGTCAGGCCGAGCAGGGACTCCTGCTTCAGGTCGGTAACCGCATTCCAGCGCGCCACAATAGCGTCGTCGTCATAGTGCGACTCGATCAGTCGAAGGACCGTCTGGCGGCCGTCGCCCAGCGTGGTGGAGAAGAAGGCACTGCGGCCCTCGGGACGCAGCAAGTGCTCCAACCGGAAGGTGCCAGCGATCGTGCTGCCCTCGTATTCGTTCCAAAGTTCCATTCGTATCCCAGTCCTGCGAATTTATTCCGGATTCTTCAAATCCGGAGCTTCAAGGGAGAAAGGCCGTTTCCGGCAAGTCGTGCAGAGGGCTGCGCGATCGACTGGTCGCAGTGGCAACAAGATCTTTCGACGTCGCGATGAAGAAGCTGCTGCAGACTCATTATCCGCCTTCGCAGCACGCAAACCTGTGGAACACCAGCTTCAACGTACTCAGGAAGGTTCCCTTAGCTGGTTCCAGCCGTAGTTTCTTCCGCTTCACGTTGCATCGCCACCATCTTGAAGTCCTCACTTCACGCAATAGGTTACGCATCGCCGTGCAATCGTCCAGCCTTACAACCCACGCAAGCTGCCCTTCTCCTTTACGACAACAGCCGCTTCGTCCGCGCGCAGCCGCTCAAACATCGATCGAATCTCCGCATCGTCGACCTGCGGTTGCGGAACCGGCGGATCGAGCAGCGACTGCATCGTGTCCAGATCATTCTGCAGCGCCTGCGCAACGAGGTGCAACGACCGAACGATCTCCATCGCGTCCGCTCCCCGAATCCGCAGCGATCCCGCCGAAACCTCGATGTTGCGCGGTAGGTCCTTCACCATCACCGACCGCAGATCCCGCGGGAGCGCGAACCGCAGCATCTTCCGGCTTCGTCGACTCGGAGTCGGCTCCGTCACAACAAGTCGCTTCGCCACCGCCTCGGACACGCGATCCGCAGCAACAACCTCATCCAGGAACAGCAACAGCGCCGATCGATCCAGGAAGTGTGTGCTCCCAATCGACTGCACATTTCCCACCAACCGCATCAAGTTCTGCGCCGAGGCTCTCTTCACCTCAAAGAGGTCCTCTATATCTCGTCTTCGCCACGTTTGTAGGCTCGACCGACTCACCCGCTCTCGTATGCTGTAAGCCCGATCCGACCACGATATTGTCTTTGCCAAAAACATCACTCCGAGGATCACAGCTATTTTGGCTATTTGATCGTCACTCTATAAATAGCCGATATGCCAATTATTGACGATCCGGAGCATTTTGCGAACACGTCCACCCTAACTCAAAATTGCACCCGATAATACCTGTTATCATGGAGATAGGGCCGAGCTATGGAAGATACGAGGCCCAAGCGGACGGCCGGAATCCGTTCCCCACCCGCAAGCGCGTCTCGAGCGACTGCCGAAGCGCCATATCTTTGGCGGTATAGAACTGGAGTTTGTTGTTGACTGAGTTGTCTCTCGTGGTGTCCAGCACCTCTTCTATTGGAGAGGAAACCCTGATTCAGTTGGTGATGCATGGTGTAGGTTCCCCGCATACGCGACGTGCGTACAGAACCGGCCTGCTGGAGTTCTTTGCTTGGATGAAGCAAACCCAAGCTACGCCGAGATTCACAAAGGCACTGGTGCAGGAGTATCGGGCTCACCTCGAAGCGCGCACTCCTTCGGGGCTAAGCGACGCCGAGACGACGAAGGATCCGACAAACTTCAACAGCAGGCCTGCCCGTGAAGGGAAGAGGCTCGCCGCTGCGACGATCAATTTGCGGATGGCGACCATCAAGAAGCTAGCGTTAGAGATGGCGGACAATGGGATGCTGGATCAGAACGTCGCTGCCGCGATCAGTCGGGCGAAAGGCGTAACGCAGCGTGGGGACAAGTCCGGAAATTGGCTGGCGCCGATCCAGGCGAATGCGCTGTTGCACGCTCCAGATGGGAACACCTTGAAAGGACTACGCGACCGAGCCATCCTTGCGGTCTTGCTGAGTTGCGGTCTACGGCGGGCCGAGCTCCTGCGCCTCAAATGCAGCGATATGCAGCAGCGCGATGGACGTTGGGTCATCCTTGACATCGTTGGCAAGGGTAATCGCATCCGCACGGTTCCGATACCTGGGAACGTGAAGCAGTCCATCGACCGCTGGACTGCGGCTGCCGCTATTCAGGACGGACATCTCTTCCGACCGGTGAGCAAAGCGGGCATCGTGTCGACGAACGGCATTCAGGATGAGAAGGTCATCTGGCGCTTGGTGATGGAATACGCGCAGCGGATTGGCCTCGACAGGCTAGCGCCACACGATCTCCGTCGGACGTGTGCCAAGCTCTGTCGCAAGAACGGTGGGAAGCTCGAACAGATTGCCTTCCTGCTAGGACATAGCTCAATTCAGACGACCGAGCGGTATCTGGGGTCCGAGCAGGAGCTTGCTATCGCCGTGAACGATGGCATGGGACTCGACTTCTAGCCTGCCTAGCGTACTTAGCCGAAACGGGCGGCGCGTCAAAAAGTGCGCACCGCCCGTTTCGGCTCCTCTTATTAAGAGGTGTCGTTCCCGCATGTCTTAACTGGGATCGAACCAGCCGCCGTAGCCTGCGTGAAGCTTCTCCGCCGCTTCGGGCCCCCATGTGCCGGGCTCGTAAACATGGACAGGAAGGTTGCTCGCGAGCACTGGGTCGAGCAGCTTCCAGGACTCTTCGACGTAGTCCTGGCGGGCAAATCGGCGCTGATTGCCCGCCATAGTGTCCTCCAGGAGCTCCTCGTACGGCAGCATATCGTCGGCTCCAGGCGGTGTCGCAGAGACGAGTTCGACCGGATGGCCAATGAATCCCTGGCCGAAGGACTTTTCCAGGGCCCCTATGGCGATTTTGACCTGCGGCGATACCTGGAAGCGGATGTAGTTCGCGGCTGGCGGTTCTCCTGAGAAGACCGCAGGCGGCTGGCGCATTCGCGCAACGATTTGGGTTCCGGTCGTAGCGAGAAGTTTGCCAGTGCGAATGAAGAAGGGAACACCCTTCCACCGCCAGGAGTTAATGAATAGACGAAGCGCAACGAAGGTTTCGACGTTGGAGTCTGGAGCAACACCGGGCTCGTCGAGGTAGCCTTTGAACTGTCCCAGGACAACATCTTCGGGGCGGATTGGCTGGATCCCGCGGAGAACCTTCACGCGTTCGTCACGGAAGAGTTCCATCTCGATACCCGGCGGCGGCTCCATGGCGATGTTGCTGACCAACTGCATGATGTGATTCTGGACAACGTCGCGGATGGCGCCAACCGCATCGTAGAAGGACCCGCGGCCTTGAACGCCAAACTTTTCCGCCATGGTGATCTCGACCGACTCGACATATTGACGGTTCCAGATCGGTTCCATGAAGGCATTCGCAAAACGGAAGTAAAGGAGGTTTTGAACTGCATTCTTTCCGAGGTAGTGATCGATGCGGAACACGTCGTGTTCGCTGAACGTGTTTTGTACCGTCACGTTCAGAGCTTCGGCGGACAGGAGGTCACGTCCAAAGGGCTTTTCGATAATGACGCGCGCGCCCTCGGCGCAGCCGGCGATCTTGAGCTGCTCCATGACCTCACCAAAGAGTCCAGGGGGGATGGCGAGGTAGTGAAGCGGGTGTTTCGCGTCGCCGAGCTCCTGACGGACTTGCTGGAAGGTTGCGGGATCGGCATAGTCGCCATCGACATAGCGGAGCCGGCTCATCAGCTTCTTAAAGCCGTCGGGGTCAATGCCCCCGTGGGTCTCCAAGCTTTTTTGGGCATGTGCTTTGAACTGGTCAAGGTTCCACCCGGACTTAGCGACGCCGATTACGGGAATGTTTAGCTTGTCTCGCTTCGCGAGCCGCTGAAGCGACGGAAAGATTTGCTTGTAGGCCAGATCGCCTGTTGCGCCAAAGAACACCAATGCATCGGAAAATACCTGTTGCATCCCTATAAAACCTCTCCCGTCTATCATGCCACCTTCCGGGCCGCCGGGCGTGCGAACGAATCACTCGGGTAAGCAGATTCAGCAATTTGAGTGCGATGTTCGAACGCAACTAGTTGCAAGAGCCCGGGTTGTAACCTTTGTGGCGTTGCATCATCTAACGAAATAGAGGTTTTTCGAGTATGCTGCGGTTGAAAGATTTGTTTTTGCTCTCTTTGGTAACATTGGGCGTCCCCGCCTTTGGGCAAGGCGGGCAAGGCATAAACCAGGCTGTCCCCGGGACCTTGAATTATGTGGAAGGCACCGTCACGCTGAACGGCCAACCAATCTCCAGCAACGCTGTAGGATCTGCCATCGTACAGCCCGGACAGTTCATCCAGACAGGCCAGGGAAAGGCAGAGATTCTTCTCACGCCGGGAGTCTTCCTCCGTCTCGACAGCCGGAGCGCTGTCCTGATGGTCACGCCGAGTCTGACCCATACCGAGGTTGAGTTGGAGCGCGGACGCGCCGAGGTCGAGGTCGATCAGATTTATAAGCAGAATTACATCCTGATCGATCAGAAGAGCGGCGGCACGCAACTTCTGAAGCCGGGACTCTATGAGTTCAACGCCAACAACAACACGATGCGCGTCTTTGACGGAAAGGCGGCAGTATTTGCTGGAACCGGTGTACGCGATGGCGATCAGCCAAGACAGCAGAAGGCGGTCATCGTAAAGGGTGGCCATGAGCTGGTGGTGGGCGATCAGCTTGGGAAACCGACTGGTTTTGACAAGAACAGTGCCTCTGATTCGGACGGGCTCTATCGCTGGAGCAGTTTGCGCTCGGAGTATTTGGGCGAGGCAAACTTGGAACTGGCCAGCGAGTACGCTGGAAATACCGGCTTTGCTCCCGGATGGGCATGGGATCCGTACTTCTCTGGTTACACCTGGCTGCCGGGGGATGGATTGTTCTGGAATCCATTTGGCTGGGGCTTTTACTCGCCCTACTACATCTGGGGCGGCGGTTTCATCTATGGTCGTGGGTATCGTGGTGGATATGGCTATCGCGGCGGATACGATCACGGCGGTTTTGCCGGACACGCTGCAATGGGGGGCGGCGGCGGCTTCCACGGCGGCGGTGGTGGCGGCGGACACCGCTAATCCTCCTAGCTCATGAGGCGTTCGCCTCTCAATACGGCAAGGAGATTCAGCACAGCACAAGAGAAGCGCCCGCCCTATTTGAGCGGGCGTTTCTTTTTGTGCTGCTATAGCTAGGCATTTCCGGACTATATCGCAGTAGACTGGGGATGCATGGAATATCCTCGTATCCTCACCCTAATTGATAATTATTTGGACCGCCTTACAGAGGCGCGGCAGGTGCTGGTCGAACTCGAGAGCGCACCCGGCAATGGCCAGAAGCGTAGGTTTCAGGCGACGGCCAGCAATAGAGCATTGAAAGCTGCGGCAAAGGAGAGGCAGGCTCGACTCGCGTTTGACGTGACGCCCTCGCAGCCCGAGACGCCAAGGCCGAAGGCGAAGGCGAATAAGCGTGCAAGCCCTCTCATCGCACAGGAAGGCACCGAGAGCCAAGCCGCATTCTCTGTTCAGAACGAACTGTTTCCGCAGGAGCAACCACGTGAGTCACCGCGCGAGAAGCAGGAAACGGACGGACAGGCAGGGAGGCCGCTTCCTACTGTTGCGCCCGCTGCCGTCAGTGTCGTAGCACGCGCTCAGCGCAAGCCCTCGACACGAAACAAGGCAGCCAATGCGCCAGCGGCCCGAGCTCTAGGAGGGACGGTATCCGCTGCCCCAGTCTTCATCCCTGCCGAACGGGTCCGTCAGGAGCATTTACAAAAAGCAACCAAGAAAGGCACACAAGAAGAGGCTTCAGGCGCGGCGACCGCTCCGCTTACAGTCGAGATGCTCACGCAGCGATGGGTACAAGGACTGACATTCTGATCCTTGTACCCATAATTGGAAGCAAAGTGACTACGGTGCGACCGCCGCCGCGGCTTGCTGGGCATAAGCCTCAGCGCTGATATCTACCGTGGCAGCTCCGGTCAGCATCGATTGGGTGTTTGCGGCGGCCTGGGCGCTTGTCTGATCTACCAGTTCGACAATCGCCTGATTTACCGTGTTGACACCATTGCCACCTATTGAACCTACCATTCCTGTGAATCCTCCTTCATCGGCTGATATCGGTGAGAGCAGCACGGAATTCAAGGTCGGTTCAGCTTCGGTTGCATTGATGCCAAGCGCCGATCTCTTCTGCCGTCAGAGGCAGCGGAAGAGCTTGCCCTCGTAGTCCCGATTCGAACGTTGTTTCTAGAATCGCCATCACCGCGACAGCGTCCGCCGTGGCGATATAGGGCCGTTGCCCACCAAGGATCGCATCCCTGATGCCAACGTAATACATCCGCTGATCGCCGCGCGGGGATGGAATCGTTGTTCTGGTCCCGGTCGCTCCGTCGATCAAGATGCTCTCATCGGGATCGAGCCCAAACGTGGGATCATCAGGCAGCAGACCTTCCACAAGCTGCCGCTCCTGTACATCGGCACCGTACTTCATCCAGCTCCCTCGGGTGCCATGGAGCGCAGAACGTGGGCCAGCCCCTGCAACCAGCAAGGAGCAGTGAAGAATTACCCGGACTCGGTCATAGTTGAGCTGCACATGTGCCCAGTCATCGGTCTGACCGCCTTCGCGCAGAATCGCAAAGTTGGCATGCACTGTCTGTGGGAGTCCGAAGAGATATAGGGCCAGATCAATCAGATGAGGACCCAGATCGAACCACAAGCCCGCACCCGGACCAGTATCTTCGCGCCAACGTCTCCGCACGACGGGACGAAAGCGATCCATGTGGCACTCAAAGTGGGATACCGCGCCGAGCTGTCCTGATTCGAGCATCGTCTTCGCGGCGACGATCTCACTCTCCCAGCGGCGGTTCTGGAATACCGACAGGAGCCGGCCACACTCTTCCGCAAGAGCAGCGAGCGACCGGGCTTCTGCGAGCGTCACAGTGAAGGGCTTATCTACGACCACATCCTTCCCTGCACGAAGGGCTGCCGCGGCAAGAGGGAAGTGGCTCTCATTAGGAGTCGCGATCACCACGAGATCAACGTCTGGGTGGGTCGGCACTTCTGCGGGCTCGCATACAGTCACGTTGGGAATGGCGGCGCGTACGGCCTCGGGCTTGCTCGATCCCACCACAGTCAAGGACAGCCCGGGAACTGACTGGATCAAGGGCGCGTGGAAGGTCTTGCCCGCATAGCCGTACCCAATCAAGCCAACTCGAATCGTTCGGGAATCTTCGCTCATCGCTCTCAAGGATAAGCCATGTGGCAGGGATAGAGCTGGAGCAGCGCTAGGGAAAGGTGAGGGCGGCGGCGGCGCTTGTGCCGATGGATTGGACGTACTGCTGGTGGCCGCGGTTGAAGCACCCGTAGCTATAGGCGCTGTCGCTGGGCGGCCCATCGGTCGTGGAGGGTTTCCCGGCGCTGCAGGTTCCAGCAGCCAGCCGCTCACGGCCATGTCCGCGCCCCCGGAGGCTGCCGTCAGGAGCGGCGACGGCATCGAGTGGGGGCTCCGTAATCGCTGTAGTAGGCGAGGGCGACGGAGCCTGGGATACAGATGGCTCCGGCGGCAGTGTTCTGGGCGCAGGCCGGGTTGGTGGAGGCGAGACTGCGCGGGGATTCCGGCGTATTGAGGGGATAAGAGGTTGAGGCCATCGTTGCCGTCGACGGCGTCTTCAGGGCGGCGGCGTAGGTGACCATACGCAGACCGTGTCCAGGGAATGATGTCCTCACCTCGCGACTGAGCCTTGCATCGGCGTCTCCGGGAGCTACGGCAGGCGGGTGGTGGTGCAGGTACGTTACGTTCGGGGAGTCGTCGAGACGCATTCGGGATGGATTGACCTGCTGGAGGGAGCGTGCTCTAATGGCGCCTTTCAGGGTGACGGTCATGTGACCGCGTTGTGAAGGGAGCGTTTCATGCATGAAGTGGGTAGCTTGATCGTAATGCTTCAGGTACAGGCTTCGAACTCGGCGACGTACACAGGTGGGAATGATGGTCGGTTGTATCTCTGGATCGCTATGGGGGTTGGTGTTCTGGCACTGCTGACAGCGTCGCTGCTGGCGCGGTCAGTGATCGCGCACGATACGGGGACGGCCGAGATGCAGGTGATCTCGAACGCCATTCGCGAGGGCGCGGAGGCGTTCCTCAAGCGGCAGTATCGGACGATCGGGGCGCTGGCCGTGGTTCTGGCTATGGTGGTGTTCTTCGGGTATCACCTGTCGGCGCGCACGGCTCCCTTTGCGCTGCGGACGGTGGTAAGTTTCCTGGTGGGAGCGACGTGCTCGGGGTTGGCTGGCTACACGGGAATGTATGTGTCGATCCGCGCAAACATACGGACTGCCGCGGCGGCGCGATCTAGCCTGAACCTGGCTCTGCAAATGGCACTGCGCGGTGGCGCGGTGACCGGCTTGGTGGTGGTGGCGCTGTCGCTGCTGGGCATTGGTGCGCTGTTCCTGTTCTTCGGTGGGCTAACGTATCCGCAGGCGGTTCCATATCAACTGGTCGGGTTCGGGTTCGGAGCGTCGCTGGTAGCACTGTTTGCGCAGCTTGGCGGAGGAATCTACACCAAGGCCGCGGATGTGGGCGCGGATCTGGTGGGCAAGGTCGAGGCGGGCATTCCGGAGGACGATCCACGGAATCCGGCCGTGATCGCGGACCTGGTCGGTGACAACGTCGGCGACTGCGCGGGTCGCGGAGCGGACATCTTCGAGTCCACAGCGGCCGAGAACGTCGGCGCGATGATTCTGGGCGCGGCACTCTATCCCGTATTCGGCGTGAAGGGAATCCTGTTCCCGCTGATCGTGCATGCGATCAACCTGATCGCGAGCACCGTCGGCGTCGCGGTGGTGAAGACGACGGAAACGGAGAACCCGATGACGGCGCTGAATCGCGGCTTCTACCTGACCTCTGCGCTCGCCTTGGCGGGCTTTGCCGTCGCGGTCCATACAATGCTGAATGGACCGGGCGTGGCGTGGCTCTACCTGTTGGGATGCGGTGTGGTGGGACTTGTGACCGCGTTCCTCTTCGTATGGATCACGCAGTATTACACCGAAGCGCGTTACAGGCCGGTGAAGTCGATCGCCGAGGCGTCGCTGACGGGACCGGCGACGAACATCATCGCGGGGCTTGCGGTGGGGATGGAGACGCCGGCGATTCCTGTGCTGGTAATCTCGTCGGCGCTGTTGTTGAGCTACTACTTCGGTGTGCAGGGATTGGCTGGAGTGTCGGTCGTAACGGACTACGCGAAGGGCATCTATGGAACGGCGATCGCCACGATGGGAATGCTGAGTTGCGCGGCGTACATTCTGGCGATGGATACCTTTGGACCGATCACCGACAACGCGGGCGGAATTATTGAGATGTCCAATCAGCCGGTGACCATTCGCGAGCGGACGGACAAGCTGGACTCAGCAGGCAACACGACCAAGGCGCTGACCAAGGGCTACGCGATCGGGTCGGCGTCGCTGGCGGCGTTCCTGCTGTTCTCCGCATACCTTGAGGAGATACGCGCCATCGTCACGGACAAGGTAAGCCATGCGGGAGGTTACATGCCCGCGGGATGGAGCTTCACCAACATCAACCTGGCGGAGATTCCGGTGTTTGCCGGAGCGCTGCTGGGAGCGATGTTGACCTATCTGTTCTCGTCGCTGGCAATCAAGGCGGTGGGACGAACGGCACAGATGGTGGTGCAGGACGTGCGCGACCAGTTCCGGGAGAACCCCGGAATCATGCTGGGGACGACGAAGCCGGACTATGCACGGTGCGTGAATATCGTAACCGGAGCGGCGCTCAAGGAGATGGTTCTGCCGGGATTGCTGGCGGTCGGATTGCCGGTTGCGGTCGGGCTGATCTTCCGCAACTTCAGTGCACAGTATGGAGCGACCTCGGGGAGCTTGCTGCCTGGGACGATTCTGCCGGTGCCTGCGATCGGGGGTGTTCCGGTGAACCTGGCGGGCGCGCAGGCGGTGGCTGGTTTGCTGATGGTCGGTACGATCTCGGGCATCCTGCTGGCGATGCTGATGAACAACGGCGGCGGCGCGTGGGACAACGCCAAGAAGTTCATCGAGACGGGACAATATGGAGGCAAGCGCTCGGAGGCGCACAAGGCCGCGGTGGTCGGCGATACGGTTGGCGATCCGTTCAAGGATACCGCTGGACCGAGCCTGCATGTACTGATCAAGCTGCTGGCTACGATTACCCTGGTGCTGGCTCCGCTGTTCGTGTAGGTCGGAGTCGAGGGGCGCAGATGAGCCATCGCAGACCGAATACCAGTACAATCGAGGAGGCAGGGCGGAGACGCCGAACGCCGACAATCGGTCTTAGCTGTCTAGGACTTGCGCTCTCGACTGTAGAACCTTCAAGGATATAAATGCATGGCCCGTCAAACATCACCAAGTCTTTCTCCCACGTCGGCGTCCGGTTCTGTGGCGAGCGAAGGCGCGCTGAGCCGCGAACAGCTGATTGAGTTCTACCGCCTGATGTATCTGTCGCGGCGCACGGACGATCGTGAGATCGTACTGAAGCGGCAGCAGAAGATCTTCTTCCAGATCTCCTGCGCGGGACATGAGGCGTTGCTGGTTGCTGCTGGCATGGCGTTGAAACCGGGTTACGACTGGTTCTTTCCGTACTATCGCGATCGGGCGATCTGCCTGACGCTGGGGAACACGGTTGAGGAGCAGTTACTGCAGGCGGTTGGCGCGGCCGACGATCCGGCGAGCGGCGGTCGGCAGATGCCTTCGCACTGGGCGAGCACCAAGCTGAACATCGTCTCTCCTTCGTCGTCCACTGCGACGCAGTGTCTGCACGCGATCGGATGCGCGGAGGCGGGAAGATACTTCGCGCAGCATCCTGAGGCGGCGGAGAAGCCTGACGCGTCGAAGGGGATAGACTATCGCCAGTTCAAGGACGTGAAGTTCCACGGCGATGAGGTCGTGTATGTGTCGATCGGCGAGGGATCGACGAGTCAGGGCGAGTTCTGGGAGTCGCTGAATACGGCTTCGAACGGGAAGCTTCCGGTGCTGTATGTCGTCGAGGACAATGGTTATGCGATCTCGACTCCGGTAGAGGCGAATACGCCGGGCGGAAACATCTCGCGGCTGATTGCGAACTTCCCCAACTTCCACTTCGCCGAGGTGGATGGAACGGATCCGATTGCGAGCTACGCAGCGATGGTCGAAGCGGTTGCTTATTGCCGCTCGGGCAAAGGTCCTGCGCTGGTACATGGGCATGTGATTCGGCCGTATTCGCATTCGCTGTCGGACGACGAGCGGTTGTATCGCTCGGCCGCGGAGCTCGAGGCGGACGCGAAGAAGGATCCGATCTCGCGGATGCAGATGTGGCTGCTGCGCGAGGGCATTCTGGACGAAGCGGGCATCAACCGGCTCGAGCGGCAGGTTGATGAGGAGGTGCAGCGCGCGGCGGATCGCGCGGTGAGCGCGGCGCTGCCGACGATCGAGTCGATCACGCGACATGTCTACTCGGAGGACCTGAGCGTGAGCGATGCGCGCTTCGCCACCGAGCCGCAGACGACGGTCAGCGATGAAGACGAGCGCACGATGGCCGATCTAATCAATCACTGTCTGAAGGACGAGATGCGGCGCGATGAGCGGATCGTGGTGTTCGGCGAAGATGTGGCCGACGCGACGCGCGATGAGCCGCTGCGCGCAGGCAAGCTGAAGGGCAAAGGCGGTGTCTTCAAACTGACCCACGGATTGCAGGCGGAGTTTGGCAACGATCGCTGCTGGAACTCTCCGTTGGCTGAGGCGAACATCGTTGGCCGCGCGATTGGAATGGCCGTTCGCGGGCTGAAGCCGGTAGTCGAGATTCAATTTTTCGATTACATATGGCCGGCCATGCACCAGATGCGCAATGAGCTGTCGGTACTGCGCTGGCGGTCGAATGGAACCTTCAGCTGCCCGCTGGTGATGCGGGTGCCGATCGGTGGCTATTTGACCGGCGGATCGATCTATCACTCGCAGTCGGGCGAGAGCATCTTTACGCATACGCCGGGCGTACGGGTGGTGATGCCGTCGAACGCTCTGGACGCGCTGGGCCTGCTGCGTACGGCGATCCGCTGCGACGATCCGGTGCTGTTCCTCGAGCACAAGCGGTTGTACCGCGAAACCTTCGGACGGGCGGCGTATCCGGGAGCGGAGTACGCGATTCCGTTCGGCAAGGCGAAGACGGTGAAGCCTGGAAAGGATCTCACCGTGGTTACATATGGTGCCGTGGTACCGCGGGCGCTGCAGGCGGCGGTGAAGTTGGAGCGCGAGCAGGGCATCAGCGCCGAGGTGATCGATCTGCGGTCGCTGAGCCCGTACGACTGGGAGGCGATCGCGGAGTCGGTGAAGAAGACCAACCGCGTGATCATCGCCCATGAGGACATGCTGAGCTGGGGCTACGGCGCGGAGATCGCGGCGCGGATCAGCGACGAGCTGTTCCACGATCTCGATGCTCCGGTGCGACGGGTTGCGGCGATGGACACGTTCGTGGCGTACCAGCCGGTGCTGGAGGATGCGATTCTGCCGCAGCCGCAGCATCTGTATAAGGCAATGGCCGAGTTGGCGGCGTTCTAGATAAGTTGGGCTTATGGGAGCCCCCGATCTTGGACGCAAGCCCTTTTCCTGCTATGGCTTGCGGAGGATTGGCTGCGTCAAAATATTCACTCGAAACCTTTTCTAAAGGATTTAGCTCCCAAATAACCAATGAGAAAAGCCCCGGTGATTGCCGGGGCTTTTCTTATCTCTACTTCTATTCGCTCAGATTGAAGGTGGAGTGACCTCCTAAGCTAAGACAAAGCAGGAAAGCCCCATTTTGATCGAATGGAGGCATAAGGATGCGGCGAACGGGTCCTTCGCTACGCTCAGGATGAACGCAACACCGATACAAACCACGAAAAAGACAAAGACAACAAGGACAACGGCAACGGTTCTGAGAGTAACTCCGAGAGTTACAATCTGCCTCCGATCCCTTCGATCGCGTCCGCATGAAGGGTGCGATTCGCCAGGAGTGGAGGCAGCGCGCGGCAGTGGACCACGGGCGACGGAGCTACGCCTAGGGCAGGGAGGTCCGCCCGGCGGCCGACCGACAGAGCGCTAACGGCTGGCGGCAGAATGGACGAAAGAACGTTTCGAGGTGTAGCCTTACGCCAACAAAAAGGAGCGTTCATGTTGCGTCGTGACTTCGTCCGCGCAGTCGCCGCGGTCAGCCTTGCGCCGAAACTGTTGTGGTCCCAGCAAGCCGCCAATTCTGCCCTTCCGCCACCGGCTCCCGTGCCGTGGACGCTGGGGCTGAATCCCAAGACTCCGCTGCCGCTCACCGAGGTGGTGGACGGGATCGCAGAGACCGAGGTCCGCTTCTTTACGCCGCTCCAGATGCAGACCTTCGCGTGCCTCTGCGATACGCTGCTGCCGCCGCTCGGGAACAAGCCCGGTGCGGTGCAGGCCGATACACCCCGCTTCCTCGACTTTCTCATCGGGAGCTCCCCGGACGAGCGCAAGCTTCTCTACACGGGCGGCCTAGATTGGCTGGAGGGGGAGTCGCAGAGCAGGTACAAGCTGCCCTTCGCGCGCCTCAACTCGGCACAGGTAGACGGCCTCATCAAGCCCTGGCTGCGCACCTGGATGACCGACCATCCGCCGACCGAGCCGCACGCCGACTTCATCAATATCGCCCACGAAGACATCCTCACGGCGACGATGAACTCGAAGGCGTGGGACGACGCCGCTCCCGCTGCCGGACAGGACTGGGTGACCGGCGGCCTCTACTGGTCGCCGATTGATCCGGACATCTACTGCGAGGGCGAGTCTTGCGAGCGTCAGCCTCCCCACGTCGCTGCCGCACCAAAGGCCGCGCACACCATGCCCGTCTACTCGCGGTAGGAGACATGCAGCTCTGAAGACCCATGAAAGACATATGACCGAAAAAACCTTCGATGTATTGATAATTGGGTCCGGACACTCTGGTGGCATGGCAGCCAAGATCCTGACCGAGAAGGGCATCAGCTGCCTGATGCTGAACGCTGGACCGGTGGCCGACGTTGCCAAAGACGCGGAGCGTAAACCCGCCTACGAGCTGCCCTATCGCGGCTTCAAACCGCCAGGGCGCTTGGAGCACGTCTTCCAAGCCAACGAGTTCAACGCCAACGTCTGGGTCGACGAGCAGGAGGTGCCCTACACCTTCGACCCGGCGAATCCCTACAACTGGGTGCGCGTGCGCCTGTTCGGGGGGCGGTCGCTGTTCTGGTCGCGGCAGTCCTTCCGCTTGAGCGACTACGAGTTCAAGGCCAAATCGCACGACGGCTTTGGAGCCGACTGGCCGATCAGCCTCGCGGACCTGGCGCCCTTTTACTCGCGCGTGGAGAATATCTTTCAGGTCGCCGGCGCCCTCGATGGTCCGCCGCAAATGCCGAATGGCAACTACGTCCTCGACAACGATGATCCCTGGTCGGAGTCGATGCAGCGCTTCATCGCAGCTGCCAAGCCCTTCGACATGCCGGTCTGCAAGCAGCGTCGCGCCATGGGCCGCGACGGGCTCGCCAGTTCGGTCAATCTGCTGTTGCCGGATGCCGAGCGCACGGGCAAGCTGACCTCGATCGCCAACGCGGTGGTGCGTCAGCTGTCAGTGGACAAGAACACGGGCCAGCCCAACGGCTGCTACTTCGTCGACCGCCTCACGCGCCGCGAGATGCAGGTCAAGGCGCGCGTCGTTATCCTGGCCACGGGCACGCTCGAGAGCACACGCCTGCTGCTGAACTCGAATCTCGGCAACTCCAGCGGCCTCGTCGGGCACTATCTAATGGACCAGATCTATGGTCCAGGCCTGACGTGCTCGGTGCCGGAGGCGCGCAACGGCAAGGCCACCAAGCAACTAATGGGCGGCGGAGCAATCGTTCCGCGCTTTCGCAATATCACCACCAAGAGCGACAAGTTCCTGCGCGGCTACGCCCTGAATGTGACCAGCCGCATGGGAGGCGTCGACCCGCGCAACTTTGCGGCATATGGAGCCGAGCTGCAGCAGAAGCTGGATGCATACAATGGCAGCGCCTTCTACATGACGGTGATGGGCGAGGTTCTGGGGCGGTACGAAAATCACGTTCGCATCGACCCGACCAAGGTCGACGCCTGGGATATTCCCGTACTCCACATCGAGACCAAGTACACCGACAACGAGTTCAACATGGCGAAGGACGCCGTGGAGGTCGGCTCGGCCGTTGCCGCGTCGGCAGGGTTTGAGGTGCTCTCGAAGAACGTCGTTCCCAACCCGCCCGGCTACAGCATCCACGAGGTGGGAACCTGCCGCATGGGCGACGATCCGAAGCAGAGCGTCCTGAACAAGTGGTGCCAGAGCCACGATCACAAGAACCTCTTCGTCGTCGATGGAGCCAGCTTCGTCAGCGCTGGTTGGCAGAACCCCACGATGACGATTCTGGCCTTGTCGATGCGCGCGTCCGAGCATCTTGCGGATGAGATGAACAGAAAGAATCTATAGGAGAAGAACGTTGACGATGAT
>FSYS01002135.1_pt1 | contig 16972 bp, 18 predicted proteins | sample 1638491 | NCBI WGS metagenome assembly FSYS01 (sample SAMEA3914788, study PRJEB12502) | metagenome | biome: forest; material: soil | place: Canada | collected 2011-07-03 | depth 0.1 m | reverse complement strand
CCTCCAGGCTGAGCACAACTGGAAGACAGGTCGCGTCCTTCGCTCGAAGCGGTTTGCGCAAACCAAACCACCACCGGCGGAGCCGTTGATTCTACGCCTGCCTTAGACCGCCATTATATGCACCTGGTTCCGCCCCGCACGCTTCGCTTGGTAGAGCGCCCGATCCGCCATGCGCAGCAGGTCCACCGCGTCGCTCGCCAGATCCGGATACGTCGCCAGTCCCACTGAGATCGAGATCTGCCGCAGCGGCTCGCCGCGGTACTCCAGCCGCATCGTCGAAATCCGCTGCCGCAGTCGCTCCGCCGCCTCCATAGCCCGGTCCCGCGTGATCTCCGGCAACAGGATCACGAACTCCTCGCCGCCATACCGGCACACGATATCTTCCGCGCGCACGGCCGCCTGCAAGCATCCCGCCAGTTCGCGCAGCACCAGGTCGCCCGCCTCGTGTCCAAACAGATCGTTGAATGCCTTGAAGTGGTCGACATCGAGCATCAGCAGCGCCAGCGGCGCATTACTCCGTACGGAGCGCTGCAGCTCGCGCTCCAGCGCAATCTCCAGAAAATGGCGATTGAAGAGATTCGTTAGCCCATCCCGGATCGACTGGTTCTCAAGCTTGGCGCGCAGGTTGAGGCCTGCAATCGCCATCGCCGCCAACTCCACCATCTCGTTGACCAGCGCCTCCCGCCCTGCTGCCAGCGTCTGCACCTCTTCCGTGGGCAGGTTCAGATGCGCGAATCCCAGCGTCTCGCCCAGCGCGGCTAGCGGAATGCACATGTAATTCTCTGGCGGTTGGCCAACAAAGTGCGCGCAATGGATCTCCGACTCACCCGACTTCCGCCAGCGTGGCCGTCCGGTACGCAGGCCACAGCACGCCTCCGCCTCGAAGCTGTCCAGCATACCCTCCGGCCCGCCCCATGTCGCGGACATCATCAGCATGCTGCGCGAGTTGTTGATGATCGAGATCGCCCCGTTGCTTCCCGGAACCAACTGGTTCAGGTGCCGCGCCGAACAGGCATACGCCTCCTGTGCGGTCACGCACAGTTGCAGTTCGTCACGAGCGTTCTTCAGCAGCATCGCCTCGCTTACCCGCGCTCCCAGCGCCTCGACCGTTGTCGCCAAACTGCCGTTCGCGCGGGATAGCCGCTCTTGAAACTGACGCCTGCGCACCGCATCCCGAATCAGGATGGAGAACAGGATGACCCATACCAGCATCGAGAACCCGAGGTCCGCCGATCCCCAAAACATCGGCCGCCACACCGACGCCTGGATATCAGTCCGGCGCTGTTCGAGGAGGGAACGCTCCGTCGTCTGCATCATGTTGACGATCTGCCGCAGATCGCGCAGCCGCTTCTCCGGAACCGCCCCCGAATCGCCGGCCGCATCCACCTCGCGGGACAGAGTCTCGACTGCCGTCAGCAAGTCATGGCTGCGCTGCAACTGCGACGGGTTGTCTTGGACCAGATCCTGCAGCCGCAATGCACCTGTGTTGAGCGCCACCGTCATCGTCAAAACAGAGCGAAGGTGATCTTCCTGATGGGTCGCTTGAAAAAGCTGCATCCTGAAATCAATGCGGTCAATGCGTTCCGAGTCCAGCGTCAGCTCATCCAGCACGACGTGGGTGTGCCGCAGCCAGTCATTCGACTGCAGAATCCGCTGCGTACTCGAAACCACGAGCATCACTCCCGCAATCGTGAACGCAAGCACACCAACAGCACAGAGGATCAGAAGTGTGATCGCTCGATTCGTCCGAAGTCCGTCCTCGGAACGTGAAATGTGAGTATCCGGCATGTAGGAGGGGCGACCTGTCGAGCAAAACTGCTGGTGTCACAATCTTACTCGGGAAAGAGCACCCGGGAACGGCGAGGCAAGTGAATTTTGAATCAGCGGCGATCGTTCTATGATCAAGGCATGCAGAGCTTCGACACCCTCTTGCACGAAGCCGAGATCGCCCACGGCCACCTCTGCGCCGGACAGATTCTCGGCGTCCGCTTGGCCATGCTCGGTTGCGCCCGCCTCGGCATCGACGACCCCAAAGGAGCCGACCGCAAACGCCTCGTCACCTTCGTTGAGATCGACCGTTGCGCCACCGACGCCATCGCCGTCGTGACCGGTTGCCGCCTCGGCAAGCGCGCGCTCAAGTTCCGCGACTGGGGCAAGATGGCAGCCACCTTCGTCGATCTCGCCTCCGACCGCGCCATCCGCATCGCCGCCCGCGAGTCCTCCAAGCAACACGCCCGCGACCTCTATCCGCACATCGAAAACAAGAACCAGCAGCAAATGCTGGCCTACCGTGAGCTACCCGATGCCGACCTCTTCACCGAAGAGTGGGTCCGAATTTCCCTGCACCCGCGCGAGATGCCCGGCTACAAATCAGCCCGCATCGTCTGCGACCGCTGTGGCGAAGGCATCAACTACGACCGCGAGGTCCAGCGCCCGGCAGACAACCCGACCGGTGACCCCGTAGAGATCCTCTGCCAGGGCTGCGCTGACCCCGCCTCCCGCTATTACCATCCCCTCGACTCCGACGTAGCATCGCGCTAACTAACCGGCCGCCATCTTCGCGACAGTTTCATTCGTCGCGAAGACGGTGGCCGGCATCTCCGATAGCGTCTGCGCCTAGGCGACTAGCGATATCCATAGCTGCGATCGTAGCCATGATCGAAGCGGTGGTCCTCATCCCGGTGTCCCCAATCCGCACGGCGATCAAAGCTCGCGCGCGGACGAAAGTCCCCTCCCCTCCACGGCCCTCGATACGCAGCTTGATCCTGCTCCCGGACATGCCCGCCCCGCCATCCGTCCCCGCCATGTATGGAACCCGATCCCCGATATCCCTGCTGCGCCTTCGCAGGCGCCGCCAGCACAAACGCGCCCGCCACCAGACCGACCGTAAGAACCCTTGCCACCATCGCCGTTACGTTTGTGCGTTGCATACTGCCTCCTTGCTTCACCCAAGCAAACACACCTTCCCGGCTCCGTGTTGCCAACAACTTTTCTTCCACTCCGGGTTGCTCCGCAAGCTCCAGGCCCCACACCTGTGCGCACCCGAAATCGCAGAGTCATTCCGCCGAACTTTCTAATGCAAACCTGCTTCAACCCACCAAGGTCAACGCGGAGTCCAGCATCACGCGGTTCCGTCCGGCAACTTTGGCTGCATACAACGCGCGATCGGCTCGCCGCAGCACCGCCTCAAACGTGTCCTCGGCCTCAAAGACCGCGACGCCACTGCTCACCGTCGTCTTCAGGATATGGTCGTCGATAACGATCTCCATCCCCTCGATGATCTTCCGGATCCGTTCCGCGGTCACCAGCGCACCCGCAAGCGTCTCGTTCCAAAGCAGGATGACGAACTCCTCGCCCCCGAGCCTCGCCACCATGTCCTCTCGCCTCACCGCCGCGGCCAGCGCATGCGCCAGCGCACGCAGCGCGATATCTCCTCCCTTGTGCCCGTAGTGATCATTGATTCGTTTAAAGTGATCAATATCGATAACCAGTATGGTGAACGGAACCCGCAGGGCCTGCCGCTCTTGGAACACCTTCGCGCCCCACTCCTCCAACGCGCGGCGATTCGGCAGTCCCGTCAACGGATCGGTCAACGCCAGCTGGTTCTGGTTAGCCCACAGCCGCGCGGAGCTCATCCAGAAGTAGCCAAGTGGAACACCAACGATGATGATCTGGAAGCCCAGAAACCCAATCAGATTGCTGATCGACGCCGTAAAGAACTCATGCGGCGTGTCATGTAAGAGCACTCCGATGCAACGCGCCGCACTTGTCAGCGCAAAGGTAAGATAGAGTCCCGCGGTCGCCACGCAAGGGGTGCGCACCGCCGCATCCCGACACGCCAGCAACGTCCAGCTGGACAGCATCGCGATGCCAAAACTGGTCAGGCTCAAGATAAACGATCGCGCCGCAAGACTGCCCTGCGCATAGGTGAAGTAAATCAGGCCCAGCGTGGCCGCAGCGATCAGAGCCCCCTCAAACACTCGCACCCCGGCGCCTACAGGCGCGAACGCCGCGACGCAGCGATGAATCAACGCAAGCGCCAGCAACAGAAGAACGTTCGCGACAACAATCGAGAACAGTTGGGGAATGTGACTATCCGAGATGCGTAGCGCCGTGCTGACCGCGCCCGCCGCGAAGGCCATTGCCATGCACTGCATCTCCCGAACATGCGGATGACGACGCGCGATGACGCAGAGGCCTACGCTAATGCCTACGAGTAGGTAGACATTGACATACAGAATGGTTCGAATATCCACAAATTGACCTGATTACTCTATAGGGTAATCACTGATTCCTCAAAGTCAATCAAGAAAGCGCGTGCCACACGCGGAAATTCGCGTCGAGTTACCATCGTAAGCTGCGCGATAGCTCCCTCGAAGCGAGTCGAGAGGGCGCGATCGGTCACAATCAAACGGCCGGAGTGAGCGCTGCTCCCTCCGGCCATACCTTTCGTCCTGCCTGCCCTTCACCCTTACTTCGTTACCGTATCCTCAACCAGCCCGCGATACTTCAACATCGGTTGAGCGTTCGGCTCGGCGCCAAGCCAGGTCGAGTACATCTTCTCGAGATCCTGCGTATTGCCGCGCGACAGCACCATGCTGCGGAAGCGATCGCCATTAGCCCGCGTCAGTCCGCCATGATCCTCGAACCACTGGAACGCATCGTCGTCGAGCATCTCGCTCCACAGATACGCGTAGTACCCCGCCGCGTATCCATTCGCCCAGATATGCAGGAAGTAGCTCGACCGATAGCGCGGGGGCACCGAGTCCAACGCCAGATGCGTCCGCTCCAGAGCAGCCTTCTCGAAGTCATCCACGTTCTGCAGCGGTGCATTCGCCGGCAGCGTATGCCACTGCATGTCCAACTCCGCGGCCGCCAGAAGCTCCGTCAACATGTAACCCTGATTGAACGTGGCCGCCTTCTTGATCTTCGCCACCAACTCCTCCGGCATCGGCGCGCCGGTCTTGTAGTGCCGTGCAAAGTGATTGAAGACCTGCGGATACGTCGCCCAGTGCTCATTGAACTGCGACGGAAACTCGACGAAGTCGCGCGGCACCGAAGGCCCCGAGAGGCTGGGATATTCCGTGTCTGCAAAAATGCCATGCAGACCATGTCCGAACTCATGGAACATCGTCACCACATCGCTAAAGCCGATCAGCGCGGGTTCGCCCGGCGCAGGCTTCGAGAAGTTCGCCACGTTGTAGATCACCGGCAGCGTCCCCAGCAGCTTCGACTGCCCGACAAACTCGCTCATCCACGCGCCGCCGTCCTTGTTATCGCGCTTGAAGTAGTCGCAATAGAACAGCGCCAGCGGCTTTCCATTCGCGTCGAACACCTCGAAGACACGGACGTCCGGCTGGTACACCGGAATATCCTTGCGTTCCTTGAAGCTGATGCCATACAGCTCATGCGCCGCATAGAACACACCATCCTCAAGCACGCGATTCAACTCAAAGTACGGCTTCAGCTGAGCCGCATCGAGATCATACTTCGCCTTCCGCACCTGCTCGGAGTAGAAGTTCCAATCCCACGGCTGCAGCTCGAAGCCACCGCCCTGCTGGTTGATCAGATCCTGGATATCCTTGGCCTCGCTCTTCGCCTTCGCCGTGGAGGCAGGCACAAGCGCATCCATAAAGTGCAGCGCAGCCGCGGGCGTCTTCGCCATCTGGTCCTGCAGCGTCCACGCCGCGTAGTTAGGGAACCCGAGCAGTTGCGCCTTCTCCGCCCGCACCTGCGCCAGCCGCGCAATCGTCGCTCGCGTGTCATTGTCCCCGCCACGCTCCGCGCGCGTCCACGAGTCCTCGAACATCGCCTGACGCGTCGCGCGGTTCGTCAGCTCAGCCAGATCCGGCTGCTGCGTCGTATTCTGCAGCGGCAGGACGTACCCCACCTGCTTGCGATCCTTCGCCGCCAGCGCAGCCGCCTCGATCTGCGCCTCGCTCAGCCCCGCAAGCGCGGCCTTATCCTGCGTGCTGTACGCCGCACCCTTGGTCGCTGCCAGCAGCTTATTCGTGAAGGCAGTCGAGAGAACCGACTCCTCCTCGTTCAGCTTCTTCAGTTTCGTCTTATCCGCATCGGAAAGATTGGCTCCAGCCTTCACGAACTGCTGATAGTCGTACTCCAGCAATCGCAGCGACTCCGCATCAAGCTTGAGCGACGTCCGTTCGTTGTACAGCTTCGACACCCGAGCAAACAGCTTGCTGTCGAGATAGATTGCATCCTGATGCGCGGCCAGCTTCGGCGCCTCGATCTCCTGCACCTTCTGCAGCGTGTCGTTCGTGTTCGCCTGCGTAATCGCGCCAAACACCAGCGACACCCGCGTCAGCAGCTGCCCGGAGCGCTCCATCGCAACAATGGTGTTCGCAAAGGTCGGCTCCTCGGCGCTGTTGGCGATCGCGCTGATCTCCTTGCGCTGCTCCACCATGCCGGCCTCGATCGCAGGCTGGTAGTCGCCGTCATGAATCTTGTCGAAGGGTGGTGCCTGATACGGCAGCGTGCTCTGTGCGTAAAACGGATTCGCCGGTCCAAACGCCGCCGGCGCCTGTGCGTGAAGCGTCAGCGCCCCAGCCACAATCATTGTCCCAGTCTGTGCCACGCCGATGATCCTCCTGACAACCTTCCCTGCCATCTCCATAGAGCTCCCGTGCTTTGTCGATAGCTGAACGTTATCCCACCGAACGCCGTAGGACAAGGAGTCCCGCCTCGCAACGGAACTCCCCAGCTATCGCAGGCCTCAAAAGGTTCTATGCAGCGCAGAAGGCGGAGGAACTTAGCAATCGAAGGACCGGCCCTGCTGCCTTTAGCACCGCTGTGCCGCTTCCACGGCCGAACCCACGCGCAGGATCGTTGCCTCGTCGAAGTGCTTGCCCATGATCTGCACTCCGATCGGCAACCCTTCCGTGGTCTCGCCGCACGGCACCGAGATGCCGCAGATGCCCGCCAGGCTCGCGGCAACCGAGTAAATATCGGCCAGATACATCGCCATCGGATCGTCGGTCTTCTCGCCCAGTTTGAACGCCGGCGTGGGCGTCATCGGTCCAACGATCACGTCAACCTGCTCGAACGCTGTCAGAAAGTCCCGCGTAATAAGTGCCCGTACTTGCTGCGCCTTGCGATAGTACGCATCGTAATAGCCCGCGCTCAGCGCATAGGTTCCCAGCAGAATACGGCGCTTCACCTCCGCGCCGAAGCCCTCATCGCGCGTCTTCTTGAACATCGCGGCAAGCGTGTTCGACTCCTCCGCCCTCAGCCCAAACCGCACCCCATCGAACCGCGAAAGGTTCGACGAAGCTTCAGCCGTCGCGATCACGTAGTACGTCGGCACCGCATAGCGCGTATGCGGCAGGCTCACCAGATGAATCGTGCATCCCGCCAGCTTCAGCTGCTCGATCGTCCGCTCCACCGCAGCACGAATCTCCGGATCGAGCCCCTCGCCAAAGTACTCCGCAGGAACTCCCACGCGCAGCCCTTCCACCGGCTTTGCCACCGCTCCGACGTAATCGTCCACCGCTCGATCCGACGACGTCGCATCGAGCGGGTCCTTCCCCGCAAGCACCTGCAGCATCGTCGCCGCGTCCTTCACCGTATGCGTCAGCGGACCCACGCGATCCAGCGACGATGCGAACGCGATCAGGCCGTATCGGCTCACGCGCCCATAGGTCGGCAGCAATCCAACAACACCGCAAAAGGCCGCCGGCTGACGGATCGATCCGCCCGTATCCGTTCCCAACGAAGCCACCGCGAACTTTGCCGCCACCGCCGCAGCCGAGCCACCGCTCGATCCCCCGGGCACGCGGTCCAGCGCCCGCGGATTCCGTACGACGCCATACGCCGAGTTCTCGTTCGACGAGCCCATCGCGAACTCGTCGCAGTTCAGCTTGCCGAGTAGAACGGCTCCCGCCGCCTCCAGCCGCACCACCGTCGTTGCATCGTAGGGTGGCCGATACCCCGCCAGAATCTTCGATCCCGCCGTGGCCGGGCTTCCCCGCATCACCAGCGCGTCCTTGACGCCGACAGGAACGCCTGCCAGCAGCGGCAGTTCGTCCCCCTGCTTCACCAACGCGTCGATGCGTGCAGCCTGTTCCAGCGCGCGCTCCCGGCTCAGCGCCAGAAAGCTATTAATCTTCTTCGAACCAGCCGCGTCCGGAGCGTCGTCGGCGGCAATCCGCGCATAGTGCTCTTCTGCAATGGCCGCAACCGTCACCGCGCCTTCGGTAATAGCGCTTCGAACCTCGTCAATCGTCTCAATCATCTGGGCAGCACTCACCGTTCAATCACCTTTGGAACTTTAAAGAAGCGGCCGTCGCTCTCCGGAGCGACCGCCATCACCGCCGCGCGATCGACCGATGGCCGAACCGAATCCTCGCGCAGCAACGCGCCGTCGGTTTCGATCGGCCCGCCCAGCATCTCCCCGACCTGAGCCATCGCCGGAATGCCCGTCGTGTCCAGCTCATTCAGCTGCGCAATGTACCCCAGCACCGCATTCAAATCGCGCTGCATGCGCGGAACCTCATCGGCGGTGAGCTCCAGATTCGCCAGTTCCGCGACATGCAGCACCTCCTCCACCGAAACCTTGCCCGCGGTTCCCTCCACAGGCAGTCCTGTCTGACTCATGGTCGTTTACCTCTTCAATTCAAAGTGTATCTCGGTGACCGGTACACCGGCGATTCGCGCCAGCTCATGCTGCAGTTGACCGCGCATCGACAGCATCTGGCGAAGCCATGCGCCGTCCGACACCTGAATTGAGAGCTTGCCCTCTTCGTAGCTGACGATCTCGCCATAATCCGCCATCACGCGGCCACAGGCGACCGGCCAGGCACTGGCCAGACGATCGACCTCCGGAAGCGCACGCAGGCTGCGCGCCAGCGTGCTGCGCAGCACATCGCGCATCCCTTGCATCCGGGGCACAGGACCCCTGGCGTTGGCTGATTTCAAGGTCATGATGGGACGACTCTAGCAGAACCCACCGCAGGGTTCCCAGCCCGCGCCAAGCCCGAAAGAGAAAAGCGGCCGCCGAGGACATCCGGCGGCCGCAGATCGAAGGAACTCACTAACACGCACCGTCCTGGTTAACCACGGAAGCAAACGTGCGCAGCAGAATCTTGAAATCCAGCAGCAGCGACCAAGTCTTGACATACTCACAGTCGAGAGCGACGCGCTGCTCGTAGGTCAGGTCGCTGCGACCCGAAACCTGCCACAACCCCGTGACGCCAGGCTTCACCTTGCAGTAGTACGCGAAGCGCGAGCCGTACTTCTCGACCTCCGCCGCGACAATCGGCCTAGGCCCCACGAGAGACATCTTCCCGGTCAGCACGTTCCAAATCTGAGGAAGCTCATCCAGACTGTAGCGGCGCAGAAACAGACCGATCCCCGTAATCCGCGGATCGCTCTTGAGCTTGTGCGTCTTGCGCCACTCCGCGCGCGCCTCCGGGTGACGAGCCAGGTACTCCTCCAGCACCTCGGCCGAGTTATTGCACATCGTCCGGAACTTCCACATCGGGAAGAAGGCACCATTGCGGCTGATCCGGCGATGCGAAAAGAAGATCGGTCCCGGAGAACGCAGGCGCACCAGCAGCGCGACCAGCATCATCAACGGGATCAGCACCGGCATCGCCAGGAGAACAAACGTGACATCCAAACCACGCTTGAGAACACGGTACCTGAAGAGCTTCGCCGGCAGGCTGCTGTCGCGCCTGACGGCTTCAAGGGGCCGATAACCCGTTTCAACATATGAGTAGGAATCCTCTACCAACGCGACAGGCCGCGATTGAGTAGATTGATATTCCTGCGGCATGAACACGTTCCTGATCCGCTCTGTCAAACCCGAAGGGCCTGCAGCGCTGTTCGGTAAACACCATTTAATTATCGCGGAGTGATCGAGTACGCACCAAACCTCACTCAACCGAATCACTAGGCCAATGCGGCACCCGCGCGGTTAATCGCTGCCTGTATGAGATCCAAGTTTCCCATACAAGTGTATACATTCCGCTAACGAACCAACGTGTGTTGCAACAGGCAGACCCGTGATGTTTGTCTCGGTGAGGCAGCGATTCAGGAAGGCAGTTCTTATATTGTTCATTCTACGTCGTAATGTCTCATTTTGCGAAGAGGAAAAAGAGTCTTTCCCGGCCACAAGGATTCCTATATTGAAACCCAGTCTATCCGCACAAGTTGCATGCAACGGATTCGAAGGGGTGCTTTAAACTGGTTGGATGCAGGTTTACTCTTCCACGTTGAATGACGTTAAGACCCTCCAGGCCAAGCGGTTCGGCGACGACCGCGGCTGGTTCTCCGAGGTCTTCAATCGCAACAGCTTCCAACAAGCAGGCCTCCCCTCCACGTTTGTTCAGGACAACCAGTCCTTCTCCGGCAAAGGAGTCCTGCGCGGATTACATTACCAACTTGGGAAGCCCCAAGGGAAGCTCGTTCGCGTCCTCTCCGGTCATATCTGGGACGTCGCCGTCGACTTAAGACGGAATTCCCCCGATTTCGGCAAATATGCCGGCTTCCACCTCAAGCCCCCCTCCGCGACCGACCCCCTCGAGATGCTCTGGATTCCGGAGGGCTTCGCACACGGATTCCTCGTCCTCTCCGAGACCGCCGAGGTCCTATACAAAACCACCGACTTCTATGACCCCGCCAGCGAGCGCTGTATCGTCTGGAACGACCCCACACTAAACATCCAATGGCCGCTCGACCTGCTCAACCAGACTCCGTCCGTAAGCCCGAAGGACGCGAAAGGCAGCCTATTCCTTGAGGCGGACCTACCCTCAAGCGAAGCACTCCCAACCGCATAATCCTCTCGCGACGAGCCCTCCCACTCGCGCAACGCCGACCAGAACGGCCGTTGCGCGAGCGGAGCGCTACCCACGACGCGTCCATCCAACCCCACCCGCGCCGGCTATTCCTGTGCGATCAGCCACTGCTCGACCTCGACCAGCGAGGTGATCGCCTCGTATCGACCCGGGCACGTGCCTGACTCGGTTCCCCCGATCAGAAAAGCCTGCCGCAGCCCGGCAGCGTTCGCCGCAGCCACATCCGTGCACCGGTCTCCCACCATCACCGAGGCCTCCAGCAACACCCCAAACTCCCGCGCTCCCCGCCGCAGCATCCCGGTCCCCGGCTTGCGATCCTCGTGCTCCCGCCGATAATCGCCCAGACCGTGCTCCGGATGAAACGGGCAGTGGTAGACCGCATCGAACCGAACGCCCTCCCGCCCGAGCTCTGCCTGCATCCACTGCATCAGCCGCTGAAAGTCATCCTCGGTGTAGTAGCCGCGCGCGATGCCCGCCTGATTGGTCACCACAAAAATGCGATAGCCCAGCCTGCGCGCCGTCTGGCACAGCGAAACAATACCCGGCACGAATCGCACCTCTTCAGGACGGAAAAGGTAGCCTATTTCTTCATTGACGACGCCATCGCGGTCAAGGAACAACGCCCTACGAGGCATCTCCAGATTCGTATCCACCATCGTTCCATTCTACGGAGAAACCGCGCCCGAACGCTCCGTCAGCACCGCGCGCAACGAATCCTCCCAGCGCATCATGCTCCAGCCAAACGCGTCTTGCAGCTTGCGGCAATCGAGCCGCGAGTTTGCCGGCCGTCGCGCCGGCGTCGGATACTCGGCCGTTGCAATAGGATCGATCGCCGCCAGCCGCACCTCCGGCGTCCTCTCCGACTGCTGCCGAACTGCCTCGGTGGCGAAGCCATACCAGGTCGTCTCGCCCGCTCCCGCAGCATGATAGACACCGCCCACCTGCGCGACCGCATCGAGCAATCCCTCTCGCGTTCCCGGAACTGCGGAACGCCGTACGCACTCGCCGATCACATGCACGGTCATCCGCGCCAGATCCCGGCTCCAGGTGGGCGCGCCGTGCTGGTCCGCAACCACCCGCAGCCGATCGCGTTCCCGCGCCGCCTTCAGAATCGTCAGCAGAAAGTTCTTCCCCGTCGCCCCATACACCCAGCTCGTCCGAAAGATCAGGTGCGCCGCACCCGAGCGCGCCAACTCCTGCTCTCCCGCCAGCTTGCTCGCGCCATACACACTGGTCGGGTTCACCGCGTCGGTCTCCTGATAAGGGGCTGTTCCCTGGCCGTCGAAGACGTAGTCGGTCGAGAAGTGCACCACCGCCGCGCCAATCGACCTGGCCTCTTCGCCCAGCACCCGCACCGCCGTCGCGTTGACCGCATAGGCCAGCTCAGGTTCGCTCTCCGCGCAATCGACTGCGGTATACGCCCCCGGATTGACGATCCAGCGCGGCTTGACCTGACGTACCATCGCGCGAACGCTCGCCTCGTCACTCAGATCCAGCTCCGCTCGCGACGGCGCAACCACCTCGCCCAGCGCCGCCAGCGATCGCAGCTCTCCCCCGACTTGCCCCGAACCACCGGTCACAAGGATCCGTTCGCGAACCTGTCCCTCTCCATCCGCCATCAATAAACCTTCTCGTTCAGCAGCCCACGCAGGTACTGCCCATAGCTGCTCTTGGCGATCGCATCCGCCTGCTCAGCCAACGCCGTCGCATCGATGTAGCCAAGCCGAAACGCGATCTCCTCCGGACACGCGACCTTCAACCCCTGCCGCTTCTCGATCGTCTGGATGAAGTTCGACGCCTCCAGCAGCGAGTCATGCGTACCCGTGTCCAGCCACGCCATGCCCCGCCCCATGATCTCCGTCGTCAGCTGCCCGCGTTCGAGATACCAGCGGTTCACGTCCGTAATCTCCAACTCTCCGCGCGGCGAGGGCTTCAGTGACTTCGCCACCTCCACCACCTGCGCGTCGTAGAAGTAGATTCCGGTCACCGCATAGCGCGACCGCGGCTTGGCCGGCTTCTCCTCGAGAGAGATCGCCCGCCGCTGCTCGTCGAACTCCACCACGCCATAGCGCTCCGGATCGTGCACCGGGTACGCGAACACTGTCGCGCCGGCCGTGCGCTTCGCGGCATCCCGCAGCATTCGCGCAAAGTCATGCCCGTAAAAGATATTGTCCCCGAGCACCAGGCAGCACCCTTCGCCCGCGAGGAACTCCTCGCCCAGCAAAAACGCTTGCGCCAGCCCATCCGGCGACGGCTGCACCACATACGTGAGTGAGATGCCCCACTTGCTGCCATCGCCCAGCATCTGCTCGAAGCGCGGTGTGTCCGACGGCGTCGAGATGATCAGGATCTCCCGCATCCCCGCCAGCATCAGCGCCGACAACGGGTAGTAGATCATCGGCTTGTCATAGATCGGCAGCAACTGCTTCGAGATGGCCTGCGTAACCGGGTGCAACCGCGTGCCGGATCCTCCGGCAAGGATGATTCCCTTCAACGTGCAACCTCCGCAGTTACAGTAAATCCACTCCGGTCACTGTAATTCCGATCGATCCACTGCCGGTATGCGCCGCTCGTCACACCCTCGATCCACGTCCCATTCGCCAGATACCACTCCACTGTCTTTCTCAGCCCAGACTCAAAGCTCTCGGCCGCCGTCCATCCCAGCTCCGACTCGATCTTGCGCGCGTCGATCGCATAGCGCCGGTCATGTCCTGGCCGGTCCGCGACCGTGCGGATCAACTCCGCATGCGGCCGGTGCGCGGACGCCGGCACCAACTCATCCAGTAGCGCGCAGACGGTATGCACCACCTCGCGATTCGTCCGCTGGTTGCCCCCACCCACGTTATAGGTCTCGCCAACCCGCCCGCGCTCGAGCACCGCCCGCAGCGCGCTGCAATGGTCCGCCACATACAGCCAGTCCCGCACCTGCAGACCGTCACCGTACACGGGTAGCGGCTTGCCCGCCAACGCATTCGTGATCATCAGCGGAATCAGCTTTTCCGGAAACTGATACGGCCCGTAGTTGTTCGAGCAGTTCGTAATGATCGCTGGCAGCCCATACGTATGCACCCACGCCCGCACCAGGTGATCGGACGCCGCCTTCGAGGCCGCGTACGGGCTATTTGGCGCATACGGCGTCTCCTCATGAAACGCCGGATCCTCCGGCTTCAACGTCCCGTACACCTCATCGGTCGAAACATGCAGAAAACGGAACTCCGCCCGCTCCTCGCCCGCGAGCGTCTCATAGTACGCACGCGCAGCCTGCAGCATGCTGAAGGTCCCATCGATATTCGTCTTCAAAAACGCGTCCGGCCCCAGGATCGAACGGTCCACATGGCTCTCGGCCGCAAAGTGCACGATCGCCTGCGGCCGATGCTTCTCCAACAGCGACCGAACCAGCGTCCCATCCCCAATATCGCCATGCACAAACGTGTAGCGAGGATCGCCCGCCACCGCGCTCAAATTCTCCGGGTTCCCCGCATACGTCAGAAGGTCAAAATTCACCACCGACGCGTCCGTATGCTGCAGCCAATCCAGTACGAAGTTGGATCCGATAAACCCAGCACCGCCCGTAACCAAAATCGAATCCTTCTTCATCAGGTCTCCACCCTTATTTCTCAAAACTTGTCCTCTAACCGCGACCCAACACCCTCTACCCGGCAGCGGCTCCAGCCTGAACCAGTATAGAAGATCGCTCCCAGGATCTAGAGATGGATCTACCGCCCGCCCCCCTCCTCCCCTTCCGCAAGAAGCAACACCTCGCAGCCATCCCGTCTCTAACGCACATAGCTTCGGCGAAGTTGTACCCGCCGCCTTCAAGGAGTTCCATGCCATCCCACGACGAGACAACGCAGTCCCAGATAAAGCAACAAAAGCCCGGCCAGCCGACACCCCACGAGGCCGCCGTCACCCCCTCTGGCAGCAAAGGAGACAACCCCTCCACCGCAGGCCCCGGCAAGACCGACGTAGACTCGAAGACCCCGGAAAATGCGCGTGGACACCTCAATCCCTCCGCTCCCGAGGACGCCAACATCACGCCCGGCTCCGCCGGCGAAAAATGACACGCAACTCCCACGGCGGCGCGCGCGCCCGCGCGGCAACCCCGCGCCACACCGCCCCAGCCAAACTCGTCGCCGGGCCAACGCCCATGGCATGTAGAATCTGAGGTGCGGGCTGGGGCTCGAACAGCGCGAGCCGAGCGCCCACGCCTCCGTGCTGGCGCTTCATCCAGCGGCATCTCCCCGATCGCGCAAGGGGCCTATAGCTCAATTGGTTAGAGCAGCGAACTCATAATTCGTTGGTTCCAGGTTCAAGTCCTGGTGGGCCCACCACCCTTGCCTTCTGTCGGAAACTGTACAACACAACGCTCCCGCATCAGGCGAAGGACTCCACCTCATCGGCTTCCATCACCCGCAGAAGGCAGCCCTTCACATACCGTATGTGATCCTGCATCGCCACCTGCGCCCCCTCGCGATCCTGCTCCTTCAGCGCCTGATAGATATTTCCATGCCCCGCCGGCGAAGTATTCGCGCTCAGGTCATAGGTCTTATACCGGCACAGCAGACTCTTTTGCTGCACATTCTCAAAGACCCGGCAAAACTCCGGATTCCCCGATGCCTCGGCGATCATCCCATGAAACCGGAGATCCTCCTCCACATGCTTCGCTTTATCCCGCGCCGCAAGGAACATCTTCGTCCGCTCAATACTCTCGGCCATCTCCCGCAATAAGGTAGGCGTTAGCTTGGCCGCCGCGATTGAGTGAACTTCCAACATCTCGCGAAAGTCGTATAAGTCGCTTACTTCTTTCGGCGAAAACTCCCTCACATACGCGCCGCGCCGGGCTTCAATACAGACGAGACCCTCCGCCTCCAGCCGGTTTAACGCCTCGCGAACAGGCGATTTACTGATGCCAAGCTGCGTCGCGAGAAGCTCTTCCGTGAGCCGCATACCTTCGCGGAGCGTTCCATCGAGTAACTGCCCCTTGATGCTCCGGTAGGTAAGTTCCGTCAGGTTCGGGATGTTCGTCAATTTTTTCATTTGTCGGGAACGATTCGGTGAGTCTACACGACCTAGCCACGGGCTAGCATCATTTTTCCATATCTTGCAACTCGCATCATCATTGCAAAAAACCGAGCACACTTCCATGTGCTCGTGTATATTACGTATCAATCCGCATGAAGAGCACCCTCCAATTCGCAGTCGTTTGTCCCGCACGGACGCTGTGTTGTTGCCTCATGCCGTTGCGCTGTAGCTAGTCCTCCCTTACTCCCAGACAATCCTGAGTTCATCATCCCGGCAGAGGTTGCGCTCAGGCTGCGGCACCCGCAAATACACCGAGTCGTATTTACCGGCACCTCCCAGCAGAGCAGCCGTCTCCACCTTGTTCCAGGTTCGCTCCCTCGCGAATCCTTCGGCACGAAGGTCTGGAGCATGGGGAGAGTCGGCGCAGATCACTTGAAAGAAAGGGATGGCTCCGCCGCTGACACCAAACTCTCTGGCTTCTACTTCAGCCGTATCAAGCACTTTCTAGAGCATCCATTCAAACCCCGTTCTGAGGAGTTTATGAAGAAATTTGCCGCTCTGGTTTTCCTCCTGATCGCACCGGCCGTCCTCGCGCAACCGTCCGTCACCTCGCCCGAGCAAGCGTTTGGATTCAAGCCCGGCACCGACCGCAAGCTCGCCGATTGGACCCAACTCACCGCCTACTTCAAGAAGCTCGGCACCGAATCCAACCGCATCCACTACGAGGAAGTCGGCAAGACCACCGAAGGCCGCCCCTTCATCGCCGTCACCATCTCCGCGCCGGAGAACCTCGCCCACCTCGCCCACTACCAGGAGATCCAGCGCAAGCTCGCCGATCCCCGCACCACGTCCCCCGACGAAGCCAAACAGCTCATCGCCGAAGGAAAGACCGTTCTCGTCGTCACCTGCAACGTCCACTCCACCGAGATCGCCAGCTCCCAAAGCGCCACCGAGTTCGCCTATCAGCTCGCCACCGGCGACACTCCCCGCATCCGCGCTATTCTGCACAACGTCATCATCGTTCTGGTCCCGTCGCTCAACCCCGATGGCCAGCAGCTTGTCGTCGACTGGTACAAGAAGTACCTCGGCACACCCTACGCAGGGAACAGCCCTGTCGTCCTCTGGCACCACTATGT
>FSYS01001338.1_pt1 | contig 17132 bp, 10 predicted proteins | sample 1638491 | NCBI WGS metagenome assembly FSYS01 (sample SAMEA3914788, study PRJEB12502) | metagenome | biome: forest; material: soil | place: Canada | collected 2011-07-03 | depth 0.1 m | reverse complement strand
GGGCTAGAGCAGCGAGCTCTGGATTAACCAGATCCAGGCGCGGCTCCATGCCGGCAGTTACGGCGATGGGAGCCTTTCGGTTCCACGGACAGACATCCTGGCAGATATCGCAGCCGAAGACCTGACGACCGATGGCAGGGCGGAGATCCTCGGGGATACTGCCCTTCTTCTCGATGGTGAGGTAGGCGATGCAACGGGAGGCGTCCATCTGGCGCGGCGCGACCAGGGCGTCGGTGGGGCAGGCATCGATGCAGCGGGTGCAGGTGCCGCAGCGGTCGGCGGAGGGGGCAAGGGATACGCCGGCGGGCGGCGCGGGGTGCGGCTCGGCGAGCTCGGCGGCGGGAAGCGAGGTGACGATGACGCCCAGCAGTAGCCATGAGCCCAGCTGCTGGTTGAGGACGCAAGTGTTCTTGCCGATCCAGCCGATGCCGACGCGGGCGGCGAAGGCCCGTTCGAGGATCGGGCCGGTGTCGACGTAGCAGCGGGTCTCGCAGTCGGCGTGCGCGCGGAGGCTGGTTTCGAGCTGGCGCAGACGGGCGAGCAGTTCGTTGTGATAGTCGGTGGGGATAAGCTCAGGAGTGCTGCTTCCCGTCCCCGGATCGGCGGTGCCCGGCTCTGCGCTTCTGCCACTCCAGGCATACCGGCCGATCCAACCGGTGGTCCGCGGCGCCGGGTCGATTGAACGCGGCGCGGCGGCGTTGTAGTTGAATGCGCAAACGAGGATCGATTGCGCCCATGGAATGGCGGTCTGCAGGGTGCTGCGGAGATAGGCACCGGAGGTATCACGACGCTTGAGATACTCCATCTCGCCGGCGCGGCCGTCTTCGACCCAGGCGGCGAAGCGCTCGCTGTCGCTGTCTGAAGACTCGTCGTTGGAAGCGGCGCTTGCCACTCCGCAGAGATGGAAACCGGCGGCACGCGATTCGCTGTGGATAAGAACTTCGAGTTCGGGGGTCCAGCGGGTGAGGCGATGCATAGAGGTTCTGAATTCAGGGTAAACCTTAGACATTGCCAGAGAAGCGAAGGATCAGTAGACTAAGGAAGGCAGCCGCAATGGTTGCCTTGGGGCTGCGCCTGGCAGCTGCCTGATCGACGCGTGCGAACCGTTCTGAGTTTGCCTGGAACGCGCCGAGGGGCTTACGAAAACGGAGAGGTGGCAGAGCCCGGTTGAATGCACCTGACTCGAAATCAGACATACCTGTAAGGGTATCGGGGGTTCGAATCCCCCCCTCTCCGCCATCACTCTTTAGATCCCAAGAAAACCGAGCGTTTAGAGCCTAAGCCTAATATTCACCAGCACTTAGCCCTATACGGTTTCCGTATAGGGCTAAGTGCTGGTATAGCCGTTATAGGCTAATTTGGCTCCTAAACGGGTACCCGAAAGGCCAACGGGTATCCGGTTTTCGGGTACCGGATTGGCAGACGGGCCTTCCTCAATGCCAGCAGACCGACAGCGTACTGAACAGTCAACTCGCCAGATTTATTTTTACCAACCCTAAGTCACTGCCTCCCCATAGTTTGTAACAGTGATGGTGGCATATTGACTATCGCACAGGGGATTTTCAGCTTTACTTTAGAGAGAACTACCTATGGTGAGTAGGTTCCTTGGAAGGAATCTACATGACCGCTATTGCTAATGCAGTTGTAATCCTAACACCCCCCCAGACCGAACTCACCGAGAAGCTTAACCAGATGGACGCGGAGCACAAGAGCCGCCGCGAGCTGATCGTCGCTGAGCTGATGCCCCAACAAGGCAGTCGCTTCCCTCATCGGCAAGTCGGTTACGCCAACCAAGACCATCTACGTCGCGACGGTCACCCGCAAGCTGATGAGCGAAACCGGGAAGGAAAAACATCTGTAAGGCTCTCGCAGCGCGCAAGCCGAATCTAGCTAGTAGTAAGGTCACCGAACCCGCATCGGTTCCTTCTACCCCATCGAGCACCCGAAGACCACCGTGAAAACGACGGCTATGAAGCGCGATGTACTCGTCAACGGAATTCTGAAGAACAACTTTCAGGATGGGTCTGACGGCACAGAGCAGATTTGGGTCGATCAGATTCTCGACAACGGCTCCTGCAAGATCGTAAAAAGAACTCCCTCGCTGGAGTCGTAGCCTCACTCAGCAAGAAAGAACTCGTATCAACCGACGGAGAGGGCATTCTGCTCACCGAAACTGGACTCGCTCTGGCGAAGGAGCTTAGGGATGCTGAGTAGGAGGTTTGAGCTAGGCCGACTGGTGGCGACTCCCGCTGCTCTCGCAGCCTTAGAAGCGTCCGGGGAGCCCGCCGCTACCTACCTAGCCCGCCACGCCACCGGGGAGCGACCTGGCCTACGGCGATATACGGGCCAACGAGAGCGCGGTCACCCGGTCACAAATGTGCAGTCCGTCGACCGCCGTGCCGCAGCGCATTACAGCGCCGCGGCGGGCTTTGATTCATGTTGGGCCTAAGTTGGAACGCAGCACCTACCGGGCTGACTCGAGCGGTTGGATGGACGTGTAGATGTGGCTCACCCCTACCAGCGACTGCCCGTGATTCGGGGTGAAGTGCAGGCTGTGACAGAACATGCAGTTGGCGTGGTTGGGCTGGAAGTTCGAGTTCGAAGCCTGCTGAAAGCTCTCCATGGTGACATTCGAGAGCATGCTGGTGCCGATTTCGTTGCCGGTCGGGTTGGTCTTGTCACCGAAGCTGGTAGTGGGGGCAGCACCGTTCAGGGTCCAGGTGGAGCCGACGAAGTAGTAGCCGTTGCGAACGTCGTCGCGAGGCATTTTGGCTGCGACGCTGTTATGGATAGAGAGGATCTGCGTATTAGCGGCCGCGGGGCTCTTATCTTCCGGGTTAGGGGACTCGTTGTCGGAGGAGCCGAATGGCATGACACGCAGCAAACTGCTGGCTCGGACAATGTCGTTACCCGGCGCGACGATGTCGGGCGCGGAGAGGAAGGCGTGGAGCGCGTTCGGCGCTTCCTGCGACGTGGTGTTAGCGAAGAGCCAGGTGCCTGTGGTATTGCGGGGGACGGACCTGATGTGGCCTAAGGTATCGATGTAAGAGTAGCCCTCATTGGGCGCGTTGTTGAAGTGCTCGAAGGTGGACCAGATCATCTCAGGATGGCCGTTGGCGCTGCCGACAACGTGGGCACCTACCATGGCGAGCAGGACATCCTTCTGCTGACCGCTGGGCTTCCAGCGGTCGGGGCTTTTGCGAAAGACCGGCACGGTCGCCATCATAGTGATGTAGCCGTCGGTGCTGGGCAGCGAGGCAGCCTCGACCCAGGAGGTTTTGACCTCGACGGCAAGAGCATTGGCATCAGGTAGCGTGACCCCTTGAGTTTTCGCGAAGCTTGTGACGCGATCAATATCGGACTGCGTGGTGGGGAAGTTCAGTTTGGGTTTGTTATGGACGTTCGAGCCGAGGAAGTAGGCATAGACGTCATTGACCATGGTGACGTAATAGACGAGCGAGCCCTGCTGGGTGCGGGAGATATTCTGCGAGAGGAGGACGCCCTGGAAATCTTTGCCGGCCTGGCCGTATTCGACGTCGATAACGTTGCCCTGTGGATCAACGAAGACGGAGACGCCGTTGATGAGGTGCTGCTGGACCTGAAAGGTCTTGGTGTTGACGTTGGCGGCGGCGCGAGAGAGTCGGGGCGCGGGGGGGATGGGCTTTTCAGCCTTGTCGCTGAGTAGCAGGGTGCCGCCGGGGAGCAGCTTGGCGGAGGCCACGAGGACCCCGTGGACGATGAGCGGCTGATTGATGTCCGAGGGTGCGACTTCGAGGACGCGGCCCAACTTATCCACGATGACGGGCAACCCGTGCGGGCCCATCTGGGCGGCGCGTACGGCGAAGTTGCGCTTCATGCCCGGGGTGTGAGGGATGAGGGTTCGCTGACCGTTAGGATTGGCGGGGCTTACGTCGAAGAAGATGGACGAATCCATGACCCGCGGTCCTCCGGGGGAGACTGGCGAGGTCAACCAAAGGAACATCTGTTTGGACCACCGATAGAAGTCGCAGTTGTTGTTGTGGGGGAAGGCGATGCTGTTGGCGGGCTGCACTAACCCATCCTTCTGGGGCTGCCCGGAGGCGAACCAGCTAGCGAACTCGGTGTCGGTGACGGTGCAAGTGGGCGCAGCGTCGGGTGGGATGGTCTGGGCGCCGGAGGCGAGCGTTAGGAAGCAGATGGAGGCGAAGACTAAGACGAGGTGCCGCGAACGACCAGCCGCACGGCGGGTGCAAGGCTCTTGCATGAGGATTCTCCGGGCTCTACGAGGAAGGGAAAACCTGCGGGAGGAGCTTTTGCAGGCGAAGACGGTGTTTGAAGGGTTACGCTGACCACGCGATCCTGCTCAGCTTTGAGCGTCAATTAGATCGCTTCGCGCGCTGAGACCATAATTGGCAGCTGCGATGTCACGAATTGCTGAAGCCTTCATCGGCGAAACAGATCGCTTTGGACAGATGGGTCGCGATTTTTCTGCACGAACCGACACGACGACCGCGTGATAGATTCTCATGGAGAAGCAGACGAGAGGGGACGTGAATATGGCGAGTGGTGCTACTCTCTCTGCGACACAGCAGGGCACACTCGGCGTAGGCCCGGACGAGACGTCGTCGGTACCAAGCTTCGAGATTGCGCAGTCGCCTTGCGGGGTTCTACGTTTCACAAACTTGGCCCCGTCCATTGACGCGATGCTGCACCGGGAAAGTAGCTTCGCGGTGATCAGCACGCTTACCGATCGAAACGGCGAGCCACTCTTCGGCTTTGCCGACCCCGATGATGAGATCGAAATCTCGAAGTGGATCTTCAGCCTGTCGCCGGCCGGGCTAGCAGATCCGACAGGTAATCCTCCCATTCTGATTTTCAAGTCCCGCGAGGGGAGTGTCCCGGAGCTTGCGCAAGACATCTCGCTATGGACAAACGCCACCGAACTGAACTCAGGCTCTTACACACCAGACGAAGCGCGGGTATTCATCCAGAGAACAATCGGGGATGCGAAGCAGGCGGTGGCGGGCGATCCCAAATCACTGTACGCAGCCTTTGTGAATGCAGTTATCGATCCGTCGTTCGTAGGCATTCTTGCGCTCAACTGCAACCTAAAACTCAGCCTGCTGCCAAGTTCCATTCAGACGCTACTCTGTGGCCTAACGAAGCAGGTCGACGGTAAGACCGTCAGCAACATTGACAACTTCCGTGCCCATCACATCGGCATCCAATTCTGCGGTCCCCCCTCCCAGGCGGGTCCGCAGCCCACGATCAGGCAAAGCTCATTTTTCGGGCTCGTCGATTATGAAAAACCCGCAGCGGACGGTGTGCAGTCCACTGCAGCTCCTGCCCCACCTGTTCCGCCCGGCTTTGAGGTTGAGTATCTTCGCGCACTGTTCTCCAACTCAGCGCTAACAGTATTTCAGTTCCGGACTGAACCACCGTGCGAATGGAGCGACATAGAAGCGCATTGAGAGCGTATCGAGCCAGCCGTTGGGACCTTTCCAGAGATCCCACATCCCGGCCAGGGCCGTGTTCGGACACCTGTGCCATTGCTGCAAGTCCGGCTACAAGCGGCACTGATCGAACCGAACTCACTGTGGCGCGATAACCAGCCAGCGTTGTGCCCACGAGTGCTGGACCGCAGAGATCGTGGGCTCCCGGCAAAGGTCAACCTCGGCACCGCTGGGAGAGACACGGGTGCTCTCGTAGGTTCCCTGCATCCCCCTGCTTCGCCACCCGATCTCCGACCTTCCAGACGCGCGGTTGTGGCTTCTTCGCCATAACTATCCGTGCTTGATGATATCCGCTTCGACTTTCGCCTTCCACTCCAGCATTCGGGTGAGCCGTAGGTCCCGCGGCGGATCTTTCATAGTGAAGTTCCCGACTAGTGGCTCTCCTGCAGCGATCACCCGCTTTTCCTTGGAGGCCGGAGTTCAGCACGGCACCGCTTCCCTTGAGATGGATGAGACTAACTCTGCTTCATCGGTGATGATCTCTCGGATGAACCGGATCGCATCCGAGCGCTGGATCTCACAGTAGGAACCGCTCACCTCAATCGCTTGCACAAGCCGCAAGACCTTTTCCAGCTTGAAAACGTTGTCCATGGTCATATCGTGCTCCAGAGGGACGCATGTTCATGATGTCGGCCATGGGAGCACCATTTTTCAGCATTCCAACTATGCAGCCCTAGGTTGTCGATGGGGCCGCGATTCAGTTGCGGGATGACTTGCGGCTGGCTTCGGCTAGCTCTTGGCGCAGGCTTGCATTATCCGGGTCCAGCTTCACCGCAGCTTCTAGGTGCATAACGGCGCTCTTCGTGTCCCCTTGCGTCAGTTGTAGCCGGCCGAGCGCCGCGTGAGCCTCAGCATCGTTGGGATCGAGGCGTAGGGCTCTCTCCAACTCGCTCGCTGCGGCAGGCGACTTTTCGGCAGCGTAAGCCTCGCCAAGCGCGCAGTGTACCTCGGCGACATGGGGATCCGCCTTCTCCAGTGCAAGCAGCCGGGCAACGCCATTGCGCGGGTCGCCGGTCTCTACCAGCGACTTTGCGTAGGCATACTGGACCTGCGGAGGTTCCGTGCTCTTCCCTTCCAGCGGCTGGAGCGTCTGACGCGCGTTGGCGTAGTCCTTCTCCATAAACTGGCTTAGACCGAGGACGGTGCGAGCGCCTTCGTCGTCGGGATGCACGCGCAGGTAACGACCAATGGGACCTACTGCCTGCCCGAACGCTCCTGCGGCGAAGGCCGCGCGGCCCCAGTTGTAATCAAGCCCAGGAAGCGCCGGGTTCCATTCGGCAGCATGCTCGAAGGCACGGAGGGCGCCGCGGTAATCGCCTTGGCTTCCAGCGATCGCGCCCAGATTGTTGTAGCTGTCGGCGATCGCGGGGCTCATCTCCTTTTCGAAGGCTTCCATTTGATGGGCCGCCACTGGGTCGGTGGGCTTCTGCTCGGCGGCCATCGGCATCTGCGGGCCCATGCCGGCGTCCGCGCGTGCCGTTTTCTTCTGCTGTAGATAGTCGGAGAGCCGGTTCTGGTCGCGAGCTAGACCTTGCTGCATGAGCGCCTGCGAGGCGGCCATCTCCTGCTTGCCGACATCGGACTGCCCGCTCTGCAGTAGCAGACGGCCGAGGAGATAGTGCGCCTTCTGCACCTGGTAGGCGTTGCGCGATGGATCGCTGGTCAGCGCAATGGATTGACGGAGCGCCGGCTCGGCGTCTGCGGGCCGCTTGAGATCCGCGTAGAACTGGCCGAGATAGAGGAAGGCGTCGGGATTCCTGGGGTTCAGTTCGGTGGCACGTTTCAGATCACTCTCCGCCTCCGCGTCGTGGTGCTGCACGGCGAGGAGATGACCAAGAGCTGCATAGGCAGCCGCGTCCTGCGGGGAGACGGCGATCTCCTTGCGGAGTTCCGCCTCGGCGTCGGGCAGCTTGGCGTCACCCGCGGTGGAGAGGTATGCGGCTGCGAGCGAGTAGTGCACGCCCGGCAGATGATCGTCCTTTGCGATCGCCTGGTTGAACTCGCGCACGGCGTCATCGGGGAAGTCGGAGCTGCCGTACGCTTGGCCGAAATAGAGATGGATCGCCGCGGTATCGCCGAAGGACGCAAGCATCTCCGCGAATATCTTCGCTGCGGCCTTGCCATCGCCAAGGTCGAGGTCCGCGACCGCGAGTTCGTAGCCATTTTCGAAGGTCGGGTCGAGCGCGACCGCCTGCTCGATCTCCTGTCTGGCTTCCGTGTCCTTGTCCATCTTGAGCAGCACGCGGCCAAGGATGGCGTGCGCTCCAGCCTCCGCCTTGGTGCTTCCGGGATAGCCTTGAATAACGCCGGTGGCAAGCAGCTTGGCGTGGTCGAGATTACCGCTGTCGAGCGCCGCGCGCGCGTACTCGAGTTGCAACATTGGAAATTGGGGAACGAGACGGAGAGCTTCATCAAAGTAGCCGGCGGCTTGCTCATAGTCGCCCGCGTGGGATTCGGCGATCGCAATCTGGCCCAGCGCATCGGCGATGAAGATGCAGTACTGCTGCGCGGCCTGGTCGAGCTGATGGGCAGCCTGAAAGTGCTGCGCGGCTTCGTAGCGCTGCTGGAGCACAGATTGTGTTGGGCTGGTCCTGGTCTGCGCCTGCGGATGAGGAAGCAGCAAGGCGCTCGTGAGCAGAATACAGGTGGTTTGAAGGGTGGTTCCAAATACTCGCATCGTTCTACCGCCACCGTCCCGTTCGCGCAGCAAACCGACAGGGCTTGAACTGTAGCAGGGAGAGAACGGCCGGGGCAACTCCTTGTGGAGCGCCCCGGCCATGTGGTTGGGAGGCACGACTTCTTGGTTTAGAAGAAGTACTTCGCGTTGAGTTCGATGATGCGCTCGTATGGTCCTCCGGTCTTCGTGTCCATGAAGCCGAAGTTGCTCGGCGTTCCGCCACTGCCGGTGTTGAGGGTGATGGTCTTGCTGGGGTAGTCGACCAGGTAACGCAGTGTGACCTGATTTGCCGAGCTGAACTCCGGCAAGGGGTGGTTGAGCCAGTTGAAGATGGAGACCCGGAACTGGAGGTTCTGCTCGCGCACGATATGGAACGTCTTGTAGAACGCCAGATCGTTATCGAAGTAGGAGCCCATGCTCATGTACGGATAGGCCTGACCACCATTGGTTCCGATTGCGGGTGCAGCGAAGCAACCGAGCTGGAGACGCTGATATTTTGCGAGACCATGATTCGGGTTGCAGGTTAGGACGGGCTGGATTGCGATGGCTGCGTCGGTACCGAAGTAGGTCGCGGTGGAGACGCCACTCTTGACCCCGTTCGCCGCCGCAGCGGTTGGGATGTTGATGTAGCTCTCCGACAGACCGAAGTTCGGGATACCGTTGCCGAGCTCCGCCAGCAAGCTGCCGCCGGCCTGCCAAGTGGAAATACCGGAGACGACCCACCCACTCAGGGCGTCGCGCACGAGGAAGTTCCCGTGATTGAAGTTCCCGGTCTGGTAGGTGTAGGAGGAGTTGAAGACGTAGGGCCGATCGATCGACGCTACGCCGTAGTTTGCGTGGACCGAGAACGGATTGGTCTGCAGCCCGGTTCCCAGCGTCTTCGACCAAGTGAAGTTGAAGTCGTAGGTCAGCTTGCCCGTTTGCTTGAGCCACGCCACCTGCAGACCGTTGTAGTTGGAGTAGTTGTTGCTTTCATCCTTATAGACGCCGGCGGTGCCGTAGGCGTAGCCATAGGGATGGTAGTCGGCAGCCTGGTTGCCAGTGGGGCTGCCGTTCAGATTGGTGCCCAGATTCTCTGGGTTATTGGAGAGCACCCCGGTCTTGGGATCGGGCAGGAAGAAGGCTCCAATCGGAGTCTTGTTCTGGTCCGCCAAACCTGTAAAGCTGCTCCCCTCGATGGTCTCACCGTTGTCGAGGATCTGGCTGCTCTTATTGCCAACATAAGCTACATCGAGCAGCGTATTCCACTTGAGTCGTTGGTCGATGGTGAGGTTATAGGCGTAGGTGATCGGAACGCCGTAGTCGCTGGCATCCAGACCGTTTTGCGAGCCGCTGATGCCGCAGGGCGGAGTGGTGCAGACCGGTGCCTTCAGCTGTGCAATCTGCGAGAGCAGGACGCTTTTTTGACCGGGCAGGCTGTAGTTCTGCACCGCCTGCGCAGTGGTCAAAGCGGCCGCGTAGTCGTTGTATTGACCGGCGAAGCGATAGGCACCCCAGCCGCCGCGAACGATCGTGTTGCCGCTGCCGAACGGGTCATAGGACATACCGAAGCGCGGCGAGACAAGGGCCAGCCGGTTGGGCTGTCCGCTGAGCGGCACACCCGGATCGATGGCGTGCCAATAGTAGCCCGGGTCACTCTTGCCGGAGGCGTAGTCGGAGAAGACGCGATCCGGGAAGAAGACGGCCATACCGGTACCGGTCCGATCGTACCAGTGACCGACGTGCTCAAAGCGGACGCCTAGCTCCACGCTCAGACGATTCGAGACGTGCCAGGAGTCGTCGGCGTAGAACGCGGTGTTTTGGTAGGCCATATTGCTGACCGGCGAGGAATTGCTCTCGTTGTATCCGGTGACGTTGCCCATGATGAAGTTGGCCACCGGGTTATTCGGCGAACCGACGTTGATGCCGGTGAAGATATTCGGCTGCTGCCCGTTCCAGCTGCTGATGTTGCCGTTGGGATTGGTGCCGTCGTTGCCCTGCAGGTTGCTGGTGTTCTGGGTATAGGCGCCGAACTTCATCGTGTGCGGGCCCCAGACCTTGGTGAAATTATCGGTGAAGCTCGGAATCTCCTTGCGCACCAAGTAATAGCCGTTTGGCTCGAAATCATCCCCCTGCGAGAAGTCTGGGAACGAGTTGATGCCGCCCGGCGAGCTGTAGGACGGAATCAGAGCCGAAGCTCCGAAGACGGAGCCATAGGGATAACCCAGGGTGGTCTTATCGGCCGCGGTGGTGCTCGGTGGACCGAAGGGGAAGCTGCCGAAGCCCCAGGCGGCGATGAATTCGTTGGTGCTGGTTGGATTGAAGACGTGGACGAAGTGGCCGGAGATCGACTTGGTATAGACCTTGCCGTAGAGTCCGCCGCCGGGGTAGGGGATGGAATTGCCTGGCGTCCAGTAGATGTGAGCGCCGTTCCCCTGCGCCAGCTCCGCGCTGTACGCCTGTTGATACGCAACGAAGAACTTGTTGCTGTCGTTGAAGTCGTAGTCCATACGGGCACGCCAGATCCAGCCATCGTTGGTGTTGATGATGGGCTGGTAGTAGTTGTAGCCGCCGGGGGTGGTCGCTGGATTCGCGTTGGCCGTTGGCCAGAAGCTGGCCAGGGCCTTCGCGCCCGGATCGAGGAATTGAGCCGGGATGTGACCGTTGGTCACCGTGGTACCGTCGGGGAGCGTGGTGCCTTGAAGATTGTTGCACCAGTTCCCTTGGGCGGTCGCGGAAAAGCCATTCGGGCAGAGAGCCTGGTTGTCGGGGTTATCGGCGGTGAAATCTCCGGCCAGCATCTCCGGAGAAGGGATATAGGACTGAAGCTTGTTGGCATTTCCCTGGTTTTGCAGGAAGCGCTCATAGCCGCCGAAGAAGAAGACCTTCTTATGGGTATAAGGAACCGGACCGCTGAAGTTGCCGCCCGGGTAGTAGTAATGCGCGCCGGCCTTGCCGATGCCCTGGTGGTTGTCCTGCCAGTCGTTGGCATTCAGAGCGTCGTTGCGTGCGTCGAAGTACGCTTCGCCGTGGTAGCTCGAGCCACCAGACTTACTGATAGCGCTGACGACAACCGGACCGTTCTGCTGATAGGCGCCAAAGTTCGAGGTCTGAACACTGACCTCCTGCGTCATCTCCGGACTGATGATGCCAATGGAGCTCGCCATATCGCCCGGATCGAGAACACTCACACCGTCCGAGAGCAGAGCGGTGCCGCCGCGGTTCGGAACACCGTCAGATTGATGCCGTTGCCGATGGAGCTCTCATTCGCGGAGACGTTCAGGTCGCTGAAGGATGGATTGTTTTGGGTGAGGCCGCCGGAGACGGTGGTCGCGCCGGGCAGAACCTTCAGCAGTTCCGTCGTATCGCGGCCCTGCAGGGCAAGGTTTTCGATGTCCTTGGCGGTGAGCACGTCCTCACGCTGGCCGCTATCTTCCGGCATCATCTCCCCGGCCGCCTGAACGGTAACAGTCTGTGTCTCGGCGCCGAGGCTGAGGGCGAAGGCTGGGACTGCCCGTTCATCGCCAGCGTGCAGGATTATGCCAGTCAAGTTCCTCGGCTCGAAGCCCTTGGCGGTCACCTTCAGCGTGTAGGACGAGGGAAGAAGCGCGGGAAAGGAGTAGAGGCCGGCGCTGTTCGTTGTTACCACGCGAGCGTCCTGAGTGGCCTCATTGACGAGCGTGACGTTCGCTCCCGGCACCACGGCTCCCGTGGAATCGGTCACTACGCCTGAGAGCTGTGCGGTAGTCTGCGCGTGCAGCGCTGGGAGGAAGGACAACATCAACACCAGCAGCGCAATCCCGAGGCACAGCCGTTTGGTAAAACCGTTCTCCTGGGATCGACTGAAGAAGGGGATCTCAATTTTCAGCCGCTCCCCTCCCCTGTGGTCTTTACTGATTTGCATATCAGGTCTCCTGAAATTTGTTCCTTACACTGTGCGCTGCTTTGAGACATGAATTATTGTTTTTTGAGCGCCGTAAGGTAGTACAGAATCTCAAGGGCGGTTGTCAATCGATTTTTTTCGGATACCCGTCGGAAATCCATTCCCCTCCGAGATTTCGCCGTTTTTCGCGGTTTCCTTCAATTACCACCTTATTTTCTGGACTTTAGAGCTATGGATCCTAGGGAGGCCTGTCTGGCGCACCCATCCGACGAGTCGGCCTCGCCCCGACGCATTCTCCGTTCGTGGGAGCAGCCCACGGAGGGTCCTTTTGAAGCCAAGGGATCGATATAGTTTTCTACTCGACGGATATTCGATCTTGCGATCCAATGTGGAAGCGGACGGAGGAGCCTGATCGCCGCCGCAAACTTGCGCTTCGGAGGTCACTCTTGTCGCTTCGCCTGCCCGTTGGATTCGGCTCGTCGCTGTTGGTCTTCTCAATCCTCTTCGCTCCTCTTGCTCCAGCCCGGCTTGCGGCCGTCCAGATTCCCACGGAGTTCCAGGGGAACGCACCGCTGAGCAACATTCCGCAGATGCCAGGCGATGGAGACGGTGCCTACAAGACCCACCGCTATCGCGACTCTTTTGCGGAACAAGGGCACTCGCCTGCCGAGAGCCTCGCCAAGATCGAAAGGGCCTTCCAGCAGCTCTTCCACGGGGACGGCCAGGAGGAGCGCGTTTATTTCGAGACCGGCGTCAACGCCAATGGTCCGCTAGCCTACATCACCGACTGGGCTAACAACGATGCCCGCACCGAGGGCATGAGTTATGGCATGATGATCGCCGTCGAGATGGACAAGAAGCGCGAGTTCGACGCCCTCTGGAATTGGGCCAACACCTACATGCTGATCACCGACCCGCAAAATCCGTCCGTCGGCTACTTTGCGTGGTCGATGAACACTGATGGCACACCGCGGTCGACCGGAGCAGCGCCCGACGGAGAGGAGTACTTCACCATGGCACTCTACTTTGCGGCGCACCGATGGGGCAACGGAACAGGGATCTACAACTATCAGGCCGAGGCGGACAAGATACTGCACGGCATCCGGCATCATCCCGTACTGGCCGGCACCGGACCGTTTCGCATCCATCCCGGAGACACTCCGTTCACGCCGCCAAACCATCCCTGGCCCAGCCCCAACAATGCGGATCTCGCGCGCGCTGCGGCTAAGGGAAACGCCGCGGAAGCAGCGCCGGTCGCTAACGCTCGGCGCATGCCTCACTCCGAAACGATTGGTCCGATGGTCGATGAGGGACACAACATGATCCGCTTCGTGCCCAACCTCCCGGGTGGATTCACCGATGCGTCCTACCATCTCCCCGCGTTCTATGAGTTATGGGCGCGCTGGGGACCGGTGGAGGATCGCGCATTCTGGCTCAAAGCAGCGGATGTCAGCCGCGATCTCTTCAGCAAAGTCACAGGGTCCGAGACCGGCCTCACTCCGGACCGGAACAACTTCGACGAAACTCAAATGCTGGACCGCGATGGCAAGCCGACGCCCTTCAGCTACGACTCCTGGCGTAGCGTGAGCAACTGGTCGGTAGACTACTCGTGGTGGAAGAAGGATCCTCGCGAGACGGTGTTGAGCGACCGCATCCAGAGCTTTCTTTATGGCCAGGGCATTCACACGTTCGACGATCGCTACACGCTTGACGGCAAACCGCTGTCAACACGACACTCGACTGGGATGGTCGCAACGACGGCGGTGGGCAGCTTCGCGGCAACCGACGGACCCACTTCGAAGGCATTCGTCGATGAGTTATGGAATGCGCCAATTCCATCGGGGGAGCAGCGTTACTACGACGGCATGCTGTATTTGATGAGCATATTGCACTGCAGCGGGAACTTTCGCATCATCGAGGCGGCGAGGTAGCGGGCTCGGAGACGCGCAGACTCTTCGTGTCGATCCTAGCCTGAGAAGCGGACCTTGCGGGGCTTCACGATTGCATGGTGGGTGTCTCATTCGACTGCCCCAGACGACCAAGCAATGGCAGTCTCGATCACGAATCGGATTACCCACCAACTTATACGGTCTAATTCACAAAAAATCTGAGTAATTAAAAACCATTAAACAATCTTACTTGTCGCTCGCCTAGAGTGCTCATTCTCAGCGAATTATCAGGCGATTTCACACAACGCTATATGCACTCAGGATGCTCCCCAATCATCCCTTTTATATTAGCTTATTCCTTCTCAATGACTGTCTTGATGGGATTAATCGTGCACCGCATACAACGCCACCTAGTAAGTTAGATCTCCCTAAAGTGCACTGCTATACTTAGGTCACGATAGTCCGTTCTCGAGAAGCAGCATAAGTCTCTTGGATTTGCGCACCAATGCCCTCGCCGCCCCATCACAGCAACGTCGGCATATCTGTTTCCCTTTCAAAGCCTCTGGACCGAGATCACAGCGTCCTGGGAGAATCTTCAATGACGAACAATCTGCAGCGTATTCACAGGGGAGCGAAATGGACGCGCTAACACTGCATCGAATTCATTTCGCCTTCACGATTACATATCACTACTTATTCCCACAACTAACCATGGGGCTGGCGCTGCTGATCGTCGTGCTGAAGACAATGGCCCTAAAGACGGGAAAGGAACGGTATGACGTTTCCGCCCGCTTCTGGGCGAGAATCTTTGCGGTCAACTTCCTGCTGGGAGTGGTGACGGGCATCCCGATGGAGTTTCAGTTCGGAACGAACTGGTCGGAGTTCTCCCGTAGGACTGGCGGCGTGATCGGCATGCCGATTGCGATGGAAGGTATCTTCTCGTTCTTTCTCGAGTCCGCATTTCTCGGCCTCTTTCTCTTTGGTGAGAAGCGGTTGTCGCCCAAGGCCCACTGGGCCTCGGCGTTCCTGGTCTTTTGCGGCTCCTGGATCTCGGGCTTCTTCATCATCATCGCCAATGCCTGGATGCAACATCCGGTGGCCTACCAGATGCTGCCGAACGGAGTGTTTGAGGTCAGCAGCTTTTGGGCTCTGATGTTGAATCCGTGGGCATGGCTGGAGTATGCGCACAACATGTCCGGCGCGGTCATCACGGGCGCCTTTGTGATGTCCTCGGTGGGCGCTCTCTACCTACTGCAGGGACGCGACCTCGAGTATGGACGCACCTTCCTTAAGCTGGGTGTGATCGCTGGCCTGATCTCCTGCGCCACCCAGATCTTCCCGACCGGCGACATGCACGGCAAGTATCTGGCCAAGCATCAACCGGCGGCGATCGCCGGCATGGAAGGTCTCTTTCACTCCGAGAAGGGCGCCGCCCTGGTGGTGCTGGGACAACCTGACTTCGAGCACGAGAAGATCGACAATCCAATCGCCGTTAACAAGGTGCTCAGCTTCCTGATCTACGGCACGACGGCTGCCGAGGTGCAGGGTCTCGATCAGACACCGCGCGACCAGTGGCCGACAACGCTGCCGCTGCTCTTCTACAGCTACCACATCATGGCTGGCCTCGGGACCTATTTCGTTGCCCTGATGGGATTGGCTGGACTACTGCTGTGGCGCGGCAAGCTCTACACTTCGCGTTGGATTCTGTGGGCGATTCTGCTCAGCTTCCCGCTGCCCTACATCGCCAACACGGCGGGATGGATGTGCGCGGAGATCGGCCGCCAACCCTGGGTAGTGTACGGCCTGATACGCACCTCGGCCGGCTACTCGACCCACATCGGCGCGGGCACCAGCCTCTTCACGCTGCTTGGATTCCTTGGCATGTACACGCTGCTGTCCATTCTCTGGATTGTCCTGCTCTATAACTTCATTCAATCCGGACCGCAGGCGCCCTCGCATGAAGCCTCCGGTCAAAGTCTGACGGCAGTATAGGGGGATCAATGGGAACACTGTGGTTCTGGATTGTCGCTGCGATGCTTGCAGCATACGTCGTCCTGGATGGGTTCGATCTCGGCGTCGGCATCGTGTATCTCTTTGCGGCGAAGACCGAGCAGGAGCGGCAACTTGCGCTTCGCGCTATCGGCCCCGTCTGGGATGGGAATGAGGTCTGGCTGCTTGCCGCAGGCGGAACCTTGTTCTTCGCCTTCCCGCTGCTGTACGCCTCGGCGTTCAGCGGCTTCTACCTGCCATTGATGATCGTGTTGTGGCTGCTCATCCTGCGCGCCATCAGCATCGAGTTGCGCAGTCATTCGCACGACCCACTATGGCGTACCTTCTTCGACGGCGTCTTCGCGTTTGCAAGCACGATGCTGGCGGTTTTCTTTGGAGCGGCGCTCGCCAATGTGGTTCGTGGCGTGCCACTCGGAGTGGACAATTACTTCTTTCTTCCGCTTTGGACCAACTGGCGGACGGGTGCTCACCCGGGCATCCTCGATTGGTACACCGTCATCGGCGGCGTGCTCGCGGTGCTTGCCCTGGGCATGCACGGGTCGCTCTATCTGGCCCTCAAAACCGAGGGCGAGCTCGAACAGCGCGCCTTCCGCTGGGCGCAGAAGCTGTGGCCCGTCGTTCTGCTGGTCACCTTGCTGAGCCTTCCCGCAACGATCGTGGCGCGGCCAAACTCCCTGGATAACTATCGCACGCACCCGATTGCCTTCCTCGTGCCTGTGATTGTGGTCCTCAGTCTTGCTACGATCACGATTGCCATTCGCAAGCGGACCGCGCTGACCGCCTTCTTCGGCTCGTGCGTCTACCTGATCTCGATGCTTGCTGGAGCTGCAGCGGGACTCTTCCCCGCGCTGCTGCCCTCAGTCGGCACCGATGGCCAGGATCTGACCATCGCGCGCGCAGTCGCCGGTCCACACGCGTTGCGTGTCGGCCTGGTGTGGTGGAGCATCGGCATTCTGCTCGCGATCATGTACTTCAGCATCGTGTACTGGCTCTTCCGCGGCAAGGTATCGCAGCACGCTGAGGGCTACGGCCACTAACAAGTGACCCAGCACGCGATGCCCGCGTGGTGGGTCTGCCATCCGGTGGGAAGATCTCCTGACGGTCAACGACAACAATCGCGCTTCGGCGCCAGCAAAATGGGCGCTCATCTGTTTACGATGAGCGCCCATTCGTCGTTTACTTAGGGATCGCGACCGATAACG
>FSYS01002030.1_pt1 | contig 17431 bp, 10 predicted proteins | sample 1638491 | NCBI WGS metagenome assembly FSYS01 (sample SAMEA3914788, study PRJEB12502) | metagenome | biome: forest; material: soil | place: Canada | collected 2011-07-03 | depth 0.1 m | reverse complement strand
GTCTCCGGCCGCACAAATTCCATACTCTATTATACGGGCCGCATACAGCGCTGTCGTGAAGGGGTGTCGCGAGCGTAACGTGGGCTCTGGCAGCGGCAGAACGCCGCATGTTGAGCCGGCTTGCTCAGAGTTTTACCTCTCAGGGCTTCACCGCTCCGGGCGTAGGCCGCGGGCCACCCTTCGCCCAGCGCACCATCTCGTCGAAGGCATCGCCGATCTCGTCCTGGGTGAAGTCGCAGTGGCCCTCGCGGTCGACCACCTGTTGCACCAGATTCTGTTCTGCCCCCGCGACCTGAACCTCGTCCTCGTACAACTCAAGCTGGCTCAGCTGCACGATGGGATCGTAGATCGTGTGAAGGGCCAGCATGGGGCGGCCCAGCCGGCCGGTCGGCGTGTAGTGGTGCAACATGTAGGCGCGCGCCTGGGGGGACGCGGCGTAGCGCCTCACCTTCGCGTTTAGCTCGAAATCATCGCCCGCGCTGTTCGGACTTGTGCCAGCGTAGACAAAGTTCCTATTATCAAAGGGATTGCCGCCTGCGCGCTGTTGCAGGTCTTTGACGATGAACGTCCAGTACGCAATATCGTGCGCCAGGTTCGCGTCCGTGTGCAGGCCGGTCAGATTGCGCATAGCGGTCGCGGCGGCTGGATCCGCACGTAGCGCGTCGTACACCTTGTCGCGGTCGGCGATCGTGTCCTCGAAGCTGGCAGGGACGGGCGCCAGCGGCGGCATGACCCCCGGAAAGTAGTAATCGAACGCCGCCCTCATCGCAAAGCGGTGATCGAAGTTCACATACGTTGGGCCGACCGAGCCGCACAGATCGAGCCCGCCCAGGTAGGGCTTGGGATTGATCTCCAGCGTGACCGCGACCAGCTGGCCGCCCATGGAGCCACCAGCAACATAGGTCTCATTGGGCTGCCCATACTTCTTGATGAAGTAGCGCCGCAGCGCGTCGGTCTCAGGATAGGCCTGCTCCAGCGCCCATCCGGTCCTCGAGAAAGCGCTTTGAATGACGGCGTAATGCCGCTCGAAGAACGGCTGCTCCTGGCCGACCAGCCGCGCGGCAATGTGATAGCTGATCGGCTGGAGCGCATACCCGTGATAAAAGACCACCAGCGAATGGTTCCAGTGCAGCGGTATGTCGATGCGATAGGAGGCGCCGTTGAGCAGGCCGACCTCAGTGATGCCTGCCGGCGACTGGAGCACCTCGTTATGGCTGGGCGTCGGCGTAGCAGGCAGCCCGGCAGCATCCAGCCCAGGCGCGGACGCTAGCAGCAGAATTGCCGGGAGGGCGATGGCGGCGAGTGTGGGTCGTCGTGCAGCCATGAGCATGAGGGGTTGGATCATTTTAGCGCGACCGCTTCAGCGGGATCGCTGCGGAAGCCAAAAATTCGCATGGTCACCACGCCAGGCATCGAAGTTAGCAACATAAAGGCGGCCGCCTGCGAACCCGCCTTCGCTATGATCCGATCAGCCTTCGGCGCTGGTCATCTTCTCGGGCCGCATGTAGCGATCGAACTCCTCTTCGGTCAGGTAGCCAAGCTCGCGATTGGCCTCGCGCAGCGACAACCCCTTCTGATGCGCCGTCTTGGCCAGCTTGGCGGCCTTGTCGTAGCCAATGTACTGGTTGAGCGCGGTGACCAGCATCAGGCACTTCTCTACATATTCATTAATGCGCTGGAGATTGGCCTCCATGCCCTGAACGCAGAACTCGACAAACATGTGCGACGTGTCGGTCAACAGCCGCACCGAGTGCATGAAGTTGTAGATCATCACCGGCTTGAAGACGTTGAGCTCGAAGTTTCCCTGGCTGCCAGCAAACGCAATCGCCGCGTTGTTGCCGTGCACCTGCACCGCCACCATGGTCATCGCCTCGCTCTGCGTGGGGTTCACCTTGCCGGGCATGATCGAGCTTCCTGGCTCGTTTTCCGGGATGATCAGCTCGCCAATACCGCAGCGAGGCCCCGAGCTCAGCCAGCGCACATCGTTAGCAATCTTCATCATCGACGCCGAGAGCGTCACCAGCGCGCCGCTCGCAAATACCAGCTCATCGTGAGCCGAAAGGGCAGCAAACTTATTCGGATGTGAGCGGAAGGGAAGGCCGGTCAGCTCGGCAATCTTCGCCGCCGCGCGGTCCGCGAACTTCGGATGCGTGTTTAGCCCCGTGCCCACGGCCGTTCCGCCGATCGCCAGCTCATACAGCCCATCCAGCGTCGATTCCATCCGCGCAATGTCGCGTGCCAGCAGGCTCGCCCAACCGCCAATCTCCTGCCCCAAAGTCATCGGTACTGCGTCCTGCAGATGCGTGCGGCCAATCTTTACGACCGACTCAAACTCCTTTGCCTTGGCGGCAAGTGCGTCGTGCAGATACTGCACGGCGGGGATCAGCCGCTCCTTCACCGCCGTTGCCGCGGCAATATACATCGCGGTCGGAAACGTGTCGTTCGATGACTGCGACATATTGACGTGGTCGTTGGGATGCACGGGCTTCTTGCTGCCCATCTCGCCGCCGGCGATCTCAATCGCGCGGTTCGAGATCACCTCATTCACATTCATGTTGGTCTGCGTGCCCGAGCCCGTCTGCCAGATGCTCAGAGGAAATTCGTCCTTGTGCTCGCCGGCAATCACCTCATCGGCGGCCTTCACGATCAGCTGCATCGTATCCTTGGGCAGCTTGCCGAGATCGTAGTTCACCAGTGCCGCTGCCTTCTTCAGGATCGCGAACGCGCGGATCAACTCCAGCGGCATCTTATCTTCGCCGATCGCGAAGTGATGCAGCGAACGCTCCGTCTGCGCTCCCCAATAATGGTCGGCCGGCACGTCAATCTGCCCCATGCTGTCGGACTCGACACGTACGCCCTTCACGCTCTCTTCAATCATCTCGGATGTCCTGTTCACGATGGTACACACCCCAATTCGCGCCGCTTGCGCAGAATCCTCTTGCAGATTCCTTTTTACTCTTCATTCCAACGTTACGAATTACAAATGAGATGGCCTCGACCTATTCGTTTCGGTAATCGCTCAACGTTCCTTTCCACCCTAGGAGCTGATCAGTGGTCCGGCGCAGAAAATCGCCCGCCCGCGGCAGATTTATACCGGATACGAGCAAAGGAAGCTTCCTGATTCTTATACTGATGGAGCTCCATCGGAAGAGTCTCTGGCTTACACCCGCTAAAATGATCGACGCCGGAGAATTCAGCCCGCCGGAACCTCCAGTGCGGCCTGCGAGACCCGTCCCGATTGAGCATAGCGACGACAACGATAAGGAAAAGGTAGGTATACGTTTCAATGGCCTCCACAAGCTCCCGAATTTTGAACCCCGCTCTCGCTCAGCGCGTGATGAGCGCCGAAGAAGCGGCAGCACTGATCCAGCCCGGATCCATCCTTGGCATGAGCGGCTTTACCGGCTCCGGATATCCGAAGGCCGTTCCCACCGCCTTGGCCAAGCGCATTGCGGCCGCGCATGAGAAGGGTGAGAGTTTCAAGGTCAGTGTCTTCACCGGGGCCTCCACCGGCCCAGAGCTGGATGGCGCGCTGGCCAAGGCCGATGGCGTCAATCTGCGCCTCCCCTACAGCGGCGACCCTGAGATGCGCAAGCGTATCAACGCCGGCGAGACCGACTACATGGACATCCATCTCAGCCACGTCGCGCAGATGGTCGACTACGGCTTCCTTGGCAAGATGGATGTGGCCATCATCGAGGTCACGGCCATCCTCGAAGACGGGCGCATCGTTCCCAGTTCGTCGCTCGGCAACAACACCACCTGGATTAATCGCGCGGACAAGGTAATCCTCGAGGTGAACTCGGCACAGCCCCTCGAGCTCGACGGCATGCACGACATCTACTACGGTCTGGGCCTCCCCCCGCACCGTGAGCCCATCCCGCTGCTCAAGTCCGACCAGCGCATCGGCACGCCCTACCTCAAAGTTCCGCTGGAGAAGGTGATCGCGGTCGTCTCGACGGACATCGGAGACCGGGCGAGCCCATTCAAAGCGCCCGACGAAGCCTCGAAAAAAATTGCCGGCCACATCATTAACTTCCTCGAGTGGGAGGTGAAGAAGGGTCGCCTCCCCTCAACCTTGTTCCCCTTGCAATCTGGCGTCGGCAACATCGCCAACGCTGTGCTCTTCGGTCTCGAAGACGCGCCGTTCGAAGGCATGACCGCCTACACCGAGGTCATCCAGGACGGCATGGTGCAGCTGCTCGACAAGGGTAAGATCTGCAGCCTTTCGGCAACCGCATTCTCCCTTAGCCCTGACGGTATCGCCAACATCATGCCGAAGATCGGCAGCTACCGCAACCAAGTGGTGATCCGCCAGCAGGAGATCTCCAATAATCCGGAGATCATCCGCCGCCTCGGCGTCATCGCGATGAACGCCATGATCGAAGGCGACATCTACGGCAACGTGAACTCCACCCACATTATGGGCTCGAGCATGCAGAACGGCATTGGCGGCTCAGGCGACTTCACCCGCAACGGATATCTCTCGTTCATGATGGCGCCCTCGACTGCCGCCAAGGGCAACATCTCCACCATCGTCCCCATGGTCTCGCACGTGGACCACACCGAGCATGATCTCCAGGTCATGGTCACCGATCAGGGGCTGGCAGATCTACGCGGACTTTCCCCGAAGAAGCGCGCGCGCCTCATCATCGAGAACTGCTCGCACCCCGACTTCCGTCCCGCGCTGCGCGACTATCTCGACCGCGCGGAGAAGGCGGCGCCCGGCAAACACACTCCCCACCTCCTCGACGAGTCGCTGTCCTGGCACAGCCGCTTCCTCAAGACGGGGAGCATGCTGCCGCAATAACAACCGAAAGCTCCCACGAAAGCAGCTTCCAACCAACGCGGCAGTCGCGCTCGAGCCTCTGCTGCGTCGTTGTGTGATCCCCTCCTTGACCCTCGCTGCCAATGAGTTTACGGTCGAATCAAGCGGCGTTTTCGCGATATCACTGCGACTTTCCCGCCGATATCGCAGCCTCGCCGCGACAGCCCTGTGATTCGAGTCACAGGGCGCCCGTTCATCCGCCGCTAACCTTAAGGGCGATGACGAACTCGCGGGCTCTCCAAACAAGGATCCCTCTCCCAGGAGTATCAATGCTTAGCAATGCTGACCGAAAGCCGACAGCGTGATGCCAAAGACAGTCGTCATCGGCGGTGGAATCTCTGGCCTCGCGGCCGCATACTCTCTTCAGAAACTCGAAGGCGAGCACGCAAACTATTTCCTCCTGGAAGCCTCTGACCACCTCGGCGGAAAGATCGTCACCTACGCTGGCCAGGGCTTTCTCATCGAAGGCGGCCCCGACTCATTCCTCACCCAAAAGCGTGCGGCAATCGATCTCTGCCGCGAGCTAGGTCTCGGCGATCAGCTCATCGGCTCCAACGACACCGCGACGCCCTCCACCTACGTCCTGAGCAAGGGCAAACTTCACCCCATGCCCGAGGGCATGATGCTCATGGCGCCGACGATGATCCTCCCCATCCTGCGCTCGAAGCTGATCTCCTGGCCCGGCAAGCTGCGCATGGGACTCGAAATCTTCATCGGCCGCAACACCACCGTCGCCGACGAAAGCCTGGGCAGCTTCGTCCGCCGTCGCATGGGGTCCGAACTGCTCGCGAAAATTGCCGGCCCGCTAATGGCTGGCATTCACGCCGGCGATCCCGAAGCGCTCAGCCTGCGCAGCACCTTCCCGATGTTCACGGACATGGAAAAGAAGCACCGCAGCCTGATCCTCGGCATGATGAAGCGCAAGAAAGCGCAGGCGTCGCAGCCATCTACAGGCCCGCGTCCTTCGATGTTCACCACGCTCTCCCGTGGCCTGCAGCAACTCCCCGACGCCATCGCCGCCCGCCTCAATCCGCAGCAGGTCAAGCTCAACGCCCGCGTGAAATCGCTCGTCGCCGATGGCCATCAGTACAAGATCGGCCTCGCGGACGGAACCTTCCTCGTCGCCGACAATGTCGTCTTCACTACACCCGCCTACGTCACCGCAGAGATCGTACAGCAACTCGACCCGACGCTCGCCGAGAAGCTCGGCCGCATCCGCTACGTCTCCACCTCCACCGTCTCGCTCGCCTTCCGCCGCAGCGAAATCACCTGCGACCTCAACGGCTTTGGCTTCATCGTGCCCGCAGCCGAAGGACGCAAGATCAACGCATGCTCCTGGTCCTCGACCAAGTTCAGCCACCGCGCACCCGACGACTTCGTGCTCATGCGCGTCTTCATCGGCGGCGTTTTCTCAGAAGACCTCGCCGAACAAGACGGGGCCAAGCTCATCGACCTCGCTCGCGCCGAGCTCCGCGAGATCATGGGCATCACCGCGACCCCCGTGCTCGCCCGCGCTTACCAGTGGAGAAAGTCAAACCCGCAATACAACGTCGGCCACGGCGCGCTGATCGGCGAGATCGACGGACTGGTCTCCGCGCACCCCGGCCTGTATTTCGCCGGCGCAGCCTACCGCGGCTCGGGCATCCCCGACTGCATCCAGAGCGGCGTCGATACCGCCGCCAGGATTGATGCCGCCGCCAAGCACGAGAAGCAGCAATCCAGCGCACCCTCCAGCACCACCGCCCCACCTGTTCCTGTTGCTACTTAGGAGAACCACCCAATGTCGTCCCCAACCTCGATCAAAGATATTCGTTCCATTCCGATCCCCACTCCCACCCAACATGGACATCCCTCCACGCACCCGCAGCACTCTTCCAGCCACAGCTATTCGGATCAGCCCATGCTGGTCTACTGGGAGATGACGCAGGCGTGCGGCCTCGCCTGCCGTCACTGTCGCGCCGAGGCTGTCTCCACGCCGCATCTAAACGAGCTCACCTTCGAGGAAGGGAAGAATCTGCTGCATCAGATCGCAGCCTTCAACCACCCCACGCCGCACCTGGTCTTAACCGGTGGCGATCCTCTGCGCCGCAAGGATCTCTTCGATCTCATCGACGAAGCACGCTCGCTCGACATCAACGTCTCCATCACGCCCAGCGCCACCACGGACCTCACTGTCGAGGTCCTGTCCAAACTGAAAGCCCACGGCATCGACAGCTTCGGCCTCAGCCTCGACGGCTCGAACGCCACTCGCCACGAGGCCGTTCGCGGTGTCGAAGGCTGCTTCGACTGGACCATTGCCGCTGCCAAAGCCGCCGCCAGCCTCGGCGTCCCCATCCAGATCAACACGCTGGTCTCCCAGGAAACCGTCGACGACATTCCCGCAATCTACGAGCTCCTCAAGACGTTCCCCGTCATGCGCTGGAGCCTCTTCTTCCTCATTGAAGTCGGCCGCGGCAAAGTCCTGCAGCCCATCTCCAGTGAGCGCGGCGAACAGCTGATGAACTGGATCTACGATCGATCGAAGGTTGCACCCTTCGCCATGGCGACCACCGAAGCGCCGTCCTATCGCCGCGTCGCCCTCAGCCGTATGCGCGAGTCCGGCATGGTGGCCGCCGAGATCGAGCACACGCCCGTCCACCGCGGCTTCGGCATTCGCGACGGCCACGGCATCATGTTCATCTCCAACCAGGGAGACATCTGCCCCGCCGGCTTCCTCCCCCTCACCATCGGCAACGTCCGCCACGACCAGCTGCAGGACGTCTACCGCAACGCCCCCATGTTCCAGGCGCTGCACAATCCCAACCTGTTCAAGGGCAAGTGCGGTTACTGCGAATTTCGTGCGCTGTGCGGCGGCTCCCGCGCCCGCGCCTTCGCCGCCACCGGCGATGCGCTGGCCAGCGATCCCTTCTGCCACTACGAGCCCGCGGTCCACTAGAAACAACTGCAGCTCCAGGTCGAGTCCCTTGCAATAGCAAGGGCAAAGAGTCTGCCTGTGATGTTGGTCACTGCAATCATTGGTGAGGTCTGTAAAGTTACTGATGAGGACAAGAGTGATGACAGGGTTGCGGGAGTTGCTGGCACGCGATAGTTCAGATCTTTGGGAACGGCTAACCGTTGGCGGTGTCGTTGCGATCCTTGTCGCCTTCCTCGTCTTGTTCGTTGCCAACCTCGCCACCACCCTCTGCTCTGCCCAGCTTCCCCGGTAAAATCTTCCCTCGCCATGAGGCGCACGACGGACACGGATTCTGTGTCCCGAGCGTTTCCAAAAAATACGAAACAGGAGCAATCATGAAAGTCTTTCTGACCATCGCAGCAGCTTCACTTCTCGCCGTGTCTGTTGCTACCCCCGCCCTTGCTCAAGGAGCAGGCGCCGACACCTACAAGGCAAAGTGCCAGATGTGTCACGGTGCCGATGGCCAGCCGACCCCGGCTGGAAAATCCATGAAGGCGTTGCCCCTCAACTCGCCTGAGTTGAAGAAGGCATCTACCGCTTCGCTAATCGCTTCGGTTACAAATGGCAAAAACAAAATGCCAGCGTATGCAGGCAAACTCACCGACGCCCAGATCAAGGAAGTCGTGGAGTACACTCGCACGCTGCAGTAGTGACAAGGTGAAGATCAGTTACGCCGGGGTACGGCCCGGAGGGAAGGGGTGAGGCCGCCTTCTCTCCAGCAGTCACTCGCACTCGCGCCCACGCCGCTTCCCGGGACTTGCGCACACGGCTGCGCCTCTCTCTACTGGCGTCCTCTCTCATACGAGTTCAACCAGCGCCGCGCGGGACACTACGAACGGCTTGCCGCAGTCTGCAAAGCAGACACCGGAAACTGGAGCGACCACTCGCTCCCGAGCAACCGCAGGACCTCCCAACATCAGTGACGTGACCAGCCTCACAGCTTTGCTCACCTTCAGCATGTTACTGCTATGGACAGTGAATGCATCTCCCCGGGAATCACAAGGCTTTTCCCGCATCCCGGCCCCCGTACACCCCGTGCAAACTGCCAGGAATCAGGGTCCGGAAGAAAAATTCAGCGATGAGGCGTCCCTCGTGTCGGTATTCAAGAACTTCAAAGAGCAGTGGATGCAACCCTTCTTCTACCTCGGCAAGAACCCTCTCAGCCTCATCGGCGGCGCCATCACAACCGCCTCCGCCTTCGTCCTGGTCGGCTTCTGGATGGTCGACGTCCTTGGGCATGGCGGCTCCTCGAACCCCTACATCGGCCTCATCCTCTTCCTGTTCCTGCCCGCCTTCTTTATCATCGGCCTCGTTCTCATCCCCGTTGGTATTGCGATCCAGCGCGCCAGGCTGCTCGCCGCAGGCAAGCTTCCTTCCATCTATCCTGCCGTCGACCTCAACGAGCCCGTATTTCGCCATGCGCTCAACTTCGTCATTATCGCCACCTTCGTCAACTTCGTGATTGTCGGCGTCGCCAGCTACCGCGGCGTCGCCTACATGGACACTCCGGGTTTTTGCGGCACCGCCTGCCACGTCCCTATGCAGCCCCAGTGGGCCGCCTATTCGCACTCGCCGCACTCGAACGTCGAATGCACTGAATGCCACATCGGCAGCGGTGCAGCCAACTTCGTCCACGCAAAGATGGCAGGCATGAAGCAGCTGTACGGCGTCACCTTCAATACCTTCCCGCGTCCCATCGTCGCGACCCTCTCTGAGCTTAATCCCGCGAGCGAAACCTGCGAGCAGTGCCACGCTCCCGCTCGCTTCATCGGCGATCGCCTCCTCGTCAAGACTGCCTTCGGTGATGACGAAAAGAACTCGGCGACCAAGACCATGCTCGCCCTCCACGTTGGCGGCGTCGACTCCCTCTCTCGCATCAGTGGCATCCACGGGAATCACCTCACCAACATCGAGTTTGTCGCCACCGACGCCACCAACCAGACCATTATCGCCGTTGACGCCACCGGCACCGACGGCAAGAAGGTCGAGTACCTCAGCTCCGACTGGAAAGGTCCCGTCAAGGGCGTCCGTCGCACCATGGATTGCATGGACTGCCATAACCAGGCCGCCCACGCCCATAAAACCGCCGAGGCTGCGGTCGATGAATCGATGGCAAATGGCGCGCCCGATCCCTCTCTTCCCTTCGTTCACAAGATGAGCTTAGCCCTGATTCAGGCCAGCTATGGCTCGCAGGCCGAGGCTGCCACAAAGATCAAATCCGGTCTGGAAGACTTCTATCGCTCGCAGTACCCCGCAATCTGGAGCAGCCAGCACGGCAAGATCGAACACGCTGCCAACGTCCTTGCCGCCATCTACACGCAGAACGTCTCCCCGGAGATGAAGGTCACATGGGGTACCTACCCGAACAACATCGGCCATACTGACTCTCCCGGTTGCTTCCGCTGCCATGACGGAAACCACACGTCGAAAGGCGCAAAGACCATCACCAACGACTGCGCCGCCTGCCATAACCTGCTGGCCGTCGACGAAGCCAACCCCAAGCTGCTGAGCGAACTCAGCCCACAGTAGCCCCCATGCTCCAAGCAAAAGCGGCATCCTCCCTCAGGATGCCGCTTTTGCTTTTCCACCAGTCTTCACTTCCTGCGCCGCACCAACGACGCATCCCTACGGCGTTCCCGAGACCTGCTTCACCGCTCCATTGGTATTCACCTTGTTTGCCGCCGGAAGCTGCGTGGTGTCCCATCCTCCGCCCAGCGCCTGCACCAGTTCCACCGCCGCAGTCATCTCGCCCACGCGCAGCGTAATCTGGGTCTGCTGATTGCTCAGCAGCGTTAACTGCGCAGTCATTACGTTCAGATACGGATCCAGACCCGTCTCGTAGCGAGCCGTCGCAATATCCAGATACCGCTGCGCCGACAGCACTGCCGTATCTTCCTGTTGAATCTGTTGCGAGGTCACACGCAGCGTAGCAATAAAGTCTTCCGTCTGCTGGAACGCCGTCAGCACTGTCTGCCGGTATGTCGCAACATCCGCGTTATACGTCGCGGTGTATTGCGCGACCGTCGCCTTGCGCAGGCCGGCATCGAAGATCGTCTCCGCCGCCGAAGCTCCTACCGACCAGAACAGCGCCGGCGCCGAGAACAGCGACATGATCGTGGACGACTCCAGCCCGCCTCCGCCGGTCAGACTGAGCGTCGGATAGTACGCCGCCTTCTCCACGCCGATCAGCGCATTCTCCTCCGCCATCGTGCGCTCTGCGGCCGCAATGTCCGGCCGCCGCTCCAGCAATTGCGAGGGCACACCCACCGGTATGGCCGGCACTGGCGTCGTCAACGACTTCACCGGCATCGAAAAGCTCGAAGCCGCCTTGCCGATCAGCATCGCAATTGCATGCTCGTAGATTGCGCGATTCGTCGCAATGCCTGTCGCGGTCTCCTGCGCGTCTTGCAGCGTCACCTCTGCCTGTGCGACCGCCTCATCGTTGTCGATGCCCGTCTCGTACAGCGACCTGGTCAACTCCAGCGATTTCTTATCGGCGTCCACCGTCTGGTTGTACAAATCCTGCAGCGCATCTTGTCCGCGCAACTGGAAATAAAACTCCGCCAACGCTGCCTGCTCGGTCAGCCGCTCGTTCTCCAGGTCCGCCGCACTCACCTGCGTGGCATATTGGAACTCGCGCACCGTGTTCCGAATCTTGCCCCACAGATCCGGCTCCCACGATACGTCGAACGGCAGCGCTAATTCGTTCGAAGTGACGCCAGCGGCCCCAGATGCAGCGGCCCCGTGCAAGGACGCGGGGGTTTTTGAGCGGTTATACGAAGGGTCCGTCGTCACGGTCGGATAGAACTGCGACTTCGCCTCCCGCACCTGCGCACGCGCAGCCATGAAGTTCTGGAAGGACACCGCGATATTCTGGTTATTGATATTGAGCTGGTCTTCAAGCGCATTCAGTTCCGGCTCGTTGAAGACTTCCCACCATTTGCCCTTGAGCGCCGCATCCTGTGGCTGCGCAGGCCGCCACGTTCCTTCCGGCGTAGTTCCCTCGGGCGGATTCGTATACGCGGCTGGCGCCGACTCCTTGAACTCCGGCGCGGTCGCCGGCGCGGCCGGCTTTACATACTTTGGTCCAACATTGCATCCGCTCAGCAACATCGCCGCGCAGGAAGCCACACACACAAAGCTCTTCGCGCCAGCGAAGCCTGAAGCGTTTGCCGTCGTCTCTTCCAACGTCTTCCTTCTCTTCATTCCCATTCTCATTGGGCCTGCTTTCATTGCGCCGTTGCCGGAGTAGCGGTAAAGAGCCTTGCCCGCTTATCTCCCTGGATCTTCAGACGCAAGTTATCCATGAACAGGTAAATCACGGGCGTCGTATATAGCGTCAGCACCTGGCTCACCAGCAATCCGCCGATGATCGTAATACCCAGCGGCCGCCGCAGCTCCGATCCCATACCGGTTCCCAACGCCAGGGGCACCGCGCCAAACAGCGCTGCCATGGTCGTCATCAAAATCGGACGAAAGCGCAGCATCGACGCCTCAAAGATCGAGTCCCGGGTATTCTTGCCCTCAATTCGCTCCGCATTCAGCGCGAAGTCGATCATCATAATCGCGTTCTTCTTCACAATCCCGATCAACAGAATGATGCCAATGATCGACATCACGTCCAACTCCGTCCCCGTAAGCCGCAGCGCCAGTAACGCTCCCAGGCTCGCCGACGGCAGCGTCGAAAGGATGGTAATTGGATGCACCAGGCTCTCATACAGCACACCCAGAACGATATACACCGCCAGGATCGCCGTCAGGATCAAGTACGGCTCGCTGCCCAGCGACTGCTTGAACGCCTGCAGCGTTCCCGCATACTCTCCATGCACCGATGCCGGTACGCCCAACCTCTGTTGAATGTCGCTGATCTCTTTCGTCGCCTGCCCCAGCGACACACCAGGCCCAAGGTTGAAGTTCACCGTCACCGACGGAAACAGCCCCGTGTGATTCACCGACAGCGCCGACGTCGACGGAGCATAATGCATCACCGCATCCAGCGGTATCGGCCCGGTCCCATTACCCTGCAGCAGGTAAATGTCCTTCAGTCCCTCTGGAGACTGCCAGTACTTCGGCGCCACTTCCATGATCACGTAGTACTGATTCAACTCCGTATCGATCACCGAGGCCTCCATCTGTCCGAAGGCGCCATAGAGCGTGTTATCAATCGTCTCCGGCGTGATGCCCAGCCGCGCCGCCGTTGGGCGGTCATACGTCAGCAGCGCCTGTAGCCCATTGTTCTGTTGATCGGTGTTGGCGTCCGTGATTCCCGGGGCCTTGCGCAGTTGAGCCAACAGTGCGGGTCCATACTGTTGCAACTGAGCGGTCGTCTCCGCCTGCAGCGTGTACTGATACTGTGCGCTCGACTGCCTTCCGCCAATGCGAATATCCTGCACTGCCTGCAGATACGTTGCAGCGCCCGGAACCTTGGCCAGCTTTGGCCGTAGCTCGTTGATGATCTCTGCAGCACTCTGTGTTCGCTCATTCAACGGCTTCAACGCAATAAACGTAAACCCTGCGTTCGTTGCACCCTGGCCGCCGGTGAACGCCATCGCATTCTGCACGCCCGAATCGTGTGCAATGATCATGTTCGCCGCATGCACCGCCTTGTTCATGGCGTAGAACGAGCTGTCCTGCGGCCCTTGCATACCGCCGTTCAGCACACCCGTGTCCTGCTGTGGAAAGAAGCCAAGAGGCACCGTAGCCACCAGGTAACCCGTCAGCCCGATTGTCGCCAAAAATACCAGCAGCATCAACGCAGGGCGGTTTAGCACCCACGTCAGCGACCTGCGATAGCCGTTCAGCAGGCCATCAAAGAACTCTTCGCTCCACTTGTACATCCGGCCATGTTTCACGTCCGCCTCGGAGCGCATCACCCGCGAACACATCATCGGCGTGGTAGTCAGCGAGATCACCATCGACACCAGGATCGCCGTCGACAGCGTGATGGCAAACTCGCGGAACAGCCGCCCAATAATGCCTCCCATCATCAACAGCGGAATGAACACCGCAATCAGCGAGATGCTGATCGAGAACACCGTGAACCCAATCTCCTGGGCCCCCCTCAACGACGCCTTCATCGGCGTCATCCCATCCTCAATATGACGCGAGATGTTCTCCATCACCACGATGGCATCGTCCACCACGAATCCGCTCGCAATCGCCAGCGCCATCAGCGACAGGTTGTCCAGCGAGAACCCGCACAAATACATCACCACGCAGGTTCCAATCAGCGACACCGGAACCGCCACCGCTGGCACCAGCGTTGCTGGAATATTGCGCAGGAAGAGGAAGACCACAAGGATCACCAGGATGACCGAGATGATCAAGGTCAGTTCAATATCGTTCACCGAGGCACGGATGGTCAGCGTTCGATCGAGGATCGTGAAGATGTGCATGCCTGCTGGAATCGAAGCCTGCAGTGAAGGAAGCGCCGCCTTGATCGCGTCCACCGTCGTGATGATGTTGGCGCCCGGCTGTCGGAAGACGATCAGGTCCACTGATGGTTTCCCATTTAGATATCCAGCCTGTCGCACCGATTGCTGCGAGTCAATCACGTCGGCGACATCCTGGAGGCGCACCCCCGCTCCATTGTGATATCCCACCACCAGCGGCTTGTACTGCGCCGCTTTCGAGATCTGGTCATTCGTGAGAATGTCCGCGGACACGTTGCCGTTCGCCACCTGGCCCTTGGCAATGTCCGCATTCTGTCCCGCAATGACTGCCTGCACCGCCGGCAGCCCAATGCCGTAACTATTCAGCTGCTGCGGATTCAATTCCACGCGGACAGCCGGCAGGGAAGCGCCCACCGCGGATACCTGGCCCACGCCTGAGATCTGCGAGATGCGCTGCTCGATCACCGTCGACGCTTCGTCATACATAGCAGGAACATCGTAAACATCCGACTGCAGCCCAATCACCATGATCGGTGAATCCGCAGGATTCACCTTGCGGTACGTCGGGTTCTGCGGCAGGTTCGCCGGCAGGTAGGTGCGCGCCGCATTGATGCCGGCCTCCACATCGCGCGCCGCTCCGTTGATGTCCCGATTCAGATCGAACTGCAGCGTAACACTCGTGGTGCTCAACGAACTCGACGAGGTCATCTCCGTAATGCCCGCAATATGCGCAAACTGGCGTTCCAGCGGTGTCGCCACCGAAGACGCCATGATGTCCGGGCTTGCCCCAGGTAACCCTGCCGCTACGGTGATCGTCGGAAAATCCACCTGCGGCAGCGGCGATACCGGCAACACACCGAACGCAATGATGCCCGCAATCGCCACCGCGATCGTCAGCAGCGTCGTCGCTACCGGCCGCTCAATGAAGATGCGCGAAGGGTTCATGCCTCTGCTGCCTCGTGGTTCCCCTCGATTTCGGGTCCGCCATCAGGTCCGCCGTGCGCCGTCTTGCTGCCACGCCGCGAAAACCAGCCGCCCAGATTGTCGAAGAAGATGTAGATCACCGGCGTCGTATACAGCGTCAGCACCTGGCTGAACAGCAGTCCGCCCACCATCGACACACCCAGCGGCTTGCGCAGCTCCGAGCCAATGCCGCTTCCAAATGCCAGCGGGATGCCGCTCAGCAACGCGCACATCGTCGTCATCAAAATTGGACGGAAGCGCAGCAGCGATGCCTGGTAAATCGCCTCCGTGGCGTCCAGTCCATGATGCCGCTCTGCTTCCAGCGCAAAGTCCACCATCATGATGCCGTTTTTCTTAACGATGCCAATCAGCAAAATGATGCCAATGATCGCGACAATATCTAAATCAAGATGGAACAGCTCCAGCGCCAGCAACGCGCCAACACCCGCCGACGGCAGCGTCGAAAGAATCGTTACCGGATGCACGAAGCTCTCATACAGCACGCCCAGCACGATATACACCGTCACCAGCGCCGCCAGGATCAACAGTCCCTGATTCGAGAGCGATCCCTCAAACGCCGCCGCCGTGCCCTGGTAATTCGAAACCACGCTGGTCGGCAGTTTGTCGTCCTTGATCACCTTGTTGATTGCAGTCAGCGCCTGTCCCAGCGAGTAGCCCGTATTCAAATTGAACGAGATCGTGACAGCAGGGAACTGGCCCATGTGATTGATCGAGAGGCTCTCGCTCGTGGGTATAAAGTGCGCGAACGCGCTCAACGGCACCGGCGTCTGGAGCGATGAACTGCTGCTCGTGCTGCTCGATCCGCCCCCGCCTCCGCCGCTCGACGAGCTCCCCGTAGAAGTCGGCCGCGACGTTCCACTCACCGACGTCGTCGCGCTCGACGATGTTGCCGTGCTTGTACTCGTAGTCGAAAGCACCGACGAAGTCGTTCCCGTCGTCGACGCCGAAGACAACGCCGAACTCGAGTTCACAGGTGACGCCGCTGACGCCGATGTCGTGTTGCCGGATGACAACGCAGACGTCGTCGACGACGCCGAGGAAACCCCACTCGAGGAAGTCGGCGTCAAGAGCGAGGTGCTCGCCGCCCCCGAACCCGCCCCTGCACCCGACGACGATCCTGCCGAATTCGATGCCGTCGGCGGCACCGTCCCCGCCGTCGTCGCCTGCACATAAATGTCGTTCAACTTGTGCGGGTCCACCTGGAACTGGGGATCCGCCTCCAGGATCACGTGATACTGATTCACCTGCGTGTACATCGTGTTGACCTGCCGCTGTCCGAACGCGTCATACAGCGTGTTGTCGATCGTCGACGTCGTCACGCCAAAACGCGATGCCGTTGCACGATCGATCTCCACCTGCTCCGCCGCCGCGCCCAGTTGCTGGTCGGTCACTACATCGGCGAGCTGTGGCAGTTTCTTCAGCTTCGCCACCAGTTGCGCCGACACCTGGTTCAGTTCCTGCTGGTTTGGATCTTCCAGCGTGTACTGATATTCCGTGCGGCTCACCATGTCATCGACCGTCAAATCCTGCACCGGCTGCATGTACAACTTGATCCCCGCAACCTTCTCCAGCTTGGGCGAAAGTCGGTCGATCACCTCGGTAGCAGACAGCCCACGGTCCTTCAGATCCTTCAGATTAATCTGCACACGCCCGCTGTTGAGCGTCGTATTCGTTCCATCTGCGCCGATGAACGAAGAGATTCCCTGCACCGCCGGATCCTCCAACAGCACCTTCGCAATCTCCTGTTGCCGCTGTTCCATCTCAGTAAAAGAAGTCGACGGCGACGCCTGCGTAATGCCCTGGATGATCCCCGTATCCTGCGTCGGGAAAAATCCCTTGGGAATTTCGATGTACAGGAAGACCGTCAAAACCAGCGTTGCCACGGCAACCAATAGCGTGATCGTCTGGTAGCCCAGCACCCATTTCAGCGTGCGTCCGTAGAACGCGATGATGTCTTCGAAGACCTTTTCACTCTTCTTGTAAAACCATCCCTGCTGGCTCACCGGCGTATGCTTCAAAATTCTCGCCGACATCATCGGCGTCAGCGTCAGCGACACGAACGCCGAGAACACAATCGTTACCGCCAGCGTCACCGCAAACTGCCGGAACAGCCGCCCCGCCACATCGCCCATGAACAGCAGCGGAATCAGCACGGCGATCAGCGACACAGTGAGCGACAGAATCGTGAACCCAATCTGCTCTGCGCCGATCAGCGCCGCTTCCATCGGCGCCATCCCCTCTTCGATATAGCGCGAGATGTTTTCGATCATCACG
>FSYS01000939.1_pt1 | contig 17442 bp, 15 predicted proteins | sample 1638491 | NCBI WGS metagenome assembly FSYS01 (sample SAMEA3914788, study PRJEB12502) | metagenome | biome: forest; material: soil | place: Canada | collected 2011-07-03 | depth 0.1 m | reverse complement strand
TCGAGGTCGCGGATTTCGCGCAGGCCTTGCTGCAGCGTGTCGCGCTCCGCCTGGTTTTTGTGTGCCCAAGCGACCACGCTCTGCCGGCGCTGTATCGCCACCACGTCGCGCAACGGCGCGAGGAGCCACTGGCGTAGGAGCCGTCCGCCGCCCGAGGTCACCGTTCGGTCCACCGCGCTGAGGATCGTGGTGTTTTCAGGTCCGGCCCGGAGTGGATCGACGATCTCCAGATTGCGCCGCGTAGCCGCGTCAAGAATCAGCACGTCCTCGCGCTGCCACAGGCGCAGCGAATGGACATGGCCGAGCGAGCGCCGTAGTTCGTGGCTGAGATAATGCATCAGCCCGCCCGCCGCGCTTAACGCGCGATGGCCCGACTTCTCCTTGCCGCCAGTGACCGCGAGGCCGAAGCCGTCAAGCGACGAGGTCTTGAAGTGATCGCGCAACGTGTGCTCCGCTGCTTCGGGCGAGAAGCTCCACGCGTCGTGCTCGACCAGCAGGTACGCGCAGCCGTTGCCGTTGGCCAGCACGGACGTCTCCAAATCGAGCCGCTGGCCCTGCGCCAGCACGACCTCGGCCGGGCTTACGCGCCCCAGCACATCGCGCAGAGCCTCGGGTGAGGGGAAGTCGCCCGCAAAAAATTCACCCGTGGTCAGATCGAGCGCGGCGACGCCATAGCCATCCGCATCCGGTGCAATCGCGGCAATGAAATTGTTCCGCTTTGGTTCGAGCTGCCCGGCCTCGAGGATGCTGCCCGGCGTGAGAATCTGCGTGATCTCCCGCCGCACCACCTGCCCCGGCCGCGGCGCTTCCATCTGGTCGCAAATGGCCACGCGTCGTCCCGCCTTGAGTAGTTGTGCGACGTAACCGTCGGCCGCGTGGTACGGCATGCCGCACATCGGCGTGCCTTGGCGCTGCGTCAGCGTCAGGTCAAGCAGGCGCGAGCCCTCCTCGGCATCGGCGAAGAACATCTCGTAGAAATCGCCCAGCCGGAAAAGCAGGAAGGCGTCCGGGGGCACCTCGCGCTTGAGCCGATGATACTGCTGCATCATGGGAGTCAGGGCGTCGGACATGGACGTGCAGGTTAGCGGGCCGGGGCGCGCTTGAGCAGGCTTTTTTTGCTTCGGTGCAGGTTACCCGATTCACCCCGGCAAATCTTGCGGTTCAAATTCTTTCTGAATAGGATTTCGCCTTGAACCTTTTCCGGACACTTGCAGTCGATTGCATTATGACGCAGCATTCTGTCGGCGCATTTCAGCCATGAATTTCACCACCCAGGCCGCACAGGACATCCTTGGTAAACTCGAGCGCGATCCGGCCGAGGTCCGCCACTGGCGCCAGCTCTTGATTCTCTGCTTTGACCAAAAGTCGATCGAGACGCTTCAGACCCTGCAGGTCATCCTCGCCGCCATCGAGCAGATATGGACCGTCCGCCGTCAAAAGACCAAGGACGCCTATGAGGAAGCCAAGCAGAAGCAGCGCTCTACCGGCAGCAAGGAGCCGCTGCCCGCGTCCACGGTCCATGCCATCACGCTCAACCCGCGCCAAAAAGAGAACTTCATCAAGCTGGCGCGCTCGCCGCAGTCCACGCAACTGCTCTACCGCTTCGGCCTCTACCTCGAGGAAGATTTCGGCGCGCCCCAATCGGCCCGCGCCATCTACGAGCGGTCCATGGCGCTGGAGATGGACGACCCGGCCATCGAACAGAAGATCGTCGAGGGACTCAAGCGCCTGGACGAGAAACAGGCCAATGGCGCGTCGGCGGAAAAACCCCTGGAGGCCCCCGAGCCCGCGGTGATCTCGGCGGAGACCATGGGCGTGAAGAGCCCGTCGCACCACCGTCCTAGCGCCGCCGCGCTGATCAAGCGCAGCGGTCGCCTCTCCGTCGACCGCGGCCGGATCAAGGCCAGCACCACCTCCTCGATCAACGCCAACTGGCCCGACGTCCAGAAGAAGCTCGACGAGAAAATGGCCGCGCTGCTCACCCAGGCCGCCGCCATCTGCGAGACCCCGCCGCGCCCCATGCGCCTGCCGCGCTCCATTGCGCCCTCCCAGTGGCTCGAATTCCTCGAGAGCCACCTCACGCTTTTCCTCGCCACGCTCGAGGCCCAGGGCATCAACATCCGCACCTCGACCAACCTCGAGGACGCCCCGCGCAACGACGTCACCGAGCGCACGCGACTCGTCACCGCGCTGATGGACGAAATCAGCAAGGGCATGAGCAGCCACAAGCCCGCGGTCAAGGCCCCCACGACCAAGGAGCTGCCCAACCCCGGCCACCTCCAACTCGAGGACGTCTTCGAGCTCATCGACGCCGGCTCGCTCAACGACGCGGAGAAAACCCTGCGCGGCCTCAACGCCGACGCCTTCCCCGCCGACCAAATCAGCGAGGTCTGGTCGCACCTCGGCCTTGCTTTCCAGAATAATCACGAGTCCAAGCGCGCCATGCTCGCCTACCAGAACGCGCGCGAGCTCAACCCCAACAACCTCCAGGCCTGGTTCAACGGCGGCATGATCCAGCACGAGGAAGGCATGCTCCATCCCGCGCTGCAATGCTACCTGCGCGCCATCGAGCTCGACCCCGAGCAATCCAAAATCTGGTGCAACCTCGGCGCGCTTCAGTTCCAGCTCGGCGAATTTCAGCAGTCGGTCGACTCCCTCAACCGCGCCGTCGGCCTCAAGCCCGACTACGCCCGCGCGTGGGACAACCTCGCCGGCTCCCTCTGCGCGCTCGACCAGCTCGACGAAGCCGAGCGCTGTTGTCATCGCGCGCTCAACTACAAGCCCGACTACGCCGACCCCTCTTTCAAGCTCGGCACCATCTTCTTCCAGGAAGGCCGCATGGAAGACGCCGAGAAAGCCTTCCGCAAGGTCCTCGACCTCAACGGCGGCTATCCGCTCGCCGGCCACTACCTCGCCATGGCCCTCGCGCGCAGCAACCGCGTCGAGGAAGCCATTGCCATCTGCGAACGCGCCGCCACGCCTCCCGGCGAAACCGAGCTCCCCTCGCTCGCCTGGAACGAAATGGCCTTCCACCTCTACGAAGAGGGCAAATATCAAGAGGCCATCCGCGCCTACGAGAAAGCGCTCACCTTCACGCCCGAGCGCGCCACCATCTGGCTCGACGCCGGCGTCGCGCACCAGCAACTCGGCGAACTCGACCAGGCTCGCCGCCACTACGAGCAGGCCGTCGAGCTCGACCCCGAGCTCGCTCGCGCCTGGCACAACCTCGGCGCCATCCGGCAGGAAATCGGCGACGTCAAGGGCGGCGCCGAGGCGCTCGAGGAAGCCGAACGCCTTCTCGCGCGCGGAAGATAATTTCGCGCGGCCGCGCAATCCAAACGATCAGTCGTTGCGATCTTTGCGTCTTTGCGTGAAATCCCAAGTCACACCACCGCGCAAACGCCCGCATTCACCTTCGCCACCGCCTCCGCACCGCGGAGCTGGCGCACAATCTCGTAAGCGAATTCCATCGCACTCCCCGCCGCAAGGCTCGTGATCAACTTGCCGTCGACGACAACGCGCTTGTCGAATTGCATCTGCGCGGCGGCAAACTGCTTTTGCACGCTGGGATGACTCGTCACCTTCTGCTCCGGGCGCAGCCAGTCATGAGCCTGCAACGCAGTCGGCGCAGCACAGATCGCCGCGACCCACGTATTGCGTTCGCGTTGACGATCTAGCCACGCGCGCACCAGCGAACTTTCCCCAAGGCGCTTCGCACCCTCCACGCCGCCCGGCAGCACGACAATCTCGAATTCGCGCGCCGGGTCAACGTCAGCGAGGTGAATGTCCGCAAGATGCCGCGTCTGGCGCGAGGCAGGAATCGGATTCGTGGTCAGACCGGCGACGACGGTCTCGATCTCCGCTCGGCGCAAAATATCGATGACCGTGATGGCCTCGATTTCCTCAAAGCCGGGAGCGAGAAAGACAAGCGCGCTCATACCGTCCGAGGTGTCAACTTCGGTGTGACCTTCGGCAGATGACCCGTGGTCGAGGAAACGGCAACGGTCGCCACGGCGGCAAGAATACGGCTCCGGCGCGTCGCGAATTCCTCGCTGCGCACCACGTGGGTCGCGATGTCATGCTCCCAGTTCACCGGCACGTCGACCCACGACTTGCAGCCGTCGTAATCCTTCGACGGCGCGAGCTTGTGCGGCAGGTTGATCCGCGAGACGCGCAGGATGAGCAAGTGCAGCCCCGGCCCCATACCCGGACGCTCCGCATAATCAAAGCGCTCGCGCAGGATATCATCGCCCCAAAAATGAGCATCCCCCAGCCGCTCGACCTGGTCCCAAGATGAGAGATAAACCGCATCAGTCACCTCGGCAAAATATTGGAGCGTGATCGGGTCAGCCGCGGTGCGCGCAGCGGTTGGCGCGAGGAAGCGTTTCAGCTCCGGCTTCGTTTTCTCCCACTGCTGATGATAGGCCGTCGGGAAAAGCCAGAACTTCGGATGCTTCGCCTCGAAACCCTGACGTCCCTCGGCGATGCCGCCCTTGCGCAATATCACCACCTGAGCGCCCTGTCCCAGCGCCTCGACAATCGCCTCCCATTCCTTGAACGCCGGCTGGTGCACCGGACCGGCCGCGATTTCCGGCGCGGATTCCGCGACCGTCACCGCGGAGGCAGCGGGAGCATCAGGGGTCAGCGATTCGCCCTCCATCGAGGCGCTGACGATGGAAGCGTTCTTGGCGAAGTAGACCGCGCCGGAAATCACGGTGAGGAGTAGCGCAATCCAGTAGGCATAAGGCTGAAAGACGAGGAGGGCTTTCGCGACAAATGTGCCCTGCAAGCCGAATTCGCCGAGCGCGAGCCAGCCGAGGGAGACGAGCGCGGCGATGATCTGCCAGACGGTCTTGTGCTTGCCGAATTGTTCCGCGGCCAGGATCTGCTGTTTCGCCGCCGCGATCTGACGCAACCCACTGATGAGAAATTCCCGCGCGGCGATGACAACCACCATCCACATCGGCGCGAGGTGGTGCGGCTCAACCGCCAAGGCAATGAGCGTTCCAAGAACGAGGATCTTATCGGCGAGGGGATCCAGCAGCTTCCCCAAGTCCGTAATCAAATTGCGCGAGCGCGCAATATACCCATCCGCCCAATCCGTCAGGCTCGCGATCACGAAAATGATAAACGCCGTCGTCGCCGCATACGGCCACGCGATCGACATCGAGACAATGAGCAAACCGCACATGCCGAGGCGCAGCACCGTAAGCTGGTTCGGCAAATTAAGAGAAGGCGCGCGGCGGAGAGTCATTGGGTCTTCTAAAGCATGCTTCAAAAACGGAATTTCTCAATGTCTGTGTGGAAGCCGTCGACCGCCGGGCGACGGGTTCGGCGGTCGCTGGCGCCTAAAACGCGACACCGTCTCGAAGCGATAGCGTCCGCCTAATTACTCGTCACTGCCACCCCAAGAATCACAACCGTCCCATTACCGGGCGGGAAAGCCAGACAGAAAGTCTTCTGGTCCGACGCGGGAACCGGCGCATACGTGTGCTGGTAATTCTGTACATCGGTCGAGTTGTAATCGGGGTCGTAAACTTCCGAGGTAATCAGGCTGTCCCCGGGGTTGCCCAGAATCCCGTAAAACTGGTGGGGATTCACCTGCTGGGAATGATAATTGTCAAAACCGGCCACCTGAATTTTGTGGGTGATCTGCGCGTAGTCAGCCGGGCTGTCCGACGTTGTCAGCCCCCGCATTAGCTTGTAGTTCACGTTGATCGAAAATAGCGTCCCCTTGCCCGCCGAAAAAGTTTGGTAAATGCGGCTCCACGTTGTGGGGCTGAGCGCGATAATCAAGCTCCCTCCACGGCTGATCTGCCCGTCGCCATCCCAATGCGCCAAGCCCTGGGAGAAGTCTCCATTCTGGACCAAGCTGTTCGCCGGAATCGTAGGAGGCGCCGGCGGCGTCTGAGTGGTGGGAGTGGCCGGCCCGCAAGAGCAAGTGAGAAGCACAATGAAAGCTGCGAAAAGACGCTTCATAAGTACGACGAATTTAGCGGGTCTCGCGCGCGGCTGGCGACATTTATTGGGTAGCCCGCACCTGCGACATGTGTGTCCCGTGCGCGGGGGTAGCCGTGGCCCGGACAACTTGTTGTCCGGGCGCGCGCAGCGCGCAGGAGGTTACCGGTGAAGTCCGCATTCATCGGTCGCCAACTGTGGTTTGGCCAGAGGCCCATTCGTGCCATAGGTCCTATTCAGCCACGTCTACCCCAACGCCTCCGTCGTCTTCTCCTCCGCAGGATCCGGTGCCGTACTCCGCAGCGGCCGCTCCGGCAAAAAGAGCACCACCGTAAACGCCAGCGCCGCAATCCCCGCCCCGGTCAGAAACGTGGTGGCAATCGAATGCCGGTAAGCCTCCATCAGTGTAGTGCGCTGGTCCGCGGAGAGCTGCGCGATCTGCTGGACACCCAGCTCCAGGATGCTGCGCGTGCCGCCCTCAGCGGCGACCCACGCGGCGGGCAGGTAATGGCGTAGCTGCACCGCGACAACCGTGCCGGCAATCGCCACCCCAAGCGCGCCGCCGAGCGAGCGAATGAAGCCGGAGAGCGACGTGGCCGAGCCCAACTCCTGTCGCTCGACCGCGTTCTGGATGGCCACGGTGAGGTTGGGCATGACAAGCCCAAGTCCCGCGCCGAGGAAGACGAGCGCGGTTTCAATGATCCAAAGGGAGCCTTCATTGCTGGCAGCCCAGGCGAGGGTAAGGAAACTGGCCGTGCTGGTGATGAGGCCGATGACGGGAAAAATCTTGTAGCGGCCAAAGCGCGAGATGAGCCGTCCGCCCGTGACCGACGCGACGATGACGCCGCCCATCATCGGAGCCAACATCAAGCCCGCGTGCGAGGGGGAAGCGCCCAGCACGAGCTGGAAGAAGAGCGGCAGGAAGACAAGGCTTCCGAAGAGCGCCATGGCGTTCAGGCCGATGACGGTCACTGAGACGAGAAAGACGGGATTGTGAAAGAGGCGCAGCGGCAGGATCGGCTCCGGCGCTTGTTGTTCCTGGCGGATGAGCAGCGCGTAAAAAATCGTGGCGGCAACCGCGAGTCCAAGGATGACAACGGAAAGCCACGGGTAGACCGAGCCGCCCCAACTGAGCAGAAGTAACAAGGAGACCGTGCCGCAGGTGAGCAGGCCCGCGCCGGTGTAGTCGATCTTGTGCTCGACGGGGCGGTACTGGTGCTTGAGGCCGATGGCGATGAGTGCCAGCGCGGCCGCGCCGACGGGAAGGTTGACGTAGAAAATCCAGCGCCACGAAAGCGTGTCGGTGATGATGCCGCCGAGGAGCGGTCCCGCCACGCTGCACGCGGCGAAGACGGCGCCGAAGAGCCCCTGGTACTTGCCACGCTCGCGCGGAACGATGAGGTCGCCAACCGTGGTTTGCGCCAGGGTGATCAGCCCGCCCGCGCCAAGTCCCTGCAGCGCCCGAAAGAGGATGAGCTGGAACATGGTGGCCGCCAAGCCGCAGAGAATGGAGCCGATGAGAAAGATGATGATGGAGACGTAATAGAGGCGTTTGCGTCCGTAGATGTCGCTGAGCTTGCCGTAAAGCGGCGTGCTGATCGTCGAGGTGACCATGAACGCCGTGACCACCCACGAAAGATGCGCCAACCCGCCGAGATCCGACACGATGCGCGGCAGCGCCGTGCTAACGATGTTCTGGTCCAGCGAAGCAAGCGTCAGCGCCAGCATCAGCCCGGCAAAGACCATGTAGAGTTCACGCTTGGAGACAGTGGCTTGAGGATGGGGAAGAACGGACATGAAGGTTTCAGCCTACAATAAAGACGCGCGCGCGCCAATTTGGTCGGAGCAGACAGGAATGTCTGTTCCTTTTCGCATGCTTTGCCACACTAGCTACGCGTTTTGTGCAGCGCGCACGGGCCGAATGATCAAGCTTCTCCTCGTTTTTATTCTCTGCATAACGGCAGACGCCGTGGTGCACGCGCAGTTACCCGGACCGACGACCACGTCGACGAACAACGCGGAGCCAAATCCGCCGATGCAGCGAAATCCCAACGGCATCTCTCTCGAGGAAATGAAGGAATATGGCGCGGCCCATATGGCCGCCACGAGGGCCAACCCTGACCTCGCCAAGACTCGAATGGATGCACTGCGCAAGCTGCGTGAGTTCATGAGCGCGAATAGCCCGGCCCAGATCGCGGCCTTCCCCGCCCTTGCCAACCAGAAACAGCAGCTTGTTGGTGAATGTGATGCAGCGCGGGCACAAATGAATGCCGCAATTATCGCGGTCGATCCCAATGTCGCGCCCATAATTGCGAAGCTGGAACTCATGCATCAAAAAGCGGAAGCCATGGCCGCAATGAGAGGCGCCCAATCGCCAATGACGTCTCCCCCGGCCCTGCTCTCCGCGCCCGCTCCCGCGGCGGCGCAGTCGGTGCCTCAGGACGCAGGCTCGGATTAGGGCGGAGAGTGGAGGCGCGAACGGTCATTGACCGTCGCTACAGACTAGGCCTTCGGCTTGTGCGCCGGATGATCCGCCGGAAAATCCGCACGGCTGACCACCGGCGCATCGCGCCCCGTGCCGCCATCTTTCTTCTTCACCTCGGTCTCGTGGTAAACTTCCTCAACATTGACGCTCCACACATCGTGCTTCGAGCCGGTGGCGATGTTCTCCGCGGTGAGCATCGCGGTGTACATCGAGTGGTCCTGGTTATTATAACGGTGCATGCCGTTGCGGCCGACGGGATGCACATTGGGCACGGCAATGTTCATCCACTCGACGATCTTTTTGACATTCGCTTTGTAGTGCTCGTCGTAGAACGGATACGCCTTGGGCATGCGCACGACATAGCCGGCCTCGACTTTGTCGGCGGTGACGAGGCCGAGGATTTCGAGCTCGCGCTTGCCTTGTTCGATGAGCTCGGCGTCCGATTTGTTCCAGGTCGAGTCGCCCTCGAAGACGAAGAACTCGAGGCCGAGGCAGGTGCGGCCTTCCTTGACGAGATAGGGCGACCACGAGCCGAAGTTCTGGATGCGGCCGACCTGGACTTCCTTGGCGTGAACGTAAATCCAGTTGTCCGGGAAGCTGTATTTTTCCGGCACCACCAGCGCGACGGTGAGGAAGTCGCGGTAGTGCAGGTCGTCGGCGGCGCGGAAGATCTTCGGCGGCGCGGTGGGCTCCATGGCCTTGAGCAGTTGCGAAATGGGCATCGAGGAAATGATGTGGCCGGCGGGGTACTCGGTCTCGGTGCCGTCCTTGCGGCGCGCGATGACGCTGGTGGCGCGACCATCGGCGTGCTTGATGCCGGCGACGCGGGTGTTCATCTCGATCTTGCAGCCCATCTTGAGCACGAGATCGCGGCAGCGCTCCCACATCATGCCCGGGCCGAACTTGGGATACTGGAATTCCTCGATCAGCGACGTGATGTTCTTCTGGTTGCGCCTGGGCAGCAGCGCGTTCATCACCGCGTTGGAGAGCGACAGGTTCTTGATCCGCTGCGCCGCAAAATCGGATGGCAGCTTGTTGACCGGCACGCCCCAGAGCTTCTCGTTGTACGTCTTGAAAAAGTGATTGTAGAGCCGCCAGCCAAAGCGCGCGACGATCCAGCCCTCCAGCGTCGATTGGTCCTTCGGCGGCTTGATCCGCGCCCAGATGTACGAGAGCACACAACGGGTCGACTCGATGATGCCCAGGTTGCCCAGCGCGTTGGAGGCCTTCAGCGGATAGTCGTAATACTTCCCGTTATAGTAAATGCGGCTCATGCGCGGCCGCAGCATGAAGTCCTCGTCCGGCAAAATCTCGTGCCACAGCGCCTCGACCTCCTTCACCTTCGTGAAAAAGCGGTGCCCGCCGATATCAAAGCGCCAGCCATCGCGTTCCACCGTCCTGCTGATGCCGCCCACGATGTCGTCCGCCTCAAGGATCGTCGAGGTAATGCCGTAACGCGCGGCGAGGATGTAGGCTGCCGTCAGGCCAGCGGGGCCTGCGCCGATAATCACGACTTGCTCTTCGGGCATTGAGCGCAAATTTATACGTTTTTACAGCAAAGGTTGCAAGGCAAGGCCCACACTAAATGCGACTTTGGTAGCAACCACTCCGTCAGGCATGGGTTTGCCATTTCAAGATTTGCCCGGCAACCTGCCGACCGTTCAGGAGAGGGAAATGACATCCAGTTCAAGAATCACGCCATTCGTCGCGCCGTTCACGGTGTTCATCCTCTTTCTAGGTATCGTCGACGGCGCCTTCCCCGATGAGCACTATTTGCTCTACCCGCTCAAAAGCCTGCTCGTCGCCGCGGTCATCGCCTGGTACTGGCGCGAGCTCCCGCCGCTCCGCCCCGCCGCTCCGTTCGCCAGCGCCGTCGTCGGCCTCCTCGGCGTCGCGCTCTGGATCGGTATGGAGCCGTTCTCCCTCATCCTCGGCGAGACGCTCACCGCCGGCTGGAATTCCCTCGTCGCCGCGATCAGCCTCACCTCATGGCGCACATCACCCGACTTCCTCCACGCGCCCGGCCTCGATCCCTTCCAGCTTTACTCCGCACCCGCCGCGTGGGCGCTCTTCGCCTGCCGCGTCGCGGGAATCTCCCTCGTCGTGCCCGTGATGGAAGAGCTCTTCTGGCGCGGCTTCCTCATGCGTTGGCTCATCCGCGAGGACTTCACTGCCGTCCCGTCCGGCACCTTCACCGCGTTCTCGTTCGGCGTCACTACATTCTTCTTCGCATCCGTGCATGGCATCGAATGGCCCCAGGGTATCGTCGTCGGCGTCATCTACGGCGTATGGTTCGTGCGCACGAAAAGCCTCGGCAACATCGTGCTCGCGCACGGCGTCACCAACTTCCTCCTCGCGTTCTACTGCCTCGCCTCCGGCCAATGGCACTTCCTCGCCACCGCGCCCGTCGCGCTGCCAACGAAGTGACGATGGGCTTTGCGGCACGGGCTCTTGCCTTCCTCCAGCGTATCCGGTAAGAATCGAGCATGAGTCTCTCCCTCCGTACCCAGGTTCTCCCCGACGCCGCCAAGCGCCACATCCTGCACATCGAGGATGACCCGGAAGTCGCGGCCTCCGTCGGCGCGCTGCTCGAGGGCAACGGCTACAACGTCACCCACGCCGCCGACGGCCTCTCCGGCCTGCTCGCCTTCAACCAGAACCCCAAGATGTGGGCCGCCGTGCTGATCGATCTCCAGCTCCCCCACGTCTCCGGCAATTCCCTGCTCAAGGAAATGCACAAGTCCCGCCCCGAGCTCCCGCTCATCGTCCTCACCGGAGCGCCCCCCGGCACCAACCTCGACGTCTACGAACAGGGCGCCGTCATCCTCTGGCACAAGCCCATCTCCTCGCGCGAAATGCTCGAGAACCTCAAGGCCGTCATCCTCGCCTGAGTCGCGCGCGCGCCGCGCCGTCCATGAACCCCGAATGGGAAGAGGCAGTCGAAGGCTGCCTCGGCTATCTCGCCGTCGAGAAAAGCCACGCTGTCAACAGCCAGCTCATCAACCGCCTCGCGCTCGAAAACTTCGCCGCGTGGATGGACCAGAACCACGCAGGCCTCGAGCCCGGCCTGCTCATGAAGGAGCACCTCCGCGCCTACCTGCGCGAGCAGCGCCAGCGCCGCAAGCTCGCCCCCGCCTCCATGAAAGTCATCGTCGTTGCCCTTCGCCATTTCTTCGGCCACCTCAAGCGCGAGGGCATCATCACCCACGACCTCACCTCCGCGCTCGATCTCCCCAAGCTCGACCGCCTCCTGCCGGAAATGCTCAGCGAAGCCGAAATCGGCCGCCTCCTCGACACACCGCTGCCCGACACGCCCATCGGCCTCCGCGACCGCGCGCTCATCGAAGTCCTCTACGCCAGCGGCCTCCGTGCCGCCGAAATCACCGGCCTGCGTCTCGAAAATTATCTGCGGGATGACAAGCTCCTGCGCGTGCTCGGCAAAGGCAACCGCGAGCGCGTCGTCCCCGTCGGCGAAAAAGCCATCGCCGTGCTCGACGCCTGGCTCACGCGCGGCCGCCCGCAATGGGTCAAGCCCCGCACCGGCGGCGAAGTCTTCCTCGGCGAACACGGTCGCCGCCTCACCACCGCGCGCATCTGGCAAATCGTCCGCGACGCCGCCAAGCTCGCCGGCCTCAAGAAACGCATCTGGCCCCACCTCCTCCGCCATTCCTTCGCCACCCACCTCCTTAGCCACGGCGCCGACCTCCGTGCCATCCAGGAAATGCTCGGCCACGCCAGTCTCGCCACCACCCAGATATACACCCACGTCGACCAGGCCCGCCTCAAACAAATCCACCGCCAATTTCATCCACGTGGGTAGCTGTCGAGCAATCCGCCGTGGCCCGGACAACTTGTTGTCCGGGCCACGTGATGGCCGCGTCCCATTTTTCTCAGCCACCACTTCCCTCAAACGCAAACGATTTTTCCCCGCAAAAGTTCGCCCCGTCGCGTTGACATCATACCAATCAGTGTTAAGTAAACGTTAGCCCTCATTGACAGTGGATATGGCTGCCCAAACTAAAACACGGCCTCGCGAAACCTCGCCAATCACAGTCAGCTACTCTGACTCGATCAGCCTTGTCCGGCAGCAAGTCCAGTGGTCGCCCAAAGGCGTAAGCCTGCTCACCAAGTGGCCCTTCACCGTCGGTTCCGAAATCGAATTCGCCTTCGATCACCAAGGCGAACGCCATTGCTGCAGCGGCGTCGTCGTCGCCTGCCGTCCCCTCCGCAAGCCCGCCAACCACTTCGAGACCGTCCTCTATTTCGTCGAGACCCCCTGCGGCGAAACCCAAAAAGCCGCCTCCGACTGCCGCCTCGCCGACGAGCCGCATTCCAAAAAAGCTTAGGCACGAGCATCCGCAGATGAAGATGATTCTTCTGCTCCTCGGCTGGAATCTCTCCCTCCTTGGCGTTGTCACGATTCTTCTCGAGTACGTGACCGGCGCCACAATCATTCCCGGTATTGTCATCGCCCTACTAGGCATCTGCATCAGCTACGCGCTAAGAAAAACCTGTCCGAACGTCCACAGCGATACTCCCGAACCGCCCGATCCCAAAAGGCCGCTCGATTTCTACTAAACAAGAAGCCGCCGCTCACTGGCCTCTCCCAAGGGAACTGCTCCTCTCTCCAGCAAGCTGAAGGCTTGCTAAGTCCATTTAGCCGGTGGTTGAGCGAGTCCGCGAGCGACACCACTGGAAAAAGTTAAAAAGCGCCTGCACCCTGGAGGGGTGCCAGAGGCCACCCAGTCGCACCCTACCTCCGCTCCAACGCCTCCACAATCACCTTAGCCGTCCTCCTCGCCGCCCCAAGATTCGCCTGAAACGTCGCCCTCGCACTATTCCCAAGATCCCGTCGAACCTCATCCGACGCAAAAAGCGCCCGCAACGCAGTCGCCAACTCAAACTCATCCGTCACCTGCACCACCGCCTGGTGACTCAAAAACTCATGCGCCATCACGCGAAAATTCTGCATGTTCGGCCCAAACACAATCGGCGTCCCACCCGGCGCCGCCTCGATGAAATTCTGCCCGCCATGCCCGCGCAGACTCTTCCCGATAAACGCCAGCGTCGCCCGCTTGTAAAGCGCTCCAAGTTCACCCGTCGAATTCACCACCAGCACATCCGGCGACGTCCCATTCGACATCGGAAAATTCACCCCCGCCAACTGACTCCGCGTCACCGCCCGCAAACCCAACCGATCGCACATCTCCCGAATCGCCGGCCCCCGCTCGGCATGACGCGGCGCCAGCACCAGCCGCAATTTCGGCTCCGTCTCGCGCAGTTGAGCGAAGATGCGCGCCAGCACCTCCTCCTCGCCCGGATGCGTGCTGCCCCCCAGCAGGATCTTATGTTCGCCGTTCCAGCCCGTCTTTTCCCACCACTCGTTGATGCCCTTTTCCTTGTCCGCATCGCCCGCGTCGATCGCCTCCTGCTCCGCCACGTCGTACTTCAGGCTGCCAAGATTGAACACCGACTCCGGTGCGAAACCGGCCTGCGTCATGCGCGACACCTCGCTCGCGTGCTGGGCAAAAACGAGATCGATGTCGGCGAGCAAGGGCCGCACGATGCGCCGCAGCTTGCGGTACCGCTCCTCGCTTTTCTCGCTCAGGCGCGCGTTGATCAGGTAAATCGGGATGTGCCGCCGCTTCGCGCACCAGAGGTAATTCGGCCACACTTCCGACTCGACCAACAGCAGCAGCTTCGGCCGGATCAACTTGAATGCATGCACCACGCTCCACAGAAAATCGATCGGATTATAAATGACGAGGGTGCGCTCATCCTCCAGCCGTTTCTTGGCCAGGGTCAGCCCCGTCGGCGTCGTGCAGGAAATGACCGCGCGCAGCCCCGGCTTCAATTCCCGCAGCCGCAGCAACAGCACGCGCGCAAGTTTGACTTCGCCAACGCTCACCGCATGGATCCAAAGATCAGCCCCCGGCGCGAGCTTCTGCCTCACGTCCTTCGAATAGAAACCAAAACGTTGCCCGAACTGCGGCAGCAGCTTCCCGCGCCGCCAAAGCCGGTAGAGAAAAAACAGACCCGTAATCAGGAAGAACGTGATGAAGCCCACGTTGTAGAGCACCTGCACGGTGAACTTGAAAAGCGATTTCATGCGCGCGGGTGGGCCTGCTTGTAGGTGCGCTGAAGCCGCTCCACCGAGACGTGCGTGTAAATTTGCGTCGTCGTGGCGTTGCTGTGACCTAGCATCTCCTGCACGCAGCGCAGGTCGGCGCCGCGATCCAGAAGCTGCGTGGCGAAGGTGTGGCGCAGCTTGTGTGGTGTTAGGCGCGCGTCGAGGCCTGCGACAACGAGGTAACGCTTCAAGGCAAGCTGAATGGTCCGGCCGTTGAGCTGCTTGCCATGAGCGGAGACAAAGACCGATTCAGAATCGTGAGGGCAGGCGTCCAAATATTTGTTTAACGCATCAACCGCGTTTTCACCGATGGGGCAAAGCCGTTCCTTGCGGCCTTTGCCCAGCACCCGAACGAATCCTTGCTGCAGACTGACGTTCTCCCTCTTCAAATTCACAAGCTCAGACAGACGCAGCCCCGCGCTATAAAAAAGCTCCAGCCACGCGACATCCCGCAGCATCTGCCAGTTCTGCGTCCCGCGCTTGTCCTTTGGCGCACCCTTCGCCTGCCGCTTTTCCTCCTTCTCCCACAGGCGGCGAGGGGCCTCAAGCAGCGCATTGATCTGCTCCAGGCTCATGGAAATCGGCAGCCGCTTCGGCAGCTTCGGCAGCAAAAGATCAGAGACCGGATTGATCTTCACTTTCCCCTCGCGCAGCGCGTGCTTGTAAAACGTGCGCAGCGCCGCAAAGCGCAACCGGATCGTGCTCGGCCCCATCTTCGAGCGCGCCAGCCCGTAAAGGTACGCCTTAAAGTCCGCCGGTTTCAGCTCGCGCCACGCCTTCTCCGGCACCGTCGCCTTGAAATCCCGCAGCGCCTGCCGGTAATTCCGCACCGTGTTCGGTGACACACCCCGCCCATGCTCGAGCTGCTGCAGGAACTCCGTCACTTCCGGATCCTGCGGCGCAGGCTCCGTCGGGGCTGGGGAAACAGGCATCGCTTGCAAAGGCGCAGGATAGAAAACTCACGCCCCAGAAACCATTCTTTTGTTGAGTAGAGTCAACCGCCAACGGAGCCACGCTCGTAAGAACGGGCTTTTCCGTCCCGCCGTCCACGGCCTCACGGCCGCGGCTACGATCAAGCGGTAGTGGTCGACCGCCGGGCAACGGGCTGGTGTGCGCACGCTCACTCAAACGTTCACTTCTTTGGAGGGACGGGCTCCCACTCGTCCGCCGCCAAGCAATAACGCTCACATCATATCGCGGTGGCGTTGTACCAAGTTCGGTTCGCTGCGATCTTTGCGTCGTTGCGTGAAATCGGAGACGCACTAGATGTCGCGCTCTACCTCCTCTCCAACGTCTCCAGAATCACCAAGGAATCTCTCCACGCTCCTCCAAATAATGGTCGGTGAGCGTTGCCGGCATATCCAGAATCCGAATAATATTCTGCGCCCCCTTCTCCACCGTGAGGGGCGCCGCATCCGTTCCCATCTCCGTCTTTACCCAACCCGGCGACGCCACATTCACACTGACCCCACGCGGCTTCAACGCCTGCGCCAGCTTACGCGTCGCGGCGTTGAGCGCCGCCTTGGAGATGCCGTAGCTCGCCCACCCATCGGTCATGTTCTGCACCGACCCAAGTTGGCTGCTGACATTGATGACCCGCGCCGGCTTGCCCGCCTCCAGCAACGGCAACAATGCCAGCGTCAGCATGACTGGCCCCACCGTGTTGGTGTTCAGCGTCTCGCGCAAATCGGCCGCGTTGGTCGAGAGAATCGACCCCTGCCAGTCGTTGAGAATCGCCGCATTGTTGATCAGCACGTGGAGCGCCTTGATCCGCTGCTTCAGCTCCCGCGCTGCCCGCAGGATGCTGTCGTCATCCGCAGTATCCAGCAGCAGAAACTCGACCTTCAGGCCTTCGTCTGCCAGCGCCTTCACCGCGCTCTCACCCCGCTGCGCCGAGCGCGCACTGAGAATCACCTGGTGCCCGCTCCGCGCAAGTTGTCGGCAGATTTCAAACCCGATGCCCTTGTTGGCGCCCGTGACGAGGATGGTCAGCATAAGAAGTAGAAGTTAGAGGGAAGAAATGGGGATTTCAAATGCAGTCATTTTGTTTCCTCGTTCCCAAGTTGTACTTGGGAACGCACTTGCTCGGGCAGCTTCGCTGCCCTCGTCCGAATTCTTTTTGAGCTCAACATCCAAATTCGGTGCGTGCCACTGGAAAGACGATGCCTCCACCCTTCACACTTCTAACTTTCCTGCCTGGTGGCCCGGCGATACCATGACGCGAGCTGGTACCTATGAGTGACGAATCCGTTTCCGCGGTCGAGCGCGTCATCGCTCCGCCATCTGCTCCCGGCGTTCTCGTCGAGGACGCGGGCAAGGCCGCGCAAAATTTGTGGTGGGACGACCGCGATGATTCGCTCTGGTGGACCGATGTCGAAGGCGGCGCGGTCTACCGCCTGAACCTGAAGACGCGCATCCAGAGCGCCGTCTACCAAGGCGCGCCCGTCGGGGCGATCCTGCCCCAGGAGGACAACACCTGGCTGCTCTTTCGCGAGAAGGATGTCGCGCTGCTCGACTTTGACCGGCATGCACCGCTGCTGACCCTGCTCGACAACGTCCGCTACGACGGCGACCGGTTCAACGAGGCGATCGCCGATGCCAGCGGGCGCGTGTTCGTCGGGACCATCCGGCGCGGCCGGCCCAACGGCGCGGGCGTTTACCGGCTGGAGCCGGCGCGCACGCTCGGCAAGGTGCTCGGCGGCACCGGCGAGTCCAACGGCATGGCCTGGAGCGCAAACGGCGAGGCGATGTACTGGACCTGCGGTACGACGAAGACCATCTGCCGCTGCCGCTACGACGCGCGGCGCGGGGCGCTGAGCAATCGCCAGGTTTTCCACGAGTGCCAGCCCGAGGAGGGAACGCCGGCGGG
>FSYS01000018.1_pt1 | contig 17469 bp, 9 predicted proteins | sample 1638491 | NCBI WGS metagenome assembly FSYS01 (sample SAMEA3914788, study PRJEB12502) | metagenome | biome: forest; material: soil | place: Canada | collected 2011-07-03 | depth 0.1 m | reverse complement strand
GCGTGTCTGGATGCTGCAGTTGCTTGGTCTCCTGCTGCGTCGTCTCCACCTTAGTTGCAAGCACGCTAGACGAGGTCTTTAGATTTGCGATGTCGGTTTCCAGTTGCAGCACAGCAGACCCTTCAGGACCGATCGCCTGTTGCGTGGCCTCGGTCTTCTGCGTCGCTACGGTAGCGGCGGCTTGTGCATCCGCAGCGGTTTTACGGGTCGCAACCAGCTCCGCATCGCGCGTTTCCATCTGCTTTTGCAGAGCATCAAATCTCTGCTGCAACTGGTCATACTTCTGATTCAACTCGTCGAGCTTCTCGAACTTCTCATTGAGTTGCTCCAACAAAATTTGCTCTTGTGTCTTTGGCTTCGCCTTCGCGGTCTTTGTCCGCGCCGGCTTTGCTGCCGGCTCAATCGCGCCGTTCTGCGCCTGCATGGCGACGCAGCTTATTAAGAGCGTTGCAGTGAATATCTTTTTCAACGTGTTCATCGATCTTCTCCCTTGGTCCCTGTTTCGTAGAAATGGATGGAAAGCTGTTCGCGGCCTTTCAAGGCGTTCATTGGGCACTCACGAAACCGGCTGCAATTGGGATCAAGGCCTTCGGTGCTCTTGCGCAAGATGCTGCCCCGACAAACTCGCTCACCGCGTGCCCGCTTCCACGAATCCAGACGTTCCCCGCAGCGTCTGGCGAAGGGCTCATGACGTTTGCGGTCGGATTCTCGGCCGCGACAATAGTGGAACTTTCCCGCCCCGCAGGGAATTGGATCGCAAGGGTCCAGTCACTCGGCTCCGCAGAGAGCGCAGGTGTGAAGAAAACGCTCGATGTCGCCAACTGATACAACTCGGAAAAAGAGTTCTGGTTAGTGGAAAACCCGGTTGCGTTCTGCGCGAGATGCAGTAGAGCCTGCACGGTGTCGTTCGCCTGCGCTGCCGGGGTTGTGCCCGGATTCGTGGCGCGGAACAATTGATCGCAGCGGCTTCCATCTCCCTGGGTTGCTCCAGCGGTCTGCGCGCAGGCGCTCAAAAGGTTCGCTAGCGAGTCGATCTTCGTTTGCGGAACAACGCCTATACCAGAGACTGTCCGTGTCCGGACGAAGCCGGTCGTGACGTCCACCAGATCTGCTGCCGTTGCAAACGCGACCGCCATTCCGGCAGGCGTTGCTTTGCTCGAACCGACCTGCTGCGTTCCGCTCATGAACCCGCTCAGCGCGTAAACCGCCGCCGCCGTCGTGGCTTCATCGATCACGAAACGCGAAGCATCAAGACTCGAACACGGTCCAAGTGCGGCCATCATCGCAAGTGTGGGATTTGTCCCGCCACCATCGTTTCCTCCGGTTGAGACCAGGTACATCTGTGTGTCCGACGTCGGGCACTCGTAGCCATGCGGGATGGAGAAGTTGCCATCCTGGTCCGTCATCGCGGTGGTCACGGCCGATGCACTCCCGCCGCTCCAAACGGTTTCACTGGTCGTTGCCGCGTAGAGCGTAATCAGGGCACCGGTGACAGGATGCTGTGCCGCTTGGGCGGCACCGGCTACCAGATCGCCTTGGATCGTCGTAACCGTCGTCGTCGCGCTCTTGGTCGAATCGCTGCTAGAGGTCGCGGTGACCTGGACCGTGCTGCCTAACGCGATCTTGGCGATACTCGGGGCGGTGTAGGTTGCTGTGGCTCCACTCGCGGTGTGAGCGGTGATCGTGCCGCAGTTCCCGGGCCCAAGGGCGTTCGTGCAACTCACTCTCCAGTCCGCTCCCCGGTTCGCTCCATCGTTCAGCACCAACGCCGTGAGCGCCCCAGTACTTCCCGTTCCCACAGAGAGCGTCGGCGCCGTTACGTTCACGCTGATGGGCACGATCTGAATCGTCGCAGTCACTGCCTTGGTGGGATCGGCAACCGAGGTTGCGGCCACTTGCACCGATCCCCCGGCAGGCACGTCCGTCGGCGCCGTATAGGTCGTCACAACACCGCTTGCGGTCTGGGTCGGACTAAAGGAGCCACACGCGCTGGAGCCGCAGATCACCGACCAATTCACGCCGGCGTTGGTGGCATCGTTGCTCACCACCGCCTTGAACTGCGTGCTTGCGCCCTGCCCCAAGGTGGCGGGCGGCGCGGGGGCGAATCCAACGGAGATGGGAACTCCAGTGACGGTAAGGGTCACGCTGGAGAATTTGCTCGGGTCGCTGGTCGCCGAGGCAAAAAGCGTGATCGTTCCTTGTGCGGGCGGGGTCGCGGGAGCGGTGTAGAAGACCACGTACCCCGTGCCGCTGGTCACATAAGTAGGAATCGGGCCGCTCATGCTGTGCACCGGAGTAAAGGTGCCGCACGACTGGTCCTGGGTCTGCCCCGGAGGCAGGGGCGTGCCCGGAGCCGGGGCGCTGCCACAGACCACGCTCCAGTCGGCACCCAGCATCTTCGAATCGTTGGTCAGCGTCACGTCGAGATAGGTGCCCTGGCTGGCGGTGAGCAACGTGGGCGCTGTCTTCTGGGGAGTTCCATTTGCATCAGTGAACGTGACCGCGCCCACCTGGATATTCGCCGTGGAAACGGTCGAGGAGCAGCCGGAGAGAGCAAGCAGGCCCATCGCGAACAGGAAAAGTCCTGCGGCATTGGCCGAAAGGAATACGCGCGAGACAAAAATCTTCCTGGACAGATACATGCGGTTCGTGGTCTCCATCACTTCCATTTCTTTAGGGCATCGGTGTTGACGGGCGGCGGGCAATCGTGCCCCAGACTTGGTCACGGCTTCGCTCCCAGCTTGTTGTTCTTCAACGCCAGCGCGATGGGAGTCACCGCCGGCGTCGCTACGCCGACAAATTCGGTCACCGTGTTGTTGGACAGCAGTACCCATACATTGCCGGAGCCATCGACGGCAGCACGCAACGCTGCAGTCGCGAGGCTCTCGGACAAGAGGGCGCCACCACCACTGCTCTCAAACAGACTAGGAGCGATGGCAACCACGCCCACGGTTGACGGGATGGTTGAACCCAGTCCGCCCGGAGTGGCAAGCCATACGGTACCGGCGCCATCCAGAGCGACGCTTCCGGGATTGGAAATGGAGGCATCCTGGCTCTGTGGAGCTGCACCAGGGCCGTATATCTTAGGTGTCAGGATTGATCCTTTTCCACCGAAGGGCGGCACCATAAGCAGATTGGGACCCGCAATTGCCCAGATATCGCTGGCGCTATCGGCTGCCATCCCCGGCCGCACCTCTCCAGAGGGGGACGATTCTCCTGCGCTATTGACGATCAACTGGCCTCCCGGATTGGTCAGTTCCGCCAAATTGAGCGTTGGGTACGACGTCGTATTGCCAACCCAAACATTGTTGGAGCTGTCGACGGCCACTGCGGTAATGCCGGTGATGCCGTCGTTGGTATACCCCGCGCTTGGCGAGATCTCCAAGCCAAGGCTGTTGAACTCGTTCACCCCACCAGGATTGGTGATCCAGAGATTGCTCTGAGCATCGATGGCGATGTCGCCGCCGCCACCGGCGACACCGACAAAGGGACTTCCCTGCACCGGCGTGCCCAGATTCGTCAGCTCCGTAAGAACGCCATTGCCGGAGATCCACACATCCCCCGTGGCGTCGATCGCGATCGGGCCGCCACCGGCGGTAAATCCAGTTGCCGGTGAGAGAGCAGTTCCAACCGCATTCCACTCGATGACGCTGTTGGCTTTGGTGTCGGTAATCCAGAGATCGCCAACGGCGTCGGCCGCGAACGATCCCACGGTACTTGCGGGAGAAAGACCGCCTCCGCCGGTGTAATTCAGCGAGATCGACCAGTCGTTCGGCTGTGTGCTGAGAATCGGCAGGAAGGGAGACGCAGACGTTGCCAAACTGAGCAGGGTGAGGTTGGTATCCAACTGATACCCGTAGCTCGTGACGGGGTGCTGCGCGATATTGAACGCCGCCTGAAGCGTATCGGTCGGTGCGATGGAGTTATAGAGCTGGTGCTCCGCCAACACATCGGTCTCGGTGAACAACATGCTGCAGGTACTTCCGTCCCCTTCGACGCCACCCGCGCTTGCCGTGCAGGCATTGAGAACGTCAGCGAGAGTATTGATCTCCGGATACGGAACCGCCGCATTGCCTGCCGGAACCGTAACTCTCGCCTGACCGGTCGAGATATCGACTAGGTTATTTATCGCCGCAAAAGCATTGGCCAAGCCAGTGAGATTACCGCTGCTGGTGCCGAGGTAGAGGTAGCTACTGTTGCCGCTGAGCGCATCGTTAGACGCGAAGGGAGCCGTTGCCCATGCGGACGCGATGGAGGTGACCTCATTGATGATGACGGAAGCGGAGCTGAGACTACTGCAGCTTCCCAGCGCCGTCATCAGGCTGAGGTTCGGATTCGCCGCGTTGGTGCCAACCTGGCCGCCAATGGCAACCAGATACATCTGGCTGTTCGGTGCTGGGCAGTTATAGCCCGCAGGCACAGTAAAGTTTCCATTCTTATCCGTGAGGACGGTCGCCGCACCTCCAGGGGCGTAGACCTGCGAGGATGCCGAGGCGTAGCCACTCGTCCCGGCAGCGTACAGGCCCACAGAAGCGCCCACGACCGGCTGCAACCCTGCCTGCACGACTCCGTGAAGTCCAGGGCCGGCCGCCGCCGAAGTGATCAGCATCGTCGCGGAATTCGCCGTAGTCGGGCTCGCATGTGCCGCGATCTCAACAACCACAGAGCCGGAAGACGGAGGCTGTAAGGGCGCCGTATACGTGAGCGGCAGGTTATTGGGCCAAGCCGCCACCGAGGTCGCGGTGACGGCTGGCACTGCGGGAACATACGGCGTTGTCGTCGTCGCCGGAATGGCCGGGACTGCGGCTTGGGTCGTAAAGAAGCCGCAGCCGCTCGCGCAGACCTTCCAATCGACCCCAGCGCCCGTCGCATCGTTGGCGACTGCGGCCGTCAGGCTGATCGCCGCAGCGGCTTGGACCTGCGACGGCGGCGACGGAACGAAGTTGACCGAGAGATTACCGGTGGATGGATCGATCGCGATAGGCGATGAGCTGACATTTACCGTGGGACTCGAGATCGAGCTCGCGGTGATCGTAACCGTGGTTCCGGCAGTGGTGACAGAGGGAGCCGTATAGACCGCGACTCCACCACTCGCGGTCTGATACGGAGTGATGGTGCCGCAGGCTCCCGCAATCCCACCGCGGCACTGCGCCGACCAGGCGACGCCACCGGGAACAACATCATTCGTGACGGTGGCGGAGACCGGTGCTTGAGCTCCGCCCAGCAAGACCGCAGGCGGTGTTTGCGCAAACGCAATCGTCAACGTCGGCGGTGGCAGCGGGGTAATTGTGGTGACGAGAATCGCCGGGTTCGACGTCGTTGGCGCCGCAGAGGTCGCGGTGATCGTCACCACATTGCCTGCCGGAACCGCACTCGGGGCGGTGTAGGTAATCTTGCCACCGCTCGCCGTATGAGCAGGCGATAGGCTAAACGTCCCGCATGCCCCCGCGGTTCCGCAGCTCGCGGCCCAGTTGGCGCCGCTGTTGCTGGAATCGTTCGTAACGGTTGCGAACAACGAAGCCTGAGCCCCTGTCTGCAGCGTCGCCGGGAGCCCCGTCGGCGTGAGCGTGACCACGTTCGTGGTCACCACATTCGCAATCGCCGATGCCGATTTTGTAGGGTCCGTGGTCGACGTTGCTGTGATGGTGACCGTGCCGCCAGCTGGCATCGTAGTCGGACCGGCATACGTCATCGGGCTACCACTCGCCGTGTGCGCGGTGAAGCTCCCGCAACTCGACGCCTGGCAACTCACCGACCAATCCACTCCCGCCGCCTTGGGGTCGTTGGCAACCAGTGCAGTGACCTTCGTGGTGTGCGCGCTCCCCGGAGCAACTGTCACCGAAACGTTCGCCGGCAGGACGCTGACAGAGACCGGGCCACCGCCGCCCGGCGGTGGCGTAATCGCCACCCTTGCGCTCGCGGATTTGGTCGGATCGGCAACTGAGGTCACGGTAATCGTCACCGCGCCGCCAGCGGGCACGGTGGCAGGTGCGGTATACGTTGTCTGGCTCGGGCTCGTCGTAGGATTGAACGCACCGCAGGCGCTCGAGCCACAGGCGACTGTCCACGTCACCCCCGAAGCGGTCATGTCGTTGATCAGCGTCGCCGCAATACTTGCCGTGGCGCTGACCTCCAGTGCACTGGGAACCAAAGCAAGTGAAATGCTGATCGGCAGCGGCAACAGACTCAGACTCACGCTCGTGCTTTGGGAAGGATTGCTGGTCACACTTGCCGTGATGGTGACCGTATCGCCGATTGGCAGAACGGATGGTGCGGTGTACACAGTAACCGCTCCATCCGCGGTATGCGTTGGACTCAAGGTGCCGCAGGCTCCATTGCTGATGGAACCCGTGACTGGATTACCGCCGCAGGTCACCGTCCAATCGACCCCGGCGTTCGCGCTGTCCCCGGATGGCATCATGCTGAGTTGCGCCGTGGCAGCCAGTACGAGTGAATTAGCCTGTCCGGTCGCTCCGCTCGGAGTGGTCAGCGAGATCGGAGCCGCCGTTGCTCCAGAAATAGAACCCTTGCCGCACCCCGTGATCATCGTGCACAACGCAGCCGTGCAGACAACACCGAGCAGACTGATCTTTGCAGACAACCTTAGCCTTGGTAGAGCTGGCCCGGAGCATGCAAATCTCGAAGACACAATTCGAATCAGTATTGGCAACATGGCCGAACGCTTCCTATTTCTTTCCGCTCAGGGTCGAGTCACCCTGGGCCATTCCATAGCCTTCGCGCGCGTCGGCGGTGAGGTCGCCCATCGAGATCGACATCTCGACAAGGATCCTCTCCGCGCTCCGCGTAGCGGGATTGTTGGATTGCGTGAGTTCCTTGCAGAGTCCCAGGTTTCTGACCGCCGCTTCGAGCAATGAAGCGGCTATCGGGGCAGCGGCGTCATCGCGGCTGGTCGGAGTGTCCTGTATCTCGGCCAAAAGGTTGCGTTCCTGTTGCAACGCTGCCTGCAGGCGCTCGTGGTGGCTGTACATCAACTCTGACAGAGTTGCCGCTGCGAGCACGGTTCTCTGCCCGCTATGCGAGAAGCGCGCCTCCAACTCGTCGATGGCTTTGCTCTCCTGACTGATGGTCAATGCATTGTTGAAGAGGTCTCCTGCCAGGACATTGATGAACCCGATACTGCGTCCACGCTGCATAAGATAGGTCTCTAACGGCGATGGCTGATCTGGCATCGAACCCGTCTTGATCTCCACCACATCTGCATCAGTTCCAGGATCGTTCTTGAGATCCGCCACGCTCTGGATTGCAACGGTCAAGTGCGCCACCGTACGCAGCTGTGCAAGTAGAGTCCGCTTGCGTTCGTCTGTTTCGACCACTCCTTCCACGACCACGCCCTGCGGGACGCGGCGGATCGCAATCTGCTCACCCGTATCCGCGTGCAGTTGGTTCAGCATGAGCCTTGCGCCTAGTTCTGCCTCATCCAACTGGTCCTCGTTCAACACCTCCGGCAGGCGCGGGAATTGTAGAACCCGAGCCGATCTCGCCGTCACGGCTGACGGCTCGCTGCCGAGAGGCTCAAAGATGCTCTTGTCCACCGACGACCACGGCAGGATTTTGAAGTCGAGTTCGGCGATCTCTACCGTCCCGCGACCGCGGAAAGAAACCGTCCGACGTACCGGGTGGAAGTCGGTATCGCGCACGGTCAGCGATTGTTCCACGACCGAGCCTTCTGGAACCGATGTGGTTAATCTGAGCAAGTGGGTGCCGGCGCGCACGATGCGGTCCACGCGCACATGTTGATGGTCATGCCACTGCTGATATCCTGACGCCGAGATCGGCTCGTCCCAATCGACGCCCGCTTGGAGCAACGCAGTCCGGAGTTGCTCTTCCTGCGCTGCTAACGCCACCTTTTTGGGGAGGCGCTTCCCTCGCAGATCGCGATAGATGGAGCGCACCATCGTCTGCTTCGGCGCGGTAATTCGGACCGTCTGGCAGACCACCCCGGGAGAACCGGAAAAATTAGCCCCATCCCACCTTTCGGCGCGCACTAACAGCGTATTTGAGGTGATGTCGGGAATGCGTTGTTGCCACAAGAGAACAAGGGAAATTGCCGTGGCCACTCCCAGCACCATACCGAGCGAGAACATTGGATTCATAGATGGCAGCTCGGGTAGAGAGATCTTTGCGACACGAAAGGCCCACCATCCCCGTGGAGAGGTATTGCGACTTTGACCTTCCAAACGCTGCACAAACGCGGCTCGTGTCATCGCGGAGAGCGTCAGATCCTCGCTCTCGAACGCTTCGCGGTAAAGCTCCACCATCCGATCCGCGCGTCGACCTTCCAGATCTTCACGGCGAACCCGACAGTGCCAGCACTTCGCGATATGCCGCCTCGCGATCAACCGTTCCGCGAACTGCAACTCACGGCAAAACAAGCTTGCCATCCGGTCGTCGGAGAGATGATCGTCGAGGCCTGGAAGCAAGCGTCGCAGCAGTCTATCCATCACTTTACTCACAATCCTTCTACCCACAGATCGCCGCCAATCGCACGGCTACTTGTTTCACGACGAAGGCGGCACGTTGCTCGCTGATGCCGAACGCCAAGCCGATGTCCTTGTACCGAAATCCCTGAACCCGCATGTGGAAGCAATTACGTTGCTGTTCACTCAACGTCGCGAGCGCAATCTCCATGCATCTCGCCTGCTCCTTCTTCGAATAGGCTTCTTCCGGGTTCAGCGTCGGATCGATCCGATTTTCTAGGACAACGCTGCTCTCGGAGTTCCCCATGCCATCCCGGGCGCGCCTCTTGAGCGCATCCACCGCAAGATTATGGGCAACCCGAACGATCCATCCTTGGACGTTGTCGACATCGGTGTCCCGCAGCAACTCCGTTGTCAACCGCATGAAGGTCTCCTGAATCACCTCTTCCGTCTGGTCCCGATCCAGACTCATACTGCGGAGATAGCGGAAGAGGCGAGGCCGATATTCGTCATAGAGAGCGAGAATCTGTTCTCGTGGATCGCTGGCATCAGCTATCCCCACAATCTCCTTGCCGTCGCTTGTTACAACCTGTTGTGTTCGACCTGCTTGCCCCTCTGCTACGCAATCCTGCACCTGGGCCGGGCTGTGCTCGCCGTCCCGCTCGACTAATGGCCCTGTTTCGTGACAGACCCGCATCTTTGCCGCTCCTCCGCTGCAAACAGGGCGCTCTCGGCCTCCTGCTCTCCCCAATGGAGATTGCCGCCTCCGCTGCTCCGTGCCCGCGATGCGGAGCCCAGACAGCGAGAGAACGGAAAAAAACAGAATTGAGTTTGCGCACCAAGTGTGCGAAGCGCCTGCGACACGCACGTTATTTATCCCCGCATTTCCGATGAATTTCCAAGTAACTCATGAAGGTTGCATGAAGATCGCTTCGGAGCGCGAAGGGCAGGTTGCGACCCATGCCCTTCGCCCCTGAACCGGTGGTTATGGCCGTGCACCGATCACTCCGGCCGCCAGCCCCGCCGCAGCCGGAGTGAACACCGGCGCAGCCAGCCCGATGAACTCCACCAACTGCTGGCCCGGAGGGTTTACGTCGCACCCCGAACACGGATCGGCCAACGAGTTATTGGCAATCCAGATGTTCCCCGAGCCATCCACGGCGATACCCACCAGAGGATTGCGTTGGGGGGTCTCGTTAACATTTGCAAGGATGGGTTGGGTTTCCCCGCCCCCACCGGTTCCCGTATAGCCATAAATGTTCGTCCCGGTTGGCGAGAGGAGCGTCCCGGTACTGCTGTCCAGCTCCACCAGATACGAGGGAATCGCGGGGAGGGTATCGCCAAACCCACCCGCAGCGAAGGATGCCCCCCAGAGATTCTCCGCTCCATCGAGCGCCAGCTGCGAAATGCCCAGCGCCGACCCCGACCCCTGCTGCGCCGCAGTCAGGGCTGGCACCGGATACGTGAAGCTACCTGCTGTCTGACCTTGAGCCAGTACGCTGATCTGCCCCAGAGTCGAACTTAGGGAGAAGACGTCTCCGTTGCCATCAGCGACCACGCTGGTGGTGAAGGGGCCCCCGCTGGTCGTGTGATCGTTGACGACATCGAACGGAGTGTCGCTGGTGCTGACCTGGTAGAGATTGTTGTAAGACGAAGAAGAGGGAGCAAAGGGGGCGGAGACGGCCCACAGATCGCCGGAGAGATCGAGAGCAACCCCGCCAATGTTATCGAACCCTAAGCCATTGGCATCACTTCCGATTGCCCCCATCGGAGTGCCGTCGGTGGCGCTCATCTCGCTGATAAGTCCCGCAGAGCCGCCGGCGCAGCCCGCCCATAGATTATTCGAGGCGTCCACCGCCATGCTGTTGACTAGGGAGCACACGCTGTTGACGAGAGGGGTAGATCCCCCTGCGTAATTGCCCTGCGCAACGGTGCCGCCGCTGGCCATCTTGGTAAACGAGCTACCGCCGATCCAAATATCGTCCATGAGATCCACGACAATGCTGCTGTTGGCGTTCAGAACAGGGGTGCCATTGAACATTGGTTGATACCCGCCCACATACGGGTTATTCCCCAACGCCGGCGAAATCGCATTGCCCTGGTTATCAAACGCAACGACCGCAGTTGCATTCGTAGGCGAACTGGTGTCGTTCGGATTAACCACAGCCGTAAGCCAGACATTGCCTCCGGCATCGAGCGCCAGACCTGTCACCGCGAACGAGTTCCCCGCACTCAACCCAGCCCCAGGCGCAACGCCAAGCCCGCCTCCTGTGAAGGTGAGCGCGAGCGTCCAATCGGTCGGCGCTGCGCTCAAAGTGGGCGGCGCGGGACTTGCCAAGGGCGCACCGGCCGAAGCCAGACCGAATAACGCATCCGGGTTGCTGCCTGGATGCAACGCGATGTCCAGGATCGCCTGCAGCGTGTCGGTGGGCGCGGCGGGTGTGCTACCCCCTGCCGGTGTCGTAGGCGTCACATCATTGAAGAGATTGCCGCACCCTACCGCCGTACCATTCGAACTGACACAAGCGTTCAGGATTTCGGCCAACGTGTTGATTCGTGCCTGCGGCACGTAGCTGCTATTCAGGATGTCTCCCGAAGCGCTGCCCTTCAGCTGGTAAGAGGGCGTAATCGATAGCGCCGTGCCCGTACCGAGATTCACAAGATTGCGGACCGTCTTCATCGCGTTCGCAAGCCCCTGATAGTTCCCCGTGGTCGGATAGCCTGCGCTGGTACCAATCTGAATGCCAGGCCCCGAGGCATTCGGAAGCGCGAACTGCGCCAGCGCATACGTCGAAGCGACCGTCGTCACCTCATTGACCATGACCGGAGTGGCCGCCAGCGTGCCGCAGGAACCCAACGCCGACAGCAGCACCAGCTTGGAGTTGGTTCCGGCCCCAGCGTTCCCGCCGGTTGCCATCAGATAAACTTGGTCGCCCGGGGCAGGAGGACAGGTGAAGTTCACGCTGAAGGATCCGGTGCCATCGTTTGCGGTGGTCGCGACAGGGCCGAGTGCGGTTGGCGCAGATCCGTAGCCAGTCTGTCCCGCCTCATATAACTGCACCTGGGCGCCTCCGACCGCCAATAACCCGCTGAACACCTTGCCACTGAGATTGGAGACAAGAGAGATCGTAAAGTTGGCTGTCGAAACAGTGCTGTTGCCCGAAACCGGAGCGATCGCGATGGCATTGACCGTCTCGCTCGCGGAGACCGTGAACGGCCCGTTGTACGGCGTCGATGCCGCGGTCGGCTGGCTTCCGTCGACAGTGTAGTAGATCGCCGCACCCGGGGTCGCGTCGCTGATGCTCACCGACTGGATATTGCTGAACGCCCCGCCCTTAGGTGTGATTACGGGAGCCGCGGTGGGTGTGTTGATCTTGAACACCGCTGTTGTGGTCACGCTGGGACCCGCGGCCGCCACGGCAAACGCCGTGATTGTCTGAGCCGCGGACACGGGAAACGGCGCCGTGTACTTCGTCGAAGTCGTCTTCGGTGTGCTTCCATCGGTCGTGTAGTAAATCACCGCAGCTGAATCCGCGTCGGTCATCGTCACCATCGTGCCGGGAGCGACAGTCCCACCGTCCGGGCTAATAGTCGGCGCGGGCGTGTCATCCGGGGGCGGAAAAGTGTAGTCCGCCGTCACGACCCCACTACTGCCTCCAGAGGTGATGGCAATCGCCTTGATGGTCTCGGTGGCGGACACCGTGAGCGGCGTCGCGTACCTCGTTGCGGAAGTGGTCGGCGTGCTGCCATTGGTTGTGTAGTAGATCAGTGCCCCCGCGGTCGCGTCACTGATCGTCACCGTCTGCGTGGCCGTGTAGCTGCCCGCGGCAGGAGAGAAGGTCGGAGCCACCGGGACCGACTGACTACCCCCTCCTGCGCCAATCGTGTACGCCGCGCTCGCAACTCCACTGTTTGGGAAGCCCGAAGCGATCGCGATCGCGTTGATCGTCTCGGTCGCAGACACCGTGATCGGCGTCACGTATTGAGTCGAAGCGGAACTCGGCTGGCTCCCGTCGAGCGTGTAGTAGATTGCTGCACCCGGGGTCGTGTCGCTGATCGTCACCGTCTGAACGGAGGTGTAGATGCCTGCGGTTGGAGAGAAGGTCGGGGGCGCAGCGGTCGGCTCGCCGCCACCTCCTCCAGCGCCAATCGTGTACGCCGCGCTGGCAACCCCACTGTTCGTGAAGCCCGGGGCGATTGCAATGGCGCTGAGCGTCTCGCCCTGCGAGACCGTGACCGGCCCGACATATAACGCGGAGCCGGAGGTCGGCACACTGCCATCGGTTGTGTAGTAGAGGTTCGCACCTGCAGTCGCGTCGCCGATCGTCACCGCCAGCCCGGATGCGTAGGCACCTCCGGCGGGAGAGAAGGTCGGGGTCGCCGCGGCCGACAGGTCGATGGTGTAGCCTGCCATGACGGCTGTGCTTGGCGAATTTCCCGGGGCCACCGCAATCGCCTGGAGAAACTCCGACTTGAACACCGTCGTCGGCTGGCTGCACTGCGGAGAAGAGGGGGTCGGCGTCGTTCCATCGGTGGTGCAGTACATCACGGCGCCCGCGGTTGCATCCGAGATGGTGACCGTCTGCGAGGAGTTGTACGTTCCTCCAGCCGGACTAAAGGCAGGGGTAGCGGTTACGTTATTCGGCGTGGAAGACAACCCACCAGCGCAGCCCGCTAACATCAGAACTCCCACCAACGCCAGAGCCGGCAACGCAACCCGGCCAAGAACCATCTTCGGCAAAACCCGCACAGAGCCTCCAGGAGATACAGCTTGCTTCAACGCAACTCACGAGCTTCGTCGCACGCGATAGCAATCGGTGCGATCAAGAGGGATTTTCGAAACACAACCCTCTACTCGGAATGACTGTTGAGCATGCCTTTTCTCAACGGCGCTCTTAGCAGATTTCATAAAAGTTTTAGAAGGGATTTTCCGCGGCAGACTACGCGCACACACTTCGCTCCAGGGCATGAGGTGCGCTCGGCACAGTGCGGGGACAGCTGATATTGACACGACCGTGTGTGACCACATATTACAAACGGATGAATTTAAATAGGGGCGCGGGCGCGTTCTAAAGGCAATCCCTTGTGACCTGCGCTTGTGTCGCGGTGAACGTGGCCGCCCGGCACATTCCTCATCGGATCTTGGCCATTGGCTAAGATCCGATGAGGGCCGCTGATTTGCTCGTAGGGAGTTGGCAGTGCCGCTGGACGGCGCAACGCCTCCTCCGCGCCGCCAGCCTAAATACGGCCGAGCGATCCCCGAAGCCGGTATTCATCACATCCCATGTCGTCGCATTCCCCCTGACTCCCAGAGGCTTCGTTGTCTCGTCGAAGTTATGGGTCGTGGTGAACAGCAACGCTGCCGATCCGGGTCTTCTTTTAGGCTCCGAATCCTCACGTTTGTGGCTCGAAATACAAGTCAAACGGTTCTCGCCTCGCCTTCTTCCTCATCCTGCTAGGGGAACGAGTACTAAGAACGGCACGATATGGCATATACCTATCGGCTTGAAGGAGCTTTTTATATAGCCGTTGATCACAAAGATTTCCTCTTTTTCAAAAAGAGCCGACTTTCGAAGAAGGCTCGAAATATTTTCTTCTGCTGCCGACAACAAAATAATGTATCCAGTGTCAGAATCGAAGTACCCCAAAAGCAATCAATTCATATTGATATCTAAAACTGCCATGCCACAGGGAAAGATCCACACAATGAAAACAATGATCGGCAAAGAACCATTTCTGAGACGTTCTCTTTACCGCTCGTCTCTTGTCCTTTTGGCATTTCTTGCAACTGCCCCAGTTACCATCGCGCAAGGCACTAAGCTTCCGATTCAGCAGGCCATTGAAACGAAGTACACCTTGAGCAAATCGACTGCAGACCACAAGGATATTGTTGTTCCCGGTGCTGTCATTGATCTGCTCAAGGACGATCTTCTAATGTCCAGTGCCGACCAACCTGCGATATCGTCCTCCACCTATAAGGAAGGCCACTTCGAAGCAGGTGGTTTGTCTCGATTCAATAGCCATCTCGCGATGATGAGCGATGCTACGGCGAGCAACAATCGCACCTTTGTGGCAGGCGAGAAATTCTGGCTCATTGCTGTCGATGTACGCAATGAAGGAGCCATTCTTGAGTTCCTCTCGGATCCGATCAACGACCATCGCTACCGGGCGTTCCTAAAGTACCCGTTCCCAAAGGGCGTGATCCCCTCCCCCGAGCAGGTACTGCAGCAGATCGGTGAGTCGATTAGCGCAGAACCAATGAATGCGGACGGCAATCCAGCCGCACAACCGCAGCCAGCCGCACAACCACAACCAGCAGCTGCTCCTGCGCCGGCTCCAGTCCAAACCGCGATGGCAGATATCCCGCCGCCGCCAGCTCCGACCGATGCGCCTGCTCCGGCGCCCAAGACCATCTCTCTGGGAGAGTCGAAAGATGACGTTGTGGCGAGCTTTGGAACACCTGCCAAGGTGATTCTGCTGGCCAGTAAAGAGATCGACTATTACCCAGATATGAAGGTGACCTTTATTAAAGGCAAGGTAACCGACGTCCAGTAATTCCGATGTCGCTTGAGAAGCGAATTCTTGGGGCCGACTTGTCGTCGAGCCTGCGGATGCCCGCTCGTCTGAATCAAGACCAGCGAGCGGGCTGCATCGTCCGTTCCATTAAACAGCTTTCGGAGCACTCCATGAACATCAGTCAAGCACGCACCGCTTGCAAAATTGCGGCCTTCCTCTGCTTTGCGGCTCTCCCATTCGCGTCAACTCTCAAGGCGCAGGAGACCAAGAAGCCCGCACCCGCGGCCAAACCGGCAGCGAAACCAGCCGTTTCCACAACGGCCAAGTCCCCTGCTTCGGCGACAGCAAGTCACGCCGTGACTACCGGCACCGCCAGCCACGCTGCTCCCACCGCCGCAGGCGCTCGTCCGGTGACGACGGCGCATCCCATGACCGCGGCTCATCCGATGGCAGCGGCACACCCCATGGTGGCGCACGGCGGAGCTCTGGGGCACCCCGGCCCGATTGGCTCCCATGATCGTGTTGCTCCCAATGGGAGCGTCGTCCGTATGCGGGCGGATGGTCATCCGATGGACGTCCACGACGCGCGCCGCGGCATGGACATTCATCACAATCTCGGAGGCGGGCGTCTCGTGGTCATGGATCGTCCCGACCACTCGCGGCTCTACTTTGAACATGGACGCCCTGGCTATATTGCGCATCCGTACCTGTTTCATGGACACGACTATTACCGCCGAAGCTACTACTTCAACGGTCATGCCTACGACCGCTTTTATAACCACTACGCCTATCGCGGCATCTACCTCGATGTCTATGCGCCTGCTCACTACTATGGGGTTGGATTCTACGGCTGGGCGTACCATCCGTGGGCGAGACCGGTTCCCTACGCCTGGGGCTTCGCCGCCGCTCCCTGGCACCGCCACTACGGCGCCTATTTCGTCCCATACCCGGTGTATGACCGTCCCTCGCTCTGGCTTACGGACTATCTGATCTCCACCTCGCTTGCAGCCGCGTATGAGGCTCACGCTGCGGCTCAGGCCCAGGCCGAAGCCGCTGGCGCAGCCCCTATGGCTCCGCTCACGCCAGAGGCCAAGGAGCTGGTCGCCAACGAGATTCAGGGCGAGATTGCCCTCGAAAATGCCGAAGCCCAGACAAACGTGCAGGGCGGCGAGATCCAGGCTGCATCGAGCAGTATCGCCCGGGTTCTGAGCGATGGCCGTCCCCACGTCTTCGTCGCGGGCAAGGAGCTGGATCTGGTCGACTCGTATGGACAGGAGTGCGCGGTCACCGATGGCGATGTTCTTCAACTGACTGCGCCGCCGGCTCCAGATGCGACCAGTGCCAACTTGGTCGTTCTGGCCAGCAAGGGTGGCATCGAGTGCCGCAACCAGTCGATGGTCTCTGTCTCCTTGGCTGATTTGCAGGAGATGTACAACTACATGCGCGAGACACTCGATCAAGGCCTGCAAGAACTGCAAACCAATCAAGGACAGGGTGGTTTGCCCGCTGCACCACCATCCGCAACCGTTCCGCCGGCGACCGCTGCCATCGCTGAGAACGCTCCTCCGCCGGATCCGGCAGGGGCGCAGGAGCTTGCCCAGCAGGCGAAAGAGGCTGACAGCGCCGAGCAGGAGGTCATGAGCCAGGCTTCTGCTGGTGCGGCGGCGCCTGCAGAAGCGGGTGCAGCTCCCGCTGCGGCAGTTCAGCCTGCCACGCTCTCTCTGGGGCAGACCACAGACGACGTTACGGCCGCAATCGGCCAGCCTACCCGCATTCTCAACCTCGGGACCAAGACCATCTACGTCTATAAAGACATGAAGGTCACCTTCAAAGCCGGCAAGGTCTCCGACATCGAGTAAACACGGACGCCGGGGAGGCCATCGTCGCGAGCTCTTACTCGAGACGATGGCCAATTGCTAGTTCCTACACGAGAAGAGGCCCGAGCGCTCCAAGCGCAAGGGCCTCTTCCCGTGTGGCGTTACACGGGCAATCTGCAAGGTGCTTTTGAAACTGATAATGCCGTGCACGACCGATGCCAGACACTTGGTCCGTATGATCGAAATCCTCCATCCCTGGCTCGATCAGGTCGCGTTCCTCGGTGGTTGGCCCACGGCTGTTACCACCCTGCACCCACTGGCCCAGCCCCCCGACCACGAACCCTGGGAACCTTTGATACCGATGTTTGCTCTGCCAGCCTAGCTGGCTGCGCCCACTCCTCGAGAGCGCCTTTCGCGAAGCTTCGGCATCTAGCGTTGCGGCTGAATGCTCCCTGAGGGGTGACGAGCGCGTATCCGGAATCAATCCGTACGCCGGAGAAGAGTTGCTAGTGTGGTGAGTCATTAGTTCATTAAACTATTTGTCGGGATTCATCATCCAACAGTTATGAGCCGAGTAACGTTACGAGGACGCCGTTTACCCGCTGTTGGCGCTTACCGCAGAGGATAGGGAGACATTAGAGAGTTGGTCCCGTCGTCGTAAGACGGCGCAGGCGCTTGCTCTTCGTTCGCGGATCATT
>FSYS01002386.1_pt1 | contig 17535 bp, 12 predicted proteins | sample 1638491 | NCBI WGS metagenome assembly FSYS01 (sample SAMEA3914788, study PRJEB12502) | metagenome | biome: forest; material: soil | place: Canada | collected 2011-07-03 | depth 0.1 m | reverse complement strand
CGCGCCGATGCCGTTCCACCAGACCGGCCCGACGACGATGGTGCGGGTGGGGTTGGTCGCACGCACGGCGGTGAGGGTGCGGGCGAGGAGCGCGTTCCACTTCTGCGGCTGCTTGTTGAATTCGCCGTTGGGTTCGTTGAGGAGCTCGAAGAGGACGGAGGGTGGAGCGTTCTTGAAGTGGATGGCGATCTGCTCCCAGATGGCGAGGAAGCGGTAGCCTTCGGCATCGCCGGTGTCCTTCATCAGCGCTTCGTCATTGTGATAATCGAGGATGACGGTAAGGCCGTTCTTCTCGGCTTGCGCGACGACCCAGTCGATGCGGGCGAGGAACTGCGCGTCGATCGCAGCTCCCGTTTGCTGCATTTTCTCTACCTCGAGGTCATTGCCCTGGTGGCTGGTGCGACCGACGTACCCGAAGTGGCCCGACCAGCGAATGGGCACGCGAACGAAGGTGAAACCGGCCTGCTTGATGAGGGCGAAGTCGCTCTCCTGCAGCAGGCGGCCATCGCTCCAACTGCCTTCCACCGGGGCCTCGAGGAAATTGCCGAGGTTGAGGCCGCGGCCAAGCGAAGGGACGTTGTCGTCGGCGCGAACCGGCAGGGTGATGAGGAGAATCGCGGCGGCAAGCGTGGCGAGGAGGCGTGGGGTGGTCATGAAAGGGTGTGGTACTAACCCGCGCGGAGGCGAGGGGTTTCGCGCGTGTAATTACCTCGCCGTTGCTGGCGGAGGAAAAGTCTGCAACGATTGCCTCCCGAGCGGGGGATTATTTCATATGAAATTTCAAATGGCTCTGGTGGGTGTGGCGGCGCTCGGCGTGGGCTTTGCCGCGGGAAGCTTTTTGGTCCCGGAGGTTTCGCGGCTGGTGCCGTCGGGCCATTCGTCCGCCGGCGCGAGCGGGGAATCGTCGTCATCCTCGTCGATGGGAACTTCCGCGCCGAGTTCGGGCGGCGTGGCGGCGTCCTCTTCGACGCCGACGCTTAACGCGCTGATCCACAAAAACGACAGCTCCAGCCAGTACTTCAGCGTGTCGTACGATCGCATGAAGGACATCGTGTCCTTCGCGGAAAGCGTTTCGCCGGATCAGATGCCCGATGTCATGAAGAAGGTGGAGGCGATCCCCGATTTCTCGAAGAAATTCATGATCCTCAACGTGCTCGGCATGCGCTACGCGCAGGTCGATCCGGAGGGGGCGGTGACGTGGGCGGAGCGGCCGTCGGGTCGCGGCTTCGAAAGCTTCATCAAGCGGCAGGTGCTCGCGATGGCGTATGGCACGCTGGCGCAGCAGGACCCGCTGAACACGCTCTCGCGCGTGGAACAATTGCCGGTGGGGGTCAAGCGCAACCAAGCGATCAACGCCGTGGCCGGCAAGCTGGCCGAGACCGATCCGGTGCAGGCGTTGAAGCTGCTCGACACGACGGGTGATTCCTATGGCGGGCAGGGGCACTACTCGGTTTTCACGCAATGGGCGCAGAAGGATCCGGACGCGGCGACGAAAAGCCTGCTGCAGATCACGGACGTGGACACCCGGCGCAATTCGATCTCGGGCATGGCAAGCGGGTTGGTGGAGAAGGATCCGCAATCGGCGCTGAGTTGGGCGCAGGGATTGCCGGCGGGGAAGATGCGCGAGGAGGCGGTGAGCGATGTGGCGACGTCATGGTCCGAGGGTGACCCGCAGGCGGCGCTGGCGTGGGTGCAGGGGCTGAGCGACCCGGTGCTGAAGCGCAAGACGATGCAGGACCTGGCGACGTCGATTGGGCAAAGCGATCCGCAAACCGGTCTGTCGCTGGTGAGTGCGCTGCCGACGTCGAACGCGAAGAACAATGCGCAGCGCGAGATTGTGGATTCGTGGGCGCGGGATGATCCAACCGAGGCGGCGAAGTATGTGGCTAATCTGCCGGCGGGCGCGAACAAGGACCAGTTGGTGACCCAGGTCGTGAATCAGTTGAGCGGGGTGGATGCGCCGTCGGCCCTCGCGCTGGCGGAATCAATCACGGATGAGGGGCAGAAAACCGAGGCGATTCAGCGCGCGGTTGGGTCTTGGGCGCGGCTCGACCCGAACGCGGCGGTTGCGTACGTGCAGTCGCTGCCGGAGGGGAAGGCGCGGAACCAGGCGATGCAGAGCGCGATCCAGCAAATGGCGCGGAGCGACGTGCAGGGCGCGCTGGACGTCGTGGGCAAGCTGGCGGCCGGGCCCGAGCAGGACAACGCGCGCGCGGCGGTGACGAGCCAGTGGGCGCGGGACGATCCGCAGGCGGCGTTGTCGTATGCGCAGTCGCTGCCGGTCGGCGCGGGGCGGACGAATCTCATGAAGGCGGTCGGCACGCAGATGTTCCAGGAGGACACGGCCTCGGCGGCGGAATGGCTGAAGAAGCTGCCCGACGATGACGCGCGCAACCAGATCATCAGCGCGGTGGCGGGAACCTGGGTGAGCAGCGACCTGACGGCGGCGGCGGCGTACGCGCAGTCGCTGCCCGCAGGTGCGGGACAGGCGGCGCTGGCGCGGACGGTGACCGACCAGATGGCGAAGGACAGCCCGGCGAAGGCGCTGGATTGGGCCGGAAGTTTGCAGGACAGCGATGGCAAGAACGCGGCGGTCGGGAATGTGATCAATAAGTGGGCGGGGAGTGATCCGGCGGCGGCGGGGCGTTACCTGCAATCGATGACCGACGGCCCGGCGCGCGCGAATGCGATTCCCGGCCTGGCGGACACGTGGGCCAGCAGTGACCCGGCGGCGGCGGCGCAATGGGCGGCGAGTTTTTCCGGTGGCGCGGCGCAGGCAGGCGCGTTCACCAACATCATCAACAAGTGGGCGACGACGGACCCGACGCAGGCCTCGTCGTGGCTGCTGCAACTGCCGAACGGCACGTCGCGCGACGCGGCGGTAAAGACCTTTAGCGGCAAGGTGGCCGCGTCCGATCCCGCGAGCGCGGACCAGTGGGCCGAGTCGATCGGCGATGCCGCGACGCGCTCGGCGCAGGTGACCACCGTGATGCAAGCGTGGCTGAAGTCCGACCCGGCCAGCGCCACGGCTGCGCTGCAGAAGTCGTCGCTCTCCGCCGATGCGAAGAACCAGCTTTTGCAGAGCGCGCAGCAGTCGCAGCAGTGAATGACCTGCTTGCGCCACCGTTCCCGCGCGAGGAACTGAAGGCCGCGGTGGCAGAGCTGGCGCGCGAGCAGATGTTCATCGGCACGTCGTCGTGGAAATACGAGGGGTGGCTGGGATTGCTCTACACCCCGGAGCGGTACATGACGCGCGGACGGCTTTCGCGCGCGAAATTCGAGAAGACGTGCCTGGCTGAGTTTGCCGAGGTGTTCAAGACGGTGTGCCTGGACGGCGGCTTTTACCAGTTCCCCACCGCGGCGATGCTCGACGGGATTTTCTCGCAGGTGCCGGACGATTTCCGGCTGACGATCAAGGTGACGGAGGACATCACGGTGCGGCAATTTCCCTCGCTGCCGCGTTATGGGAAGCGCGCGGGGCAGCGGAACGAGCGTTTCCTCGATGCGGATCTTTTCGTCGCGAGCTTCCTCGGGCCGCTCGAGCCGTATCGCGCGCGGATGGGCGCGATCATCTTCGAGTTCTCGCAGTTTCATGAGGGCGAATGGCGAAACCTGCGCGAATTTATTGCGGCGCTGGATGCGTTTCTCGCCCGGTTGCCGAAGGGCTGGAACTTCGCAGTGGAGGTGCGCAATCGCGGGCTGGTGCGTGCGGAATATTTCGACGTGCTGCGGCGGCATGGTGTCGCGCACACGTTCAACTGTTGGTCGCGCATGCCGCCGGTCGCGGAGCAGATGGCGGTGGAGGGAAGTTTTACCACAGATTTCGCCGCCGCCCGATTTTTGCTCAAGCCGGGCCGCACCTACGAGCAGGCGGTGGAGAAATTCAAGCCGTACCGCGAGGTGAAGGAGCCTTTTCTGGAAGCGCGCGAGGAGATAAGCAAATTACTGACGCCAACGCCGCGTGTCGGCAATCGCCGCTACATTTACGTGAACAATCGGCTGGAGGGCTGCTCGCTTTGGACGATTTATGCGGTGATTTCGGGGTTGTTGAAGAGGAAAACGTAACGCCTCAAATTTGCCCGCGCATCGATCCGCGTTAGGTTGGGCGAGGTGGTGGAGCATGCATGCGACGCGGGAAAAAACGAAATGGATTGAGACGCGCGTTCCGCAGCGGTTGGATCGTTTTCCGTGGAGCCGCTGGCACGTGTTCGTGGTCGCGGCGCTGGGTATCACGTGGATGCTCGACGGCCTGGAGGTGACGCTCGCGGGCGCACTGGGGCCGTTGCTGACCAAGCACGAGACACTGGGCCTGACTTCAGCGGGCGTGGGCTTGAGCAGCACGGCGTACCTGCTCGGCGCAGTCTTGGGTGCGCTTGGCTTCGGTTATCTCACCGACCGTTGGGGCCGCAAAAAGTTGTTCTACCTCACGCTCACGCTTTACCTGCTGGCGACGCTCGCCTCGGCGTTTTCGTGGAATCTGGAGAGCTACGTCTTCTTTCGCGCGTTAACGGGCGCGGGCATCGGCGGCGAGTACGCGGCGATTAATTCCGCCATCGATGAGCTGATCCCGGCGCGTGTGCGTGGGCGCGTGGGGCTGGCGATCAACGCGGCGTTTTGGCTCGGCGCGCTGGTGGGTTCCGGCGCGACACTGCTGCTGCTCAATTCCGCTTTCGTTCCGATCAATCTCGGCTGGCGGTTGGCGTTCGGCATCGGTGCGGCGCTGGGACTTTTCATCCTCTGCCTGCGCCGCTGGGTGCCGGAGAGTCCGCGCTGGCTGATGTTGCACGGGCACGAAGGCGAGGCTGAGCAGGTGGTGGATGAGATTGAGAAAGACATCCGCGCAGCGGGACATGAGATTCCGCCGTGCAAGGATCCGCCGCTGCGCCTGCACACGCGCGTGGCCACGCCTTTGCGCGAGATTTGGGAGACGATCGCGCGGCATTATCGCACGCGGGCGATGCTCGGATTTGTGCTGATGGCGGCGCAGGCGTTTTTCTACAACGCGATTTTCTTCAGCCTCGCCCTGGTGCTCGCGCAATTTTATGACGTGCCGGCTGAGCGTGTGGGGCTTTATATGATTCCGTTCGCGATCGGGAATGCGCTGGGGCCGATGTGCCTGGGCGTGCTGTTCGACACGGTTGGGCGCAAGCCGATGATCACGGCGACGTATGGGCTTTCCGGCGCGCTGTTGATTGTCAGCGGCTGGCTGTTTGAGCGCGGCGATCTCACGGCGGTGACGCAGGTGGTGGCGTGGACGGCGGTGTTTTTCATCGCGTCATCCGCGGCAAGCTCGGCCTACGTGACGGTGAGTGAGATTTTTCCGCTCGAGGTACGCGCCTTGGCCATCGCCATCTTCTACGCGTCGGGCACGGCGATTGGCGGCGCGTCGGGACCGATTCTGTTCGGCTATCTGGCCGGGACGGGCTCGCGGCCGTATCTCTTTTTCGGCTATGTACTCGCGGGCGTGGGGATGATGGGCGCAGCGTGCTTTGAGGCAATCGTCGGGGTGAAGGCAGAGGGGCAATCACTGGAAAGCATCGCGCCACCGCTGTCGGCAAAAGCGGACTGATAGGATCGTGCTAATTTCTGGCAGGATATTCAAGGTCTGTAGGAGGAGGATTTGTTAGGATGCGAGGATGCAACATTCTCCCGTTTCGTGGTCGGCGCAGTGGATTGCCTCGTCGATTGTGGGTGGTCCGCGCGTGATGGCGCCGGCGCCTTTCTTTCGCAAAAATTTTCGTGTCGAGGGAGCGGTGAGCTCCGCCGTGCTGCACATTACGGCGCTTGGTGTTTTCGAGGCGGAGGTCAACGGCCACGCGGTGAGCGATGAAGTGTTTGCGCCAGGCTGGACCGACTACAATAAGCGGGTTTATTTCCGGTCGTACGATGTGACGGGGTTGCTGGCCACGGGGGAGAATGCGCTGGGCGCGGTCTTGGGCGACGGGTGGTATTCGGGCTATGTGGGTTGGGGCGAACGCAACGCGTATGGCGAGCGTCCGATGCTGCTGGCGCAACTGGAGATCACCACGGCGGACGGCAAGGTGCAGCGCGTGGTGAGCGATGCGAGCTGGAAGACGGCGCCGGGACCGATCGTGGAGGCCGACTTCATGATGGGCGAGACCTACGATGCGCGACGCGAATTGAGCGGCTGGTCGACGGCGGCATTTGACGATGTGGCGTGGCAAGCGGTGGCCCTGCCGGAGACGCCGAAGATCGTGGTTGAGCGCTCACCCGGAACGCCCGTGCGGAGGCAGGAGATTTTACCCGGCACACGGCAGGAAATCCCGGGAGTGAAAGCGGATGCACCCAGGCGACTCTTCGATTTTGGCCAGAACCTGACTGGGCGCGTGCGGCTGACGGTACGCGGCCCGCGCGGCGCACAGGTGGAAATCATTCACGCGGAGATTTTGGAGAAGGGCGCGCCGTATACGGCGAACTTGCGCAAGGCGCGGTGCCGGGATTACTACACGCTGAAAGGTGACGGCGTGGAGGTGTGGGAGCCGCGTTTCACCTTCCACGGTTTTCGCTATGCGGAGATCACGTGGAAGCAGAGGGAGGACGTGACCGTTGAGAAGGTGGAAGCGGTGGTGCTGCACTCGGAAATGGCAAAGACGGGAACGTTCAGTTGCTCGCACGCGCTGCTGAATCAGCTCGAGCACAACATCGTCTGGGGCCAGAAGGGAAACTTCCTCGAGGTGCCGACCGACTGTCCGCAGCGCGACGAGCGACTGGGTTGGACGGGCGATGCGCAAGTCTTCGTGCGCACGGCGGCGTTTCATTTCGATGTGTTGGGCTTTTTTCGCAAGTGGATGCGCGACGTGTGCGACTCACAGAGTGTCGCCGGGGAGATTCCCCCGGTCGTTCCGCAACCGCCTTTGGGCGGCTGGCTGCCCAAGGATGGCGGCCCGGCGTGGGCGGATGCGGTGTTTATCTGCCCGTGGACGCTTTACCGCTGCTACGGCGATACGGAGATCGTGCGCGATACCTATGAGTGCATGGCCACGTACATGGATTACCTGGCGAAGCACAAGGTGAAGGATTTCATCCGCTCGCATCCCGAGGTGGACGGCTGGGGCGGTTTCGGCGACTGGCTGGCGCTGGATGGGAGCACCGGTGGGTGCGAGGGGCTGACGCCGCGGGACCTCATCGGCACGGCGATGTACGCGAACAACGCGCATCTCATGGCCGAGGCGGCGGAGTTGTTGGGCAAGACGGCGGACGTGAAGAAGTACCGCGAGCTGCATGGCAGGATCGTCGAGGCGTTTCGCAATCGCTACGTGACGGCGGATGGGCTCGTCTTCGGCAACACGCAGACTGGCTATGTGCTGGGGCTGCATTTTGGTTTGATCCCCCCGGCGCTGCGCGAGAAGTCGGCGGCGGAGTTGGTGCGGCTGATCAAGAAAAACGGGACGCATCTCGCGACGGGCTTCGTCGGCACGCCTTACCTGCTGCACGTGCTGGAAGCGCACGGACATATCGACGTCGCCTATGCGTTGCTGGAGCAGGAGACGTTTCCCTCGTGGCTGTTCCCGGTGAAGAACGGCGCGACGACGATCTGGGAGCGTTGGGATGGCTGGACGCCGGAGAAAGGTTTCCAGGACGTGGGCATGAATTCGTTCAACCACTACGCGTATGGCGCGGTGGGGGACTGGATGGTCTCGACCGTGGCTGGGCTGGAGATCGGCGCGCCGGGCTACAAGAAAATCGTCTTCAAGCCGCGGCCGGGTGGAACGATCACGTGGGCCGAGGCGAAGTTGCGCACGCCGCAGGGCGACGTGGGCATCCGCTGGGAACTCAAGGGCGGCAAGCTCGAGCTGGATTTGACCGTGCCCGCAGGAAGCGAGGCCGAGCTTTCGCTGCCCGAAGGCTGGAAGGCGGACTCCCGCGCGTTGAAGCCGGGGACGCAGAAGATCACTGCGACGCCGGCGTGGTCGGTGGCGGCGCCAACTTGAAGTCAGTGCCGAGGTAGGCGTAGACGACGGTGCCCTTGTACGTGAGCGCGACCCAAGGCGCGCCGACATGGGGGACGACGGGCGCGCCGCTGTTGTCGAGATAGGCGACGGTGCTGTAGGTGCCGGGCTCGATGACTTCGGCGCGGCCGGCCTTCAGGAATTGCTCCGTGACGTCGCCCTGGTGCCGGAGGTTTTCCTGCTGCAGGCCGGCATTCGCGCTCTGGATGAACGAGGGGTCGGTGGACTTGTTGATGACTCTCTTAAGACGGGCGAGGGCGCGCATGCTGCGCATGGCGGCATCGACGCTGCCCACCGCGGCCTGGTCGGTCATGACGCAATCGTTGTCGCTGGTGATCGTGACGTGGCTGAGCGCGGACTTGGCCGGATGGCGCGAGAGCACGATGGCGGCGATGATGGCCGCGGCGAGGAGAAACGAGGCGACTGCGCTGATCTGCGCGGCGCTCGGCCTCGGGATGCGCGGCATGCGGAAACGGCGGCTCGGGGCCGGTGGCAGAAGCTCGGCGGCGGCGGCGATTTCGCGTCGCGTGGGGCCGTTCGTGGTGGGTAAGCCGTCGACGCGCGGCAGATCGGTGAGCGGCTGCGTTTCGATGCGCAGCGTGGGCGTGGGAATTGTCGCCGCGGGCCGTTGCGGTTCAGGCACGGCGGGAGCTTCCGGCGCGCTGGGCTTGGTCGGCATGGCCACGGGGCCGGATTGGCGCTTCTGGTGCGGCGAGGGGATGGCGCGCGCGAGGCTGCCGGTCCATTTGTGCGGCGGCGGTGTATGCGGCACACGCGGATCGGGCTCGGGAAAATTGACCGATTCCTCAATGCGGTCGATGGGTTGCCAATCCGCAATGCCGTCGTGCCAATAGCGCGTGCCTTCTCCGATGAATCCGGAGTTGAGCATCGAACGGATTTCCTCGATCGAAAACGTCCCGGTCTGTTCACCGTCGGGTTTGAGGATGAAGTATTCCATGAACGCCCACGCGCCGAGTTGAGGTCTCTCTTCCAGCAGCTCCACCTACAATATATCGTCATTTCCTAGCGATCCAATTAGCTCTTGCCGGGCATATTTTTCCTTAATAATTGGACTGCCTCGGTAACTGAAGGGCCCTGAAGCGGTGGCGGATTCGGGTTTTCGCAGAACTCGCGCCAAATGTAGAGAGTCAATTCGGAGCCATCCAAGTCGGAGTTGCCCGCACCCGGCGTGTAGAATGATTTGAGCACGGCGTAGCGCGGGTCATTGGCGAAGGCAGTCACGACCCAGGAATAAACCGGAATAACGTGGCAATGAATCGGCGGACCTGCTTGGTGGCCGAAGCGGCTGAAGTAGACGTGGTCGGCGTGGAGGGTTTCGCGCAACGCTTTTTGTGCTTCAGCAAGGAGTGCTCCCAGTTCACCCAACGCCGCGGCCGGCAGGTCAAAGAGGTTCCTGGTATCGACGCGGCTGCCGATCATCAGGTAGCCGGGCAGCTTGGCGTCGATACGATGATTGACGATCCAGTGATCGGTCTTCTTGATGATCAGGTGCTCCGGAATTTGAAAAGCCATGTTCCCGTGATACTGGCTGAACCAATGGGCGGACAAGGATTATGAGTGACGTGATCGTGATCGGTGCCGGTGCGGCGGGACTCATGTGCGCGATCGCGGCCGGAAAGTGCGGGCGATCCGTGCTGGTGCTGGAACGCGGCGCGCGGGTGGGGTCGAAGATTCTGATCTCCGGCGGCGGGCGGTGCAATTTCACCAACCTCGGCGCGGGGCCGGAGAATTATCTCTCGTCGAACCCGGAGTTCTGCAAGTCGGCGCTGGCCCGCTACACGCCGCAGGATTTTCTCGCGCTGGTGGAGCGTCACGGCATTCGCTGGCACGAGAAAAAACTGGGCCAGCTTTTCTGCGACCATAGCTCGCGCGAGATCGTGGAGATGCTACTGCGCGAATGCACCGAGGCGCACGTGATGATCCGCACCGGCGTGGAGGTGAAGGCGGTGCGCCGCGTGGAGGATGGCGGCGGCTTTGTCGTGGAGACATCGGACGACACGCTGTTCGCGCCGAGGCTGGTGGTGGCCACGGGCGGGCTGTCGGTGCCGAAGCTGGGTGTGAGCGATTTCGCCTACAAGATTGCGGGGCAGTTCGGCCTGCGGACGGTGCCGCAGCGCGCGGGGCTGGTGCCGTTTACCTTCAGCGGGGCGGAGCTGGAATTCTGTCGCGCGCTCAGCGGCATCTCCGCGCCATGCGTGGCGCAGTGCGGCGAGGCAAAGTTCGCGGAGCAGTTTCTTTTTACGCATCGGGGACTGAGCGGGCCAGCGATGCTGCAGGTCTCGTCCTACTGGCAGGCGCCGGCGGAAATCCGGATCAACCTCTTCCCTGACGCCGACGCGCGCGACTGGCTGGAGGCGAATCGCAGCTCGGGCAAGCGCCTCGATACGCTGCTGGCCACGCGATTGCCGGAGCGCTTCGCCACGGCGCTGGCGTCGCGGCTGGGCGAGGTGAAGGCGATGCGCGCGTATTCGTCGCCGGAGCTGAACGACCTCGCGCGTGGGCTGAAGGCGTGGACGCTGCGGCCCGCGGGCACGGAGGGCTACGCCACGGCGGAGGTGACGGTGGGTGGCGTCGACTCGCGCGGGCTGAGTTCGAAGACGATGGAGGCGCGCGGCGTGCCGGGATTGCATTTCATCGGTGAGGCGGTGGATGTGACCGGGTGGCTCGGCGGGTACAATTTCCAGTGGGCCTGGGCCTCGGGTCAGGCGTGTGGACAGGCGGTTTGACCTGCGGTCGGCAGTAGTTGCGGCGGGCTGCGCCGCCGTCGGTTGATCGGCATCGGCGACTTTTATGGAATTCTTTGTTAAGATGGTGGCATGAACCGGCGATCGATTTCCGCAGTGTGGGATGAGTCGTTGCAGGAAGTGCGCGCCGTCTATCGCGAGCTCGAGCAGCGCCCCGTGGAGCGTGCGTGCACGTTGCGGACGGAGTGCTGTCAATTCAAGCTGACCGGGCGCACGCCGATGCTGACGCGCGGTGAGGCGTTGCTGGCGGCGAAGGGGCTGCGCGCGTCAGGACGCAAGGCGCTGCCGGAGCGCGAGGACGGCGCGTGCCCGATGCTGCGCGCGGACGGCAAGTGCATGATTTACGCGGACCGGCCGTTTGGCTGCCGCACCCATTTTTGCGCGGCGGCGGGCGGACCTTATGCCCGCAGCGAGGTGCTGGACCTGATTCGACGACTGGAGGCGGTTGATACGAAGCTTGGTGGGGAGGGACCGCGGGCGCTCGAGGCGGCGGTCGAGGATGCGTTGTAGACGCTAACCGTCGATCGGCTTGGCCAAGTGCCACTCATTGCCGGCGGGGGAGAGCTTGGTGTGTTCGACGGTGGTGAAGACGCTGCGGAGCAGGTGGAGGCCGAGACCGCCCGGCTTGATGTCGTCGAGCTGGCGGCCTTTCATCTTGGCGAAATCGACGTGCGGACCCTCGTCGCGCAGGCGCAAGTGGAGGTGACCACCGGTGATCTCACCGAAGAGGATGATCGGCTTGTCCGGCACGCCCTGGTAGGTGTGGCGCATAATGTTGGTCACGGCCTCGTCGGCGGCGAGGACGATGCGCCCGCGCTCGAGGTCGCCGAAGCCGGCGGCCAGCGCCCAGCTCTCGATGAAGTCGCGCGCGCGGCGGCAGTTCTTCGCGGAGGAACTCATTTCCAGCGTTGCCGCCGGCTTGAGCAGGACGAGCGCAAGGCACGCGTCGTCGTGCTGGTGCTCGCAGTCGACGAAAGTTTCCCAGCAACTCCACGCGCGCTTGAGCACCTCGGCGACGTGCCCCGCGCCGAAGCTGGCGCGCAGGCGCTCGACGCCATACTCCTCGCCCGCCGAGCTGCGGCCCTCGTTGATGCCGTCGCTGAAGAGCGCCCAAATTTCGCCGGGCTGCGCGGGCACTTCCGTGGCGGTGAATTTCTGCCCGCGAAAGATGCCGAGCGGCATGGCGTGCGGGACGGTGACGGTTTCCCACTTGTCGTTGCGCCAGCGCCACGGCTCGAATTGCCCGGCGCAAATGACGTCGATGACGTCGCGCGCGGGATCGTGCAGCAAAAAGGTCGTGGCGGCAAAACGGCCACGGGCGAGGCGCTGGCAGAGTTCGTCGTTGAGCGCGTTGACGTAGGCGGCGAGGCCCTGGTCCATGAGATGCGCGTGGGCGTGGATTTCCGCCGTGATCTGCGCGGTGGTGAGCGCCGCCGGGATGCCCTTGCCGCTGACATCGCCGACGGCGGCGAGCAGGCGGTCGCCGGGCAGGGAGATCGACGCGTAGAAATCGCCGCCGATGGTGCGCGCCGGGCGGTAGCGCACGCGCATTTCCGAGCGCGGCAACGCGAGTTCGTCCGGCGGCAAATAGGAGCGCTGGATTTCGAGCGCCATCGACATCTCCTGCGCCAACTTGGCCTCGCGCTGGATCTTGTTCTCGCGGTCGAAGCGGACGAGCGCGCCGGTGACGATGTTGGTCAAGCCCTCGAAGATGTCCTGGTCGAGCCGCGTGAAGACGGGGCGGTCGATCGGGTTAAGCGCCTGCAGCACGCCGAAGCAGTCGTCCTTGTCGACGAGCGGCGCGCAGATCATCGAGCGCGTGACGAGGCCGCTCTTGGCGTTGGTGACGCGCAGCAGGCGGGGGTCATTCTGCGCGTCGTCGATGCGCATGAATTTTCTTTCTTGGTAAACCGCTCCGGCGATGCCCTTGTCCCACGGGATGCGAAACATGTTGATATCATCCTCCTTGCCGCGTGCGGAGTAGATGATGAGTTCGCGCGTGACGCCGTCGGGCAGAAACATGGAGCACGCCTCAGCCTGCATCATGGTGCAGGAGTACTTGAGGATGTTCTCGACGAGGTCGTCGAGGCTGGTGCACGAGAAGAGATTCCGCGCCGCGAGCAACAACGCGCGATAGCGCTCCTGCATGCCGGAGTCGTCCATGTGCAAAGAACTTGCCTCAATTAAGGGCTTCTGGCAACTCTGCGGGCCCTACTTTAGGGTGGGGTAATTGGTCCAAATCCAGTCGGGACTTTCCCACGTGCGGACGTTGCCGGCGTCGCCGTGATCATCCACTTGATTCCAGCCGACAGAATACAAGATGTAGGTTTGATCCGGGTTGAGGCGGTAATGATAAGCTTCACCGTTCATCAAATCATGCGGCAACGGTCCGTAACCATTGGCCAAATCGTCCAGCGTCATCGGGTAAGAATGATGCGCGAGCCAGTAACGCTCGAGACGGCTAGCAATGCAGGCCTCGTCGAGTTGCACCTGAGTATAGGCGACATGCGCAACGAGGTCTTTCGTCAAATTGAGATCGGGAAGAACGAAGTCGAGCCACCAAATGGCCGGATCCGAGGATTTTTCGGGCTCCGGTCCGGGATGGACCTGACGCGAAGGGAGGTCGATCCGGCGGAGCTTCTCGATCTTTCGACCTATCTCGTCAGCCTTCGCCAGATCAAACCAGCCGTTTGGAATGAAAAGGTAGGTGGCCTTGAAAGCGCGTGCCTGCCAGGCGTCTTGGTCCTCAAACATGGATCTCAACAAGTCGATGTCCTTGGCCCATCGCGAGCGGTGCGCGGCGTAGTAATCGATCATCGGCACGGAATAACAGGCGGCCTCGCCGTTGAGTTGCCGACGGCTTTGCGCGAGGTAATCGAGCTTTTCCATGTCGCCCTCGAGTTCGCCTAATTGCTCTTCATTCCAAGCGTGGGAGGAGAGTCCCTGCTGGATCAGCCGTAGTTGAATGGCGATCAGACCCGACGCGACCAAATTGGCGACGGAATACGGTTCTTTTTGAACACCCGATGCAGATCTCCATCCGACGCGAAGGTCCTGGATCGCGATTTCAGGATGATTGGCGAGCATCGCCAGTCGCCCGTCATACATGAAGATCTTGATGAGTGAGATCAAGCTCGTGTTCGCGCCGAAAGTTTGTTTTTCCGGATCGCCGTAGTTGATTTCTTCTTGGAATACGCACTCGGTATGTGATTGCGCAGCGGAGCGTAAATCGACCAACGCTGGGCAAATCATTTCGAAAATTTCGAAAGGTGTGGCGTTGCCCGGCACAATCGCCTGGGGTTGCTGGCGTTTGAGGAAGGCCCCCATTCTCTCCGTGAAACGGTAGGAATCCGGGGGTTCTCCTTTCTGCCAGTTGCCAAGGTAAGGCAGGGTGTCTTCAGCGGATGAAGTGTCCGATGACATCGCCATTTTATCCGTCACGTTCTTCAAGGTGTCGCAAATGGAAAATCGCTGCCATCCCCTGCCAGTAAGGCCACCGGGGCCGGTTACCACCTTGAAATACGGCAGCGCGCCGAAATTCTCCGCGTCGGGCACGGGCGCGGGAATGAACTTTTCGGGATCGAGCGTCTCGCCCTTGGCTTCGATATCGGCCTTGGCCTGAGCCCAGGCGTGGGCGCCACGCCAATCTTCCTCCACGTAGAAGAAAGCGATGAGGACAGCGAGAACGAGAGGAGCAAGAGCCATCAGCCCGGCGCATCCGCCAAGGAAGATGAGCACATGCTTCCGCGAATTTCCGTGAGGCGACGTACTTGGCGGATTCACCGCGCGCTACCGGTTGCCGCCGAGGAAAGAGGCGAGGCCGGATTCGCTGAAGGAGGCGATCTTTTGCAGATCGTCCTGAAACGTCGGGTAGGAAGTGGCGATGCAGGCGGTGTCGCTAATCAGGGTTTCCCCCTTGGCGAAGAGGCCGAGGACGGCGCAGGACATGGCAATGCGGTGATCGCCGAAGCTGGCGACCTTCGCGCCGGTGAGCTTGTCCGCCCCGCCGCCGTGGATGGTCATGCCGTCGTCGTGCTCGGTGACCTGGACGCCGAAGGCGCGCAGGTTCGTGGCCATGGCGGCGATACGATCGGTTTCTTTCACGCGCAGTTCGTGGGCGTCGCGGATCTCCGTGTCGCCATCGGCGATCGCAGCGATCACGGCGATGATCGGCAGCTCGTCGATGACGTTGGCGATTTCCGCGCCATGAATTTTCGTGCCGCGCAGCTTGCGGCCGGAGATGTGGACGTTGCCGAAGGCCTCGCAAGTGGAGTCAATGACGGCCTCGCTGATGTGAGCGCCCATGCGCGTGAGGACGCTAAGGAGGCCGGTGCGCGTGCCGTTGAGGCCGAGGTTGGTGATGGTGAGATCGGCCCCCGGCATGGCAGCGGCGGCGGCGATCCAGAACGCGGCGGAGGAGAAGTCGCCCGGCACGTTGAAGTCGCGGGCGTGCAATCTTGTGTTGCCGCGGACGCGGATGATCTTGCCCTTTTCGGTGACGTCGATATTGGGAGGCGCGTGGAAGTGCGCGAGGAGCCGCTCGGTGTGGTCGCGCGACGGGGTCGCCTCGGTCACGCTGGTCGTGCCGTTGGCGAAAAGACCCGCGAGCAGGATGCACGACTTCAACTGTGCGCTGGCGATTGGCAGCGTGTAGTCGATGCCGTGGAGCGGCTGGCCGTCGATCTCGAGCGGCGCCATGTGCTTGTCGCCTTGGCCCTGGATCTTCGCGCCCATGGTGGTGAGCGGATCGACGATGCGCTTCATCGGGCGGCCGGAGAGCGACGGATCGCCCACCAACTTGCTCTTGAACGGCTGGCCTGCGAGCACGCCCGCCATCAGGCGCATGGCCGTGCCGGAGTTGCCGCAGTCCAGCGGCTCGAGCGGTGGCTTGAGCTTCCCCGCGCAGCCGGTGACGACCAGGCGCGTGGGCGAATCGGTCTCAATGGCGACGCCCATGGCCTGCAGCGCGCGCATGGTACAGACGCAATCCTCGCCGGGCAGGAAGTTGGTGATGACGGTCTGGCCATCGGCCAGCGCAGAGAAAAGGACGGCGCGATGCGAAAGGCTTTTGTCGCCCGGAACGCTGATTTCGCCACCGATGTGGCGGGCCTGGCGGACAGTGAGAGTGGAGGCGGGCGAGCGGGACATGGATCAGGACTTCAGAAGTTTGGAGCGCTGATCGTGGCCGTATTGGAGGGATTCACGCAAGAGCGTTTTATTTTCCGTGGCGAGCGCCTCGTGCAGCTTGCCGAGTTCCAGCGTGAGCGGCAGCAGCGAGGCCCGTATCGCCGTGCGATTGGCCCATATGATCTCGGTCCAAAGCTCGGGCGAGCCCGAGGCGACGCGTGTGGTGTCGCGCAGCCCGGAGCCGGCGGCCGGCAGAAATTCATCCAGGACATTTCCAATCAGCAAGGAGGCGACAAGATGCGGGATGTGGCTGACCTGGGCGATGGCGTTGTCATGCCACTTCGGATCGTACACGAGAATGCGCCCACCCAACGCCGCCCAGAATTGTTCCGCGCGTTCTTTTGCCTCGGGACGGGTTTGAGGAGTCGGCGTGATAACAACGGCGGCGTTGACGAACAAATTCGCGCGTGCCGCGGAAAAGCCGGCCTGCTCGCTGCCGGCCATGGGATGGCTGCCGATCCAAAGCGCGCGGTCCTCAAGCAGCGGCGCAAGATCGCGGTCGACGCTGCCCTTGACGCTGCCGACATCGGTGACGAGCGCGGTGGGCTTGAGCGCGTCGCGGCATTCATGGACGAGCCCGGCCATGGCCTCGATCGGCACGCAAAGAATCACGACATCGGCCTCGCGCACCGCCTCGCTGGGATTTTGCGTGAGCTCGGCATCGACGCCCGCGAGCCGGATCTCATCCAGCGCGCGCGGCGAGCGGGCGTAGATCATCAACCGGTCCGCCAGCCCGCGTTCCGCCAACCCCAGCGCGAGTGAGCCGCCGATCAGGCCGGGGCCGAGAATGGCGACGGTGCCGAAGTTCATGCGTTGGAAATTAATGGGTAGCCGGCGCAGGCCCTGCGCCAGGCTCGGAAGACGCTGTGCTAGGCTCGGGAGTTGGCTCAGATGGCGATTCCGGTTCGGGGTCGGGCGTGGCCGGTTCGTGTTCAGGATTCGGCGTGGGATCAGGCACAGGCACGCGTTCCGGTACCGGATCGGGTGCGGGATCAGGAGGAGAAACCGGATGAGGATCCGGAGCGCTCGCGCTCGAAGTTTGCGCAGCGCTTTCCGTTACGTCCGCGGACGGGCGGGAGTTCGTCGCACCAAAGGGGAGGCCGACGTGATTAAAAGTGACGAGTCCCTCCAGCGCTCCGGGCAGCTCCGCGAAGAACTTCGCATTCTGCTCCGGCGTGCCGATGCTGACGCGAATGTACGCGGGCAGGTGATAACTCACCATCGAGCGCACGATGACGCCTTTCTTCATCAGCCGCTTGAACACCTCGCCGCCGTCGCCGACATGGACGAGCACGAAGTTCGCGGCGGACGGAACGTACTTCAGGCGCATCTTCGCGAAGTTGCCTTCCATCACGCGGCGGCCTTCGTCGGTAATCGCCTTGGTCTTCTGCTGGTGCTCGACATCGGCGAGGCCCGCGATGGCGCCGGCCTGCGCGATGGAGTTCGCGTTGAACGGCTGGCGCGCGCGTTGCAGCAGATCCGCGATCTCCGCGGACGCGAGGCCGTAACCGATGCGCAGTCCGGCGAGGCCTTGGATTTTCGAGAACGTGCGCATGAGCACGACGCGCTCGCCGTTCTTCACCCGCGCGACGGTGTCGGGCGGGTTGTTGAGG